>Ga0079224_100003383_pt1 | contig 20101 bp, 12 predicted proteins | sample Stecom2015_FD_80414 | JGI IMG/M metagenome (GOLD analysis project Ga0079224, IMG submission 80414) | Agricultural soil microbial communities from Utah to study Nitrogen management - Steer compost 2015 | ecosystem: Environmental > Terrestrial > Soil > Agricultural land | place: USA: Utah...
GGGAGCGAGCGGACGGAACACGATGCGCAACGCTCGGGGCTCTTCCGACGGCGGCGGGGCGACGAACAAGAATCCGAGCGCTTCCCGGCACTCGAAGACGCCGGGCGCCTTCTGGTCGATGCCCTCGAGGCGCACGAAGGCGCTCGCGTCTTCGGTGGCCTCGGACTCGGTGTCGCCGTAGAGGCTCGCCGTGGGGATGAGCTCGACCGAGTCGATCTGGACCCACGAGTAGCGCTGGCCGAACAGGATCGCGACTTCTTGCCGGCCGGGCATGACCGGGACGAGGACCGAGAAGTAGCCGTCGTGCGTGGCGCGCGCCGTGAGCGTGTCGGTGACGGACTCGGCGCCGCGCGAGATCACGACGGGGACCGTCTCGGTGCGCAGGCTCGTGTCGCCGACGGAGAACGCGAGGCCGAAGCGGTGCTGCGCCAGCATCGAGAGCGAGAGCTCGAGGCCCGCCGCTCGTAGCTCGATGGGGTAGTTCATGCGCAGCGAGCGCTGGTTCTTCTCCATGAAGAAGAGGCCGCGCCGGCGCAGGCCCGACAGGCCTTGCTCGCGATCGAAGAGGGCGAACGAGTCGATCGTCGCGAGGTTCATGTCGAGCCGGAAGCCCTCGAGGTAGCCGATTTCCGCCTCGGTCGGCATGAACAGCAGGCGGCCGATGGCGCCGAGCGCCGCGCGCCGAAGCGCCGCGCTCTCGGGCCGCTGCCCCGCCCGCGCGAAGAGGGATTCGGCGTCGCGCGCGAACGCGAGGACCTCCTCCTGGACGGGGAGAATGCGCTCGAACTGTTCACCGGAGATGACGCGGGCGGCGCGAACGGGCGTGCCGTCTTCGAGGTAGTCGACCACGCTCGCGTCGTCGGAGGTGCAGAGGTCCTCGAGCAGCGCCACGTAGGGCACCAACGTGGCGATCGCGCGGTCGTCACAGACCGAAGCATCCAAAAGCCCGCGCCGGTTGTGCTCCCATCCGGGGACGCTCGAGGCGATGAGATAGCGCGCCACCACGCGCACACCGAGCTCCTCTGCGAGCACGGGAGCGAGGCGCTGCTGGACGGTGCCTTCGTAGCCGAGATCGATGAGCACGAGGGTCTGCCCGCGTTCGATGCTCGTGGCGGCAAGGAGATGGCGGAGCAACCGCGCGCGGTAGCGGGTGGAGGCCTCGACGATGCGCTCGACGGTCTTCGGCGCGAGCACCCGTTCGATGAAGCGCTCGAGGGGACGCCGTGCGGCCGTGACCTCCGCCACGAGCACCTCCGTGTCCCGCTCCGGGAGCAGGAGCTGCCGCGCCATGGCTTCGAACCGACGACTGCCGGCCGAGCGAGCCAGGTAGTTTTCGACGTCGGCGCGCGAGCGGAAGGACGCGGCGTAGGCGGCGAAGCGGCTGATCGAGACGGGCGGCCCGACGGGGCGCCCCGCGAGCGCTTCGCACACGCGGCGGGGCAGGTGCGCGTCGCGCATGAGGAAGACCGGACAGGGGCGCTCGCCGCGGCGTTCGAGCTCCTCGAGCTCGTCGAGCAAGAAGCGCCCGAAGGCGTAGAGGAGCGGGCCCGCGCCGACGTAGCCGAGCAGGTGCGCGGCGCCGTCGCGGCTCGGTTTCTGCGCGTACACGGCGTGGAACGGGCTCGGCAGCGCGGTCTCGGTGCGCACGCTCGGATCGAGCAGCGCGAGCGCGGTGTTCGTGAGCCGCAGCACTTGCCGAACCGGGGGCGTTTGATGGACGAAATGCAGCGAGCGGATTCCGCAATCGGCTGGGGCGAGCGCGTCGGCGCGCTCGTTGTCGCCCACGTGCAGGAGCTTCTCGGGACTCACCGAGAGCCGCTCGAGCACGTCCTCGAACAGGCCCTGGGTCTTCGAGCGCCCGTATTCGCTCGAGCAGAAGAGGCGCCGAATCGCCGCGAACGCGTCGGGGGGGAGGGTGCTCTCGAGCAGGCGCCGGAGCTCCGCCTCGCGGAGGTAGGTGTCGCTGACCACCACGACCTCCAGGCCGCGCTCCTTGGCGGCGCGGAGGAGCTCGACGGTCGGGGGAAAGGCGAAGCAATGCCGCATTTCCTCGGCGAGCTCGGCCTCGGCGAGCGCGCTCACGGTCTCGGCGTCGAGCTCGGGGAACGCGGCGAGGTAGATGTGCTCGAGGGTGACCTCGGTCGTGTTCGCGCGCACCTTGCGGAGACTGCGCGCGAGCGACTCCGCGCTCGTTCGGAGCTTTGCCGTGAAGCCGAGGCGCCGGAACGGCTCACGCTGGGCGAGGTCGTAGAAGACGTCCATCGGCGCCGCGGTGTCGCGGAACAGGATGGTGTCGAAACAGTCGAGAGACAGGACCCGGGCCGAGGCGACGTGGGTGGCGAGGAGGCGCGGCAGCTCCTCGGCGCGCACCGGGAGCGGGCGTCGCGCGACGGAGGCCGTGGCCCCCGCGCGCGCCCTGCTCGCGGATCGAGTCGTGGAGCCGCGGCGCAGCGGATGCGCGCTCGAAGGCACGGCGGAGAAAACGACCGTGTTGCTCGACGGTTAAGGTTCGGCGGCGCCTCGGAGCTCGCGTGGGTGAGTGCGCGGCGCCGCCCCACATCTCGCGCCGAGTGTGATGCGCGACTACAGCGTTCGTCGAGCGCGGGAGTCGCGGCGTGCGGACCGGCGCACCGAGCACGCCCGTGCTTGATCCGCTCCGGGAATGCGTGTCCAATCGACGCGTTCTGGCGAATCGAGAGGATCCGGGGGACGCTCCGGCGATCTCCACGAGTGAGAGGGTAGGCGCGTCGGAAACGCGCGGGGCCCCCGCACGCGCACGCGTCGACGAGGCGTCGACGAACGGCGCTTCCGGGCGCGTGCTCGTGTTCCGTGTCGCGGATCGCTTCTGCGCGTTGCCGCTCTCGGCCGTGGTCGAGACCATGCGCCCGCTCCCGATTGCGCCGATTCGAGGGGCGCACTCGTGCGTTCTCGGCGCGGCGATCGTGCGGGGGGCGCCGACGCCGGTGATCGATCTCGCGCGGCTGCTGTTCGAGGCGCCGGGACGTGTCTCGCGCTTCCTCCGTGTTCGTGAAGGGCCGCGCCCGGTGGTGCTCGCGGTCGGCGACACGCAGGGAGTCTTCGAGGCGCCGGACCTGTCGCCGACGGCGCTCCCGGCGCTCCTTGCCACGGCGCGCCCGGAAGCGGTGGAAGCGCTCGGCCGAATCGACGAAGATTTGATCCTTCTGCTCCGCGCGGGACGTACGGTGCCCGACGCGGTGTTCGAGGAAGCGATGGAGGGGTGACTGCGTGACGGAACGGCTCGCTCCGACCCAGGTGCAACGCTTGCGGGCGCTCGTGACCGAGCGGCTCGGCTTTCGCTTCGATCCGGAGCGCGTGCCCGATCTCACCGACTTTCTTCGGCAAAACGGGCGCGCCCGCGGCGTGGCGCCGGCGGCGTATCTCGACGAGCTCTTGCTGGCCGGGGACTCCGATCTCTTGGATCTCGCCGCCGCGTGCACGATTCCCGAGACGTACTTCTTCCGGGACGCAGGGCAGATCGAGCTTCTGCGCGAGGAGCTCCGGCGCCTCGCCGAGCAGCGCCCGTTCCTTCGCGTGCTGTCGGCGGGGTGCGCCTCCGGTGAGGAGCCGTACACCGTGGCGATGTTGGCGCGCCGGGAGCTCTTGCAGCCGGAGCGCGTGTCGATCGTCGGGATGGACGTGAACGGAGCGTTGCTCGAGCTTGCGCGCCGGGGTCGATACACGGCGTGGTCGCTCCGGCAGACGCCCGAGGCGGAGAAGCGGCGCTACTTCTTCGAACGCGAGGGCCGCTACGAGATCCGCGACTCGGTGAAGCGGCTCGTGACCTTCGAGCGGCGGAATCTCGCGCGGGACGCGGCGGCCCTCGGCGCGTCGTCGTTCGACATCGTCCTCTGCCGGAACGTGCTGATGTACCTCTCGCCGCACGCCGCGCGGGACCTGGTGAAGGGGATCGCGCGGGCGCTCGTGCCGGGCGGGCTCCTCTTGATCGGACACGCCGAGACGCTGCGAGGGCTCTCGGACGATTTCGAGCTCGGCCACGCGCGCGACGCCTTCTTCTATCGACGGCGTTCGCAGCTGCGGGAGCGAAGGGTGAGCCGTCGACCCGCGACGCTCGTTCCAGCGGCGCGGACTCGGTCGCCGCTGCTCCCGTTGGGGAGCGAGCCGCGACGGGGCGAGTCACGGACGGACGATTCGCGCGGAGGCGAGTCGTGGCGGAGCGAGTCGTACGGAAACGAGCCGCGGGAGAGCGAGCCACGCGGGAGCGAGCGCGGCTCCGTGCCAAAAGTCGAGCCGTCCGAGTCGTCGCCGCCGCGAGCACGCCGCGAGAGCGACGGCGCGCGCTCGGCGCTCGAGCTGTTCCGGCGCGAGCGGTATCGCGAGGCGCTTGCGCTGCTCGAGCGGGCGCCCGACAGCGACGGAGGCTCGAGCCTCCTGCGCGGCGTGTTGCTCCTCCTCGCGGGCAACGTGGACAAGGCGGCCTCGTGCGCCGACCGCCTGATCGAGCGCGACGCGCTCGACGCCTCCGCTCACTACCTGCTCGCGCTCTGCGCGGAGCAAGCGGGGGAGCCCGATCTCGCGATCGCTCACGACCAGGCCGCGACGTACCTCGATCCCGCCTTCGCGATGCCGCGCGTGCACCTCGGGCGGCTCTTCCGGCAAAATGGGCGCTCGGAGCTGGCACGGCGTGAGCTCCTCGCCGCGCTCCGCCTCATCGGTCACGAAACGGAGGACCGATTGTGTCTGTTCGGCGGCGGGTTCTCGCGGCACGCGTGGGTCGAGCTGTGCCGCGCCGAGCTCTCGCGGTGCGAGGGGGCATGAGCGAGGTCGCTCCGCGCGTGAAGGCGCTCCGCGCGGCGTTCGACGCGAGCTTCGCGGAGCCGTACCCGGAGCCTGTTGCTCCCGAGCGGCGATTGATCCACGTGCGCTCCGGGGAGCGTACGTTCTTCCTCGACGTCGCGGAGCTGTCCGGGATCCACCCGTGCCCCGAGCTCGGCCCGGTCCCGTCTCGTCGCGACACGCTGCTCGGGCTCGCGGCGCACCGGGGGAAGCTATTGTGCGTGCTGCGCTTGCCGGAGGCGCTCGGCGGCAAATCCGGCGCACGCGCTCCGCGCTGGATCGCGATCTGTCGCGCGCGCCTGGACGCGGCGATCGCCTTCGACGAGCTCCTTTCGTACCGCGAGACCTCGAGGGAAGAGGTCGTGTCGCTCGGAAGCGAAATCCGCGTGCCGGGGCTCTGCGCGCTCGTGATCGCGGGCGAGCTCCGCGTACCGCTGCTCGATCTCGCGGAGCTCTGCGAGGGCTCGGATCGCGCCGAAACATCGAAAGCCGAGGGAAGCAGCCAATGAAGGACTGGACGTTTGGGCGGAAGCTTGCCGCCGGCTTCGCCACCGTGGTGCTCGCGATCCTGGTCGTGTCGGGCGTCACGTTCGTGGCCCTGGAGGGCATGGTCGAGAAGAACGATCGCGTGATCGCCGTCAACGCGCGCGCGCTCAATGCCGTCGAGCGCCTGCGCGGCGTCTCGTGGCAAGAAGCCGCCCTCGTGCGGGCGTACGTGCTCACGGGCAACGAGGAAGAGTTTCGCGACGTGCAGGCAGCCCGGCGTCGGTTCGCCGAGGCGCTCGCCCGGGTGGAGGAGCACGCGGCCCTGGGTGCGGCGAAGAGCCTGCTCACCGCCATCGAACAGAGCAAGCGCGAGCGCGACGCCGCGGTCAACCGCGTGGTCGAGGAGCGGCGGGCGGGGCACGACCCGGCCGAGGTGCTCGCGACGTACCGCGCGCACGCCGTGCCCGCCGTTGACGCCCTCGACCGGCAAATCGCCGCCCTCGCCGACGCGGAGGAGCGGAGCCTCGAAGACGGAATGGCCGGCGCAGCGCGCGCCGCGCGCCGCGCGAGCGCGTTGGTCATGGGCATGAGCATCACCGCCGCGTTGTTCGGGATCCTGGTGGGCGTGCTGCTCACGCGCTCGCTCACGGCGCAGATCTCGCACGCGGTGCAACACGTGCGCAGCTCGTGCGCGGAGCTCAAGGTCACCGCGGCTCAGCACGCCGCGGGCGCGAAGGAGCAGGCGACCGCGATGAGCCAGGTGTCGGGCACCGTGGCCGAGCTGCTCTCGAGCTCACGCCAGATCGCGGCGAGCGCCGAGCGGGTCGCGGGGTTCGCCGTCGATACGGAGCGGGCCGCTCACCATGGCGGCGAGACCGTACTCCGCGCGCGGGACTCCGTGCTCGGGATTCAGCGCCAGGTCGAGCTCATCGCTCAGCACTTGCTCGACCTCGGGCGGCACTCGCAGCGAGCGGGGACGATCCTCGAGCTCATCAACGAGCTCTCCGAGCAGACGAACATCCTCGCCATCAACGCCATGATCGAGGCGGCGGGAGCCGGGGAGGCCGGGCGGCGCTTCGCCGTGGTCGGCGAGGAGATCCGGAAGCTCGCCGACCGCGTGGGCGGCTCCGCCAAGGAGATCCGCGACATCGTCGAGCAGATCCGGCGCGGCGTGGACAGCACGATCCTGGCAACCGAGAGCGGGTCGAAGGCGGTCGAGAACAGCGCCCAGTCGTTCGACGAGCTCAACGAGGCGTTCGAGCGCATCGGCACCATCGTGGCCACCACGACCCAGGCCGCGCGCGAGATCGAGCTCTCGACCCAACAACAGACGACCGCCGTGGAGCAGGTGACCGTGGCGGTGGCGAACGTGGCGGCGGCCACACGAGAAGCCGAAATCGGCGCGGGGCAGACGGTCCAGACCGCGGGTGAGATGCTGAGCCTCTCCGATCGGCTCGCCAAGCTCGTGCACACGCCCAAGGCGCGCGCCGCATGAAGGAGGACCGGTTCCGCTACTTCCGCGTCGAGGCGCGCGACCTCCTCACGGTGCTCGAACAGGGGTTGATCCGTCTGGAGCGCGGTGAGCTCGACGCCGACGGCGTTCGGGGTCTGCTCCGCGCCGCGCACACGCTGAAAGGCGCCGCGCGCGTCGTCGACCTCCCCGAGATCGCCGCGCACGCGCACGCGATCGAGGATCGGCTGGTCTCCACGGATGCGGGACGGCAGCTCCCCGCCCGAGGGCTCGGCGAGCTGTTCGCGGCCGTCGATGCGATCCGCTCGGGACTCGTCGCGCTCGAGCGACCCAGGGAGTCGCGGATCAGCGGGGAGTCGCGCGCCGAGGCACCCGCGGAGGCCCCGCGCACGCTGCACGTCGAGCCGCTCGACCTCGATCGCGTGCTCGAGTGCCTGCTCGAGGCCGCGCTGCTCGCGCGCGCCGTGCGCCGAACGGCGGGCGCTGACTCCGCGGACAGCGCGCTCGCCGATCGCCTGGATGCGCTCGATGCGATGCTGCTCGAGGCGCGCCTGCACACGGAGCGCATCCGCCTCGTGCCCGCGCGCCGGATCTTTCCGGTGCTCGAGCGGGCGGTGCGGGACGCGGCGCGCGAGACCGGGCGCTCGGTGGTGCTCGACACCCGCGGCGGGGACGTTCGGCTCGACGCGCACGTCGCCTGGCGTGTGCAAGAGGCGCTCTTGCACGCGGTCCGCAACGCGGTCGCCCACGGGATCGAGCCGCCCGAGGAGCGGCGCGCCGCCTCCAAGCCCGAAGCGGGGCGCATCACCATTTCCGTCGCGCAGCGACGCCATCGCATCGCGTTTTCGTGTCGGGACGACGGGCGCGGCGTGGACGTTGCGGCGGTGCGCCGCGCGCTCGAGACCCGCGGCGAGCCCGTGGAAGGCCTCGACCAGCGAGCCCTGCTCGCGCGGCTGTTCGCCCCCGGCGTTTCGACGGAGAGCCGCGCGTCCGTCGTCGCGGGGCGCGGCATCGGGCTCGACGTCGTCCGCACGGTGCTCGCCGAGCTGAAGGGCGAAGCGTTGCTCGAGACCCAGCCGGGGTTCGGGACGACGCTCACCCTGGTCGTGCCGCTGACGCTCGCGACGATGCCGGTGCTCACCGTCGAGAGCGCGGGCATCACCGCGGCGATCCCGCTCGAGGCGGTGCGCGCGACGCGGCGCTTTCCGGGCACCGAAGTCACGGAGGGTGTCGCGGGGGAGCACGTCACGGAAAACGGCGAGTCGCTCCCCGTGCTGCGGCTCGCTTCGTTGTTCGGGCGGGTTCCTTCGGAGAAGCGCCGCGCGCTCGAGACCTGCCTCGTGCTCGAGACCGTGAGCGGAAAGGCCGTCCTGCTCGTCGAGCGCCTGCGGGGCGTCGAGGACGTGATCGTGCGGCCGCTGCCGTCCGCGGCGGAGGCGGATCCGGTCGTGACCGGCGCCTACCTCGGCGCGGATGGCCCGCCGTGCCTCGTGCTCGCGCCGTCGGTGCTCGTCGAGCGCGCGCGCCGCGCGGGCCCGAGCGAGCCGCGCGCGCCGAGCGAGCCCCGGCGCTCGCCCGTGCTCGTGATCGACGACTCGCTCACCACGCGCATGCTCGAACAGAGCATCCTCGAATCCGCCGGGTACACGGTCGACCTCGCGGCCTCGGCGGAGGAGGGCCTCGAGCTGGCGCGCCAGAAGCGCTACGGCGCGTTCCTCGTAGACGTGGAGATGCCTGGCATGAACGGACTCGAGTTCATCCAGGCGACGCGAGCGGATCCGGGGCTCGCGGACATCCCGTCCATCCTCGTCACCTCGCGCGGCAGCCCCGAGGACATTCGGCGCGGCAAGGAGGCCGGGGCGCGCGCGTACATCGTCAAGGGCGAGTTCGATCAGGAGCGGCTGCTCGAGGCGGTCGAGCGCCTGCTGGTGTGAGGGGGATTTCGATGTCGTCCGTACGCGTCCTGGTCGTCGATGATTCGCTCACGGTGCGCAAGCACCTCGCCGAGGTGCTCTCGAGCGATCCGGAGATCGTCGTGGTCGGCGAGGCGGGAGACGGGAAGACGGCGATCGAGCTCTGTCAGAAGCTCCGGCCCGACGTCGTCACGCTCGACATGGTGCTGCCCGTGATGACGGGCCTCGCCGTGACCGAGTACGTCATGGCGTACTGCCCGACGCCGATTCTCATCGTCTCGTCGTCGATCAACCGCGGCGCCCTCTTCAACACCTACGACGCGCTCGCCGCGGGGGCGCTCGACGTGCTCGACAAGCCCTCGGGCAGAGAGAGCACCGAGGCGTGGAACAAGCGCTTCATCGCGGCCGTGAAGACGGCCGCGCGCATCCGGGTGATCACCCATCCGCGGGTGCGCCTCGGGCGCTACGGCCGCGCGCATCGGGCAGCGGGCTCGTCGTGGCCCGCGTCCGAGCGGCGGTTCCGCCTCGTCGCGATTGGGGCCTCCACGGGCGGCCCGGGCGCGCTCCTCACCCTGCTCTCCGGGTTGCCCGCGCACTTTCCGCTGCCGATCCTGGTGCTGGTGCACATGAACGAGCCGTTCGCGCGCTCGTTCGCGGACTGGCTCGGCGGGCTCGTGCCGTTTCCGGTGCGGTACGCGGAGCACGACACGCCGTTGCCCGAGCCCGGGCGCGGCGTCGTGCTCGCGGCTCCTCCGGGCGTGCACCTCATCGTCGAGTCGGGGCGCTTGCGCCTCTGGGACGGAGACGAGCGCCATTCGTGCCGCCCGTCGATCGACGTGCTGTTCGAGTCGCTGGCGCGCGAGCTCGGCGAGCGCACCTTGGCGTGCCTGCTCACCGGGATGGGCCGAGACGGCGCGGCGGGGCTCCTCGCCTTGAGGCAAGCCGGCGCGCACACGATCGCGCAGGACGAGGCCACGTCGGTGATCTTCGGGATGCCGGCGGAGGCGATTCGCCTCGGGGCGGCGCGGCAGGTCTTGCCCATCGACCGCATCGCCGGGGCGATCGTGGAGAGGATCGAGCGGGCGACGGGGGAGGAGCGGCGGTCGTGAGCACGCGCGTCCTCATCGTGGACGACAGTCTCACGGTGCGCATGGATCTGTTCCATGCGTTCACCGAGGCCGGCTACGAGGTGCTGCTCGCCGCCGGCATCGCCGAGGCCAAGGACCTGCTCTCCGAGGAGTCCGTGCACCTCGTCGTGCTCGACGTGATGCTGCCGGACGGCGACGGCATCGACTTTCTCTCGGAGCTCAAGGCCGCGCCTGCGACAGCGCGTGTGCCGGTGGTCCTGCTCTCCAGCGAGGACGAGATCCAGCACCGCATCTCGGGGCTCGAGCGGGGCGCCGACGAGTACCTCGGCAAGCCGTACTCGGCGCAACGCGTGCTCCGGCGCGCGCGCGAGCTCCTCGGCGAGCGCGCGCCCCCGCGCCTCGTGCCGACGATCCTCGTGATCGACGACAGCCCGACGTTCGCGCACGCGCTCGGCTCCGCGCTCGAGGCGAGCGGGTACCGCGTCGAGCTCGCGATCACCGGCGAGCTCGGCGTGAGCCGCGCCGTCGAGCTCCGCCCCGACGCGGTGATCGTCGATGGCGTGCTGCCGGGCATGGACGGCGCCGCCGTGGTGCGCGCGCTTCGCCTCGATCCGTCCACCGAGCACGTCCCGTGCCTGTTCCTCACGGCTTCCGGCGGCGGGGCCACCGAAGTCGCCGCCCTCGACGCGGGCGCGGACGCGTTCGCGCGCAAGGAGCACGGGACCGAGCTGATCGTCGAGCGCCTCGCGGTGTTGCTGCGCGCCGCCGAGGGCAGCCGCCGCGCGATGAACACCGTCGCCGGTGGGCCGCGCCGCATTCTCCTGCTCACCGAGAGCCAGCGGCTCACCGAGTGGCTCACCCGCCTCTTGCGCGAGGACGGCTACGACGTGCTCCGCGCCCAGAGCGAGGAAGAGGCGTTCGAGCTGCTCTCGCTCCAGGCGCCGGACTGCATGCTGCTCGAGCCGCGCGCCGAGCCCGGAGCCGCGTCGCGCATCTGCCTCCGCTTGCGCGCCCTACCGCTCCTCTCGGGCACGCCGGTGATCGTGCTCTCGGCCCGCGGCGACGACATGAAGCAGGTCATCGACGCCGGCGCGGACGACTGGTTGCTCTCCGAGTCGGCGGAGCCGGAGGTGGTGCGGGCGCGCATTCGGGCGCTCTTGCGTCGCCGGGACATCGAGGAGCGCGAGCGACGCATCCACGATGAGCTCGCGCGCCGGGCGCGTCAGCTCGAGCGCGCGAACGAAGAGCTGCGGCTCTACCGCGAGATCATCGACCGCATGCCGATCGGCGCGCTGGTGCTCGACTGGGAAGAGCCCGGCGATCCCGGGTCCATCCGCACCGTGGCCGTGAACCCGGCGTTCGAGCGGGGGGCACGGATCCGCGCGAGCGACGTGGTCGGCGCGCGAGCGGCCGACGCCTTCCCCGAGCTCTTGAAGACCGAGCTGCCGGATCGCTACGTCTCCGCGCTCGAGACCGGGCAGCCCGAGCGCTTGCCCGAGCTCCGCTGGGGCGATCGCGTGTGGAGCGTCCAGGCGGTGCGCCTGGTCGGCCGCAAGCTCGGCGTGCTCGCGGAGGACGTCACCGACCTCTTGAAGGCGCGCGAGGAGCGCGACCGCATGGAGCGGCAAATGCACGCCGCGCAGCGCCTCGAGGCGATAGGAAAGCTCGCGGGCGGTGTCGCCCACGATTTCAACAACCTGCTCACGGTCGTTCGGGTCTACGGCAGCGCGCTCCGCGATCAGCTCCCTGGGGAAGATCCGGCACGCGAGGACGTCGAGGCGATCTTGGCCGCGACGGAGCAGGCGACGCGGCTCACGAGCCAGCTGCTCGCGTTCGGGCGTCGCCAGGTGCAGGAGCTTACCGTGGTGAGTTTGAATCAGACGATTCGGGATCTCGAGCGCATGCTGCGCCGGCTGATTGGCGAGCACATCGAGCTCGTGACCGAGCTCGCGCCCGACCTCGGCGCCGTGAAGGCCGACGTCACGCAGATGGAACAGGTGATCATGAACCTGGTCGTGAACGCTCGGGACGCGCTGCCGTCCGGAGGGCGGATCACGATCGAGACGCGCGAGCTCACCTACGAGCTCCCGCACGGCGGCGACGGCCTCACGCCGGTGCCGGCGGGACGCTACGTGACGGTGACGGTCTCGGACGACGGGATCGGCATCGACGAGAGCACCCAGGCGCGCATGTTCGAGCCGTTCTTCACCACCAAGGAGCGCGGGCGCGGCACGGGGCTCGGGCTCGCGACGGTGTACGGGATCGTGAAGCAGTCCGGCGGGACCATCTCGGTGTCGAGTCGCGTGGGCGAGGGTACGAGCGTGCGCGTGTGTCTGCCGCGCGTGGACGAGCGCCCGAGCCTCGAGCCGCGCGCTCGCAAGGTGACCGAGGAGCGGCGCGGAACGGAGACGATCCTCCTCGTCGAAGACGAGAACCTCGTGCGCGTCGCGACCGGGCGCGTGCTCGAGCGGAGCGGCTACGTGGTGTTGCCCGCGGCGAGCCCGCGCGAGGCGCTGGTCGTCGCCGAGCGGCACTCGGGGCCCATCCACGCGTTGGTCACCGACGTCGTGATGCCGGAGATGAGCGGTCGCGACCTCGCTCGTCGCTTGCTCGCGCTCCGTCCGGCGCTCCGCGTCGTGTACATGTCCGGCTATGCGGACGACACGATGGTTCACAGCGCGCTCATGGACGCGGACGCCGTGTTCCTGCAAAAGCCGTTCACGCCCGACGCGCTCCAGCGCACGCTCCGGCAGGTGCTCGACGCCGAGAAAGAAGCGAAGGACCCCGACTCCGGGAGTCAGTGAGCGGCGCCGGCACGCCGCGCGCGGATCGCGGCGATGAAGCCGGGATCCGTCCCGCAGCAGCCGCCCACGAGGCCAACGCCCGCCGCGAAGAGCGCCTCGGCGGCGTCCGCGAACCTCTCGGCGTCCATCGGGTAGACGAGGGAGGCGCCGCGCTGTTTCGGAATGCCGGCGCTCGGCTTCAGGCATACCGGCACGGGCGAGCCCGCGAAGGCGCGCGCCAGCTCGGGCGCCTCGTGCGCGCCGGCGCCGCAGTTGGCTCCCACGAAGGCCGCTCCGTGCTCGACGGCGAGCTGAACGAGCTCGCGCGGGGTTCCTGAGAGCGGAGCGCGCGGCCCGGAAGGACCGACTTCGAAGCTCATGCAGGCGCCGACCGGGATCGCGGTCGCGCTGCGGATGGCTTCGAGCGCGAGCGCCAGCTCGGCGAGCTCGCACTGCGTCTCGAGCAGCAGCGCGTCGGCGCCCGCTTCGGCGAGCGCGCTCGCCTGCTCCGCGTACGCATCGCGGAGCAGCGGTGCATCGAGCGGTGACGTGCCGGCACCGAGCCCGACCGGGCCGATGGTCCCGATGACGGCTGCGCGCCCCTCCGAGGCGTCGCGGCTCAACTGCACCGCAGCGCGGTTGAGCGCTCGGACGTCCTTCGCGCGCCCGTGTCGCGCGAGCGCGACGCGATTCGCGCGGAACGTATTCGTGGCGAGGAGCTCGCTCCCCGCGTCGGCGTACTCACGGTGCAGCGCGAGCACGAGCTCGGGGCGCTCGAGCGTGATGAGCTCGACGGGGCCACCGGTCCGTCCGGCGCGGCGCAGGAGCTCGGTGCCGTAGGCGCCGTCGAGGAGCCACTGCCGGCCCTCGAGGCTCGCTCGGCTGAGCCGCGCTCCGGTCATGACGGCCCGCGACGTGTCGGGCCGGGGCGTGCGAGCCTTCGCGGACGAGAGGGGCGCATCGAGCGCGATCCTACCGTTTCGATACGAAAGCGCCGGCGCCATCCGCCGCGAGGCCACGCGAAAAACCCTCCGGAGTGACGCCCGGCTCTTCGTACGGGCGGCAATCGATGAGGAGAGCACACCGCGCAGGCGCTGCGCAGAGCCAGCGCCGAGCCGCAGATCGTGCGTGGGCCGTGGGCCGGAGCGGGCCCACACCTCGATTTTGCTCGAGAAGATCGGGGGTGGCACGCGCGTTGCTCGAGCGTGTCGCGCGTGCGGTCTCTTTCTCCGTACCCGAGGATCCTTGGCGCTCATGGACGATAGCTCCGGCACGGCGGCCCCCCACGACGGCTCGAACGGCCAGATGGGAGGGACGAGCGCCTTGCCCGACTCGGTGGAGCTGCTCGTCGTCGGCGCCGGACCGGTCGGGCTCTTCGCGGCCCTCTGCGCGGCGCGTCAGGGGCTCTCCGTCCGGGTGATCGACGACGGGCCGCCCCGCGAGGAGCGGGGCTACGCGACGCTGTTGCACGCGCACTCGCTCCGCCTCCTGGCCGAGCAGGATCTGGCGGAGGGCCTGAAGCGTCGCGGGCAGCTCTTGAGCACGGTGAGCCTCTCGCGCGACGGCGAGCAAAGCGCCACGCTCGCGCTCGCCGAGCCCGTCCTCGCGATCCCGCAGCGCGACCTCGAGCATGCGCTCCACGATGCGCTCATTCGGGAGGGCGTCCTGCTCCACTACTCGCACCGCGCGACGACGATCCGCAACGGCGGCGAGCGCGCCGAGGTCTCCGTGATGCGCGTCCCCGCGCTCGGGCCCTCCGCGAGCGGAGAGACCCCGGAGGTGGACTGCTCGCTCGTCACGGCCGAGTTCGTGCTCGGCGCCGACGGCCACGCCTCTCAGGTGCGGTCGGCCCTCGGCATCGAGGCCGTGCGCCTCGACGGGATCGAGACGTACTCCATCTTCGAGGTCGAGGACGATCGGCCGCCGCGTGAATCGCTCGAGCTCGCGTTCCATGGGGAGCTCGGGAGCTCGCGCATCCCGCTCGCGAACGGACGCGTGCGCCTCACGTTCCAGATCCTGTCGGGGCTCGCCGAGCCCGCCGATGGGGCGCGGCTCGCGGAGCTCGTCTCGAGCCGCATGGCGCCCGCTGCCCCGCTTCCCGGCGCCATCGACTTCGGGACGGTCACGCATTTCGACAAGCGCCTCGCGCGGCTGTTCGGGCGGGGGCGGGTGTGGCTCGCCGGGGACGCGGCTCACGTGACGAGCCCGCTCGGCGCTCAGAGCCTGAACCTCGGGCTCGCCGAAGCCGCGGGGCTGGTGCGGCGCATCGCCGACCGCGAGCAGGGCCGGGCGCGGGTCGACGCCCTCGCGCTCTACGCGCAACAGCAGCAGCGCGAGTGGCAGAAGCTGCTCGGCGTGAACGTGCTCTTCTCGCTGTTGCCCGACGCCCCCCGTTGGGTCCCGAGCTTGGCGCGGCGGCTCGTCCCGGCGCTGCCGCTCTCGGGCCCCGAGCTCGACGCCGCGTTGCGCACGCTCGGCATCGTTTTGTACTGACTGCCGTTCGCTTTCGGGGCCACGTCGAGCGGCGCGCGCCCCTATTGGGGGAGTTGTTGGGTGCCGCTGCCCGAGAAGAGCTCTTCGAGCGTTTCCATGAGCTCCGAGACGCGGACGGGCTTCGTGAGATAGCGGTAGAAGCCGGCGTCCGCGACACGCGTGCGATCCGCGACCATCGCCGCGGCGCTCAGCGCGATCACCGGGATGTGGCTCGTCTCCGGCCACGAGCGGAGCTTCTTCGTCGCCTCGTAGCCGCTCATGCCGGGGAGGTTGATATCCATGATCACGACGTGCGGCTGGGTGTCGCGCACGACCTCGATCCCGACCTCGGCGGTCGGAACCGTGACGAGCGCGACGCGATCGAAGTCCGCCATCAGCTCGCGCATGAACGCGATGTTCGACGGATTGTCCTCGATGTACACGACGCGGTAGCTCGCCCCGCCCTCGGCAGCGAGCGGTGACGGCGCGCCGCTCGACTCGGTCGCGTGCGGGGCGGCCTCCTGCTCGACCAGGGCGACCGGGCGCGGCAAGTCGATCCAGAACTCGGACCCCTTCCCGGCGACGCTCTCGAACCCCACGCTGCCGCCCATGAGCTCGGCCAGGCGCTTCGTGATCGTGAGGCCGATGCCCGTGCCTTCGATCGGGCCCGTCTCCTGCCCCGCGCGCTGGAACGGCTCGAAGATCTTGCTCTGGTGCTCGACGGGGATGCCGATGCCGTCGTCGCTGACGCTGACGCGTACGAGCTTCGGGTCGTGCCCTTTGACCTCGAGCGTCGCGGTGCCCCCGGGCCGGCCGTACTTGATGGCGTTCGAGCCGTAGTTGATGAGGATCTGCGCGAAGCGCGTGCGGTCGGCCATGACCTCGCCCGCCTGCTCGGGCACCGCGCCCACGACCAGGGTGATGCCCGCGCGCGACGCCATCGGGGCGAGCGTGCTCTTCACTTCCGCGAGCACCTCCGCGACGCGCACGGGCTCGAGCGAGGTCGTCATGCGACCCGTCTCGATGCGCGACAGGTCCAAAATGTCGTCGATCAGGCGGAGCAGGTGCTCGCCGCCCTTGAGCACGTGCTCGAGCCGCTCGAGCTGCCGCTCCGTGAGCGGCGACTTCCTGTCGCGTTGCAGGAGCTGCGCGAAGCCGAGGATCGAGTTCAGCGGCGTGCGGAGCTCGTGGCTCATCGACGACAAGAACTCGCTCTTCGCCGAGCTCGCTGCCTCCGCGAGGGCGCGCGCGGTCTGCAGCTCTTTTTCTTTCCGGACGTCGTCCGTGATGTCCCAAATCGTGCTCACGATGCCGCCTTCGAGCGTGCGTCGATTGGTGACACGCAGCGCGCGCCCATCGGACGTCTGGAGCTCGAGCGTGCCGACGGGGTTCGCGTGGTAGTCGAGGCAGCGCTTGCGGAACGCGCTCGTGGGCTCGCCGCCCGTCTCGAACAGCCCCGCCCGGAGGCTCCCGTCGAGGATTTCCTCGATCGTGCGCCCGACGATGGCGCCTTCCACGCCGCGCGCGAACAGCGAGCGGAACGCGCTGTTGCACAGCACCATTCGGCGCTCCGCGTCGTAGAGCGCGAGCATGTCTTGGATGCTCTCGACCGCGCTGAGGAGCCGATCGCTCACGAGGCGGACCTCGGCTTCGGCGCGCTTGCGCTCGCTCACGTCGCGGATCGCGCTCGAGATGAGGACGCCGTCCTCGGTTTCGAGCGGCGCCAGGCTGATCTCGACGGGGAACTCGGTGCCGTCGCGCCGGAGGCCCGAGAGCTCGAGCCCCGAGCCCATCGCGCGCGCGCGCGGTGTCTTGAAGTATCCCACCCGGTGCAGGGCGTGCTGCGCGCGGAAGCGGCCCGGGATCAGGATTTCGATGGACTGTCCGAGCAGGTCTTCCCGGTCGTAGCCGAAGAGGCGCTCCGTCTGCGCGTTCACGAGGACGATCCGCCCGAGGCGGTCGATGATCACGAGCGCGTCCGGAGCTGTCTCGATGAGCTGCCGGAAGACGTCCCGCTCGAGCCGGTGGCCGCCTTGGGCGGGCGCCTCGCCGCCCCGATCCGCGCTACTCGCCATGGCCCTGACTCCGTGTCACCGCTGACTTCTAGGCGCGTGCCGCCCTCGGCGCAACTCCACCGGGGTGCGCCCGGCAAAGCCTCGGAATGCCGGAAAGGCGGCGGACACACGGCGCGCGTGGCCAGGGCGGTGCGACCGGGCGGGCCGCTGCGGCTCGGGTAGGCCGCCGGCGCCGTCGAAAGGCGGGGTCGGCTTGCCAGGGGGAGTGGGGATGTGGAAGGAACCGCCCATGGCCAATACGCCGCTCTGGGTCCTCGTGGTGGACGACGACGCCGGCGCGCGGGCGGCGCTCAAACAGCTCCTCTCGGCGCACGGTTACGAGGTGGCGCTCGCAGCTGACGGCGTCGCCGCGCTCGAGCGCATCGCCGAGCGCCCCCCCGACGCGGTGGTGACCGACCTCGACATGCCGCGCATGGACGGCATGGAGCTCCTCCGCGAGATCAAGGGCAAGGACCGCGAGCTGCCCGTCATCGTCGCGACCTCGGCGACCGACGCGCGCTCCGCCGTCGAAGCCATGCGCGCCGGTGCCGCCGACTACGTCACCAAGCCCATCGATTTCGACGAGCTGGTGCTCGCCATCGGACGGGCGATCGAGCACCGCGCGCTGCGCATCGAGAACGAGAACCTGCAGCGCCAGGTGCGCGAGCAGCGGGGCGACGGCGTCCACGGCTTGCTCGGCACGAGCCAGGCGATGCAGAAGGTGTACCGGCTCGCGCGGCAGGTCGCGGCCTCGCGCGCGACCGTGCTCATCACGGGCGAGAGCGGCACGGGCAAGGGCGAGCTCGCGCGCGCCGTCCACGCGCTCAGCCCGCGCAAGGATCGTCCGTTCGTTTCGGTCCACTGCGCGGCGCTCGCGCCGACCTTGCTCGAGAGCGAGCTGTTCGGCCACGAGCGGGGCGCGTTCACCGGCGCCGATCGGCGTCGTATCGGCCGCTTCGAGCAGGCCCAGGGCGGCACGCTCTTCCTCGACGAAATCGGCGACATCTCGCTGGAGACCCAGGTCAAGCTCCTCACCGTGATCCAGGAGCGCAAGCTCCAGCGCGTCGGGGGCAACGACACCGTCGAGCTCGACGTGCGGCTCGTCGCGGCGACACATCGCGACCTGAGCGCGGACGTCGCCGCCGGGCGCTTCCGCGAGGACCTCTACTATCGCCTCAACGTGGTGCACGTGGAGATGCCCCCGCTCCGCGTGCGCGGCAGCGACATCCTCCAGCTCGCCGAGCACTTCTTGCGGCGGTTCGCGCGCGACAATCAGCGCCAGATCGAGGGCTTCACCGAAGCCGCCAAGGCGCGGCTCAGAGCGTACGGCTGGCCCGGCAACGTGCGTGAGCTCGAGAACGCCGTCGAGCGGGCGGTCGTGCTCTGCGAAGGGTCGATCATCGACGACGAGCTTTTGCCGCGCGGCACCGGCGGCGGAGCCCACGGCTTCGACGGGATCGAGATCCCGGGTGCCACGATGGCCGAAATCGAGAAATACGCGCTCTTGAAGACGCTCGAGTCGGTGGACGGCTCGACCGTGCGCGCCGCGGAGATCCTCGATATCAGCGTGCGCACGGTCCAGTACCGCCTGCACGAGTACGGCATCGCCAAGGAACGCCGCTCGGGGCAGTCGTCGGGCGGATAGCGCGGTGCCGCTCAGGGGCCGCGCGGCAGGCGGATTCGGAACAGGGCGCCCGGCTCCGCGTCCTCGACGGTGATACTGCCCCCGTGGGCCTCGACGGCGAGCTTGCAGAAGGTGAGCCCGAGGCCTCGACCGGTGCGGTTCACGACGCGCTCGCCCCCTTCGAGCTGGGCGAAGCGCTCGAAGATCTTCTCGCGCATCTCGGGCGCGACCCCGGGGCCCGCGTCGCGCACCGTGAGCTCGACCGTGCCGTCGCCTTGCGCGCTCGCGAGCTGGACGAGCGAGTCGGGGGGCGCGTGTCGAAGCGCGTTCTCCACCAAGTTCTCGAGCACGCGGCGCAAGAGGTCCGCATCCGCGTGAACCGTCTTCGCCGTGAGCGCGCGCTCGAACGAGACGTTGTTCGACCGTGCGCGAAGCTCGAGCGCGTCGAGCACTTCGCCCGTGAGGGTCTCGAGGTCCACCGGAGCGAGCCGAGGTCGGAGCTCGCCTTCTTCGCTCTTGCTGATGTCGAGCAGGTTCAAGACGAGGCGAAGCAGGGCGCGGGCTTCCGCGCGGATGTGCTGCACGGACTCGCGGGCGCCCGGTGAGAGCGACGGATCGCGAAGCAGGAGCTGCGCGTGCAGGTCCATCGAGTTCACGGGGTTCTTGAGGTCGTGAACGACGAACGAGGTGAGCCGCTCCTTCTGGAGCTGGAGCCGCATCAGGTCGTCGCGCTGGCGGCGTACGAGATCGTAGTGCTCACGCAGCTCACCGCTCACGCGGCGGAGCTTCAACGCCGCCTGGACCCGGACGAGGAGCTCCGTCGGGCGGACGGGCTTCGTGAGGAAGTCGTCGCCCCCGGCGCGGAGCGCGCGGTCGAACGTGTCCACGTCGCGGAGCGCCGTCAAAAACACGATGGGCGTCTCTGCTCCGCCGGGGAGCTCCCGAATGCGCCGGCACACGGCGAAGCCGTCCATGCCGGGCATGCGCACGTCGAGCAGCACGCAGTCGGGCTGCTCGCGTTCGAACGCCTGAACGCCCTCTTCTCCCGATTTCGCGAGCACCACACGGAAGTCTTCGTCCTCGAGGGTCGCTCGCGCGAGACTCAGGTTGTCGGCGTTGTCGTCAACGACCAGAATTTTCGGCGCCTCGTTCGCTTCCACGTTGCGCGACCCTAATCCACGTGGACGTTGGTTTCGAGGCGGCGAGCGCCCTCGCGGGCACTCGGGCCGGAAAGGCGGCTCCCGCCCACCGTGTGCCGGCTCGCGCAGGTTTCGGGCACCTCGACCCCAACACGATTGCTGGTTTCGGGACCGGAGCTAGGCGCGCGGCAGTGTGCGCTGGAGGGCCGCATCCAGGGCGTCGAGGGGGGCGGGGTGGCCCGTATAGAGCTCGAAC
>Ga0079224_100003384_pt1 | contig 20100 bp, 21 predicted proteins | sample Stecom2015_FD_80414 | JGI IMG/M metagenome (GOLD analysis project Ga0079224, IMG submission 80414) | Agricultural soil microbial communities from Utah to study Nitrogen management - Steer compost 2015 | ecosystem: Environmental > Terrestrial > Soil > Agricultural land | place: USA: Utah...
ACCTGCCCCTGGAGGAGATCTTCGCCCGCTTCCGCCACAGCCTGGAGCCGCTGCGGCAGTCGGGCAAGTTGCGGGCCGTGCACTTCCAGTTCCCGCCCTGGTTCACCTGCTCCCGCGAGAGCGTGGCCTACCTGGAAACGGTGCGCGAGGAGATGGAAGGCTACCTGGTGTCGGTGGAGTTCCGCCACCGCTCGTGGTTCGTGGACCGGTCCCGCACCGAGGCGACGCTGCGCTTCCTGGAGGCCCACCAGTTCGTCCACGTGATCTGCGACGAGCCCCAGGTGGGCAGCGGCTGCGTGCCGCCGGTGCCGGCGGTGACCCACCGGCAGCTGGTCATCTTCCGGTTCCACGGCCGCAACGAGAAGATGTGGTACGCCCGGACCGCCCACAGCGGCGAGCGGTTCAACTACCTCTACAGCGAAGACGAACTCCGCGAATGGGTGCCCGTCATCCACCAGCTGGCCGAAACCGCCGACGAGGTCCACGTGCTGATGAACAACAACTTCGCCAACTACGCCGTCCGCAACGCCTACCAGATGGGCCGCCTTCTGGGCCTGGACCTGCGAGACCCCCTTCCGGAGCAGCAGGGCCTGCTGCCTCCGGACGAGGGCTGAGGTCCCACCGCGATTTGGCATCCCGGTGCCGTGGGGCACAATGTGCTTGACGGCAGGCCGGCGGCCCGCAAGGGCGCGGGCGGGCACGCCCCGGTGGAACCCGCCGCACCCCGCCGGCCCTCCGGGAAGGAGCGGTTGACCGTGCAGGACGGCGCCAGCGCGGAAGTGGTGGTCTACACCCAGCCCGGCTGCGGGCCTTGCGCCGCGGTCAAGGAGTTCCTGGCGTCCCACGGGGTCGACTTCGTGGAGCGAGACATCCGGCAGGACCCGTCGGCCCTGGCGGACCTGCGCCGGGTGGGCGCCCTGGCCACGCCCACCGTCATCGTGGGCGACCAGGTCATCGTCGGCTTCGACGCCGAGCGCCTGCGGGAAGTCCTCCGGCTGGACGGCTGAGGGGACGCTCCACCCGCGCGAAACCGGCGCTGTGGCGCGGCGGGCGACAATCTTGCCGGTATCGGGAAGGACTGTCCTTCTCGGCGTCGAAGGAGCCCGTTTATTATCCAGGACACCCAGGAAAGGGAGAATCCAGTCATGCCCCAGGTCGCCGTTGAAGGGTTTGCGTGGATGGACGGCCAGGTCATGCCGCTGGCCGAGGCCCGCGTTTCGCTGGCCACCCACGCCCTCCACTATGGTACCGGCTGTTTTGAGGGGATCCGGGCCTATTACAACCAGTCCGAGGACGAACTCTACGTGCTCAAGATGGCGGAGCACTATCAGCGGATGGCCCATTCCTGCCGGATCCTCCGCATCAACCCCGGCCTGACGCCGGAGGAGATGGGCCAGGCGACCCTGGACCTGCTCCGCCAGGCCAACCTCAAGACGGATCTCTACATCCGGCCCCTGGCCTACAAGGCCGGGCTGGGGCTGGGCCTGGGCCTGACCGGGGTGGCCGACGCCTTCGCCATTTACTGCGTGCCCCTGGGCCACTACCACACCGCCGAGCGGCCCCTGCGCTGCTGCATCTCGTCCTGGATCCGCCCCGACGACAACGCCCTGCCGGTCCGGGCCAAGGTGACGGGCGCCTACATCAACTCGTGCCTCGCGTCCGACGACGCCAAGATCAACGGCTTCGACGAGGCCATCCTGTTGACCGCCGACGGTCACGTGTCCGAAGGAGCATCGTGCAACCTGTTCATGGTCAAGCGCGGCCGTCTGGTCACGCCGCCGGTCACCGACGCCATCCTGGAGGGCATCACCCGCAACACCGTCATCGAGCTGGCACGGGACCTGGGTTATGCGGTAGAGGAGCGCAAGATCGACCGTACGGAGCTTTACACCGCCGACGAGCTCTTCCTGACCGGGACCGCCGTGGAGATCCGGGCGGTCGGCGAGGTGGATCACCGCCCCATCGGCGACGGCGCCGAAGGCCCCATCACCCGGCACATCCGGGAGACCTATGAAGCCGCAGCTCGCGGCCGCGATGCCCGGTACCGGTCCTGGGTGACGCCGGTGTTCGCGTCCATGCCCGCCGCGGCCAATTCCTGAGAGCCGATTCAGAGCCGGCACCGGCCGGCAACCCGCAGTCAAGAAGGAAGCGGCGCCCCTCCGGGCGCCGCTTCGGTATTCCCCTACGCGCGTTGGCCGTGCCCGCGCCGCTGCCGGCCGCTCAGGCCGTGTCGCCGTCGTCGCAGGGCTGGGGACGTCCCTGCCCCTTGGGCGTCTTGAAGGACTGGCCGCAGCCGCAGGTCTGGGAGGCGTTGGGGTTCTGGATGGTGAAGCCGCCCCCCATCAGGTTCTCCACGTAATCGATCCGGGCGCCCTCCAGGAACATGGCGCTGACCGGATCGATGATCACCTTGACCCCGTGCTGTTCGATGACGCGGTCGTTCTCGCCGGGGTTGGACTCGAACTTCAGGCCGTACGCGTAGCCGCTGCAGCCGCCCTCCTGGACGAAGACGCGCAGGCCGGTGGTCTCGGGATCCTTGTTGCGCTCCAGCAGCAAGGCACGGATCTTCGCGCCCGCCTCAGGCGTCAGCGTGATCACACCCGGCACCTCCTTCACCGCCTGGGGTCCCATCCATCGTACCACATCGAACGCCCGGAACCGCATCAGTCCGCATGCCCGGCACCGTCGCCGGCGGCCTCCGGCGCCTGTCCCGACGCACCGGCGCCCGCGGCCGGCTGCCCAGGAGCGGCGCCGGCCGGCTGCAGCCGCTCCACCTTCACGCCCGCCTGGGCGAAGAACTCCTCCGCGATGGGGTCGTGGTAGGGGTCTCGGTACACCACCCGCTCCACCCCGGCGCCGATCAGCACCTTGGCGCAGTGCAGGCAGGGGAACGACGTGCAGTAAACCGTGGCGCCCTTGATGCTGACGCCGTGCAGCGCCGCCTGGACCACCGCGTTCATCTCGGCGTGGACGGTGCGGACGCAGTGGCCGTCCACCATCAGGCAGCCCACGTCCAGGCAGTGGGGAAACCCGGGCGGGCTGCCGTTGTAGCCGGTTGCCAGGATGCGCCGGTCGCGGACGATGACGGCGCCCACGGCCCGTCGGGTGCAGGTGGACCGGGCGGCCACGGCGTCGGCCAGCCCCAGGAAGTACTCATCCCACGACGGGCGCCGGTGGGACGGCGGCCGCCCGCCGTTCCCGGGCTTCCCGGTGGTGGCGTCCATGGCGGTCACCCCTCGACGTCGGCAGATGTGCAGCCGGCCGAATCCCGGCGTGCGGCCGGGCACCGTGCGGGAGTTACAGGTGCTCCACCGTCTCCCGCACGATCACCCACTGGCCGTCCACCTGCCGCCACACTTCGATAGCGTGCTCGACACCGCTGACTCCCCCACGTGGAATGTCCCACCCGCTCACCGGCACCGGGTCATCCTCAACCCTGGGAACCGGTCGGCTCCGTCATGCTGCGCGGGTCCAGCAGCCGGTCCAGTTCGTCGTCCGGCAGCAGCCCCTGCTCGCGGATCAACTGGCGCACGGTCTTGCGCTGCTCGTAGGCCTCGCGGGCGATGCGCGCCGAGGTGTCGTAACCCAGCACCGGCACCAGCGACGTGACCATGGCCATGCTCCACTCCACCAGCGACTCGCAGCGCTGGCGGTCGGCCTCGATGCCGTCCACACACTTCTCGGCGAAGGTGCGGGCGCCGTTGGCCAGGATGTGGATGGACTCCAGCACGTTGTGGGCCATGACCGGCAGCATCACGTTCAGCTCGAAGTTGCCGTGCTGCCCGGCAATGGCGATGGCGGCGTCGTTGCCGATGACCTGGGCGCAGACCATCATCAGCATCTCGCTCATCACCGGGTTGACCTTGCCCGGCATGATGGACGAGCCCGGCTGCAGCTCGGGGATCAGGATCTCACCGATGCCGCAGCGGGGCCCCGAGCCCAGCCAGCGGATGTCGTTGGCGATCTTCATCAGGCTGACGGCCACGGTGCGCAGGGCGCCGCTGGTCTCCACGATGGAGTCGCGGGCCCCCTGGGCCTCGAAGTGGTTCTCGGCCTCGCGCAGGTCGAGGCCCGTCCACTGGCTGAGCCGGGCGATGGCGCGCCGGGCGAACTCCGGGTGGGTGTTGATGCCGGTGCCCACGGCGGTGCCGCCCAGGGCCAGTTCACCCAGGTGCGGCAGCACCGCCCGCATCCGCCGGACCCCGTGGTCCACCATGCTGGCGTAGCCGCTGAACTCCTGCCCCAGGCGGATGGGCGTGGCGTCCTGCAGGTGGGTGCGGCCGATCTTGATGACGTCGTCGAACTGGCGGGCCTTGGCCGCCAGCGCGTCCCGCAGCCGCTCCAGGGCCGGGATCAGCCGGCGCTCGATCTCCTCGTACGCGGCCAGGTTGGTGGCGGTGGGGATCACGTCGTTGGACGACTGGCCCTTGTTGACGTGGTCGTTGGGGTGGACCGGCGTCTTGGTGCCCCGCTGGCCTCCCAGCATCTCGATGGCCCGGTTGGCGATGACCTCGTTGGCGTTCATGTTGGTGGAGGTGCCGGAGCCGGTCTGGAAGATGTCCAGCACGAACTGGTCGTCGTGCTGCCCATCGGCCACCTCCTGGGCCGCCCGGGCGATGGCCTCACCCAGCTTGGGGTCCAGCAGGCCCAGTTCCACGTTGGTCTCGGCGGCGGCCCGCTTGATCAGGCCCAGGGCCCTGATGAACGGGCGCGAGAAGCGGATGCCGCTGATGGGGAAGTTGTCGCGGGCGCGCTGGGTCTGGGCACCGTAGTAGGCGTCGGCGGGCACCCGGACCTCGCCCATGAAGTCTTTCTCGACCCGAAAGTCAGCCATGGCCTCTTCCTCCTCGGCGCGCCTCATGCTCCTCGGCGCAACTGGTCGACGATGTGGCGAATCTCCGGCAGGATCAGCCGTTCCACGGCCAGCCGGACGCCGTTGGGCGACCCCGGCAGGCAGGCGACGAAGCAGGCGCCGCCCGCGCCGGCCGCGGTGCCCGCCAGGGCCCGGGACAGCATGCCGGCCGGCCCCACCTCGTGATAGCTCAGCATGCGGAAGATTTCGGCGAAACCCGGCAATTCCCGGTCCAGCAGCGGCCGCACCGCTTCGGGGGTCACGTCGCGGGGGGCGATGCCGGTGCCGCCCGTCAGCAGCACGGCGTCCACGCCGGGCCGGTCCAGGGACTCCCGCAGGGCGCCGCGGATGGCGTGGATCTCGTCCCGGACCCAGTGCCGGGCCACCACCCGGTGCCCGGCCTCTTCCAGCAGGCGGGCCATCAGGTCGCCGCCTTCGTCGCTGCCCGGCCTGCGGGTGTCGGACACGGTGATGACGACGCAGTGGACGACGCGCTGCTGCGCGTGGCGGCGGTGTTCCTCAACGGCCACCGGTCTCGCCTCCTCCGGGCCCAACGCCGGGCCCAACGCCGGGTTCGCCGGCAGGCCCGCCGCCGGATTTCCCACCGGTCCCGCCGCCGGGCCGCCGGCCCCGCGCCAGCAGGGCCAGGCCCTCCAGCCTGGGCCAGATGTCCACCGCCTCCAGCCCGGCCGACTCCAGCAGGTGGGCCAGCGATTCGGGGTCGTCGCGACGGCGGCGGGCAGCCACGCGGCTCCACTGGACCAGGGATTCGGCGTCGAAGCCCTGGAACCCGCGGCGCCGCGCCAGGCCGGCGGCGCTGTCGGGTGAACAAAGGTTGGACGGCACCAGCACGGCCGCCCGCCCGCCGGGGGCCGTCACGCGGGCCAGCTCCGCCGCCGCCGCGGCCGGGTCGTCCAGCAGGAACAGCACCAGCGACGACACCGCCAGGTCGAAGGTGCCGTCCGCGACGGGCAGGCGGGCGGCGTCGCCCTGGACCCAGCGGATCCGCTCCAGGCCCGCGGCCCGGGCGTTGGCGGCGGCGCGGTCCAGCATGCCGGGGGAGATGTCCAGGCCCACGGCCTCATCGAAGCGCGGCGCCAGCGCCAGCAGCAGGTGGCCGGGACCGCAGCCCACGTCCAGCACGCGGCCGCCGGGGGGCAGGTCGCCGGCCGCCCAGACTGCGAAATCCTGCAGCAGCGGCCCATACCAGCGCGACCGCGCCATGGCGTCGAAGAAGTCCACCAGTTCGTCGAAGACCCGGCCCTGGTCGGGGCGCTGGTCCCGGCCGCCGCTCACGACCTGTCCCCCGGGCCTCCGGGCCCGCCGCCCGTACCGCCGGCCCCGTACAGATCTGCCCGCAGCCACGGCGCCAGCGCGTAGGCCAGGGCGTCCTCCCAGGCGTGGCGCCGGTCCCGCAGGCCGCCGGTCAGCAGGCCGATGGCGCCGTAGACCTTGCCGGTGCCCGGGCGGCCCGCCAGGCTGTCGATGATCGGCGCCAGTTCCGCACCGGAGGCGGGGCTCAGTTGGGCCGCCACCCGCTCCGGCAGCGGCATGGCGGCGCCCAGGGCCAGGGATTCCCTGCCTTCCGCGTCCACCACGGCGCACCAGCAGGTGACGTACAGGCATCCCGCGCGGTCCTCGAGGCCGCCTTCCATACCCACGCCCAGGTGGCCTCCCGCCGCCAGCGCCCGGCGCGCCCGGTTCAGGGCGCCGGCCCGGGTTTCCGCCTCGCCCCAGGGCTGCGCCGGGACGCCGGAATCGACCTCCACCGCCTCGACCCGGCAGGACGGATCGACTTGGGCCATGACGGCGCGCACCGCCTCCACCTTGCTGGGGTTCTCCGAACCCACCACCACCCGCCAGCCCCGCGGCCTGCCGTCGGCCCAGAGCACCCTGGGCCGGAGGAACCGCTCCAGGCCCGCGCGGACCTCCTGCGGCAGCGGTGCGGGGCGGCCGTCGGGTCCAACCCAGACCATCACGTCGCGCCCCTCGGCGCACAGCGTGCCGCCGGCGCCGTACACCCGGTGGGACATGCGCACGCTGCTGGTGCCCAGCGCCGTCACCGTCGAGCGGACCCGCACCCGGTCGCCGTAGCGCAGGGGAGCCTTGTAGTCGCAGGCGGCGTGGACCACGTAGAAGTTGCCGTCGGGCCGGTCCAGGCCGGTGCCCGACGCCGCCAGCACGCCCAAGCGGGCCACCTCGAAATAGGTGAAGTAACTTCCGTAGTAGACCACGCCCTGGGCGTCGGTTTCGGCGAAACGGACGCGGATCTCCGTTTCCAGGCAGGGACCGTCTTCGCTGTCAATCACGCGTTGGGGATCCACCGGCATCCCTCCGTGCGATGACGATCATGCGCGGCGTGTCCACGTCGAACGGTTCGGCGTCCCAGCTGCCGTACACGGCGGTGACGGCGGCGCCGGCCTCCTTCAGCCAGGCGTGGATCTCAGGCAGGGTGTACCAGCGCACCCGCGTCTGGCGGTACTGGGGCGGGCCGCCCGCCTTGGGCACGTAGGTGTAGTCGGTGACGGCCGTGCCCGTGCCGCTGTCGAACCGGAACGAGCACAGCACCCAGTGGGTGGGCGTTTCGTCCCAGTAGGCGGGCGGCACCTGGCTGACGTACGCGTCGCGGTTGGGCAGGTCCAGCAGCAGGCGGCCGCCGGGCCGCAGGGCGGCGACCATGCCCGCCAGGGCGCGGCGGTCCTCCTCGTCGCCGAAGTATCCGAAGCTGTTGAACAGGTTCACGACGGCGTCGAAGGCGCCTTCGAACGGCAGCCGGCGCATGTCGCCCAGGACCCACCGGACGGTGACGCCCCGCGACCGGGCCCGGGCCTGGGCGCGCTCCAGCATGCGCGGCGACAGGTCGAAGCCGGTGACGTCCATACCGCGGGCGGCCAGTTCCACGGCGTGGCGGCCGGACCCGCAGGGCACGTCCAGCACGCGGGATCCCGGCGCCAGGTCCAGCCAGGCCACCACGCCCGCCACCTCGATGCCGGTGGTCAGGTCCTCGATCTCGCGGTGCGTGTCGTCGTAGAACTCATCGAAGAACTCGCGGAACCACTCGGACCCCGGCGCCACCCCGCGGCACCTCCCGGCAGCCGTCGCATAACCCCTCGGTGCGGGGTGCAGGTTACCCGTAGCGAACGTAGGGGGGATGCTCGTTGTCCATCTCCGATAGTTTCCACCAGTGGCTGGCGGAACTCAACCAGCGCATGGAGGGGGCGCGCAAGATCGGCGTCTCGGACCTGAAGAAGCGGGCCGAGGACGTCGGCGACTTCCTGGCCAAGTACGTGGACCCCAGGACCCCTGAGCAGGCGCTGCTCAAGGAGATGTGGGAAGTGGCCGACGAGCAGGAGCAGCAGGCCATCGCCAACTGCATGTTCAAGTTGGCGGAGCGGGTGGGCAGCGGGGTCCGGTGACGGGCCCGGGCCGCGCGGCTTCCCGCCTCACCGTGCGGCCGCCATAACCTCAGCCGAAGGAAAGGGGCCCGGCTGTGGTGCCGGGCCCCTGGTCGTGCCGGAGCGGCCGAAGGGTGGTCAGCCGCGGGCGGCGGCGTACCGCCGGGCCACCTCGTCCCAGTTGACCACGTTCCACCAGGCCTGGACGTAGTCCGGCCGGCGGTTCTGGTACTTCAGGTAGTAGGCGTGCTCCCAAACGTCGAGGCCGAGGATGGGCGTGTCGCCCTGCATGAGCGGGCTGTCCTGGTTGGCCGTGCTGTAGACCTTGAGCCCGCCCTGGGCATCAACCACCAGCCACGCCCAGCCGCTGCCGAAACGGCCGATCGCCGCCTTGGAGAACTCCTCCTTGAACTTCTCGAAGGAACCGAAGGTCTGGTTGATGGCGGCGGCCAGCTCGCCGGTGGGCTCCTTGCTGCCTCCGGGCTTCATGATCTCCCAGAACAGCGTATGGTTGGCGTGACCTCCACCGTTGTTGCGCACCGCCGTACGGATGGCTTCCGGCACCCGGTCGATGCCCCGCAGCAGTTCCTCGATGCTGAGGGCCGCCAGGTCCGGATGCCCTTCCAGCGCCGCGTTGAGGTTGTTGACGTAGGCGGCGTGGTGCTTGTCGTGATGGATCCGCATGGTCTGCTCGTCGATGTGCGGCTCCAGGGCGTTGTAGTCATACGGCAGCGGCGCCAGTTCGTGGGCCACGTTGATCCCCCCTTGTCCATAAAGGATGTGTCAGGTGTGGCCGGCATTACTCTTCGCGGCAGCGTCCACCATCCCTGGTGCCGGGCGCACGGTAATCTTCAGCCGGCTCCGGATGCCTGCTGAGCGTTGGTTAGGGCGTTCCCGACGCCTTAGCCTGGCCGGTTCGAGGGGGTCCGCCCGAGTTGAGGAACCGTGAATGCCTTATCTGCGCCGGTTCGGGCCGTGGCGGTGGGTGAGGCGGTTGAATAGGGCGCCCAGGGTTCCTTAAAGCGCCCGCAGCCCCGTCGTGTCCGGGAATAGGGAACCACAGGCGCCTTATGGTGCGTCGCCACCCCCGGCGGTCCGACCGCGGGCGGGTCCGGTCAGAACCCAGCGGGCCAGGGTTTCGTCGTCCACCTGACCGCCAAGCCACTCCCGCCACCACTGGCGGACCAGCACCGGGTCCAGGGGCGCTGCCGCAGGGTCGGGCCGCCCATACGCCCGCAGTCCCTCCGCCGCCGACCGCTCCAGGTCGTCCAGCAGCCGGGCGGCGGCGGCCGCCGGCAGTGGCGGCGCCGCGCGCCACTGCTCCAGGGCCGGGATATGGGCCGGCAGGGCCAGCAGTCGCGCCACCGGCGCCTCGGCCTGCCAGGCGGACAGGTGCCGCGCCAGTTCCACGGCCAACTGCGCCCGCACCGCCTCATCGGGACCCGACTTGCGCAGGACGGCATAGGCTCCGGCCGACAGCACCGGCAGGCGGGCGGGCGCGCCGTCCACCGCGGGCGGCGGCACCAGTTCCAGGGTCCGGCCGTCGGGTCGGCCCCGCCCCGACAGCGGCGGCGACACCGCCCAGTGGCCCAGGGCCGGGCCGAACCCCGCCGCCAGCCCGAAGTCGGCCTCCGCCAACCGCCGCCCCGGGTCGGCGGCCGTTTCGGTCAGGAGCACCCGCAGCCGGCCCAGGGCCCCGGCCAGGGCGGTCACGGCCTCTTCCCCGACACCCTCGACGCCGGGCATACCACCGCCCTCGCCGGCATCCCCAGGCGGCGCCGGAGGCGGCAGCGTGCCCGCCGCCAGTTCCAGCAGCAGCCCGCCGCTGGCGGGCGGGGCCAGGAAGCCGGCGCCGGCCGCCGCCAGGGCATCGGCCAGCGTCCAGCCGCCGGTGGAGCCTGCCGCGGCGCCGCTCCCCGCCGGGTCCGTCGCGGCCACCATGGCCCGTGGCGCGATCCAGTAGTGCAGGGCGATCCAGCGCGGCCATCCCCAGTACACGCCGCCCGACTCCACCAGCGGCCAGGCCGCCGGGTGGTACTGGGCCATGATCTCCGGCGTCAGGTAGCGGTTGAGCGGAACCACGTCACCGGCCGCCGGCAGGGAACCGCCCCACCAGACGGCCACCACGTCGGGTGATGCACCGCCCGGCCCTGCCGGTCCTGCCCGTCCCCCCGGTTCCACGCCCCCGGCCGCCGCCGCGAAGGGCCGCACCTCCACCACCACCTCCACCCCCGGGAAGCGGCGCTGGAAGGCGGCCACCGCGGCGTCCAGGCGCTGTGCCCAGGTTTCCGCCTGCTCACCCTGGAACCGGTTCGGGTCGGCGAAGGGGTCCGGGTGGGGCCAGGCGTGGTCGTGCACCACCAGCCGGCCCCGCACGTCGGGCGGCAGTTCCACCGGGAAATAGGGATCCGCAGGTTCCTGCCGCTGCCCGCCCGGCCGCAGGCCCGGCCCGAACACCACCCCCGACCCAAGGGCCGCCGCCAGGCCCACCGCCAGGGCCACCGCCGCCGTCAGCGCCAGCCGCCGCCACCGCCGCATCAGGTCACCGCCGAGCCATCGGGGGATACCGCCGCCGTCGTCGGGGATACAGCCATCACCTTGGACGTCGCCATCACCGGAGCACCGCCGTCACCGGGGCACCGCCCTCACCGGGGATACCAGAGCAGGGCCTGCTGGTCCCGGGTCACCACCCCGGTGGGCTCAAAGCCGAACAGCACCTGGAAGTCGCGCACCGCCGCCGCCGTAGCCGGCCCGAAGCGGCCGTCCAGGGCGCCGAAGTCGAACCCCGCCTGCCGCAGCCGGAACTGCAGGACCGTCACCGCCTTCCCCGACGCGCCCTCCTCGAGGACCGGCCGGGCCGCCACCTCGGGCAGGTCCCCGGTGATGATCACCGGCGTCCGCAGCGGCACCACGTCCCACAGCCGCTCCACGTCATGGTTGAACATGCGGATGCAGCCGGCGCTGGCGAAGGTGCCGATGGACCAGGGCTTGTTGGTGCCGTGGATGCCGTAGATCCCCCAGGGCACGTTCAGGCCCAGCCAGCGGGTGCCGAACCCGCCGCCCCACCCGCGGTCCTTGTGCACCACCCGCCACTCCCCCGGCGGCGACGGCGTGCTCTCCTTGCCCACCGCCACCGGGAAGCGGGCGATGGGACGCGCGCCCTCATACAGCGTCAGGGTCTGGGTGTAGCGGTCGATGAAGATCCGCAGCCGATCCGGGTCCTGGACCCGGATGGGGCCGTCGTCGTCCACCTGCACCGGGATCGCGGGGCCGGCGGTCGGATGCTCCTCGTCGGTTTCCGCGCCGGCGCCGCACCGGCCGTCGGCGGGCGGACCGCCCTGCCCGCCGCCCCACCAGAACCAGGCGGCCGCCGCCAGCACCACCGCCGCGGCCGCGGCCAGCGCCTTGGGAACTCGCACCACCAGCATCGGTCAACCCCCGGCCCGGCAGGGCTCGCGTCCATCTACCCCGTATGCGTACCCCGTAGGGCCTATGAGCAGGGATCCGGACCGGCCCGGGGCTATCGGGCCCGCACCGGCCCCGTGGACGCCGGTCCCGGACCGGCCGCGAGGACCGAGGGCCCGGAACCGGCCGCGAGGACCGAGGGCCCGGGGCGGACCGGCACAAAGGAGGCGCGACCGTGAGCCAACTGCAGGTGGGCAGGATCACCATCCGCTGGCTGTACGACAATGACTTCCACCTGGACGGGGGCGCCATGTTCGGCGTGGTGCCGCGCATCCTCTGGCGGCGGCGCTACCCGGCCGACGAGCAGAACTTCATTCCTCTCTGCGCCCGGCCGCTGCTGGTGACCACGCCCGATGCCCGGGTGCTGATCGAGACCGGGCTGGGAAACCGGCTGACCGACAAGCAGCGCCGCAACTTCGGCGTGCGGGGACCCAGCGGGTTGGAGGCGTCGCTGGCCCAGGCGGGCCTCACCCGCGACGACATCGACATCGTGATCCTGACCCACCTGGACTTCGACCACTGCTCCGGCAACGTGCTGGCGGGCGAGGACGGCCGGCTGGAGCCTGCCTTCCCCCGGGCCCGGTACCTGGTGCAGCGCCGCGAACTGGAAGACGCCCTGTCGCCCAACATCCGCAGCGTCAACACTTACTGGGCCGACAACCTGCGGCCCGTGCTGGACCGGGGGCTGTTCGAGACCGTGGACGGCGAGGTCCAGGTGGTGCCCGGCATCCGCCTGGTGCTGACCGGCGGCCACACCCGCGGCCACCAGGTGGTGCTGATGGAGTCCGAGGGCGAGACCGTCCTGCACATGGCCGACCTGCAGCCCACCCACGCCCACGACAACCCGCTGTGGGTCATGGCCTACGACAACTACCCCCTGGATTCGGTCCATCAGAAGCAGATGTGGCTGGAGCGCGCCCGCAGCCGGGGATGGTGGGTGACCTTCTACCACGACCCCTTCGTGCTGGCTGGACGCTGGAACGAGGCAGGGGAACTGGTGGAGCGCATCGACGGGCACCGCGCCGCCGAACTGGCCGGCTGAACCTCAGGCCCCGCGGGTGGCACGGCGCGGCGGCACCGCATCGCCTCCGTCGCCGGGCGAGTCCACGCCCAGCAGCGCCAGCAGCCGCGGCGTCACGTCGGTGATGGCGGCGGCGCCGGCCACCAGGTCCCCGGCGCCGGCGCCCCAGGCGGCGAAGGGTACCGGGTTGTCGGTGTGGGTACGCTGGTCCAGGCGCTCCACGTTGCCGTGATCGCTGACCAGCACCAGCAGGTGCCGCCGCGGGTCCATGGCCCCGAGCAGCAGGCCGGCGAACCGGTCCAGGCGCGCCAGCAGTTCCTCCGCCCGGGCCCGGTCCTGGCTGTGGCCGGCCAGGTCGGTCATGAAGAACTCGAAGAAGGTCAGGTCGTGGTCGTCCCAGACCCGCAGCGCCGCCTCCGCCGCCTCCTCCACCGTCAACGACGCCCAGCCGCCGAAGAACTCGCCCGTGATGTCGTGGGGCACCGCCAGGCCGCGCTCCAGGTCCGCGGGACCGCGCAGGGGAAGGCCGGCTGCGTCCACGGCCACGGTGCTGACCGAAGGCCGGAAGCGGCGCCGGCGCAGGCGGGCTGGCACCTGCTCCACCGGCAGGTCCCGCGCTGCGGCCAGCACCGCCCCCTGCTCCGCCGTGCTGGGCCAGCCGTGTTCCTCCTTGTAGCGGGCCAGCAGCTGCAGGTACCCGGGACCGAAGGCGTTGAGAAACGTGGCCCGCAGCCCCGCGCGAACAGCGTGCGTAAACAGGTTGCCCGACTGCAGCAGCCGCACCAGGGTGGGCGTCGGGTAGCCGTTGACGTGACGCCCCAGCACCGCCGGGGCGTTGCGGCCGGTGAGAAGGGCCGTCTGGCCCGTGGCGCTCTGGGGCAGTCCCGGCACCCCCAGGGCGGCGTCCACGGCGGCCGCGGCGCCGGGACCCTCAGGGCTCGGGCGCCAGCCTGCGAAGGCTACGGGACGGCCGGCCAGCAGCCGTTCCAGCGCCGGGTAGGACCCGGCCGCCAGGGGATTGACGCGGGGGTCGTCGGGCCCCAGGCCCAGCCCGTCCACAAACCACAGGAAGACCTTCAACCGGCGTCGCCCGCTTCCACCCCGGCCAGCACCGCCAGCAGCGCATCGTGGATCCGGCCGTTGCTGGCCACGATGTCGCCCCGGCGCCCCAGGGTAAAGGGGCTGCCGTCCAGGTGGGTGACGCGGCCGCCCGCCTCTTCGATCATCAGCACGCCGGCGGCCACGTCCCACGGGCCGAGCCGCAGTTCCCAGAAGCCGCTGAGGCGGCCCGCCGCCACCAGCGCCAGGGCCAGGGCGGCGCTGCCCAAAGCCCGCACGTTCCGGCTTTGGCGCGCCACGGCGGCAAAGTGGCGCAGGTTGAGCCGGCCCTCGCCGGCGGCGTCGTACTGGAACCCCGTGGCCAGCAGGCTGCGGCGCAGGGTTTCCTCGGCGGACACCCGCCGCGGCTGCCCGTTCTCCATGAAGCCGGCCCCGCGCACCGCCTCGTACCACGTGTCCCGCACGGGGTCGTGGATGACCCCGAAGCGCGTCTCGCCGCGGCACAGGTAGGCGATGGACACGGCAAAGAAGGGGACGCCGTGGACGAAGTTGGTGGTCCCGTCCAGCGGGTCCACCACCCACAGGTGCGGCACGGCCGCCAGGTCATCCAGCGAGGTCACCGGGGCGGCGCCGGCGGCGAAGGCCTCTTCCCCCAGCACCTCGTGGCCGGGACCGGCCTCCCGGGCAATGGCGCCGGCAATGACCCGCTCGGCGGCCCGGTCCACCTCGGTCACCAGGTCGGCGTAGGAACTCTTGGTCTCCACGTGGGCGACGCGCCCGTGGGCTTCCAGCAGCAGCCGCCCGGCCTCGTGGGCGGCCCGGCGCGCCACCTCCAGCAAGCGGCGCTCCATCAGGCGCGGCCCAAGGCCCTCTTGGCCCGCTCGGACATGCGGTCGGGAGTCCAGGGCGGCATCCACACCAGGTTGACCCGCGCCTCGCGCACGCCTTCCACCGACTCCACGGCCAGGCGGGCGGCCTCCAGGATCTGGGGCGCTGCCGGGCAGCCCAGGGTCGTCAGCGTCATGTCCATGTCGACCACGCCGTCGTCGCTGATGTCGAGCCGGTACACCAGGCCCAGGTCCACGATGTTGATGGGGATTTCGGGGTCCTTGACCTGTTTCAGGGCAGCCAGCACCTGCTCGCGATCCACCAAGGGGAACACCTCCGCCCTCTCCCGAGTCTACCAGAAGCGCCGATTGCAAGTTTGCCTGCACGCGGTAACATAGAATCAAGAAAACCTGCAGGCCCATTTGCGGAAAACCTGCAGGCAGAGGGGGCTCGAACATGGTCCTCGCGCAGTCGGAACAGGCGGGTGCTGAAACCGCCGCCGATCCCCTGTCAGCCGCCCGGCGCCAGATCATCGACGGCGCCCGCTTCAGCAGCGCTTCGGACGAGGTGGTCCAGCTGCTGCTGCAGCCCGCGCGGGTCTACGAGGTGGCCATCCCCGTGCGGCGCGACGACGGGTCGCTGGAGGTGTTCACCGGCTACCGCGCCCAGCACTGCGACGTGCTGGGACCGGCCAAGGGCGGCATCCGCTTCCACCCTGCCGTCAACGTCGACGAGGTCAAAGCGCTGGCCATGTGGATGACCATCAAGTGCGCCCTGACCGACCTGCCCTACGGCGGCGGCAAGGGCGGGGTGGTGTGCGATCCGGGCTCCCTCTCCCCGGGAGAGCTGGAACGCCTGTCCCGGGGCTACGTGCGCGCCCTGGCGCCCCACATCGGCCCGGACCGCGACATCCCGGCGCCTGACGTGGGCACCTCGGCCCAGGTCATGGCCTGGATGGTGGACGAGTACGCCCAGATTACGGGCTCTTTCGAGCCTGCCGCCTTCACCGGCAAGCCGCTGGAACTGGGCGGCATCCCCGGGCGGGCCGAGGCCACCGGCCTGGGCATCTTCTTCGCCGGCCGCGAGGCCCTGCACGACCTGGGCCGCAGCGTGCCCGGCACCACGGTGGCCGTCCAGGGCTTCGGCAAGGTCGGCTCCTACGCGGCCCGCTACTTCGCCCAGGGCGGCGCCCGGGTGGTGGCGGTGTCCGACGTGTTCGGCGCCGTTTACAACCCCGACGGGCTCGACATCGAACAACTGCGGCTGCACGTGGACCGGACCGGCACGGTCAAGGGCTTTGCCGGCGGCCGGGAGATCGAACGGGATCAACTGCTGCTGCTGCCGGTGGACGTGCTGGTGCCCGCCGCGCTGGAGGGCCAGATCCACGCCGGCAACGCCGGCGCCATCCAGGCCCGCCTGGTGGTGGAAGGGGCCAACGGCCCCACCACCGTCGAGGCCGATGAGATCCTGGCCGCCCGCGGCATCACCGTGGTGCCCGACATCCTGGCCAACGCCGGCGGCGTGATCGTTTCGTACTTCGAATGGGCCATGAACCGCAGCCGCCTGTCCTGGACGGCGGAAGAGGTACAGCGGCGGCTGGAAGCGAAAATGAAGACGGTTTACGCCGAGGTGGCCGGCAGGGCCCGCCGGATCAACCAGCCGCTGCGGCCCGCGGCCTACGGCGTGGCCATCGACCGCCTGGCCGGCGCCATGCGTGCCCGTGGTTGGGTGAAGTGACCTTCGGGCCGGGGGCCGGCCGTTCAGGGTAAGGAGGTCGGCCCCTGGCCAACCGCAACGACTTCCGCGAGCGGGTGGACGCCCGCTACGAGCAGCTCAGCGGCGCTCACCGCCGCATCGCCGAGTACATCCTGGCCAACGCCAACCGCGCCGCCTTCATGACCGCCGCCCGGGTGGGCCGGGCAGTGGGCGTCAGCGAGTCCACCGTGGTGCGGTTCGCCGCGGCCCTGGGCTACCCGGGCTACCGCCACCTGCAGCGGGCCCTGCAGGAGGGCGTCCGCGCCCAGCTGACGGCGGCCGAGCGCCTGGAACTGACCGAAGCCGACGAGGACGCCCCGGAAGGCGTCCTGGAGCGGGTCCTGCGCACGGACATGGACAACATCCGGGCCACCCTCCAGGACCTTCAGCCCGAGGCTTTCCGCCGCGCCCTGGACATCATCGAGCGAGCGACCCGGGTGTTCGTGGTGGGCCAGCGCAGTGCCGCGGCGGTCAGCTATTACCTCAGTTTTTACCTGTCATACCTGCGGCCCCACGTGATCCCGCTGGACGACGCCAGCATCATGTTCGAGCGCCTGGTGGACCTGGGTGGGAGCGACGCGGTGGTGGCCGTCAGTTTTCCGCGGTACAGCCGGCTCACCTACGACGTTCTTAAGCTTGCCCGGGACCGCGGCGCGGCCAGGGTGGCCATCACCGACTCGGTGGTGTCGCCCATGGCCCGCATCGCCGACGTGTCGCTGACGGCCCACACGCCCATGGTGTCCTTCGCCGACTCGCTGGTGGCGCCGCTCAGCGTGGCCAACGCCTTGATCACCGCGCTGGCCCTGCGGCGCAGGACGGAAACCCAGCGGACGCTGGAGATCCTGGAAAGGATCTGGGAGCAGAACTCCATCTACCTGCTGGACGAGTGACCGCCGGCGCTGCCGCACGAGAGACTGCCGGCGGGACGTGACGGCCGGGGGTCCGGGCGGCTGCCGCCCCGCAGCCGCCGTCAGCGGATGGTCAGCGCGCCGGACACGTCGATGCGCAGGCGGCCGCCGTCTTCCAGGACCAGGGGCAGCAGCCGCAGGTCGGGTCCCTGGGCGCTGCCGTCCAGGACGGCAGCGATGCGGTACGACCGCTGCGTGCAGGGATTGTACAGGTCGTCCTGGACGGGCCGGTATTCCAGCAGGCAGCCGGGCCGGTCGTGGACGGCGGCGAAAACGTCGCCGCCGCTGATCAGGAAAAACCCGCCGTTGCGCGACGGCGTCATGGCTTTGAAATCGAAATGGGTCACGGTGCCGGCCGGGTACCGGGACGCCGTCAGGATCACGTAGCGACCGTCCACCAGCCAGTCGCCGGCCTGGGGCGACGTGATGCTGCTGAGCAGCACGGCACCGCCGAAATATACCATTAGGAGCGTCAGCCCAAGGCTCAGCAGGCCGTAAAATGTGAAACGCAACGGGCAGCCTCCCATCAAAGGCTGAACGGGCCGGTTTCACATCGCTGCGCTGACCGTATTATCCCATGCCGGCATGGCCCCGCAAGCGCCGCCCAGACCTGGCACCGCTCCAAGGAGTCGTCAACGTAGCGCTTTGGAGCAGGGGCAAACTAGGCCCACGGAGGTGACGCCCGTGGCGCAGGGCCAGCAGAGCAACCGCATCGTCGTCGCCAACGCGCGCCAGGCCCTGGACCAGCTGAAGTACGAAGTGGCGGCCGAACTGGGCCTGCCCAACTACCAGGGCTACCTGGGCGACGTCCCGTCGCGCCTGAACGGCGCCGTCGGCGGGCACATGGTGCGCCGCATGATCCAGCTGGCCGAACAGCAGCTGGCCGGCGGCGCGCCGACCGCGCCTCGTGCCTGACGACCGCGACGTGCCGGAAAACCTGGGGGCGGCCGCAAACCGGCCGCCCCCGGTGTTCAGGCGCCGGTTTGGGCCCGCTTGGCCGCCTCCTCCTCGGCCAGCACCCGCCGCAGGACCTTCCCCACCAGGCTCTTGGGCAGATCGTCACGGAATTCCACATGGGTCGGGACCTTGTACCGGGCCAGGTGCTCCCGGCAGAAGGCGATGATGTCGTCGGCCGTGGCCCGGGCGCCGGGCTTCAGGACCACAAACGCCTTGACCGTCTCGCCCCGGTAGGGGTCGGGAACGCCGATGACGGCCGCCTCCTTGACGGCCGGGTGCTCGTAAAGGACCTCCTCCACCTCGCGCGGGTAGATGTTGAAGCCGCCGGCGATGATGATCTCCTTGAGCCGGTCAACGATGTAAAAGTAGCCGTCCTCGTCCATGCGGGCCACGTCGCCGGTGTAGAGCCAGCCGTCCCGCAGCGCCCGGGCGTTTTCTTCCGGCCGGTTCCAGTAGCCCTTCATCACCTGGGGCCCGCGGATCAGCAGCTCGCCGGGCTGGCCCAGGGGGACGTCCTCGCCGGTTTCCGGGTCGACGATCCGGCAATCGGTGTCGGGGAACGGCAGCCCGATGCTTCCGGCCCGCACCTCGCCCCAGAAGGGATTGCAGTGGGTTACCGGCGAGGCTTCGGTCAAGCCGTACCCTTCCACCAGCTGGCCGCCGGTCAGCGCTTCGAACCGCTCCCGCACTTCCACGGGCAGCGGTGCGGCTCCGCTGATGCAGGCGCGAATCGACCGCAGGTCATACCGCTGCACGTGCGGGTGGTTGTTGATGGCCACGTACATGGTGGGCGCCCCCGGGAACAGGGTCGGCCGGTAGCGGTTGATGGTCTTGAGCACCGAGTCCAGGTCGAAGCGCGGCAGCAGCAGCAGCGTGGCCGCCGTGGCCATGGCGAAGTTCATGCACACGGTCATCCCGTACACGTGAAAGAAGGGCAGGACCGCCAGGATCCGCTCCCGGCCCCGCTCCAGGCCCGGGAACCACGCCACCGCCTGAAGCGTGTTGCAGACCAGGTTGCGGTGGGTGAGCATGGCGCCCTTGGGCGTGCCGGTGGTGCCGCCGGTGTACTGGATCAGGGCCAGGTCCTCGTGGGGATCGATGTCCACCGGCGGCGGCGGCGGCGCCCCGGCCAGCAGCGACTGCCAGTCGTACACCTGCGGTCCCGACGGCGGCGGCGGCTGGCCCTCCCGCCGGGCCTTGAGCGGGTAGAGTATCCGCAGCACGCCGGGCAGGTAGTCGCTGATGCGGCCCACGATCAGATGGTCGAGCCGGCCTTCGTCCAGCAGCCGCCCCGTGTGGCCAGCCACCGCGTCCACCGTCGCCAGGATGCGGGCGCCGGAGTCCTCCAGCTGGAAGGCCAGTTCCCGCGCCGACGCGATGGGACTCAACTGCACCACCACGGCGCCCAGCCGCAGGGCGCCGTAGTAGGCGATGACCGCCTGCGGGCAGTTGGGGAACATCAGCGCCACCCGGTCGCCCTTGCGGACTCCCAGGCGCGCCAGCGCGCCGGCGAAGCGGTCCACCTGCTGCTTCAGGTCCCGGTAAAGCAGCGGCCGCCCGAAAAACAGGGCGGCCGGATGCTCGGGAAACTCGACTGCCGAGTCCTCCAGGAACCGGTAGAGGGGTATGTCAGGATAATCCAGCGAGGGCTTCACGGCGCCTTGGTAGAGGCGTACCCACGGGCGCTGGTCGTACGACGCGGTCCAGGACACGGTGCTCCACCTCGCGATGCTGATCCCGGTGTGCCGCACCCTGAAGCTGTCAACCAACCGTTTGGTTGGTATGTTCCAGAGAGGGACGCCGAATCCCTGCCGCCTGCCGGCAGCGGAAAACGGCAGGCGACGGCGACCTTGCGACGAA
>Ga0079224_100003385_pt1 | contig 20100 bp, 23 predicted proteins | sample Stecom2015_FD_80414 | JGI IMG/M metagenome (GOLD analysis project Ga0079224, IMG submission 80414) | Agricultural soil microbial communities from Utah to study Nitrogen management - Steer compost 2015 | ecosystem: Environmental > Terrestrial > Soil > Agricultural land | place: USA: Utah...
ATGAATCGCCATGCCAGTGAGCAAGTTATCTACGAAACAAATGTTGCTTTAGTTAATCAATTAATTGAATCGTTAAAACGTACAGGCTCACAAGCGCATGTTCTAATTTCATCTTCTACACAAGAGGATAGAGATAACCTATACGGCAAATCAAAGAGGGAAGGACGAGAAGCTCTCGTAAAATGGGCAAAAGAAAATGGAGGTAAAGTAACAGGATTAATTATCCCGAATGTTTTTGGAGCCTTTGGCAAACCGTTTTACAATTCGTTTATTGCCACTTTTTGTCACCAATTAACGCATGACGAAACTCCCAAAATTGCAAATGATGGTGAAGTAAAATTGATTTATGTACAAGAATTGGTTGATTTAATCATCAATGAAATTCGTTCAGAAAAATCAACGCCTGAATTATTAATTGAGCCAACAGCCACTAAGAAAGTTTCGGAAGTTTTAGCGTTACTGAATGATTATAAAGCGAAGTATTTAGATGGTGGAGAAATTCCTGTATTGCATTCAAAATTTGAGCATAATTTATTCAATACTTATCGTTCGTATATAGATTATGCGACGCATTATCCAGTGAAATTTACCCAACATACAGATCCGAGAGGTGCGTTTGTTGAAGTAATCCGTCTGGGTATTGGCGGTCAATGCTCCTTCTCTACAACCGTACCTGGTATTACCCGTGGGAACCATTATCATACAAGAAAAATTGAACGCTTTGCGGTAATCAAAGGAAAAGCATTGATTCAGTTACGTAAGATAGATACCGATGAGGTCATAGATTTTTATTTAGACGGTGAAAAACCAGCTTATGTAGATATGCCTATCTGGTACACGCACAATATTAAGAACATAGGTGAAGAAGAGTTATATACCATCTTTTGGATTAACGAAGCATTTAATCCAGATGATGCAGACACTTACTTTTTGGAAGTGTAGAATTAAACTATATGAAAAGTTAAAATATAAATTAATTTATTGCTTCAAATTTTCATTTTGATAATTCAATTACCTAACTTTAGACTTTCAAAAAACTGAAAATCAATATATCAGCTAATTGAATTTTATTCTGTTGGAATTATTGAGGATAAACAACCTCATTCTAAAACAGAATTATAGTTTTTAAAATACAGTAGACAAATAACTTTTGTTTTTCAATTTTAGATAAAAACTACAAAACTCAAAAAAACTACATAAAAATGAGAAAACTGAAAGTATTTACGGTTGTGGGAACACGGCCAGAGATAATCAGGTTGTCAAGGGTCCTAATGGCATTAGACACATCTGAAGCTATTGAGCATATTATTGTACACACGGGTCAAAATTACGATTATGAATTAAATCAAATTTTTTTCGACGATTTGGGATTGCGTAAACCTGATTATTTTTTAGAGGCAGCAGGAAAAACAGCTACCGAAACCATCGGAAATATACTAATTAAAATAGACCCTTTATTAGAAGATTTGAAACCTGATGCCTTTTTAGTATTGGGAGACACCAACTCTTGTTTATGCACCATACCTGCAAAAAAACGTCGCATTCCTATCTTCCATATGGAAGCTGGAAATCGATGTTTTGACCAAAGAGTACCTGAAGAAACCAATCGTAAAATAGTAGACCATATAGCAGATATAAATTTGACATATTCTGATATTGCTCGTGAATATCTTCTGAGAGAAGGACTGCCCGCTGATCGTATTATCAAAACTGGGTCACCAATGTTTGAAGTTTTAAACCATTACCTACCTCAAATTGAAGCTTCTGATGTATTAACAAAATTGAATTTGGAAGAAAATAAATTCTTTGTTGTTTCCGCCCATAGAGAAGAAAACATTAATTCAGAAAAAAACTTTAAAGGATTAATGGATTCCTTAAATGCTATTGCTGATAAATACAAATACCCGATTATTGTTTCAACACACCCACGCACAAAAAGCATGATTGATAAAATGCAGATAGAAATGAGATCTGAGGTACGATTTTTAAAACCCCTAGGCTTTCATGATTACAATGCTTTGCAAAAAAGGGCATATGCTGTATTGTCAGATTCAGGAACTATTTCGGAAGAATCTTCTATACTAAATTTTCGCGCCCTAAACATTCGAGAAGCACACGAACGACCAGAAGCAATGGAAGAAGCCTCTGTAATGATGGTTGGGTTATCACCAGAACGCGTCATGCAAGGTTTAGTGCAGTTACAAACACAAATTGTTGGTGATAGAAACTCCCTATATTCTAATTCTCCAGCCCCTAACTTTCGAGCTGTAGCTGACTATTCAATGCCCAACGTATCACAAAAAATAGTCCGAATTATCATATCATATACGGATTATATTAAACGTACTGTGTGGTCTGAAGAAGTGTAATATGAACATACTTTTTCTAACATTAGTCACAATAAATTCCGTGAATCATCGTGGAATTTATCAGGATCTGCTTCGTAAATTTAGAGATGAAGGACACGATGTTACAATCGTATCCCCTGTTGAAAGACGTAAGAAAACAGCTACAAATTTACAGCACAAGGACGGAGTACATATTTTGCAGGTAAGAACGTTAAACATTACTAAAGCAAATTTAATTGAAAAGGGAATTGGAACATTAGCCATTGAATATCAATATCTTTCTGCGGTAAAAAAACACCTAAAAAACAAAAAGTTTGATTTGGTATTATATTCGACACCACCCATTACGTTTGTTAAAGTCGTTGAATATATCAAAAAACGAGATAGTGCTTCTACGTATTTATTGTTAAAAGATATTTTCCCTCAAAATGCAGTGGACATGAAAATGATGAAACCAAACAGTTTTTTTCATAAATACTTTTCCAAAAAAGAAAAAGCATTATATGCAATTTCAGATAAGATTGGATGTATGTCACCAGCAAATGTAAAGTTTATTTTAGAGCATAATCCAGAGATTCCACCTGAAAGAGTTGAAGTAAACCCTAATTCTATAGAGCCTATTGAAATAATCTATACGCAAGAGCAAAAGAACGAGATTCGTCTTAAATATGGGCTTCCTTTAGATAAGAAAATACTCGTCTATGGTGGAAATCTAGGTAAGCCACAAGGATTAAATTTTTTGTTAGAAACAATTAATGCTTGTGTCACCGAAAATGCTTATTTCCTAATTGTTGGCGATGGAACTGAGTTTTTAAAAATAAAAGAGTGGTTTTCTAATTATCAACCTCGCAATGCTAGTTTGTTGCAACGACTACCAAAAGACGATTATGATAAACTTTTGAATGCTTGTGATATTGGATTGATACTTTTACATAAAGATTTTTTAATTCCTAATTTTCCATCTAGACTGCTTTCTTATTTGGAAATGAAGAAACCTATAATTTCCGCAACTGATGAGAATACAGATATAGGTGAAATAATAGAACAAAATAATTGTGGAAAAAAGGTAATTGCTGGTGATTTAAAAAACATGATGAAAGCTATTGAAGATTTAGTCTCAACAAATACACAATTATATGAGAAGAGCTGTACAAATTTACTTAACGATCAATACCTTGTCAGCAAGTCATATAATTTAATACTAAATATGAGCTCGACTGATAAATCATTAGAAACATAAAGCTCTACCATTAAGAGTCTCAATCGTTCATTTTAAATTTATTATGGTGTGTGATATACGAAGTTGTAGACCAAATCCTTCTATATTAGCATTGATAAATTAGTAATATATAGAAAGAAAACAAGTACACATATATACATTTAAGAATAAAGCGCCATTGCGCAAAAAGATAAATACAAACAGCATAAAGGTCAGGTGACACATTAAGGCATAAACGCTAGATAATTAAAGAGCCTTGCAATATAAGATATATAATAATGAGATATTTTGAAAAAATCACTAATAATGTAATTAAAAACCACAACACTGAAATAGATGATTTTATTGACTATTTACATAATTCATTAATACCTGAGGGTATTGAAAGGTTAACTCCGACAATTCTAAATTTGACGTGTGATATTTCACCAATAGGTCCTATTCTTTATGAGGAAAGCAAAGAAATAAATAATGAAATAGTAGAACTTATAAAACTCATGCCTTATGGTGGTGATCAATTTGATATTCTCTTTTTTACTGAATACAATTTTCTTATTTATAACTTTTTGAACAATAATAGTTACTTTAATTTAAACTACGTTAGTTGGTATTTTTGTGAAGACTTACAACACTTACTAAAAAACATAACTGTATTATTTTTAACTATGATTAGGATTAACACAGTCATGTATCATTTTGGCGAAGAGAATGAGAAACTACAAAAAGACACAATTGAAATTATTAAACTCTTTAATAAATCAGTTGATTTGTTACCATATGATGCTTACAAATATGATTTTCCCAAAGGTTTTGATAGAAAGTATTATTTTTTACAGGGTGAACATTTTGATTATTTTTTAGAACATCGACTGCCTACATTAATTAAATTATTAAGCTATACTACTAGTCTTATTTATATTAGTAAGTTAAGCAAAGCACAAGCTAATAAAAAAGATATTATTCATGCCTTTTTAAATGAATTAGATATGCAGCCGTATTCTAAATTAACTACTAAGTCATACAACTGGATTAGTAAAAAAGACATTAAACAATTATTCAATATATTATGCGATAAAGATTTACTTATTTATGGTACTACTTTTACAAATTTTCAAAAAGCGTTTAATGCTAAGCTAATTAAAAAAAATTATAATAAAATAAAGTTTAATACCCTTAAAGACTCTCAAGTGTTATATTTAATAACTAATTTGATGGATTATAACTTTATCTCGAAAGAATCAAATTTTAGTTGGAAAAGATTTTATGCTTTATTTGAAATAAAATCAAAAGAATCCTCTTTAAGATCCAGCCTTAAAATACTTGATACTAAGCTATCTAAATCAAATAAAGACATTATAAAAGATGTTATAAAAAATTTACAATAGTTAATGGTTAACCACAGGTTAACCTTTTTTGTTTTTCGCTAACTGTTTCTTTGCATCATAATTTTAAAATACAAAAATATGAATGTAACGCCGAGAGCAAGAAAAACGAAAAAGGGATTTAGTATTTATTTAGATGTTTATCACAAGGGAGTTAGGAGGTACAAAACACTTTATAAAGAAGTTTCGTTTAAAGATAAGCGAAGCTATCTGAACAGAGCAGAAGTAACAGCAAATGAAATGATGCAATACGAATTACTTCGTTATGATGATAACAATATTTTGACTCACAAAAGTGAAGAGTCATTTACAAGCTTCCTGGACTATTACATGGGCCAATATCATCGTCAGGACTACAGGGTCATTAAAGCGGTAATAGTTAAATTCAAGAATTTTATTAATAGTCCTGATATCAAATTCTCAGAAATTGACTCTCAATTACTTGATGACTTTAGATATTATTTAAGGAATTCAGCTGGCTTAAGAGGAGAAAGTGTGCAATCTTACTGTCAACGGTTTAAAAAAATCCTTAAATATGCTTGTGATAAGAAGTACTTACACAAGCAATTATATACAGATTTCAAATCTATTCGTAATCATGAGATAACGAAAAAAGAGGTTTTAAGACATGAGGAAATTATGAGTTTGTATAATTACACTAGTCCAAATGAGGAAGTTAAAAAAGCATTTTTATTTGCATGCTATTCAGGATTAGGTTTAGCTGAAATTAAACGCCTCCGCTGGAAAAACATAGTTGACAATAAATTTCATATAAGTCGATCAAAAACAGGCACTATAATCAGCTTAGAACTTTCTGAGCTTGCTGTAAAAATTATCGGGCAACGCAAATCAGACGATGAGTTTGTTTTTGATCTAATTAACAAAAACACTCTGCAAAATTTTTCAGGCACTACAATAAACAATATGCTTAACCGATGGTTAAAAACTTTAAAAATAAATAAAAAGCTAACATTTTATTGCGCCCGCCACACATTTGCAAACTTATTTTTAAATGTTGATACTAATAATGAATATAATACAGAATCAAAAATATTTTTATTAAGTAAAGCACTCGGGCATCGTCGATTAGAAACAACCAAAAGATATATATATAATTATTATCAAAATGTACATGCTTTGACTAGACAACTAGACAATCAGAAACCAAGTTAAAATTTAATTAGAAATGTTAGAAGGCAACGACATGAAGTTCAAGACACACGATTGTTTGTTAATCTATACAGAAACGTACAAATTTAACTGTACATTTCCTCATTTGTTCAATTGCCCTTCTCATACGAGCTAAATCTAAACTTTCGTTTCATTTCCTAATATTAGTTCTCATAAAGTTTTTTAAAATAAAAAATAGATGTTTTTTAAAATAAAACCTCTTTACCGCAAACAAAAGCAACTCATCTTAATATATATCATAAGAATAATCACTATTTAGGTATATGTGACAGGTGTTCTTATATAATAATATAACAAAATGAAAGAAAAATATATAGAAGTAATAAACGTAAATAATAAAATATCAAAGTACAGATTAAGTAAAATCCTTAATCGTACGGCAAATGAAGATACAGGTATGAACAGTCCTAGGGTCTATTATACCAGAGATGGAAAGAAAAAGAAATACTTTGTCAGAACAGACTGCTTAAGCCTTATCATGGTCAAAAAAACACATGTCATTAAAAAATATTTTGTTTCGATTAGAGTTTGCCGCTCAAACTATGATGAAGAATACTACACAAAATTAATAAATGATATCCATGAGAAAAAACCATCAAAAAAAATAGACTATACAATCGAAGGGAGTGGTAATGATAAGCATTTACACTTTACAATAAGCATTAGCAAACATGAACTTAATAGACTACTTAAGAGCCTTTTATCAAATGAACATAAAATATTAAAGTATGTAAATGCATCTATGACAAAACAATATACTGATTTTTTTGTAAAGCACCCTGATCCTCGTTACACTACCCCTATCCTTATATGTGAGTTATTTGATGCAATAAATATTAAAGAATACTTAAGCAAACAAACAGAGATTAAGACTCTATATCCAAAGAAAAAATAGGCGTTAATCTACCAACTCTTGCTTTAATATTTTATTTACCTTACGAATAGTATTAACAGATTTTCCAGTCAACAGGGCAATTTCCCTCAAAGAATTCTTTCCGATGTTGAGGTGTTTAACAATGTCATTATGCCTTTCTAAAAGTTGCTCGTTTGTTTGAACAGCACCAGCCTTTCTACCTTTGTAAACACCTTTAATCTTTGCTATCTCAATTCCTTCACGTTGTCTCTCTTCCATATTCTCTTTTTCAGTTTGAGCGAGAGAACTTAAAACTGCAATTGCAATTCCAAACATGGGATTCTTTTTTCCATTTTCCAAAAACAAGGATATTCCTAAATTCTTAATATACACTTGAACCTTTTTCTTTTCCAATATATCAATAATGGTTAATGAATCTGAAGCATTTCTACCAATTCTCTCAACTGCGTGAAATTCAACTTCATTTATTATCCCTTTTTTGATGTCATTTAGTAATTCTATTCCAGATGGTCTGTCTTTAAATGGAACTTTCCCACTGATTTTATCAATATACATTTTTACGTTCTCATCTATTTGACGAGAAATGTTCTGTTCAGTTGTAGATACCCTTATATATTTAGCCTTCATAATTTGCACTTTAATGTATCAAATATAGGGTATTTAATTATGATACGCAAATTTATTTGTTTAAGCTAGATAGAGGAGCTTATTCTCATATTTAAACGTGTCAAAAATGAGTATACCCTAAATTTGATATTTATTAAATTATTCTAAACTCCTAAGCAAAGCATCTTCATCTTCCCTTTTTGCTTGAGAAAGAAATTCATTTGTAAGTCTTTTAAAAATTAATGCAACATTTGGATGTGTGATTTTTGTTTCTTCAAAAAGAGTTTCGAAATATTTTGCTCTTGCTCTTTCAATATTTCCCCCTGAGAAAGCTCCTCTGCTTGTGAAACCCAAATTATTTGAAATTTGGACTTCAAAGGCATTCTTTATTTGGACAGAGTCTGTTTCTTCAATCATATCATATATTTCCGTAGGAAACCCTTTAGCTTCTTTCATATTGATGGGGTATTTGGCAAGTAGTTTGCCAATACAGTCATCTGTGATTTTAACTCTATGATTGTCTTTAGCAAGTTCTCTTACTCCATTTATCCACTTTTTTAGAATGTCTGAATGATAAACTTCATCCTTTTTTAAAGTGGATATTAGATTAAAAGAATTTATAATTTCCCAACCTGCTTTAAGAATTTGTTGATAATTAGGATTGTCTTTTACTTTTTGTACTTCAGCATCTCTTAACTCACCATCATCAGGTAAATAAATTTGACTCAATATACCAAAATATTCATCGAGTTTTTGAGACATAAGTTTGAATAAGTTTTTAGGTTCGGAAATATATGAACCTTCTGTAAAAATATAGATAAACTTCATTTCTACTTTAGCTCCTCGCTCTATATCGTAATCATTCCTAGAATATAAAAATTGTAATAGATTTTTAAACTGATGATGGTCAAAGCGAGAAGAATCGTCAAAATTTGTTAAAGATATTTTTTCAATTGCTGTAAGAACTTCATCGGATGTTAAGGCTTCTTTATGTAAATAAACTCCCCAACCTAATGTGTTTAGTAGAGTAAAAGGTTTATTGTATGTTTGTAATTTACCTAATGCATAAAAAAATTCTTCTTTATTTTCAGTATATATAGCCTACTTTTGATTTCCAATATAATTTTTCAATTTCTTTGTCTTTCAATTCCAAAATAAATATCCATAAATCAATCCTGTCTCTTAAAGAAGTCAGGAAATTTATGATTCCTTGTTTAGATACCTTACTTTTAATAAAAGTATCTAAAATGGTTGTCTGAGTTTTTAAATCAGTTTTATTTTCAGAAATAGTAATAAATTCTTTTACTAAAGCTAATAAATTCTTATCTTCTGTTTGTATAAGATTGTAAATAACTTGTCTATCAACTTAATTTATTTTATCAGATAACGCAAGCACATTCCCATAAAGATATGAATGCTCTATTTTAGTTGCTAATTCAAAAATTTTATCAATTCCATATTTATCAAGAACGGTTTCAATAAAAGTAAGCCTTCTTGATAAAATTTCCTGATTCTGTTTTTTGTAATCAATTTCTTGTTTTCCTTCTATAAACTCAGAATGATGTTCTTCAAAAAGGTATGAGTCGTATAATATATCATCTTCTACTTTAAATTTAATAGCTGTTTGCTCTATTTTATCAAGAATATCGTTAGGTAAAGCCCAATGTGCTGTTGGATAACTTCTATGATTTCCAATGAATTTTCTGAATTTATGATATACCTGTTTTTTGTCTTCTTCCTCAAAATCAGTAGTTGCTTCTATTGTATTCAATGTTTTATCAATTCTATCCCATAAAGTATCTAAATAAATCAAGCAGAACTATTAATGATAAGTTTAGAATTCGAAAATTACCAAAGAATGTAATTGCATATACATGTATTGCATCAATTGGCAAAATGAATATAATTACCAAGCCATGTATAACTAACCAACAAATAAATAGTATTATAGTTAAAGAAGGTAATACTGAGTTTATTTATTATGCTTTGAAATTTATAACTCCTAAAATTATTTCTAAAGTAGCTGGAAATACGATGCCGATTATTAATAAAACTGAATTTTCAAAAACTTTGATGTTCATTCCAACAATAGAAGAACAGAATAAAATAGCTGATTTTCTATCTGCAATAGATAAACAAATTGAAACTGTTTCATTGCAGGTAGAAAAAACAGAAAACTATAAAAAAGGATTGTTGCAACAAATGTTTATTTAATAGTAAAAATTGCGAGATTTTGCGATAATCTCGTAATTTTTACTATTTTTGTTTAAAAGGAAAGATTATGGAATTAGCTCCAAAAACAAAAAAATTTACTCAGGATATTATTTCTTTATCTGTAGATATGCAAAACACAGGAGAAATGAAAATTTTTCAGGATGACTATTTGTATTGGGATAAAGTAAAATATAAATCTAAGAGAGAGAGCTTAGAAGATGTATGGACTGCTGTTAAATTTAGTCGTATTGTAAAAAGTAAATTCTTATCATTTGGCAAATATACTTTTACTTATCCTACGACCGATTTTATTCAAAGAACTTTACACGAATTTGATTTAAATACTGGCGGTACTTTAACATCAAACATTGGTATAGCAGAAACAGATAAATCAAAATTTATGATAAGTTCTCTTATTGAAGAATCTATAAATAGTAGCCAAATGGAAGGGGCAAGTACTACCAGAAAAAAGGCGAAAGAAATGATTCAGCAAGAGAAAAAGCCTCAAAATAAATCTGAAATAATGATTATGAACAATTTTGTAACGATGAAGCATATTGTTCAGATTAAAGACGAAGATTTAACCGTAGATAAATTATTAAACATACATAAACTTATTTCAAAAGACACTTTAGATAATAGTAATGAAGAAGGGTGTTTTAGAACAAACGATGAAATTTTTGTAGCTAATGTTATGAAAGGAGAAGTTGTTCATCAACCACCATCTGTTGATGAGTTACCTACTTTAATTCACGACCTGATAAAGTTCTTTAACGAAGATTCTAATGATTTTATTCATCCAATAATTAAAGGTTGCGTAATTCATTTTATGATTGGATGGATTCATCCGTTTACAGATGGAAATGGTAGAACTGCAAGAGCTTTGTTTTATTGGTACATGCTAAAAAATGGATATTGGTTGACAGAATATCTTTCTATTTCTAAAATTATAAAAGATTCTAAAAATCAGTATGAAAAGGCATATTTATATACAGAAAATGATGATAATGATTTAGGATATTTTATTACATACCATTTAAAAGCTATGATTAAAGCGTATGAAGCTTTAAAAACGCATATACATTCTAAACAGAAAGAAGTAGTACAAGCTGCTAAGTTTCTTAAAATAGAAGGTGTAAATGATAGAATGGCACAAATTATTAAAATTATATATGATGATGCTGATAGAATTTTAACGAGTAAAGAAGTTGAAAACAAATTTAATATTTCAAACTTCACAGCGAGAACAGACCTGAAAACGCTTGTAAAATTAGGTTTTCTGGAAGAAGTACAAGTAAACTTAAAAAAGAAAAATTATATAAAATCAAAAACATTTGATTCAAAAATAAAACATCTTAAATAATTAAAATTGCGAGATTTTGCAATAATCTCGCAATTTTTACTTTGTTAGAAAATATGACTACGCAATCAGAACAAGCACTTGAGAATAAAATGATTAAACAATTAGTTAGCAATGGTTATGAGCGTGTAACCATTACTAACGAAGATGATTTAGTTATAAACCTTAAAACACAATTAGAAAAATTTAATCATACCACATATACCGATTCAGAATTTAAGCAAATCTTAAATCATTTAACCAAAGCTCTAAATCCATTTGATAAAGCAAAGGTTTTACGAGATAAGTTTTTGTTTAAAAACGATAATAACGAAAACCAATATGTATTATAATATTAATCACCTTCATTTGTATGGCTATATCCTACTAAATAAGTGGGATGTTTCAAGAAAATTAAATGCTGTTGACAATAGCAGCATCGCTCGTTATTATTATACTGGTAGAAATAAAATATGGTTTATACATCAAAATTATATCTATATAATAACAAAAAGGAGTAAGTAATTTAAATATATAGTTAAAATTAATTAACTATTATGTCAATTAAAGAAATAGATAAAAAAATTAAAAAACTACAAAATGAAAGTTTTAATTGCAGTAAACTAATTATCCAACTAAGAGTAGAGAATTTGGATGATTTAAAATCTAAGAAAAATTATTCTATTTAGAAAGTTGATCAAAAAAAACATTGAAAGTTAAAAATATTAATCTTAAAAAAAAACATTATCAAAAAAATAACAACTACACTTCATAAATCATATTATTATAATATACAATCTACCATACCATATATATGGTCGTTACATTATTATAATTAATTAAATTCTATTATTAATTATAATCTATTATATTATATATGTGGTCGTTGTTATAGTATTAATATAATATAGTATTAGTTGTTGATTATTTTAATTATTTCAACAACTTTTTTAAAATCTAGCATATACATATATAAAATAATAATAATATATGTATATAAGAATAACTGAAGATGAACTAGATAAACTATTTTATCAAGATTTAAATTGGATAAAAGAAAAGGATTTATGTTTTGCGCCAAAAAAACTAGTAGATAAGTTAATTAAAATTCATGATGAAACATTTTATAAAATCGAAAGTATTGATATATTCTTAAAAAAATCAATTAGATTCTTTAGGAATTACATACTTAATAATGAAAATGGTGATTATAATTATAGATTAAACTCAAAAAAAATTAGAGCTTATTTTCCTAATTTAAAAGAGAAAAAAATCACCTATTCGAATTACATACTGGCATTTGAAAAAGCTGGTATAGTTTTAAAGACGAATAATTACTCTACAAAATTTAAAGTCTGTAATAGATACAAATTTGATAAAAACTTTTTTGAGGATGAATTTGTATTAGTAACATTTAGTGCAGAAGAATTGGATAGTTATAATATAAAGCGCACAAACCTTAATTTAGAATCAAAATACCTTAATACACTACAGACTTTAAAATTAGACATAGAAAACGCCATAAAAGAGCAGTATCAATTGTTTAAATGTGAACTTGATAAAAAAAGATTTTTTTGTCGAATAAATAAAATTTTAAAATTTAATAGAGAAAGAAATAGATATTGTATTAAAGGAAAAAAAAGTAATCGTATTTATCATGCTTTATGTTTTTTACCTAAAGAATCTCGAAAGCATTTAAATATAAAATTTCATTCATTGGATATTGTAAACTGTCAACCATTATTACTTTGCTATTATTTGAAGTCAAAAGGTTTACAGTATGATGATGAATTTATCAAGAATGTAGAAAGCGGTAGGTTGTATGAGTCAATTAAAGATAGGTTAGAAAATGTGTCAAGAGATGAGGTAAAAAAAATGGTTTATTCTGAAATTTTGTTTGATTTTAAAACCGCTAAAAAAAATCGAGTAAATAAAGTTTTCAAGAAGATTTATCCATTAACATATAGTTCTTTAGAACATATTCATTTGAATGAAAAAACAACTTTAGCATCAATTTTACAGAATTTAGAAGCGAGTTTGTTTAATAATCTGAACGTTATTAATTCTGAGTATTACTTTACTCTGTTTGATGCGATTTATTATAATAATAAAGATGATAAAGATGATTTAAAATCACAGATTAGTAAGTATTTTAGAAATCTAAATTTAGAAGTTTCAGTTTCAGATAAATAGAAAAACATTTAAGTGGTAATTACCACTTAAATGGCTGGAAAATATTGTAGAAAATGTCCTCTCAGAACTGAATGTTGTAGTAAAGTGATCGAGTTTAAAAAATTGGAAGAAAGCGTCCACAAACCTTTGTATGATAAAATGCAAATAGTTCACGTAAAACAAAGCGTATCATCGCAGATTAGTTAAACTCAAATCCAGTACGATTGAACCTGTTTTACAAACCTTGATTAATTTCTTTAATATGAAAAGAATCAACAGTCGAGGCATGCACAAGCCAATAAACATGTTTTAATATCACGTTACCGTAAAGCTTGAAGAAATACTTGTGCTTTATAGTCAAAATTCAGAGTGCTTTAACTCAAGTTCTTTCTCTAAAACACGGGAAGAACTGCGTTTTCAAATAACCTGTTCATTATGGCTTACAGACACCTATTTTAAAGTACTCAAATTATATAATTCTAGCACTAAGAATAAAGAAGCAATCTCCTTAAAATCATCTTTAAAGAGGTTGTTTTTTATACTATTTTACGTTTATGCACTGAAAATTGGAGCTGTGTAGCAGTTACAGATGTTATGTGTAGTCAGAATTAATCGCTTAATCTGCTTTCAATGTCCATTTGCTGATGTAAAATTCTAATGATTTCGCTTTCTCTTAAATTTATTCGATAAATGATAAAATGTGACTTTATTTTTGTGCGATAATAATTTTCTCTGATATGGTTATAATCTTTGCCTGAAGTTGGGTTTTCAGTTAGATATTCAATTTCGTCAAGAATTAAACTATAATATCTATCAGCTTGTTCTTTAGACCAAGATTCAAAAGTATAAAGCCAAATATTTTCAAGGTCAAATTGCGCTTCGTTACTGATTTTAATATTTATTATTCAGAAGCATATTTTTGGTGAAAGGATTCCAAAAGTTTTTCTCTACTAAAGTTTTTCACAAAACCAGATTTTTCGCCTTTTTTGAGTTCTTTAATAAGTTCTGATTTTTTTGTTTCTTCATGTTCAAACATTCTTAGAGCTGCTCGCACAACCTCACTTGCAGAAGAAAACTTTCCAGAATTAACTTGTTCACTTATAAACTTATCAAAATAATCGCCGAGTAATATTGATGTGTTTTTTGCCATAATTTCAATCTTTAATTTAAAAGTACCAAAACTTGGTATTTCACACAATTATTTGGATGTTAAATTTAAACAGAATTTTGGTAACTAGTTACACAAACGTTTCGAGTATTGCCGAAGGCGGGGATTTTAGCACAATAATTCAAAAGAATTACTGACGCTAAATCTTTCACAAATGCTTCATAGGAGTTCCTTACCCTCAATTTTGGCAATATCGTGTTATCACTTCGGTATTCTATTTCGTCAATTGGTTTACTCAATTAATTATTGATCGAAAAGATTTAAACCATTCAATCAATATTTTACTTTTTCAATCAATATTTTTACCCAAGTTTTAAATCTCGGACATTTGCTTAAAACTGTTTCAATTCCGGCCTCTTCAATTATCATTATTCCGTCATTAACTTTATTATATCCTCTGATTAATTGGTTGTTTTTCAGTCTTTTTGATGGAGCTGTTTCTGGTCTATCATTAATATCCTCAGGATTTGGATGTGCTTCCATTATTTCTTCTAACTCATTGAATTTTGCATCCTCATTTGAGTATAGTGATTTGATTGCGTCTATAGAAGAGAAAACCAAAGCTTCGAATTCGTGTAATTGAATGTATGGAAAAAGGTTTGGGAAATGACTACCTTTTTCCTTTTCAATATCTTCAATAATTGCCTTTTCCAAGAAAGACAGTCTGTCTGCTTTATTTACAATTTTATCCGCTTCTTTGTATTTCGGAAAATCTTTTGGCAATGCGTAAAAATCTATTAAAGTTGAAACCAAAACATTGCTTTCATAAACACAGTTAACTAAATCAGTTTTCAAATGTTGGTATTTAGTCAACCCACCTTTGGTGTGTTTTATTTTAAAACAATTTACGCTTTGCAATCCTTTTGAATATAAATAAGGACTCAATACTTTATCAATAAATTCTTTTTCAGTATCGCCCTCTACTACTATTATTAATCTTTTCATAGTGGCTGTCCTTTAATGATGCTCTTTGTCCATAATTCACCAATTGAATAATCTTCTATCCAATTACTTAACACTTCTTTGTCCAATCTTCTGAAAACTGACTGATTATCTTCTTTGTCAACCGTAATAATGTCCTCAGCTTCATAATTATTAAGTAACGTTACAGATTGTGTTGAGATAATGATTTGACAATCCTTTGCTGCTGCAGACTTTATTAAGCCTGCTAATTTGTTTATGGCAGTTGGATGCAAACCCAATTCAGGCTCATCAATAATGATAACCTTGGGCAGCTTTGGTTGCATTAATAAGGTAACTAATGCAATAAAACGTAAACTACCATCAGATAAATGGTTAGCATTAAAGTAAGTCTCAGGATGTTCTTTTTCAGACCACTCCAAGAGGATTTTTTCTTCATCTAAAAAAGCTGGAGATAAATTAAACCTATCAAAAAAAGGCACAACCGATTGGATGATTTTTTCTATTCGTTTAAAATTCAAAGGGTGTTTCTGTTGCAAGTAATATAAATAAGCAGGTAGATTTCCACCATCTTCTTTTAAACTTCTATTGTCATTTGTGTTCGCCTTGGAGCGTAAAGGGGCTGAACTGCTTGTGTCGTGAAAATGATAAATTTTATAACTTTCAAGATGTTCACCTAGATATTTATTTCTTTGGGTTGAGGAACCCTTAATTAAACTTTCTTTAATATTTTCTTCATAGAAAGTTTTACTATATGGTGTTGTATAATTTAAAATACTGTCTTCTCTACCAATAAACATTGTATCTTCATCAGTTGGTAACAAATTAAATTCATATGCATTATTTCCAAAATCCAAGTATCCCTTTATTTCATAAGTGTTCTTTCGACCATAATGAAGCAGATTGTCAACACCACTTTTTAGAGAGTATTGCTGAAGCCTTTGTTCATAGATATTATTTACCAACTTAAAAAAGGAAATGAAATTAGACTTACCAACTCCGTTTGAACCTATCAATAGGTTTATTGGACTTAGCTTTAAATCCAATTTTTTGATAGACTTAAATCCTTCTATTTTTATATTCTGAAGCATATCTATATTATTTTAAATTCAATTCCTCCATCTTTCAATTGCAATACAGTGAAAGCTTCAAACAAAATCTGTCGTAATGTGTAGAGTTTTTTTTGTGATATTAGACTTGTTACGTACATATTTTATTGTTCTTTTCTTTCACTTAATAATTCTTTGTCCACAACATCTAAAATTTAGCAATTTTGCATAAGTCCTCTAGACTTGCTTGTCGTTTGTTTTGGGCATAATCGTTTACCATATTGTAACTCTTCCCAAGTTAGTCAGCCAACCATTTCTGCTTAATTCCTTTTTGCTGTAAGACATATTTAATTCGCTGCATTCTTAAACTTATTTATTGTCCTCAAAAATAAGAATAAAATTTCATTACCTCCCTAAATGAGTATTTAAACAATCACTCTGTTTGTGTGGTATTGGGCAAAGGGCAACTCTTTTTTTTAAATTTTTCTTTGTGTATCAGAGAAAAACCAAATTTACTTTACACTTAATCCCGCATTTCGCCAAGCTGCTGTTATATTTTACTTGTTTTACCTGGGGTTATTTTTTGGTTTTGCTTTTGGAGTTTGACTTTGTTTAACAGTTTTCGGTTGCTGTGGCTTTGGTGGTGGTGGAGTTTTTTTACTCATAATCTAAAACATTAAAATCCATTATATTTATACTAAAAATAAGAGATGCTAAAAATAATGATATTATACAAATTATCAAGTGAATTTTGCACCTATATAGATAAAAAGACTTTTTGTCATTTTTTATGGTATTATAGTCAATGCACTCTTTTAAAAATTCACAAACATTACTCTCAATCTGTTTTACTTGATTAAAACCCTCTGATTTTAAGTCTTCCTTATATTTTTCATAATATTCATTTATATTTTTTGTCTCAATATCTAAAAAATTTGCATTTGGAAACGTCTTGTAACTAAAACCTTTAAAGAAATTGTTATATGAGATTATTAAATTACAAATTGATATGAGCCAAAAAATCACACATAATGAAATTAAAATCATAAAAATTAAATCTAAAACAATATTGGATTTAAAATTATAGTTTAATATTAAAAAATAAATTCCAGCAATTAGTGCAGTTAAAATGGATATTGGAATATTCATCGAACTCTCTAATTCAATTCTCCTATCATTTTCTTTATAAAACCAATTAAGTAAAAAGTCGATTTTTTTCATAATTTTAGCTAACGTTTCAAGTTTTAATGGTTGAAATTGAAGCAAAAAGTTTCAATTCAGCTACACTGTATGTAAAAGCCAATTAAATAAATTTAAGAAATAAAGTCAATATAGTTGCTTTTAGCGGCTGACTTAATATGCACAAAAGCTCAACATTGCACTTAACCCTGTATTTCGCCAAGGCTTCGTTACACGAGGCCGTATTTAATTATTTGTATTTATTAGTTCTTCAGAGGTTTTTGTCTCATTAAGCTCGTTATCAATAATAATAAATGGATTCAATTCAATATCTTCAATATTTTGAAATTCTTTTAATTCTTTATAGAACCTAGATATAAAAATATCTTTATCCCATTCAAGCAAATTGTAACTAAATAGATAAAATTTATCATGTGATTTAATTACAGACGAAACAATATAAATATCATTTCTCATTTTATAATAGTAAGTGTTTAAATAAACTGACTTGTTATCTATTTTGAATTGACTACTTTCTTGTAATATATTATTCCAAGTATTGGGTAATTCAAGTTCAGCAGCATATAACATTCCTAAAATTACTTCAGCTGGACTATCTTCAAATTTTGAAAAATCCTCATCAGGATACAAGCTTTTTAACTTTATTGCATATTTGAAATTTTCAATACTGTTTTTGTTTATTAATAATTCAGAAGTCAGTTTTCCAATGTTTTCGATTCTATTATCGTTCTGTGAAAATAGATTTTGAGAAAAAATGAATAAAAGAAAAATGAAATACATTTTTTTCATAAGAGTTTGTTTTACAGCACTGGCTTTGTGCTTTCGTGTAACGTTTCGAGTTTGCCGAAGTTGGGGATTCTTAGCACAATAATTCATTAGAAAATTAATGTTGAACTTTGCAAAAATGTTTTATCGAAGCACTTCAGTCACGCTTTGGCAACAGCTCGTTGTTTCTATTTTTTGTCGTTGTCAAGTTTGTGTTTTAGCAATAATTTTTCACGTTCTACTTCCAAGTCAATTTGCTACGCAGTGCGTAGCAATTCTCTTTGTCAGGATATGTGAGGAAAAATTGTCTGAAATTGCGAAGATTTGCGTAAGAAAATCCTTTTCCAAATTCCGAAGTAAGAGCAATGGACAAATTTTTCAAAACAGCTTCGCCATATTCCGCTTTTTCTTTTCCATTTTGTTCCTCTTCTACAATTCTTTTTCCGATTAACCAATAAGCCTCAACCATTGCAGTGTTTACGGCTTGATAGGCTCTCTGTCGTGCTTGCTCTAAGATTAACTTTATCTCGGAAATATATGTTTCAGGCTTTTGTAAACTCATATTTGTTGTATATTAAGATACCACAAATTTACAAAAAAACGGCTGGCAGTTCGTTGTTTTTCAAGACTTATACTCTTTCAGTTTTTCGGTAAGCATTTTATATAAATCGTCAAAGTCTATTTGTAATGAATTTGATGAAATACTAATTGGTGAACCATAGCTTCTATAATTCATTTCCATTCCTTTTCTTTTCAGCGGATTTATTACTTTGTTCAAATAATCTTGTGGATTTTTCACGACAAACATTAGAAATTTTTGACTCATCACTTGAGAAACCTTGATTTCTTCAATGTCAGCCCATAAAATAAGCCCTGATGAAACTCCGCTTGAATTATCAATTATTCCTTGTTGGCTTATGATAAGTCCTGCTTTTTTGTCGAAAAGTTTCCTGGAAATTGTTATCGCTACAAGTCCAAAAAATAAAATTGAAGCAATTCCTGCAATAAAAATTACTGTAGGGTTTCCAAAAATTGGGTTGCTGATTTTCGGTGGATTGATTAAAAACCAAATACCAAGTCCTACGAAAATAATTGAGCCTAAAAGTGTTAATGACATTTTCTTTTTACTCAATGGGATTTTTATTTGTCCGTCTTGTACCATAATTTGTTTTTGTGTGGTGTTTTTCGTTAAAATGACCGCCAACGATTCGAGGCTTGGTACAGTACGGGCTTGAATTGAGCGAAAATTCAATTTTGTACTTAATCCCGCATTTCGACAAACGCATGTTTCAAGTTACCCTTCTGTCTTTTATTATTTGTATAATTACTTTCTCATTTTTTATTTAAGTCTAGCTTCATGGAATTTCATTAAGTCATTAAATTTCTTCCAAAACTTTCTGCTTTGTTTTCTAACAAGATTGTCACCGTTTATTGATTTCATTGATTCATTTGCCTTGTTAATATAGCTCAAATAATTGCCCCAATAATATTCATTTGATTTTTCGTAAATAGTTTTATCAGTCTTTGAAGGTCGATAAATAAGTTTTCTTTTTGCTCCTCTGTGAGTAAAACGCTTATAAAGTCTAGACTTGAATAAACTTTTGTCAGGATTTTTACTGTGTATTGCTAAAGAAGTTGATTTTTTAAATGAG
>Ga0079224_100003386_pt1 | contig 20094 bp, 20 predicted proteins | sample Stecom2015_FD_80414 | JGI IMG/M metagenome (GOLD analysis project Ga0079224, IMG submission 80414) | Agricultural soil microbial communities from Utah to study Nitrogen management - Steer compost 2015 | ecosystem: Environmental > Terrestrial > Soil > Agricultural land | place: USA: Utah...
ATTAAGACATCGACGGCGATGTCCTGGAACGGGACCGGGCGCCAAGGGTAAAATTCCCGCGACGCTCCGGCCGACGCACGGCCGGGCGCAATGGAACACGACGTGCCGGGAAGACCCGTAGTCGATGGACGTCCGCCGGAACGGGGTCCGGACATGACCGGACCCCGCCGGGGACGCGGCGTACGAGTCGGAAAGCCGGGGAGCCGTAGTGAAGCGTAGCAAAGAGCGGCCGACAGGAGGCCGGGCGGAGCGAGAGGACAAGAAAAGTCAGGCGCAGGGTGGCGCCGGGCGCTGGGCGTGGGAATGGTTCAAGTCGATTCTCATCGCCGTCGTGCTCTTCCTCGTGATCCGTACCTTCCTGGTCGAGGCGTTCCGCATCCCCACCGGGAGCATGGAGAAGACCCTCCTGATCGGGGATTTCCTCCTCGTCAACAAGGCCGTCTACGGCGCGCAACTCCCGGGGACCGGGATCCAGCTGCCGGCGTTCGATCGACCGCGGCGGGGCGACGTCGTCGTCTTCACGCCGCCGCACGAACCCACCAAGAACTACGTGAAGCGCCTCATCGGCGTCCCGGGCGACACCCTCGAAATGCGCGACAAGCTGCTCTACATCAACGGCGTGCCGCAGTCCGAGCCGTACGTCCAGCACACCGACGATTCCGGGCTCCCCATCCACCTGCCCGAGATGAACTGGCAGCGGCAGTACCTGGCGCCGAGCACCGACCCTGCACAGTACCGGCCGACCCGCGACACGTGGGGGCCGATCGTCGTCCCGGAGGGGCGCTACTTCGTCCTGGGCGACAACCGGGATGACTCCGAGGACTCGCGGTATTGGGGCTTCGTCGAAGGATCGGCGATCAAGGGGAAGCCGCTCTTCATCTACTATTCGTTCGATCCGAGCATGCTCCGGCCCTTCCCGTGGATCACCCAGATCCGATGGGGCCGGATCGGCGAGACCGTCCATTGATGGTGTCGGGCGCGACCGCGCCCGGCTTTTCAGTCAGACGACGATAGATCGACGCGACCCCACGTCGGGTACGCGCGCACGCACATCGCGCCCACAGGGCGATCGGTTCGGTACCACGGAGCAGCCCGGAGCGCCGCATGAGCTTCGCTTCCTCCCGCAAACCATCGTACGACGAAAGCTCGCTCGACCAGTACCTCAAGGAGATCAGCGCCTACCGCCTCCTGACGCGAGAAGAAGAGGTCGAACTCGCAAAGAGGATCAAGCAGGGCGACCAGGAGGCGCTCGACACCCTCGTGAGATCCAACCTCCGGTTCGTCGTCTCGGTCGCGAAGAAATACCAGAACCAGGGCGTCGCGCTCGGAGACCTGATCAACGAGGGCAACCTCGGGCTCATCCGCGCCGCGCAGAAATTCGACGAGACCAAGGGGATCAAGTTCATATCCTATGCCGTGTGGTGGATCCGACAGGCGATCCTCCAGGCCCTCGCCGAACAGAGCCGCATCGTGCGCGTCCCCCTCAACCGCGCCGGTGCACTCCACAGGATCGGACGGCGATCCTCCGCCCTCCTCCAGGAGCTCGGACGCGAACCCACACCGGAAGAGATCGCCGACGAACTCGACATCTCCTACGAGGAGGTCAAACGAACGCTCGCACTCTCCCAGACCCACCTCTCCCTCGACGCACCGTTCACCCCGGATGACGACGGACGACTCCTCGACTACCTGCCGGACCAGTACTCCCCGGCGCCCGACGACGAAACCTACGAACGTGCACTCGCCACGACCATCGAGGAGGCGCTCAGCACCCTCAAGGAGCGCGAGGCCAAGATCCTGAGACTCTACTTCGGACTCGACGGCCAGGAACCCATGACCCTCGAGGAAATCGGATCGCTCCTCAACATCACCCGGGAGCGCGTGCGCCAGATCAAGGAAAGGGCGCTCCTCCGCCTGCGCCACGCCTCCAGGGCACGCTTCCTCGAGACCTTCCTGGGCTGACCGGCCCACGGCACCGCCCGCGTCGGTGCGAGGGTTGACACCGCACGATGCCTCAGGTACTTTACAGATCTGTGCCGGTTTGCGTTCGGGTACAACGGGGAACCATGAAAACGTATTCGCCGAAGGCCTCCGACATCCAGCGAGACTGGTGGGTCGTTGATGCGGAGGGGAAGGTTCTGGGCCGGCTGGCCAGCGAGATCGCGAAGGTCCTGCGCGGCAAGCACAAGCCCGTGTACAGCCCGCACATGGATATGGGCGATCACGTCATCGTGGTCAACGCCGAGAAGGTCCGGCTGACGGGGAACAAGCTGGAGCAGAAGACCTACTTCCGTCACACGGGCTACATGGGCGGTGAGAAGTTCACGCCGATCAAGGAGATGCTTGCGAAGCATCCGGAGCGGGTGATCGAGTTGGCGGTCAAGGGCATGCTGCCGAAGAACAATCTGGGTCGGCTCATGCGGAAGAAGCTGCGGGTGTATGCGGGTCCTTCGCATCCGCACCAGGGTCAGCAGCCGCGGCCGCTGGAGGTCTGAGGATGGCGACGGTCGAGCAGTATCACGGCGTGGGTCGGCGCAAGACGAGCGTGGCGCGGGTGTATCTCCGCCCCGGCTCCGGGAACTGGGAAGTGAACGGTTGTTCTCTGGCCGAGTACTTCCCTCGTCTCTCCCTGCAGCAGCATGCTCAGGAGCCGCTGCAGGTCACGCAGCATCAGGGTCGATTCGACGTCAAGATCACGGTGAACGGCGGTGGTCTGACGGGTCAGGCGGGCGCGATCCGTCTCGGTCTCGCGCGAGCGCTGGTCCGCTACGACGAGGAGCTGCGTGGCGTGCTGCGCGAGAAGGGTCTCCTGACGCGTGATCCGCGGGAGGTCGAACGCAAGAAGCCCGGTCAGCCCGGCGCGCGCAAGCGGTTCCAGTTCTCGAAGCGTTGATCTCGAGGGTGTCGACCCGAGAGGTCTGATCACACACATCGCGGGACGTGCCGTTGGGGTCCCTTCCCGGGCGACGGTGCGGGTGAGCGCGGTGGAGGCGAACCCCATGGTTGAGGCGATGGAGCGAATGCAAGAGATCGATCTGAGGCAGCTTCTTGAGGCGGGTGTCCATTTCGGGCACCAGACGAGCCGTTGGAACCCGAAGATGCGGAAGTTCATCTTCGCGGAGCGCAACGGCATTTACATTATTGACCTCAAGAAGACGCTCGAGCGTTTGAAGGAAGCGATGCGCGTCGCGCGGGAGGTCACGCTCAACGGCGACCGCATTCTTTTCGTCTGCACGAAGCGCCAGCTCCGTCCGATCATCGAGCAGGAGGCGCAGCGCGCGGAGGCGCTGTACGTGACGGACCGCTGGTTGGGCGGGATGCTGACGAACTTCCAGACGATTAAGCAGCAGATCCGTCGGTTGAAGGATCTCGAGCGCGGGATCGAGGAGGGCGCGTTCGAGTTCTACACGAAGAAGGAGCGTCTCCTGCTGGATCGGGAGCGTGAGAAGCTGCAGAAGTATCTGGCGGGCGTGAAGGAGATGGCTCGCCTCCCGGGCGCGCTCTACGTCGTGGACGCGAAGAAGGAGCACATCGCGGTCAAGGAGGCGAACAAGCTCGGGATTCCGGTCATTGCGATCGCGGACACGAATGCGGATCCGGATCTGATCGACTATCCGATCCCGGGCAATGACGATGCGATCCGCTCGGTCTCGCTGATCACGGGCGCGATCGCGGATGCGATCGAGCAGGCGCGTCGTGAGATGCCTCCGGAGGCGAGGCGCCGTGCGCTCGAGGCGGAGGCGGTGACGTACTCGTCGGAGACGGGGATGGCCCCCGAGGAGGAGGAGCGTCGGCCTCGTCGTCGTCCGCGTCGTCGTCGCCGTCCGCGCCCGGAGGTGATCGCGAATCTTCGGACGGGCGGGGAGGACGAGGCCGGGGAGGGGGCGTAGCCCTCTGCGATCCGGTTCGCGGGCCGCTCAGCGCGAGAAGCGCTGCAGCGCTGCAGCACTGCAGCCCTGCGGCGCTTTTTCACGGGTGTGGAGGCCCGGACGCGTGCATGTTTTCCGGCGGGGCGCGATCGGTGATCCGGCGCCGTCGGTATCGGGTCCAGAGATGAACGGATAGGGAAGGGGATCATGGCGATTTCGGCTGCACAGGTGAAGGAGCTCCGGGACCGTACAGGTGCCGGGATGCTGGAGTGCCGGAAGGCGCTGGAGGAGACGGGCGGCGACATCGAGGCCGCGGTCGACATCCTCAGGGCGAAGGGCGCGGCGCAGGCTGCGAAGCGTGCGGGCCGGGAGGCGCGCGAGGGCGCGGTCGGGAGCTACATCCACATGGGCGGGCGGATCGGCGTCCTGATCGAGGTCAACTGCGAGACGGACTTCGTGGCCCGGACGGAGGATTTCCAGACTCTGGTCCGCGACCTCGCGATGCACGTTGCCGCGGCGAACCCGCTGGCCGTTTCTGCGGATCAGATCCCGGAGGATGTGGTCGAGCGTGAGCGTGCGGTCTTCCTCGAGCAGGTGAAGAACGAGGGCAAGCCCGAGAATCTCTGGGACCGGATCGTGGACGGCAAGATGAAGCGGTTCTATCAGGAGAACGCGCTTCTGGACCAGGCCTTCGTGAAGGACCCGGACAAGACGGTCGGGGAGTTGATCACGGAGGTGTCCGCGCGCACCGGCGAGAACATCGTGGTTCGTCGTTTCGTGAGGTATGCGCTCGGCGAGTGAGACGCCGGGGCCCGGACTGGAGCGGACGCGTGAGCCGAGAGAGTGCTTTGGATAAAGGGGACGAGCTTCGGTACCGACGCGTTCTCCTGAAGCTGAGCGGGGAGGCGCTGGCCGGAGAGCAGGGGTTCGGGATCTCCCCACCGGTCGTCGACCGGTTGACGGAGGAGGTCAAGACCGTTCATCAGATGGGCGTCGCGCTCGGGCTGGTGATCGGGGGCGGGAACATCGTCCGTGGGACCCAGGCCAGCCAGCAGGGGATGGATCGGGTCAGCGCCGATTACATGGGGATGCTGGCCACGATCATCAATGCGCTCGCGTTGCAGGACCTGCTCGAGCGGAAGGGTGTCGAGACGCGCGTGATGACGGCGATCCGGATGGAGGAGCTCGCCGAGCCTTACATTCGGCGCCGTGCGTTGCGCCACCTCGAGAAGGGCCGGGTCGTCATCTTTGCGGGTGGTACGGGGAACCCGTACTTTTCGACCGACACGGCGGCGGTCCTCCGGGCGATCGAGATGGAGGCCGACGTCATCATCAAGGCGACGAAGGTCGAGGGGATCTATACCGCGGACCCGAACAAGGATCCGACGGCGAAGTTCATCCCGCGCCTCTCCTTCATGGAGGTGGTCACGCGGGAGCTCGGCGTGATGGACGCGGCTGCGATCTCGTTGTGCAAGGACAACGGGTTGCCGATCATCGTGCTGAACATCCAGCGTCCCGGCGCGGTGGCGGCGGCGATCCGTGGCGAAGCGGTCGGGACGCTGGTCACCTGACGGCGTCCCGGTTACTTTTCGGTGTTCCGAAGCGAGTGTGCGAAGGGGGGGACCCACCATGCCATCGATTGCTGAAGTGCGTGCACAGATGGAAAAAGCGGTCGAGGCGACTCGGCGGGAGTTCGGGACGATTCGTACGGGCAAGGCATCGCCGGCGCTGCTGGAGACGGTGCGGGTCGATGCGTACGGGAGCAGTTTGCCCCTGAACCAGGTCGGTACGGTGAGCGCGCCGGAGCCGCGGCTCCTGGTGGTACAGCCCTGGGACAAAGGGCTGATCGGCGAGATCGAACGGGCGATCCAGAGTTCGGGGCTCGGCCTCAACCCGTCGAACGATGGGAATGTGATCCGTATCCCGATCCCCCCGTTGACGGAGGAGCGTCGTCGCGAGCTGGCGAAGATGCTGCACAAGCTCGCCGAGGAGGGTCGGATCGGGATCCGTCACGCGCGCCAGGAGGCGAACAAGGAGATTCGGCGTCGCCAGCAGGCGCACGAGTTGAGCGAGGACGAGGCGCGTCGGCAGCTCGACGAGATCCAGAAGCTGACGGATGAGTACGTCGCCCGGATCGACCAGCTCCTCGAGTCGAAGGAGCGGGAGGTCATGGAGGTCTGATCCGGCGTATGCCATCGGCAGGGTCCCCGATCCTATCCTCTTGCGGTCCGATCCCCGCGCACGTAGCGATCATCATGGATGGCAACGGTCGTTGGGCGCGCGCCCGGGCGTTGCCTCGCCATCGGGGTCATGCCGCGGGCGCCGAGGCCGTTCGTGACGTCGTCGAGGGCGCCGTCGAGGCCGGGGTACGGGTCCTCACGTTGTACGCGTTCTCGCAGGAGAACTGGAACCGTCCGCGCCGGGAGATCGCGGCGCTCATGGGGCTGCTTCGCCGCTACCTGTTGAAGGAGCGCGAGGCGCTCCGTGAACGGGGCGTCGAGGTCCGCGTGCTGGGGGACCTGACCCGGCTGCCGGCCGGGGCGAGGGCCGCGGTCGCGGCGATGGACGAGGCAACCCGCGGGGGCAAGCTGCTCCGGCTGAATCTGATGGTCAGCTACAGCGGGCGGGCCGAGCTGGTCGCCGCGGCTCGTCGGCTGGCCGAAAGGGTGGAGGCGGGGGAGCTGGCGGCTTCGGAGGTCTGCGAGTCTCTCCTCTCGGACGCTCTCTATACGGCGGGCCTTCCGGATCCCGATCTGTTGATCCGGACATCGGGCGAGCATCGGATCAGCAACTTCATGCTGTGGCAGCTCGCGTACACCGAGCTTTACATCTCCCCCGTCCTGTGGCCGGACTTCCGGCGCACGGACCTGTTCGCCGCGATCGAGGATTATCAGAAGCGGGAGCGTCGCTTCGGGCGGGTCACGGCGGTCTGAGGCGGCCGTGAGCGAACTAGCGAAGCGTGTCGTCGTCGCGGCCGTGGGGATCCCGCTGGTGATCGCCGCGGTCTATCTTGGCCGATGGGTCCTCGCGGCTCTGATCGCCGTGGCCGCCGCGATCGGCGCGCTCGAATTCTACCGGCTGGCGGCGATGTCCGGGGTCCGTGCGTTCCCGGCGCTCGGCGCCGTCTCCGCGGCGCTCTTCGTCCTGACCGGCGCGTTCCGCCCCGCCTTCGGCTCGGCCGCGCCCATCCTCGTCGGGATCGCGGTGGCCGGGCTCCTGGTCTCCGCGGCGTGGTCGATCCGTGCCCGGGGCGTGGACGGCCGCCCTCTCTTCGCGACCGCGGTCACGTCTCTCGGAGCCATCTACCCGGGCTGGACCCTCGTCCATCTGCTCTTCCTCCGCCACGAGCTGGCCGGATCGCTGCTCGGCTCCGCTGCTTCGGGTCCGTTCGCGACGGAGGAGTGGGTCGGGATGGCGCTCGTCGTCCTCGTCGTCGGTTCGACGTGGATGAACGACACGTGCGCGTACTTCATCGGCATGGCGTGGGGCCGTCGGCGCCTGAGTCCCCGGGTCAGTCCGGGCAAGTCGGTCGAGGGCGCGGTCGCGGGTGTCGCGGGCGGCGTCCTCTTCGGCGGCGCGTTCGCGGAGCTCGTTCTGGGCGATCTCATGGGTGCGCCGATCGGGGTCGTCTCGGGCGGGCTCGGCGGCGGGCTGATCGCCGTGGTCGCACAGGTCGGGGATCTCGTGGAGTCGCTCTTCAAGCGGGAGGCCGGAGTGAAGGATTCCGGGCGTATCCTCCCCGGGCACGGCGGGATCCTGGACCGGCTCGATGCGCTGTTCTATGCGCTCCCGGTCGGGTACTGGTACCTGGTCGTGCTCCTGGCGACGCAGGGGGGAGGGGCATCGTGAGGCTCGGGGTCGCGGTATTGGGTTCGACGGGATCGATCGGCCGGAGCGCGCTCTCGGTCCTGAGCCGGCACCCGGACCGTTTCCGGGTGGTCGCGCTCTCGGCCCATCGTCGTGCGCGGGAACTCGAGGCGCAGGTCGCTCGTTTCCGGCCGGACCTCGCGGTCCTGGTCGAAGAGGCGGCGTACCGCGAGGCCGCCCGCCGGCCGCCGACCGAGTGGCGTCACGGCCGGGCCGGGCTGCTCGAGGCCGCGACGCACCCCGAGGTGGACGTCGTCCTGAACGCGGTCGTCGGCGCCGCCGGGCTGGAGGCCACGCTGGCCGCGCTGCGGGCGGGGAAGCGGCTCGCGCTCGCGAACAAGGAATCGCTCGTCGTCGGCGGGCCGCTCGTCCTGGATGCGCTGCGGGAGGGGGTCGGCGAACTCGTCCCGGTCGACAGCGAGCACAGCGCGATCCTCCAGTGTCTGCAAGGCTCCCGGCCGGCCGACGTCCGCAAGCTCGTACTGACCGCGTCCGGCGGGCCGTTCCGGAACTGGCCCGCGGAGGCGCTCCACTCGGTCACGCCCGAGCAGGCGCTCCGCCACCCCACCTGGGAGATGGGCGCGAAGATCACGATCGACTCCGCGACGCTCGCGAACAAGGCGCTGGAGGTCATCGAAGCGCACTTTCTCTTCGGTGTGGAGTATGAGCGGATCACGGTCGTCGTCCACCCCCAGTCGATCATCCACTCGATGGTCGAGTTCAAGGACGGGTCGGTCCTGGCGCAGATGGGGTTCCCGTCGATGGAGCTGCCGATCCTCTACGCGCTGACGTACCCGGATCGGATCCACGACACGGGGACCGCCTTCGACCCGATCGCGGCCGGGCCGCTCTCGTTCGAGGCGCTCGACTGCGAGCGTTTCCCCGCGTTCCGGCTCGGCGTCCTGGCCGGCCGGGAGGGAGGGACGATGCCCGCGGTCTTCAACGCGGCGAACGAAGTCGCCGTGTCCGCGTTTCTGGCCGGGCACTTGCCGTTCCCGGGGATCGCGGAGGTGATCGAGCGGGTCCTCGCCGATCGGCCCTGGACGCCGGCGGACTCCATCGAGGGCGTGGTCGAGGCGGACCGCGCCGCGCGTGCACTGGCTCGGACCATTGTGGAGCACCGATGCTGACGACACTCGTAGCTTTCATTATCGTCCTGGGCGTGCTCGTCTTCGTGCACGAGCTCGGGCACTTCGTCACCGCGAAGCTGGTCGACATCGAGGTGCCGCGCTTCTCGATCGGGCTCGGTCCGAAGCTGTGGGGGTTCCGCCGGGGCGAGACGGAGTACGTCATCTCCTGGCTCCCGCTCGGCGGGTACGTCAAGATGGCCGGGATGGAGGAGCTCGAGGCGATCGAGGGCGGCGCCGCCGAGCCGGAGAGCGAGACGACCGGGCTGACCGGCGCGACCGACCTGGGCCTCGTCCAGGAATCGGAGGGCCGGCGGCCGAAGAGCGAGCGGACCTTCGAGTCGAAGTCGCTGCCGGCCCGGATGCTGGTGATCTCGGCCGGCGTCATCATGAACGTGATCTTCGCGTTCCTCGTCTTCGCGGGCAGCGCGTGGGTTCTCGGCGTGGAACGCCCGCCCGAGGCCAGGGTGCCGGCCGTGCCGGCCGAGCATCTCCCGCCCGGCGCCGAAGCGCTCGCCTCGGTCCCGCCGGGTTCGAGAGTCGTCGCCGTGGGTGGCCGACGGGTCGAAAACAGCGATGATCTCCAGCGGGCGCTGCTCCGTGCGAAGCCGGGTCCGGTCGTCCTGGAGCTCGTGGGCGGAGCCACAGTCACGCTCGAGGTCCCCTCGAACGACACGGCGAAGGCGGAACTGATCGGGGCGCTCGGCCCGGTCTACCCCCCGGTCATCGGCCGGGTCGTCGAGGGCGAGCCCGCCGCGGCCGCGGGGCTCCAGGCCGGCGACCGGGTCCTTGCCGTGGACGGCGAGCCGATCGGGAGCTGGCCGGAGCTGGTCACGCGCGTCCAGGCCCGGCCGGGCCAGCCCCTGGACCTCGACATCGAGCGTGGCGGCCAGACCCTCACGATCCGCGTCGTCCCCGTCTCGCAGACCATCGAGGCAGGGAGCCGGGCCGGTGAGGAGATCGGCCGGATCGGTGCGATCCCGGAGATCGTGCGGGACCGGCCCGGGCTGGCGGGCGCGGCCGTGCACGGCGCACGGCGGACGGCGGAGGTGACCGGGGTCATCATCGGGTTCCTCGTCGACCTCTTCACGGGCGATGCTTCGCCCCGGGCGCTCGGCGGCCCGATCCTGATCGGTCAGTTGAGCGGCGAGATGGCGCGCGCCGGGCTGGCGGACTTCCTGAACTTCATGGCCCTCTTCTCGATCAACCTCGCGGTCCTGAACCTGCTGCCGATCCCGGTCCTGGACGGCGGCCAGCTCCTGTTCCTCGGGATCGAGGCGGTCCGGGGCCGGGCCCTCTCGCTGGAGCAGCGGATGCGGCTCTCGCAGGTCGGGCTGGTCATCATCGTGGCCATCATGGTCTGGGCCTTCGCGAACGACGTCCTGCGGCTCTTCGGGCTCTGAGCCCCGGCTCGAAGCGCCGGCGGCTCAGAAGAGCTGGAGCTGCTCGGGGCGCGACCGCTCGCGCAGCTCGGCGACGTCGATCGGCTCGATCGGCTCGTCCTGGCCGGCGACGAGGAGGAGGCCTGTGTAACCGAGCGCTTCGAGCGCTTCGCCCACGACCGCTTCCGCGAGCGCCGGGTCGTTGCACCGGTCGCTCAGGTGCGCGAGGACGACGCCCCCGAGCGCGGGGTGGTGCAGTTCTGCCGCGAGCTCCGCGGCGGCCCGGTTCGAGAGGTGCCCGTGGCTCGAGGCGATGCGCTGCTTCACGGACCAGGGGTAGGGCCCGTTCCAGAGCATTGCCTCGTCGTGGTTCGCCTCGAGGATGAGGAGGTCGCAACCGGCGAGGGCGTGGCGGACCGCGACGGTCGGCCGCCCGAGATCGGTCGCGATCCCGAGTTTGAGGCCGGACCCGGTGTCACGGAGCGTGACGGCGACGGGGTCGGCCGCGTCGTGGATGGTCAGGAAGGGCGAGACCTCCAGCGCACCGATGCGAAACGGTGCGGCCACAGAGTAGGTCCGGACCTCCTCGGCGCCGGTCAGGAGCGTCGCACAGGCTTCCCGGGTGATCGGCGTGAGGTGGAGCGGGATGCCGAAGCGACGGGCCAGGACGCCCATCCCTCGGGTGTGATCGCCGTGCTCGTGCGTGATGACGATCCCGTTCAGCGAGGTCGGGTCGACCTCGACGGTCTCGAGGCGGTGCTCGATGTCACGTCCGCTGAACCCCGCGTCGACCAGGATCCGTGTGTCGCCCGCTTCGACGAGGATCGAGTTCCCCGCGCTCCCGCTCCCCAGGACAGTGACCTTCACGCGGCCTCGCTCCACGGTGTCTCGTCGTCGGCCGCGGCGGCGAGGAGCGAGCGGAGACGCGGGAGCGCCCGCCGTGCCGCCGATTCCCCGGCCGCGATCAGCTCCCGGGCGCGCTGGAACTGATCGAAGCCGATGTCGCCCACGTCCGGCGCGATGATGACGTCGGCCACGGGGTTCGCGAACCGTTCGACCGAACGCCCGCCGATCAGGATCGATTGGACGAACGCCGACACCATGTTCCCGGGGGGGTGTGCACGGGTACCCATCAGATTCACATCCACGGTCACGACGATGTCCGCGCCGAGCAGGCGAGCCACGATGGTGGGCAGGCGGGCGTTCATCCCGCCGTCCACGAGGCGCATGCCATCGCGCTCGACGGGCACGATGAGCCCGGGGATCGCGCAACTCGCCCGGATCGCGCTGGCGAGCTCGCCCTCGCAGAGGAGGACGGGCTCGGATGTCGCCAGGTTCGTTGCCATACACGCGAGGGGGATCCGGAGTTCGTCGAAGGTCCGTACCGGGAGCGCGCGCCGGAGCAGATCGCCGAGACGTTCATTGCTCATGAGCCCGAATCTGCTGACGACGGGCCGTGCGAGGACCGACCAGCGCAGCGATTCGCTCCACGCCGCGGCGCGGTCGGCCGATACGCCTGCGGCGAGGAAGGCGCCGGCGAGCGCGCCCGCGCTGGTCCCCACGACGAAGTCGGGGGTGAGACCTTCGCGCTCGAGCACCCTCAGGACGCCGGCGTGCGCGATCCCCCGTGCCGCGCCGCCGCCGAGGGCGAGCGCCCACCGAGGGCGGCGGGATGGGCCGCCCCTCACGATTCGCCTCGTGTCTTCGACCATGCCCGTGCCAGGAGCAACCGCTGGCCATCGCTGAGCGGCACGTTCCGGCGTGCCATGACCACCTTCGCCGAATCCAGGAACCTGTCGAGCTCGTACGCGACCGAAGGGTCGCTACCGCCCCACGTGAAGGGCGCGACGTACCGCGGCGGGATCGATCCGCCGAACAGGTTCGTGCCCGCCCCCACCACGGTACCCGTATTCAGAAGTGTGCCAATCGCGGTCTTGACATGATCGCCGAGGAGGCATCCGAGCTTGACCTCGCCCGTGTCGACCTCTCCGGCCGGCGTCCAGATCCGGACCGTGCCGTAATTGTTCTTGAGGTCGCTGTTCGTCGTCAGCGCGCCCAGGTTCACCCAGCAGCCGACGTAGGCGTGTCCGATGAAGCCATCGTGCGCCTTGTTCGAGTAGCCGAGGATGATGCTCTCCTCCACCTCGCCATGCACCTGGCAGACGGGGCCGATCGAGACGGCGCTGAGCGGCCCGCCGAGGAGCGTGCTCTCCCGGCCGACGTACGCGGGGCCGGCGAGCTTCGTGAAGGCCAGGACGCTCGCGCCCCGGTCGAGCCAGATCGGCCCCCTGCGCAGGTCGATCACCGCGCCGGGCTCGATCTCGACGTCGGGCCCGACGACGAGCGGCGCACTCCCGATCACGTGAACACCGGGGTGCAGCGACGCCGGCGCGGGCGTCGGGTGCAGGGCGAGGATGTCCCGCTCGAGCTGTTCGGCGTTCCCTGTGATGAGCTGCCAGATCCGGTCGAGCCGGGTGCCTTCGATCGGCAGGCTCGGGGTGTCCGTGGGCGAGTGCGCCGCGGGGCGCTCGAAGAACTCCGTCGGCGGCGTCGTGCCCGCGGGTGCGAACCAGCCGCACGGCTCGCCGTCGATCGTCAGGACGACCGCCCGGTCGCCGAATTCCGGCGGGTCGTTCGTCCACGCCGGTACGGCGCGCGACGACCAGAAGAGGAGGTCCCGGTCCGTGGGGATCTCGCTGATGCGGAGGACCGGCGGGGCGTCGGGCTCATCGAAACCCGCGAGGTCCTCGGACGCGAGGTGGCCGGTCGCGCGAGCAATGAAGACCCGCTCGGCCCGCTCGCGGAGCGTGAGCGCACCGAACCGGAGTTCGCCGGCGGGGCGAGTCAGGGTGAACGGCATCCAGTCTCGGGCGACCTCGTCGTCGAAGAGGATGAGTGCGGGCCGGGTCATGAGCGGTTCTCCAGGCCGAGGATGCGCTCCGGAAGTTGCCTGAGCAATGACTTCAGCTCCGGTGTCCGATCCCTGGGCGCGACAAAGGTCACGCCGCCGGACTGGACGACGACCAGGTCGGCGGCGCCGAAGAGGACGACGGGCCCACCATCGCTCCAGGCGATGCACCGGTCGGAATCGACAAGGACGGCATCGCCCTCGTGGACGTTGCCGCGCTCGTCGGGCTCGCGGATCCTGCCGACGGCGTCCCACGTTCCGACGTCGTCCCAGCGGAAGGTCGCACGGGCGACGGCGACGGCGTCGCTCCGCTCGAGCAGCCCTTCATCGATCGACAATTCGGGGACATCGCGGAAGTAGCCCTCCACGTCCCCGGCCTCGAGGCGTGGCAAGTGCGCCGCGAGCTCGGGCGTGTGCTTCTCGAGCTCCGAGAGGAGCGTCGCGGCCCGCCAGACGAAGATCCCGCTGTTCCAGAGGTGGCCGCCCCGACGCAGGTACCCGGCGGCGGTCTCGCGGTCCGGTTTCTCCACGAACTGCGCGACCCGATGGGCACCGCTCCCGGGGGCGATCTCGTCGCCGACCCGGATGTACCCGTATCCGGTCTCCGGCCGGGTGGGCTCGACCCCGATCGTGAAGAGCCGGTCGTGAAGGGTCGCCAGCCGCGCGACGTGCGCGAGGAGGTCGCGGAACGCGTCGGCCGGCGCGATGACGTGGTCCGAGTGGAGCGAGACCATGACGGCATCCGGGTCGCGGCGTACAATCTCGTGGGCCGCCCATGCCAGCGCGGGCGCGGTGCCTCGCGGAGCCGGCTCGAGGAGCAGCTGGTCGCGCGTCAGATCGGGGACGGCGTCCAGGATCGGTCGGGCCAGCCGCTGACCGGTCAGGACCCGTGTCCTCGGGAGCGGGACGAGGGGCGTGATCCGCGCGACCGTGTCCGCGATGAGGGGGCGCTCGCTCCCGAGCGGGAGGAGCTGTTTCGGACGTTCGGGCGTCGAGACGGGCCAAAACCGTGATCCGACGCCGCCGGCGAGGATCACGGCCCAGAGCGAGGGCTCAGGCTGAGAAGAGTTCCTGGATCCTGGCAAAGAGCCTCTTCGGACTGAACGGTTTCGTGACGAAGTCGATCGCGCCGAGCTCCTCGGCCTCATCCCGGTCCGTGTCCTGTCCCTTCGCGGTCAGCATGATGACCGGCGTATGGATACGGTGCGGGACGCGGCGCAGCGCGGCCAAGACGTCGAGACCGCTGGCGTCCGGCAGGACGATGTCGAGGAGCACCAGATCGAAGGGTTCCTGCGAGCGAAGTCTTTCCAGCGCGGTACGGCCGTCGCGGGCAAGCTCGACGTCGTACGGTCCCTGCTCGAGCTTGAGCTGGACGATCCGGCCGATGTACGGCTCATCATCCACTACGAGGATGCGTCGTCGGGTCGGGCTGGTCTCGGTCGACATGCGGTGGCGCGTGTTCGGCCCTCAACTGCGGCGGACGCGATCGGCCCCGCCACACCCGCTCGGATCCCCGCCGCACGGGGACGGAGGACCATCCCGTCCCGGCTGGGGCTAGGGTAGAGCCGCTGGACGCGAAAGTCAAGCGAGCCCGGCATCTTGCCACGCCACGGCGCGAGCGCCCGGATCGCCTGGCCTTGACATCGTTTTTCGTGGCAACTAGTGTTCCGTCTCCAAAGGACTTACGAACCTCAGGAGCAGCGAGCGACACCGTGCGGAAATTGTCGTTCCCGATCCTTGCCCTCGCCGCGCTCGTCGCCGGGTGCGACGACCAGTTCGGACCCAGCGACTGGGTAATCGTGCGGGACACGGTCGAGCTCTATTCGCTCAATCGCTCGGACTACCAGGGCCTCCCCGCCGGATTCGACTTCGTGACGCCCCGGCCGGTCATCATCGAGTCGATCAACGAGGCCAGACAGTGGGACGTCGCGTTGACGGAGGGCGAGGGCGGGCTCCATTTCACGCCCGCGGGGGCGTTCCCGAACATCGATACGCGTCCGGCGATCGCGGTGCTCCCGGACGCGGACTTCGAGGAGCTGGACAAGGCCCCTCGGGACGGCGACATCTACACGTCGACCGAGTCGGTCACGTTGGAGACGGATCGCGTCTACGTGGTTCGGACGCGGAACCTTCCGATCATCGGCCAGCGTTGCGTCCGGTATGCCAAGGTCCGGCCGATCGCGGTCGATACGGAGGCCGGCATCCTCAGATTCGAGTTCATCCGGAACCCGAACTGCAACGACCGGGCGCTGGTGCCGCCCAAGTGAATCGACGCCATGCTTGATCTGAAAGGGATCCGCGAGGATCCCGAATTCGTTCGTGAGCGGCTTGCGCGCCGGGGCGATCCGTCGCTCCCGGAGCTGGTCGACAGGGTCCTGGTGCTGGACGAGGAGCGGCGCGGCCACATCGCTCAGGTCGACGAGCTCCGGGCGCGCCGCAACGAGGTCTCGCCTCGCGTCGCGGAGCTGAAGAAGGCCGGCCGGGACGAGGAGGCCCAGGCGCTGATCCTCGAGATGCGCGAGCTCGGCGCCGCGCTCGACGCCGAGGAGGCTCGGCTCGGAGAGGTCGAGGAGGCGTTGCGCACGCTCCTGCTCCAGATCCCGAACCTGCCGGAGGCCGACGTGCCGGCGGGCGGGGAGGAGGCGAACCGCGTCTTGCGGGAGTGGGGCGAGGCGCCGGCCTTCGACTTCGAGCCGAGGCCCCACTGGGAGGTGGGCGAAGCGCTCGGGATCCTGGACCTGCCGCGTGGCGCGAAGGTCGCGGGGAGCGGGTTCCCGCTCCTCGTGGGCGGCGGCGCGCGGCTGGAGCGCGCGCTCATCAACTTCATGATGGACCTGCACGCCCGGGAGCACGGGTACACGGAGGTCTGGCCGCCGTTCCTGGTCAACCGCGAGGCCGCGCTCGGGACGGGGCACCTGCCGAAATTCGGCGAGGACATGTACGAGGTCGTGGAGGACGGGATGTACCTGGTCCCCACGGCGGAGATCCCGGTCACGAACCTGCATGGCGGCGAGATCCTCGCCGCGACCGCGCTCCCGATTCGGTACGTCGCGTACACCCCGTGCTTCCGGCGCGAAGCCGGCGCGCACGGCAAGGACACGCGGGGGCTGATCCGGGTCCACCAGTTCGACAAGGTCGAGCTGGTCCGGCTGGAGCGGCCCGAAGCGAGCGAGGCCGCGCTCGAGGAGCTGACCGGCCACGCCGAGGAGGTCCTGAGGCGCCTCGGTCTCCGCTACCGCGTCGTGCTGCTCGCCGGGGGCGACCTGGGGTTCGCGAACGCGAAGACGTACGACCTGGAGGTCTGGGCGCCGGGCGTGGGGCGCTGGCTCGAGGTCTCGAGCTGCTCGCTCTATACGAGCTACCAGGCCCGTCGCGCGAACATCCGATACCGGCCGGAGCCGGGCGCGAAGCCCGAGTTCGTCCACACGCTGAACGGATCGGCGCTGGCGCTCGCCCGGACGGTGGTCGCGCTGCTCGAGACGTACCAGCAGCGGGACGGGAGCATCCTGCTGCCGGAGGCGCTGGCCCCGTACTACGGCGCGGACCGGATCGACTGACGCTTCTCGCGACGGCGCCCGTGATCGGGGCGGGGCGGGGGCGACCTCCCTCCGTGCCCCATCCGCGGCGGCGGGGGGGCGATGCGGATGAGAGTCGCGCACCCGAGATTCGCGCTGGACCGGCGCCCGTGGCCCGGGGTGCTCACCGTCCTCGCCATCGTCTTCATCGGCTCGTTCCTCGTGTACACCGAGCTGATCGTGCGCGAGATCCGCGCGGAGGCACAGGTCCACTCGCGCATGTTCGCGCTCGTGCAGCAAGGCCTCCTCTCCCTCGATCCGGGCGCCGATCTGAAGGCGCTCGTCGCGCTTCAAGCCACGATTTCGGAGCTCGGGATCCCGGTCATCGTGCGGAACGCGGAGGGCGAGCCGTACGCGGTCGCGAACCTGCCGTTCACGGCCGACCTCGCCCGGGAGACGGGTCGCGAACGGGTCGAGGCGTTCGCGCGCGAGCTCGACCGTCACAATCCGCCGATCGTCGAGCCGGACGTCGGGACGGTCCACTTCGGCGTCCCACCGATCGTGCTCTGGATCCGCTGGGTGCCGCTCCTCCAGGTCGGCGCGGCGCTCGTCCTCCTGCTCGTCGGCCTCGGGCTCCTGCGGGCCAGCGTCCGGGCGGAGCGCGAGCGGATGTGGTCGGTCATGGCGAGGGAGCTGGCGCACCAGATGGGGACGCCGCTCTCGTCGCTCGCCGGGTGGGTCGAGATCCTCGACCTGCCCGCCGAGGAGAGGGACGGGCTGATCGATCCCGACCGGATCGCGCGGGAGATCGCGGCCGATGTGGAGCGCCTGCAGCGCGTCTCCCGGCGCTTCGAACTCATCGGCCAATTGCCCGCGCTGGAAGCGGTCGATCCAACCGACGTCCTCGCCGAACTCGAGCGCTACCTGAAGCCGCGCGTGCCGCGCCTGGCCAGCGGCGTCGTGTTCCGCGTGAGGGCGAAGAAGGGGTTGCCCGCGGTCCGTGCGAACCGCGTGCTCCTGATCTGGGCGCTGGAGAACGTGGTCAAGAACGCGCTGGACGCGCTCGCGGGACGGGGCGGCAGCATCCGGATCGCCGCCGCGGCGGCCGGACCCGGCCGGCTCCGTTTTTCCGTCGCGGACACGGGCCCCGGTATCCCGGCCGCGATCCGGGGACGTATCTTCGATACCGGCATGACGACGAAGGCGGGCGGCTGGGGCGTCGGCCTTTCCCTGACGCGCCGGATCATCGAAGATCTGCACGGCGGCCGCATCGTGGTCCGGCCCCGCCGGAGCGGAGGCACCCTCTTCGAGATCGAGGTGCCGACGGTCGGTGCACACGACCGCGACGGACGCGGAGGTGCGCGCCCGTCGGGCGCGGGGAGCCCCCGGGCGGCGGCCGGGTACTGAGGGGTGATCGATGAGGAAACACGCCGGGTCGCCGGTGAGGCCCCGCTCGCGTGTGTCGCAATCCCGTATCGAGGTGATGGGCAACGAAGCCAACTACATGGACGGCCTGAATCCGGAGCAGCGGGCCGCCACGGAGCATTTCGAGGGTCCGATCCTCGTCCTCGCGGGCGCGGGCTCCGGGAAGACGCGGGTCCTGACGACCCGGATCATCCACCTGATCGAAGAGTACGGCGTCGATCCCGCGGCGATCCTGGCCGTCACCTTCACGAACAAGGCGGCGGGCGAGATGCGCGACCGCGTGCGCCGGATGCTGGGCCGGGAACCGGCGGGGATGTGGATCGGCACCTTTCACGCGATCGGCGCGCGGTTGCTCCGGAGGCACGCGACCGTCCTCGGCTGGGCGCCGAACTTCACGATCTACGACGGCGACCAGAGCGAACGCGAGATCCGGCGCGTCATGGAGCATCTGGGCCACTCGCCCAAGCGTTGGCACCCGCGGGCGGTCCAATCCGCGATATCCGGCGCAAAGGACCGTCTGGTCGACCCCGACGAGTACGCGGCGCTCGCCCGGGACGCGTTCAGCCGCGTCGTCGCCGAGATCTACCCGGCCTACCAGAAGGCGCTCGAGTTCCAGAACGCCTTCGATTTCGACGACCTGCTGGTCAAGCCGGTCGAGCTCTTCTCCGGCCACCCGGAGATCCTGGAGGCGTACCGGTCGCGCTTCCACTTCGTGCTGGTCGACGAGTACCAGGACACGAACCACGCGCAGTATCGGTTCCTCCAGCTCCTCGCGCAGGAGCACGGGAATCTGATGGTCGTCGGCGACGATGACCAGTCGATCTACGGGTGGCGTGGCGCAGACATCCGCAACATCCTCGACTTCGAGAAGGACTTCGCGAACACGCGGGTGGTGCGACTGGAGCAGAACTACCGGTCCACCGCGACGATCCTGGCGGCGGCGAACCGCGTCATCGAGCAGAACGTTCGCCGGAAGGGCAAGGTCCTCCGGACCGATGCGGGGCCGGGCGAGCCGTTGACCCTGGTCGAGGCCGCGGACGAGGCGGACGAGGCGGAATGGGTCGTCTCGGAGATCGAGGCCCGCCTCGGCAGCGAGCCGGAGCGTACGCCCCGTGATTTCGTGATCCTCTACCGTACGAACGCGCAGTCGCGCGCGCTCGAGGAGGCGCTGCGGCGGCGAGACATGCCGTACCAGATCGTCGGCGGCACACGCTTCTACGAGCGGCGCGAGATCATGGACGTCCTCGCCTATCTGCGGCTCATCTCGAACCCTCGGGACGCCGGCGCGTTCGATCGGATCGTGAACTACCCGCGCCGCGGGATCGGCGACAAGACCCGCGGTCGTCTCCTGGGCTGGGCCGCCGAGCGCGGACTCTCGCCCCTCGAGGCGGCGCTGAGGGCAGAGGAGTGTGATGGCATCGGGCGGGCCGGCGCACGGTCGCTCCGCGCGTTCGCCGAGATGATCGAGCGGTTCCGCGGCCTCGCCGCGCACACGGGCGTCGGCGAGCTGCTCGAGCTGCTCGTCGCGGAGACCGAACTCATCGACGCGCTCCGGAACGAGGGCCCGGAGGGAGAGGACCGGGTGGAGAACGTCCGGGAACTGATCGCCGGCGCCCACGACTTCGACGCCCGCGGCCTCGCCGATGACGACGAGGAGACGCCGCCCGGCGCGACGCCTGTCGACCTCTTCCTGCAGAAGGTCTCGCTCGTGGCCGACATCGACCGCCACGACCCCGAGTCGTACGCCATCACGCTGATGACGCTGCACAACGCGAAGGGGCTGGAGTTCCCGTTCGTCTTCATCACCGGCCTTGAGGACGGCCTCTTCCCGCTCTCGCGTGCGTACGAGGACCCGGACGCGCTGGCGGAAGAGCGCCGTCTCTTCTACGTCGGGCTCACGCCGGCGAGGGAGAAGGTGTTCCTTACGCATGCGCGGATGCGGCGGCGCGCCGGCGGGGTGATCGCCTCGGTCCCGTCCAGCTTCCTCGAGCCGATCCCCGA
>Ga0079224_100003387_pt1 | contig 20093 bp, 16 predicted proteins | sample Stecom2015_FD_80414 | JGI IMG/M metagenome (GOLD analysis project Ga0079224, IMG submission 80414) | Agricultural soil microbial communities from Utah to study Nitrogen management - Steer compost 2015 | ecosystem: Environmental > Terrestrial > Soil > Agricultural land | place: USA: Utah...
CCACGGAAACCATGTACGTCGATGGACGAACAGTCCGACTTCGCAACAGTCAGACCTCGTACTGCTCGTGGTAGCGCTCGCGCGCTCGCTGGATTTGGCGCAGCGCCTTGTTCACCTCGACCGAGTTCGCCTTCCACACCCGTACCACGACCGCGTCGGTCGCGATCCAGAGTTCGTGATGGCGTTTCTCCAAATAGATCGCGATCGGGTCGAGCAGGCCGATCCATGCCGCGGCGAGCGCAATAACCGGCGCGGCGAGCAGCCATGGCCAATACCGGGCGAGCCACCCAAGCGCACCGGCGCCCCAGAGCAAACCGAGCACGGCAAGGATGCCGAGCGCTGCCGTCAAGACCCGGCTGCCCCGCCCGGCCCGCCGCCGGGTAATCCAGGCCGAACGAACCTCGCCGATCGGGAAGTGGCCAGCGGTGGAGCGGATCCAGTCGTCGGTCACCTGCAGGTCGGCGGAGCGGAAAAGCATCGCCATGGGAACCCCATCCCCTCGTCCCCATTGTGCGGTGCCACGGCCACTACTTTGTAGGCTCGCGATGGGTCTGGCTATGTGGCCGTCCGGTGCACTCGACGAGGAGGCGCAAGGTGGGGGAGTTCGTACGGCTGGAAATATCTGGCGGCATCGGGACAATCCGGTTGGATCGCCCGCCCATGAATGCGCTGAACGCCAAGGTTCAGGAGGAGATGCGGGAGGCCGCTCTAGCGGCGGCCGAGAATCCGGAGGTACGGGCGGTCATCGTCTACGGGGGCGAAAAGGTCTTCGCCGCCGGGGCGGACATCAAAGAGATGGCCGAGATGTCCTACGTGGACATGGCGAACCGGGCGGATGCGTTGTCGGCCGCCTTCGACTCCATCGCCCGGATCCCCAAGCCCGTGGTGGCGGCGATCAATGGGTACGCCCTCGGCGGCGGATGTGAGATTGCGCTGGCCTGCGATTGGCGCATCGCGAGCGCGGACGCGAAGCTCGGCCAGCCGGAGATCACCATAGGCGTCATTCCAGGCGCCGGAGGCACTCAGCGGCTCGCGCGGCTGGTCGGGCCGGCCCGAGCGAAGGACCTCATCATGTCCGGCCGCTTCGTGGGTGCTGACGAGGCCTTGGCGATCGGCTTGGTGGACAAGGTCGTTCCGGCCGGCGAGAGCGTCTACGACGCGGCCGTCGCCATGGTCACGCCGTACCTCAATGGCCCGGCTCAAGCGCTTCGCGCCGCGAAGCTCGCCGTCGATGCCGGTTTGGAGATGGACCTGCGGTCTGGGCTCGCCTTGGAGAGCCAACTCTTCGCGTCGCTCTTCGCCACCGAGGACCGCCGCGAGGGCATGACCGCGTTCATCGAGAAGCGTAAGCCCAACTTCACCGGTCGCTGAGCGGGCGCCAGATCGCGGATCCAGCGGACGAGCCGACCGCGCACGCCGCCATCTCGCGCAGCGTGTATTGATCATTGCTGAGCGTACGCTTGGGGTGCGGCCAGTGCGACCTCGGGGAGCGTGCCAGCGGCATGCGGGGTTCGTGAGTAGCATTCGCGTCTGATCGCTGTGCGACAGCGGCCGACCGAGAGCGGCCGTGTGACAGCGGCCGAGCGAGAGCGGCCGTGTGACCGAGGCCGATCCACACCGGCCGAACAGAGGAGGGTGGCATGTCCGAGTCGATCGAGGGACACGGAGGATCGATCGAGGGGCATGGAGGATCGATCGAGGGACATGGAGGTCAACTCGCCCTCGCCGGTCTGGCCGCGTTCGGCGTACGGGAACTCTTCACGCTCTCCGGTGGCCACGTCTTCCCGATCTACGATGCGGCGCACCAGACCGGCGTGCGCATCGTCGACGTCCGGCATGAGCAGTCGGCCGTCTTTGCCGCCGAAGCAGTGGCGAAGCTGCAGCGCCGCCCGGGTCTTGCCGTGCTCACGGCCGGCCCCGGGGTCACCAACGGCATTTCGGGCATTACATCAGCGTACTTCAATGGCTCACCAGTGATCGTCTTGGGCGGTCGCGCGCCGCAGTTTCGCTGGGGTTCCGGCAGCCTGCAGGAGATCGACCACATCCCGCTCGTCTCGGCCATCACCAAGCTGGCCCGCACGGTCGGCACCACCGATGAGATCACCGGTGCCGTTTACGAAGCCGCGGTGGCAGCACTGACACCGCACCGCGGTCCGGCCTTCCTGGACCTGCCACTCGATGTCATTTTCAGCTTCGGCGCGACGCCGGCGCCCGAGCCGCCGAAGATCGAGGTAATCGAGCCTGATCCGGACGACGTGGCGAAGGCAGCGGCGCTGCTGGCAGGCGCGCAGCGGCCGGTCATCATCGCCGGATCCGACGTGTACGCGGGCGATGCCGTCGCGGCTCTGCGAGAGGCGGCGGAGACCTTGCAGATCCCGGTCTTCACCAACGGCATGGGTCGCGGCAGCCTGCCGCCGGAGCACCCGCTGGCCTTCTCGCGGTCGCGACGGGTCGCGCTGCGCGGCGCCGATGTGGTCGCGGTTGTGGGTACGCCGCTGGACTTCCGGCTGAGCTTCGGCGACTTCGGCGAGGCCCAGGTGGTGCACATCGTGGACCATCCGTCGCAGCGCGCCACCCATGTCACCCCGGCCGCGTCGCCCGCAGGCGACCTGCGCCTGATTCTCTCGGGGATCGCCACGGGCAGTGGAGTCTCCGGTCACACCCGCGATGCGAACCAGTCCGATCACGCCGACTGGGTCTCGATGTTGCGGCAGGCCGAGGATGCCGCTCGCGCGGCGGAGGAGGCCGAACTCACCGCGGACACCGACCCGATCAAGCCGAGTCGTGTCTACGGTGAACTGCTGCGCGTCCTCGACCGTGACGCGGTCACGATCGGCGACGGCGGCGACTTTGTTTCGTACGCCGGAAAGTACTTGGAGCCGGCGCAGCCCGGCACCTGGCTCGACCCCGGACCGTACGGCTGCCTCGGCACCGGACTCGGGTACGCCATGGGAGCGCGCCTGACCTATCCCGACCGGCAGATCTGTGTGCTCATGGGCGACGGCGCGGCGGGGTTCTCTCTGATGGACGTGGAGTCGCTGGTACGCCAGAAGCTACCGGTCGTCATCGTGGTCGGGAACAACGGCATCTGGGGCCTGGAGAAGCACCCCATGCGGGCGATGTACGGCTACGACGTCGCCGCTGACCTGCAGCCAGGGCTTCGGTACGACCAGGTTGTCGCGGCTCTCGGGGGAGCGGGCGAGGTCGTGGCGAAGCCCAGCGACCTGGGGCCAGCCCTGCACCGTGCCTTCGACTCCGGCGTGCCGTACCTGGTCAACGTCCTCACCGATCCTGAGGACGCCTACCCGCGCTCGTCCGTGCTGGCCTGACCTCCCGCGGCCGCCTGACCCTCCTGTCCCTCCCGCGGCCTCCGGGGCACGAACAGGGGACGCGATATTCGCTCGCGGAATGTCACACGCGGCGGGCAGGTTAAACCACGGGTACGGCACCTGGGAAGCCACGCGCGACGTAGGGGGAAGCATGCGCGACGCAACGCGGCCGCAATTGGCCGCCGAGGCGGAATACGCCATAGAGGCGGAGGGTCTGGTCAAGCGGTTCGGCGATACCACTGCGTTAGCTGGCGTTGACCTGCAGGTGCGATCCGGCAGCGTGGTCGGTTTGCTCGGGCCAAACGGGGCGGGCAAGACCACGGCCGTACGGGTGCTCGCGACCCTGCTCCAGCCGGATGCCGGGCGGGCCACCGTGGGTGGCTATGACGTGGTACGCGACGCGCACCAGGTCCGGCAGCTCGTCGGGCTGACGGGGCAGTACGCGTCGGTCGACGAGGGCCTCACCGGCACCGAGAACCTGCTGCTCATTGGGCGGCTCCTCGGGTTGTCCCGGGGCGAGGCCAAGGTACGGGCGCGCGAGCTGCTCGCGGACTTCGACCTGACCGAGGCGGCCGAGCGAGCGGTAAAGACGTACTCCGGCGGTATGCGGCGCCGGCTCGATCTCGCGGCGAGCCTGGTCGGTCGCCCTCGGATGCTCTACCTGGACGAACCAACCACGGGTCTCGACCCTCGTGGCCGCAGCGAACTGTGGAGCCTCATCCGCGGGCTCGTCGCCGAGGGCGTGACCGTGCTGTTGACGACGCAGTACCTGGACGAGGCGGACCAGCTCGCCGACGAAATCGTCGTGATTGACCACGGCCGGGTCATCGCCACCGGCACACCAGACGAGCTCAAGGCCAAGGTGAATGGACGGACGCTCGTCGTACGCCCGGAGCACCCCGCCGACCTCGGCACGGTGGTCTCGGTGGTGGCCGGCCTCACCCAGGCGACTCCCGAGGTCAACGGTGAGGTGGTCACAACACCGCTCGCCGACGCAGCCCTCATGCCCGCAGTGGTGCGTCGCCTCGACGACGCGGGGGTGGTGATCACGGAGCTCTCCTTCCGCGGATCCACATTGGACGAGGTCTTCCTCACCCTCACCGGTCGGCCGGTTAGCGAGATCGAGGACGAAACCGAGGAGAGGAGCGCGGCATGACCGCCACCGCAACGACTGCCGCACCGGCGGTGCGGCCGGTCACGCCCCGCGTGACTGTCCCAGAAGGACTGCGCCAGACCCTCACCCTCGCCTGGCGGACGCTGGTACAGATCCGGCACAACCCGTATGAGCTGCTCGACATGAGCATCCAGCCGATCATGTTCGTGCTGCTCTTCACGTACGTCTTCGGCGGGGCGGTCGCCGGTTCGACTGGCAGCTACCTCACGTACGCGTTGCCGGGCATCATCGTGATGAACATGCTCTTCGTCACCATGTACGTGGGGCTCGGGCTCAACACCGATCTCACCAAAGGGGTCTTCGACCGGCTTCGATCGTTGCCGATCGCTCGATGGGCTCCACTCGCCGGCCGGATCATGGCGGACCTGGTGAAGCAGGCCTGGTCGATCGTGCTGTTGCTGGTGGTCGGCTTCATTCTCGGGTTCCGTCTCGGGACCAACGTGTGGGGCCTGCTCGGCATGGCGGCGCTGCTGCTCGCGTTCGCTCTCGCGTTCTCGTGGATCTCGGTGCTGGTCGGCGTGGTGGCGAAGGATCCGGAGAAGGTGCAGGTGTTCGGGTTCACCGCGTTGTTCCCGGTGACCTTCGTCAGCAACGTCTTCGTCCCGGTCGAGTCGATGCCCGGCTGGCTGCAGCCCGTCGTCAACGCGAACCCAACCTCGGTGCTCGCCGACGCTGCCCGCGGCATGACGATCGGCGGTCCGGTGGCCCGGCCGCTGCTGTACTCCGTGCTCTGGGCAATCGGGATCGTGCTGGTCTTCGCGCCGCTCGCCGTGGCCCGCTTCAAGCGCCGCGTCTAAGGGGGATCCTGCGCACTGGTGCGGTGATCTCGGCTTCCGGTGCAATCGGCGCCGAACCGGTCGGATCCGTACCGGCGAATCAGATCACCACTTCATAGCGGCTGGCCAGCTACCGACTGATCAGAGCTGTCGCCGCCCCTACCGACTGATCAGATCTGTCGCCGCTCCTATCGACTGATCAGAGCCGTCGCCGCCCCTACCTCCTATTCAAGATCGCCATGATCATGGAAGGAAAGCGCTTTCTTAGCGCTGATCATGACCTGCAGTTCATGATCGCGCAGTAAGGGGGGGCGCGCAGTAAGGGGGGCGCGCACAGAAAAATGCGGCGCGCTAGAAGGCGCACTAGAAGCGGAGTTCGGCGGTGAAGCGTTCGAGCTCCTCGTCAGTGGCGGCCGTCGCCGCCATCACCTTTCCGCTCGCGGCCGCGACCAGCGCCAGGGGTACCCAGAAGACCTCCAGGATGATCCGCCACAGCGACGGCGGCACCGGTATCCATGGCAGGATGTACAGCCCGCGATCCACGGCGCCGAGTAGGGCGAAGAACGCGATCGCCGCGGTCAGGAACGCCAAGCCGGGCCGGCCGCGGCGGCGCAGTCCGATCGCGAAGCCAAACAACCCGAGGCCCAGCAGTCCCAGGCCGATCGCTGTGTACAGGGTGCCCTCGTAGAACGTGCCGACGACGCCGCTCGCCAGCCCGCCGACCGTCATCAGCAGGCCCAGGAAGCCCGCCTTCGACCGGTACAGCGCCCGCCACCACAGCGCCAGCAGGATCAAGCCGAGCAGGACCGCCTCGCCGATGGCGTACTTCACCTCGATCCGCTGCAGACCCCGGGCGCCGAACCAGTCGCAGTCGTACGGAATCCGCTGTGACACCAGGTCGTAGTCGGCGCACACGTAGAGCTTGAGGACCTTTGCCGGCTCGGCGATGTACCTGGCCGTGCCGAACGCGGCCGGCATGTTGTCCGAACCGCAGGCGGGCAGCACCCGGGGCTCCGACCCGGCCGCTGACGCCGGCTGCCAGCAGGAGCCGACTCCCTGCCCGTCCCACCAGAAATCGATGCCGTTCGGGCGCTCCGAGCCGTCCGGCGCGATGCCGAGCTTGTTGCCGTAGTAGCGGTTGTGGTGCGAGGTGTCGAACTGGGCGCCGAGGCTCGTGTCGTTTCGTATGAAGCCGGGCACCCAGGTGGTGACGAATCCGGCGTACGAGTTCCCGTAGACCCAGTTCTCGCGCCAGATGTTGTAGTTGCCGCCCGGGTTGATGACGCCGGTGCCGACGGGTACCCCAACCGCGGGGCACACCACGCCGGTCTCGTACCCGCGCTCGGCCTGCGGCTTGGTGCAGGTCCCGTCCCGCACGTACCGGTAGTAGTCCTCGTTGTTGTCCCCGATGACGTTGCGTTCGAAGAGCGCGTGGTTCTGCGGCAGTCCGGGGTGATCGGGGAATGCGCTGTCGGTCGCCACACCGGCGGTGTTGTTGGTGAAGACGTTGTCGTGAGCCCAGACCGAGTTGCCGGCGGTTCCCGAGTAGCCGAGCAGGTTGTGGTGGCTGTGGCAGCGGCGAATCTCGATCGCGTACCGCTCCACGTCGTGGCCGCGGTCCTTGTTGATGTTCGAGGCGGCTCCGGGGTAGATGCCGGAGTCGCCGTTGCCGTACGCCTCACAGTCGGTATAGAGACCGTGGTCATCGGCGAAGGTGAGGAAGCCGTACTCGTCGTTCCACCGGCCCACCATGCGGTCGATGACGAAGCCGTCGGTCTCCAAGATGTACACCGCATTGAAGGTGGAGCGCTGTGCGGTGAAGTTACGCAGGTAGATGCCTGGTGTCCGGTCGGCCCGGATGGTGTTGAGCTTGCGGTACTGCGCGTCGATGATCACGTCTTCCGGCTTTGCCCCGGTGCCCTCGATCTGCAGGTCGCGTTTGTCGAGAATGGCCACGAGGTTCTGGTTGTTGGGGCAGGCGACCTGCTGCTCCCAAGAAAGGATCTGGTAGCCCAGGGCCGCCCGCGGGGCGTCGAGGTTTGCGCACTCCTCACTGGGGTCGGCGAGGCTCGGCTCCTCCTGGTACACCCCGGGCAGGATCTTGATGATCGTCCCGGGCTGGTTGGCGTTGTTCACCGCCTCCTGCAGGTGCCGGTACCCGTTCTCCTGGCACTGCTCCCACAGCGCCCGGTTCTCCTCGGCCAGGTCCTCCGGGAACTCTGCGATGCGCGCTTCGAAGTCGGCCTCGTCGTCCTTGCATACGAGCAGCGTCGGGCCCTCCGTGCGGTACTCGGGGACGCTTCCCGAACCGTCGGGGGGCTCCGCCACCCGCTCCTCATGGGCGTATGCGGTGCCCGAGCCGAGCGCGACAACGCCACCGACGAAGGCGATCGCCGCGACCGCGGCGCGTCCGAGGATGCGGGTGAACGACCTCATGCCGGCGAAGCCTAGGACACCGGACCGATGCTGGCCTAGGGGCGACTTTGATAGCGACCACTACGGCGACCATCAATACGCGCAGCAATCCCCCGGTTTCGGGCGGTGAGTCTCGTGCGCTGAGTTCGCGCGGTGAGCTTCGCGCGCTGAGCTTCCCGCGGTGAATTCCGTGGCGTGAGTCCGCGAGTTGCGGTCAGTTCTCAGTGGGCGGCGTGTCCTCGCGCCGTTGGACTTCCCGCTCCCGCGCCTCGTCTGCGCGCCCGCCACGGGTCCCGTCGGGCTTGCGGTCGCCGGGCTTGCGGTTCTCGCCGAGCCGCCCGCCGTGCGGGTCCTCGCTATCTAGGCGGCGCAGATCTTCCTCCCAGCGCCGGAGCAGGTCCTCGTCCGGACTGCTCGTCTTGAGGTCGAGCTTGCGCAAGAAGTCTGGGTCGTCGTCGGGGGCGACGGTCCGTCTGGGCTGGGTGGCCGAGGTCGAGCCGGTCGCCTGCTCCCAGATCCTTCGGACGAACCCGCCGGAGCTTTCCGGCCGCCCACCAAGGAGGTACAGGGTGGGTCCGGCCAGCGGCAGCAGCAGGATCACGATGATCCACGCCCACCGTGGCAGAGCCCGCACCGTCCCCCGCTCGGCGGAGATGCAGCTGATCAACGCGACCACCGCGAGCACCAGCGCGAGGACGAAGAGCAGCAGCGCCAGACGAACCATGCCTGAATCATGCCCCCCCGAGACCAAGATTGCCGAGTGCCGGGGCAAAACCGTACGAGAACCGTGCCATACACCCTGACCTCGGCAAATGCCGGGGGTGCTAGCGAGCACCGAGCGCGGCGATGACGAGCGCCGCCCCGCCGGCACTGAGCGCGAGGATCACAGCGAGCACGGAGAGCAGAAGGGGCGCCGTTGCGTGGGCGGCGGCCGGCTGCCGGGAGAGCGCCGCGCGACGGCGGTACGAAACGAAGAGGATGCCGGCCCAGGCCAAGGCGGCCGGGGCTATCAGGGCCAGGGTGGGCAGTGGCGCCCGATGGACGAGAACGGAGGTACCCGCCACCAGCACAATCACCGCGGCGCCGAGGGAGACACGGCGCCACGACAGCAACGTCAGTTCCTGCTGCACATCAGGCTTCGGAGGTTCGGGCTGTCGGCCTTGGGGTTTGCGGCCTTCGGGCTTGGAGCCTTCGGGCCATTCCGGTGCGCGATGGGTGGACATCTCATCACGGTCGTGGTTGGTCATGCGGCCCGGAGGAGGTCGGCGCCGATCGCGGCGAACAGGGCAAGTGCACCAACGGCGATGACGATGGCCAGGATCGCGGGGAACCGGGAGACGGGCAGCGGCTGGCCGAACCGCATGGCACGCTCGCTCCTCGCCCAATGATCAACGGCTCGGATCGCCACCACGGCGCCGAGCAGCACGAGCGCACCAGCGATCGCCTCCCGCAGGTAGGTCACGCGCAGATCCGGCACGAACGCCGCGATCGCGAGGCCACCGCCGACGAGGGCCAACGCGGTCCTGATCCAGGCGAGGAAGGTCCGCTCATTCGCGAGCGAAAAGCGGTAGTCCGGTGTCGTCCCACCCGCGAGCGTCGGGTCGAACCACTGCCGTACCAACCGCCACATCAACCGATTGAACCGCACCCGTGGCCGCAGCTGGCTAAAACACATGTTGAGAGCGCGCCGGAGGGGTGCCAAAAAGGGGTCCCGGCGATGGCCGATTCCTACTCGCGGGTAACGTTATGCGTGGCAAACCCCACAGCGTGTCGGTGGTGAACTCCACAGCGCACCGTGTTGACCATCTGACTACCGGCAGGGGAGTCTGGCGAGCAGCCGGCCGAACGGGCGTTCAACAGGAGGCATCGTAGAGCGATGAACATCGTGGTTCTGGTCAAGCAGGTGCCGGACTCCGGCGCGGAACGCTCGTTGCGTGACGACGATCACACCGTCGATCGAGCATCGGCGAACAACGTCATCAACGAGATGGACGAGTACGCCATCGAGGAGGCGCTGAGGCTGCGCGAGGCCCACGGCGGCGAGGTGACCATCCTGACCATGGGGCCGGAGCGCGCCAGCGAGTCGATCCGCAAGGCGCTCTCGATGGGCCCGGACAAGGCGGTGCACATCCTCGACGACGCCCTGGCCGGCTCCTGTGCGCTCAGCTCGTCCAAGGTGCTCGCCGCCGCGCTGCAGCGACTCTCGCCCGACCTTGTGATCGCCGGCGCCGAGTCCACCGACGCGCGCGGTCAGGTGATGCCGCACATGCTCGCCGAGCGGCTTGGGCTGCCCGCGCTCACCGGTGCCCGCAAGCTCACAGTGGACGGGACGACCGCGACCATCGAGCGGCAGACCGAGGACGGATACGAGGTCGTGACCGCGAACACGCCGGCGGTGGTCTCGGTCTGGGACACGATCAACGAGCCGCGATACCCCTCGTTCAAGGGCATCATGGAGGCGAAGAAGAAGCCGGTCGAGACGTTGTCCCTGGCCGACCTCGGGATCGGTGCCGAGGAGGTTGGCTTCGCCGGTGCCTCGACCTCGGTAGTGGAACACCGCAAGCGGCCGCCTCGGCAGGGCGGCACCAAGGTCGTCGACGAGGGCGACGGTGGCGTGAAGCTCTTCGAGTTCCTGGTCTCCGAGAAGGTCGTCTGAGTCGTCGCATGGGCCTGGTGGGCCACGAGTTCTGAGGGAATGTTTCATGGCTGAGGTTCTGGTTCTGGTCAAGCCGTCCGAGGGCAAGGTAGGCAAGCCGACCTTGGAGGCCCTCACGCTCGCCCGCACGATCGGCGAACCGGCCGCCGTCGTGGTGGGTGCCCCCGGCACCGCGGAACCGCTGGTGCAGCGGCTCGGCGAGTACGGCGCGACGAAGGTCTATCAGGCCGAGTCCGCCGAGCTGGATGACTACCTCGTCACGCCGAAGGTGACGGTGCTGGAGAAGCTGGTGCGGGAGGTCTCCCCGGCGGCGGTCATCATCCCGTCCACACAGGAGGGCAAGGAGATCGCCGGGCGGCTCGCGGTCCGGCTGGACAACGGTGTCCTCATCGACGTCGTCGACCTGCAGCCGGACGGTACGGCCACCCAGAACATCTTCGCCGGCTCCACCATCGTGACCTCCCGGGTGACCCGCGGCATCCCGCTGGTGACGCTCCGCCCGTCGTCGTTGACGCCGACTCCTGCCCCCACGACCCCGGCCGTCACGCCGGTCGAGGTGACGCTCGCGGACTCGGACAAGCTCGCTCGCGTCACCGACCGGGTCGCCGAGGCGAAGGGTGCGCGGCCAGAGCTCACCGAGGCCTCGATCGTGGTCTCCGGCGGCCGCGGCGTCGGATCAGCCGAGAACTTCAAGCTGGTGGAGGAGCTCGCCGACCTGCTCGGCGGTGCCGTCGGCGCCTCCCGGGCCGCGACCGACTCCGGCTTCTACCCACACCAGTTCCAGGTCGGGCAGACGGGCAAGACGGTCTCGCCGCAGCTCTACATCGCCCTCGGCATCTCCGGTGCCATCCAGCACCGCGCGGGTATGCAGACGTCGAAGACCATCGTCGCGGTGAACAAGGACCCCGAGGCGCCGATCTTCGAGCTGGCCGACTTCGGTGTCGTTGGTGACCTGTTCAAGGTCGTTCCGCAGGCCATCGAGGAGATTCGAAAGGCGCGCCAGTAGTGCCGGAACCCCGGGCGGGCCTTGTGACTCGTCCGGGTATGCGGTTGCTCGCCTTCTCGAAAACGCGGTCGCGTGGTGCCGTCCTGGCCGCTGCCCGTGCCGTGCTCCTAGCCGTATTCCTGACGGTGACGACGGCGGCCTGCGAACAGGACCCGGGTGCCGAGGCGGCGCCGGAATCAGGCGCCCCAACGCCAACGGTGAACTGCGAGGAGACCCCGATCCAGCGCGCCGCCCTCCCGGAGTGGACGGCGAGTGCCAACCCGCCGGACCTGCCGTTCGTCATGTCGGTGGAGGAGAACCTCGTCGGGGTGCTGTTCGCCAATCCGCTGCGGGCCGGCGAGCCGGATCCCAACGGTCCGTCCAACAAGATCCTGTGGATCGCCCGAGAACCGCGCGATGGCATGCCGCTCGAACTCGTGCTGACGCCGCTGGAGGGCGCGGGCGACCCGGTGACGGTTACCCAGCCCGCCAACTCCTCGCCCGGCGAGATCTACCCGTCGATCGTGACGGTTCCGGCGCCCGGTTGCTGGGCGGTCACGGCCTCCTGGAACGAGAACACCGCCACCCTGGCGCTCCCGTTCGAATAGTCGACCATCGTCGTTGAGTCGGCGATCTTGTCGACGGGCTAGCGAGCCCGGACGTCCCATCGCGGCAGAGACTAGGCTGGACGCGATGGCTTACCTCGATCATGCCGCCACGACGCCGATGCTGCCTGAGGCGATCGAGGCGTACACGGCGGCCGCCGGCACCGTCGGCAATGCGTCGTCGCTACACGCTCCGGGCCGGCATGCACGACGAGTAGTAGAAGAGTCACGAGAGCGCGTCGCGGCTGCCCTCGGTGCCCGGCCCTCCGAGGTGATCTTTACCGGTGGTGGCACCGAGAGCGACAACCTCGCCGTCAAGGGCATCTTCTGGGCCCGGCGGGCGGCCGATCCGCGCCGCACGCGCATCGTGGCGTCGGCGGCGGAGCACCACGCCGTACTCGACGCCGTCGTGTGGCTGCGGGACTCGGAGGGTGCCGCCGTCACCTGGCTGCCGGTGGACGAGTTCGGCCGGGTCAGCGTCGAGGATCTGAAGGCCGAGCTGGAGCAGCACGGCGATGAGGTGGCTCTGGTGACGGCGATGTGGGCCAACAACGAGGTCGGCACCATCCAGCCGGTGGCCGAGCTCGCCGCCCTCGCGGCGGAGTACGGCGTCCCGCTGCATACCGATGCCGTCCAAGCGGTGGGTCAGGTCCCGGTCGACTTTGGGCGCAGCGGCGCCGCCGCGATGACGGTCACCGGGCACAAGCTCGGCGGGCCCGCTGGCGTGGGGGCGCTCCTGCTTGGACGGGATGTCGAGTGCACGCCGCTGCTGCACGGCGGGGGACAGGAGCGCGACATCCGCTCCGGCACCCTGGACGTGGCCGGGATCGCGGCCTTCGCGGTGGCGGCCGAGATGGCGGCGAAGAACCAGCCCCACTTCGCGAGCCATGTCGGGGCGCTGCGAGACGAGCTCGTCGCGGGCGTGCGGGCCGCCGTGCCGGCCGCAGTGCTCAACGGCGATCCGGTCGAGCGCCTGCCCGGCAACGCGCACTTCTCGTTCCCGGGATGCGAGGGGGACGCGTTGCTGCTCCTTCTGGACGCCGCAGGAATCGCCTGCTCGACCGGCTCGGCGTGCTCGGCCGGCATCGCGCAGCCAAGTCACGTCCTGCTCGCCATGGGCGCGGACGAGGTCCGGGCGCGCTCGACGCTGCGGTTCACGCTCGGCCACACGTCGACCAGAGCGGACGTCGAGGCGTTGATCACCGCGCTCCCCGGCGCGGTGGAGCGGGCGCTTCGCGCGGGAGCGGCCAAGGCGGCCCGCGGCGCCTGAAGCGGGAGCGGCCAAGGCGGCCCGCGGCGCCGAAGCGTGCGGCAAGCCAGGGCGGCTGTGCAACGCCGGCCCGGGATCATGGTGGCAACGTCTCGGCTGGCTACAGTTTGATGGTGAGCATGAGAGTGCTGGCCGCCATGTCCGGCGGGGTCGACTCAGCGGTGGCCGCCGCCCGAGCGGTCGACGCTGGGTACGACGTGACGGGCGTACACCTGGCGCTCGCGCGGAACCCGCAGACCTACCGCTCCGGCGCCCGTGGCTGCTGCACCATCGAAGACGCCCACGACGCCCGTCGAGCCGCGGACGTGATCGGGATCCCGTTCTACGTCTGGGACATGGCCGACGAGTTCCACGCCAACGTCGTGGACGACTTCGTCGCCGAGTACGCGGCTGGCCGTACGCCGAACCCGTGCCTGCGCTGCAACGAGAAGATCAAGTTCTCGGCCGTGCTGGACCGCGCGCTGGCCCTCGGCTTTGACGCGGTGGTCACCGGCCACCATGCCCGCCTCGGTCCAGACGGACTGCTGCGACGCTCCGTCGATGCCGCAAAGGACCAGTCGTACGTCCTCGCGGTGCTCACCCGAGACCAGTTGGCCCACGCCCGCTTCCCCCTCGGTGATTCGACCAAGGCGCAGGTACGGGCGGAGGCGAGCCGGCGCGGGCTGGCGGTCGCCGACAAGCCGGATTCCCACGACATCTGCTTCATCGCCGATGGCGACACCCGACGGTTCCTCGCCGAGCGGCTCGGTCCAGCCCCGGGGGACATCGTCGACGCTGCCACGGGCGAGGTTCTGGGCACCCATTCCGGCGCGTACGGCTTCACGGTCGGCCAGCGCAAGGGCCTGGGCCTGACCCGACCAGCCCTCGACGGCCGGCCCAGGTACGTCCTTTCCATAACGCCGGTGACGAATACGGTGACGGTGGGCTCGGCCAGGGACCTCGAGGTCTCCACTGTGGTCGGTGATCGTCCCGTATGGACGGCTGGCCCCCGTCCGGATGGGCCGATCGAGTGCGAGGTACAGCTGCGCGCGCACGGCGACCCAGTGCCCGCGGTCGTCGAGCTGGCTGGCGACCGCATGGTTGCAACCCTGCGCCGGCCGGTACGCGGGGTTGCGGCCGGGCAGGCGATGGTCGCGTACCGCCCCGACCCGGGCGGCGACATCGTCCTCGGCTCCGCCACGATCACCTCGAGTTCAGCGGCGGGCTCACGCGCCGAGCACGCGAGCCCGGCGGTGAGCTCGCAGGACAAGGGTTCACATCGGGCGGCGGGCTGAGCGATGACGGCGACATGGCCCTGGCCGGTCGGGGCGGCGACGGGCGTGGGCTCGTTGCCCGGCACCGACCCCGTGGAGGCGGCCAAGACTGTCTTCGGGGAGCTGCCCGACCTGCCCCACGCCCCCGAGCTGCCCGAGCGGGGACCTGGTGCCGACATGCTTGGTCGCACCGCAGCGCTCCTGGTGGACCTCCCGGTCGAGCTTTACGCCGGGAGCTGGCGGCTCGCCTCCCGATCAGGTGTAGATCGGCGGCGAGCGCTGGACATGTGGGAGCGCGACCTCGACGCGATGGCCGAGGTGGCAGCCGACTACTCCGGGCCGGTCAAGCTGCAGGTGTGTGGCGTGTGGACACTCGCGGCCGGCTTGGAGCTGGCTAACGGAAGCCGGGTGCTGCGCGACCCCGGCGCCTGCCGTGACCTCGCCGACTCGCTCGCGGAAGGGATCAAGGGTTACCTCGCCGATATGCGCGGCCGGCTGCCGGAGGCGGAACTGCTCCTGCAGGTGGATGAGCCTTCGCTGCCAGCGGTGCTCGCCGGCACGGTGCGCACCGAGAGCGGCCTCTACACCTATCCGCCGGTCGAGGAGCAGCGTGTGGTCGAGGTGCTCCGGTCTGTTGTGGACGCTGCCGGGACTGGGGTGGTGTTCCACTGCTGCGCGCCGCACCCGCCCGTTGGCCTGTTTCGGGACGCCGGCGCGACGGCAGTATCGATCGATCTGACGCTCCTCGAAAACGCTGAGTCCGCCGAGCTTGACGCCCTCGGCGAGGTTGTCGACGCCGGCGTCGGGCTCTTCGCCGGGGTCGTGCCGAGCCGCCCAGTCAGAGGTGCCCTCGCCGCGCCAACGATCCCCGAGCCAAGCCCGGAGGCCAGGCCCATGTCGGCCACCGGGTCGACCTCGACCGCCGCGAGGGCGGCGGCCGATGCGGTGATGGGTAGCTGGCGGAGGCTCGGCTTTCCGGCGGAGCGGGCGGCCGCCCAGGTGGTCGTCACCCCGACGTGCGGTCTTGCCGGTGCCGACCCGCACTACGCGCGTCGGGCAATGGCGGTCTGCGTCGAGGCCGGACACCGACTCGCCGACACGAGCTGATCGACAAGCCGCGTTGACCGGCGAACGGCCGACTGCGTGTCGTACGGTGCGGTTACCGTAGCCGGGCGAGCGGGAACGTACCTGGTCGTGCGAGCAGGAGGGCGAACGGGTGAGCGAGGAGGCGATTCCAGCACAGGGTGTCCCTACCGCTGCGCAGGCGGAGCCGCCCGCCGAGGTACGGGAGCGCCACGCCGTGCTCGCGACCGAGGTGGAGGAGCACCAGTACCGGTACTACGTGCTGGACAGCCCCATCATCGGCGACGCTGAGTACGACGCGCTCATGCGCGAGCTGGAGAGCCTCGAGGAGCAGTACCCGGCCCTGCGCACCCCCGATTCGCCGACGCAGCGCGTGGGTGGGACCTACTCGACGCTCTTCGAGCCGGTGCCACACGTCGAGCCGATGATGAGCCTCGACAACGCCTTCGCCGACGAGGAGTTGATCGCCTGGTCCCAGCGGATCGAGCGGGAAGTCAACGGCGACGCGGTCGAGTACCTGTGCGAGCTCAAGATCGACGGATTGGCGATCAGCCTCGTCTACGAGCAGGGGCGGCTGGTGCGCGCGGCGACTCGCGGCGACGGGCGTACCGGTGAGGACGTGACGCTGAACGTCCGCACGATCGACGACGTCCCCGATCGGCTGCGCGGCTCGGGGGTGCCCGAGCTGGTCGAGGTCCGCGGCGAGGTCTTCTTCACCGTGGCCGGCTTCCAGCAGGTCAACGACGCGATCATGGAGCAGGGCAAGACGCCGTTTGCCAATCCGCGCAACGCAGCCGCTGGCAGCCTGCGCCAGAAGGACCCTCGGGTGACGGCGTCGCGGCCACTGCGCATGCTCGTGCACGGCGTGGGTGCGCGTCGGGGCTTCTCGCCGAAGTTTCAGTCCGAGGCCTACGAGGCGATGCGGTCCTGGGGGCTGCCGACATCGGACCGCTGGCGCGTGGTGCCAGACCTCGCCGGAGTGCGGGACTACATCAGCTACTACGGGAAGCACCGCCACGACGTCGAGTACGAGATCGACGGCGTCGTCGTCAAGGTCAACAGTGTCGCTCTGCAGCGACGGCTGGGCTCGACCAGCCGGGCTCCCCGATGGGCGCTCGCGTACAAGTACGCGCCCGAGACCGCCACCACCAAGCTGCTCGATATCAGGGTCAATGTCGGGCGGACGGGGCGCGTCACGCCGTACGCGGTGCTCGAGCCCATCTACGTGGGTGGGGTGACCGTGACCAACGCCACCCTGCACAACGCCCATGACGTGGTGCGGCGCGGGGTGAAGATCGGCGACACGGTGAACGTCCGGCGCGCGGGCGACGTCATACCGGAGATCGTCGGCGCCGTGGTCGAGAAGCGGGACGGCAGCGAACGCGACTTCGTCATGCCGACCGAGTGTCCCGAGTGCGGCGCGAAGCTTGCGCCGGCCAAGGAAGGCGACGTCGACATCCGCTGCCCGAACACGCGCTACTGCAACGCCCAACGCCGCGAGCGGCTGTTCTACCTCGCGAGCCGGGAAGCGTTCGACATCGAGGGGCTCGGGTACAAGGCGGCGGTCGCCCTGCTCGACTGCGGGGTGATAGCCGATGAGGGGGACCTGTTCTCGCTCACTCCCGAAAAGCTCGAAGAATGCGACTTCTTCGTCAAGGGCAAGGGTGACAAGCGCACGCTGTCAGCGAACGCCTACAAGCTCCTTGAGAATCTCGAGAAGGCCAAGACGCGTCCACTGTGGCGCGTCCTGGTAGGACTCTCGATCAGGCACGTGGGGCCAACGGCGGCGCAGGCCTTAGCGAACGCCTTCGGCTCGGTGGATGCCATCGCGGAGGCGTCGCTCGAGGAGCTCGCCGCCACCGAGGGCGTCGGGCCGACCATCGCAGAGGCGCTCAAGGAGTGGTTCTCGGTCCCCTGGCACCGCGAGGTGGTGGAGAAGTGGCGGCGGGCCGGGGTCCGCCTCGCCGAGGACCGTGAGGAGACTGGCCCTAAGCCGCTCGCGGGCATCACCGTGGTGGTCACGGGCTCACTTGAGGACTTCTCGCGTGACGGCGCCGTCGAGGCGGTCGCGACCCGGGGCGGGAAGGTGACCAGCTCAGTGTCCAAGAAGACCAACTTCGTCGTCGTGGGCGACAACCCCGGCTCCAAGTACGACAAGGCGGTCTCGCTGAAGGTCCCGATCCTGGACGAGGCTGGCTTCAAGGTGCTGCTCGCCGAAGGCCCGGAGGCGGCGGCAGCAGTCGCAACGACGACGCAGTGACACGCTGGGCATGTTCGGGTAGATTGCGCGTACCGTCCCTTTCACCCCAGTAGATTTGGCAACATGGGGTCCCCATACGTGGGTAAGTGCTGGATTGAAGGGTAGTGCGGCGGTAGGTGCCGGTATTGGGTGTCTGCATCACCGCTGCGGCCGCCTTCGGTCGATGAGTGAGATGTGGTGCAGCGCCGGACCGTTGCCTCAGTCGGCGTGCAACGCGACATGGAGGAGCGATGAAGGCGGCGGCGCCGCGGCGTAAGCGGGTCTTCTCCCGCCGCGGTGACGCGACGCCGCGGACGGTCCACGGGGCGGTGCCCCGGGACAGGGTGGTGTCATTCTTCGCCTTCGTGGCCGCCGTGACCTTGGCGGCCACGGCCATCACCGTCCCGGCTCTCATCGGCCTGCCCGGCCTCGCGCGGGACGCGTCCGCATCATTCTGGGTGATCGCCGGCATCGCGGTGATCGCCGACCTGTGGTCCTTCGCCACGCCCGGACGGCGCACCCCGACGATCCACCCGTCACTCGCCTTCTCCGCCGCGCTACTGGTGGGCTGGGGGCTCGGGGCGGCGATCGCTGCCCAGGCCCTCGCGGTGCTGATCTTCTCCCTCCGGGTCCGCCAGGCGCCGTGGCGGGTGGTGTTGACGATCGGCCGGTACACGTTGGCCTTCGGCGCCGCGTGGCTCGTGCTCCGCGGCACCGGCACACCGCCGCTCGCCGGCCGTAGCCTGGACCACCTCTCCGGTAGCAGCACGCTCGCCCCGCTGCTGAGCTACATCGGCGCGGCGGCGGCCTGGGTCGTGACGAACCAGACACTGGCCACGGCGGCGACCTGGCTGCGGTTCCGTGGGGACTTGCGCGCCACGGTCACTCGGACGCTGCGGCAGGACCTGTTCACCACGCTCGCGCTCACGGCGCTGGCCCCGGTGATCGTCGCGGTCGGCAATGTCAGCGCGGCCCTGGTGCCCCTGCTGCTCATGCCCTTCGCAGCCGTCAAGGACCTGGCCCGCTTCTCAAACCTCGAACACGTCACGTCGATGCGTGACGAACTGACCGGCCTACCCAACCGCAAGGCGCTCTATCTGGCCATGCGCTCGCGTGAGCGATCCTTCGCCGCGCGGCTGCGGCGCCGGCCCGACGACCAGCGCCGGATGGCGCTCCTGCTCCTTGACATCGACCATTTCCGGCGAGTCAACGACGCGCTGGGGCATGCGGTGGGTGACCGGCTGCTCGGTGCCGTCGCCAACCGCCTCACCGAGACCATCGGCGCGGACGGTCTCGTCGCGCGGCTGGGCGGCGACGAGTTCGCCATCTTTGCGCCACGGCTCCGCGATTCTGCGGCGGCGACCGTGCTGGCGGAGCGGGTGGCCGCGGCGCTTGCCGAGCCGGTGACGCTCGAAGGCCTGCCGTTGGACGTGACCGCGGCCATCGGCGTGGCCATCCATCCCGACCACGGCACGGACGCCACGGCGCTGCTGCGCCACGCCGAGGCTGCGATGTACGACGCGAAGGACCGTGGCGCGGCGTACGCCATCTATACGCAGGAGTCCGACCAGAACAACCCGGAGCGTCTGGAGCTCGTGGCGGAGCTGCGCCGGTCGCTCGACAACGGTCGGCCCGATGAGATCCAGCTGTACTACCAGCCGCAGGTCGACATCGCCACGGGTGCGGTGGTGGGTGTCGAGGCGCTGCTGCGCTGGCGTCACCCGCGGCGCGGAATGGTAAGCCCGGAGCACCTGATCCGCGTGGCGGAGCGGACCGCAGTGATGCGGCTGCTCACGGCCCGTGTGCTCGACGACGCGGTCTCCCAGCTCGCGAAGTGGAAGACGCAGGGGCTCAACCTGCGCATCTCCGTGAATGTGAGCGTCCGCGACCTCCACCGGCCGGACTTCGTCGACCACCTCGAGCAGTTGCTCGCCGAGCGCGGGGTGCCGCCGAACCTGATCCAGCTGGAGATCACCGAGGGCGCGTTGATGGCCGATCCCCGGCGGGTCCTCGTCACGCTGCACCGGCTCGACAAGTTGGGAGTCGCGCTCTCCCTGGACGACTTCGGCACGGGTTACTCGTCGCTGGCGAACATCAAACGCTTTCCCCTCGATGTGCTCAAAATCGACCAGAGCTTTGTGCGCGACATTCCGCAAAATGCCGAAGACATGGCCATCTGCTCGGCCATCGTGGCCATGGGACACAGCATGGGCTTGTCGGTGCTGGCCGAAGGGGTGGAAACGCAGGCGCAGCTCGATTTTCTGCAAGGGCTGGGCTGCGACCACTACCAGGGCTACCTGCGCAGCCG
>Ga0079224_100003390_pt1 | contig 20089 bp, 21 predicted proteins | sample Stecom2015_FD_80414 | JGI IMG/M metagenome (GOLD analysis project Ga0079224, IMG submission 80414) | Agricultural soil microbial communities from Utah to study Nitrogen management - Steer compost 2015 | ecosystem: Environmental > Terrestrial > Soil > Agricultural land | place: USA: Utah...
ATAAAGAATTTATCTACTTTCATACTATTCCCGTGAGTCTGATACTTAGCTTTCATTGTTATAGGAGTTACTCTTTCGTAGTTCTCCAGTGTCCAGCATACAGCTTTATTGTCTTTATAGAAGTTGATGTAAAGCATTTTATCTGCATTCCTTTGAGCTTTAAGATATTTCATTTTATTAAATTTCCCTATTTCAAATAATGCTTCTTTATAATCGTCGTGATTAATATCTCTAGTTTTAATCTCCACTAGAGTAAGCTCTCCTCTAGAGTTAGTGAACTCAGCATCGTAAGGAGCATACTTATCTTCAGTAAAGTATATATCTAACTCAGGCTTCATTTGAACAAATAAGAGTCTACCTAAGTATTCTGTCTCCTGAAAACCTCTATACTTACCTGTTGCTTTAAGCCATACTTCTAATCCCTTTTTAAAATCTGAACTATTAAAGGTATAAGTAGTATCTCCTTTAACAGTCTTTTCAGACGTTTTAAGAACATTTAATTTCTCAGGGTACGTTATATTAAGAACTCCTTTATAGTGCATTAGAAGAGCTGTATCAGCCTCTAATGAATCTTCTGATAGTGTTATTGTTCTCTCAGCTGTCATCTCCCCAATGTATCTATATTTGATAGGAGTAGTGTAATCTATCCCAGACTTACTAATCTTATATGTAGTAAATACGTTATCAGTAATTTCTTTAGTAATGTAGTTTTTAACTTTCAACTCAGTGGTGATTGAGTTAATAACTTCTTTAGGTAGTGTAGTGCTAGTTTTCATTTCTGTAGTGTGTGTTGTTGTTAATCATTAATACATATAGGGGTTTTTACACCCCTTTTAATACTTTTAATTGTCGTCTTCCTTATTTGGTTTATCTGTGTATCTAAATTCTGTAGGATATAAAAATAATCCTAAGATTACTGCCCAACCTGCTCCTGATAAGGACATTGCCATTCCGATAAAACCGCCTAAGATTAGGATTGTAGGAAGAATAAAATAAAATGCTTTCATTGTTTGTGTGTTTTAAATGTTAATAATACTGTTTCTCTTAATTTCTATACTGCAAATATATATAAAGTTTAAATATGGTTTTGAAGGGGGTACACTTATGTAACTTACTGTATTTCAGCCTTTTAATGAATTATGACAATTTTATGACACTTATATTCTGCGTAAAATGTATATTTTAGACTACTGTGTGATTAAAAATTCTTTCAAATAATACCATCTACTAAAAGGATTGTGACTACCATAACCTGATAATACTTCTATCATATACTCAATATTCTCTTCTGAGCCTCCCTCTACATATTCATAAGGAGAATTTAAATAACCCCCTAATATTTGGACAGCTAACTGTTCAGGTGTGAACTGTACTCCATCATAATTATGTTTCACTGTGAAGGCTAGTCTTAACCCTGATAGACTTTTGACTTTCTTAGTGAAGAACCCATTCTCTACATCCTTTTTAAATACTGTTTCAGTAGATATAAACTTCTTAGTTGCAACAGGGGAAACATCTCCTGTAAAAGAGTAAGTAGTTATAGTTAAAGTTTCAGGCTCTATATTACTCTTCTCACATCCTATTAGGAATAAACCTAATACTACCATTACTACTACTAAAATTGTGTTTTTGATTAAGTTTTTCATATCGTCTTTAATTTTAAATTATTTATACTTACTTAATTGCTTTCTTACCTAATACTATAAATCCTTTGGTTAATTTACCTTCTACTCTGGCTGTATGCTCTTTCACTGAGTAGTATTCTTTAATAGTAGTTCCTGTTGGCTTCTCTTTTAAATCTACCTCTTTATAAATAACAGTTAATAATTCTTTTACTACTTTTGAAGGGATAAATTGTCCAACTATTAATTTACCTGATTTAGTTAGCAGTTTAGATACCTTCTCTTTTTTATTATCCTTAGCCTCTGCTATCTGTTCTATTACATTGTTGTACTTCTTTAGGTAGTTGTAGTCAACTGTTTCTATGTCGATAGCACTAAAGTCTTCTGCTTCAAAGATTACTCTAATCTGGTTTTGTGAGTCTACTGTTAATGTAGCTAACACCTTTTCATCTTTTAGAGATTGAAATACCACTCCGTTGTTGTTAATTGCTATAATACTCATCTTTTCTTTATTTAATAAATTTTCTCTTTTTGTTTTTAGTTCTGTAAAATTAATTGTTGGTTTTAGGTTCTCCTTTGAGAATGTGGTCATTATAAGCTCCTCTGCGACCTCTTTGTGTTCTGTTGGTACTAAGATACTATCAAAGATATTAAAGGCTGGTATACCTTTTCTAATTAACCCCATATTGATTGTGTCAAATATTAACTGAGCCTCTTTCTTTTGAAGTAGAATAGCAAACTGATTATAAGTCTTACTACCATACCCACCTTTAATATCACATATAGCTTTGTAGCAGTTAGGATACTTCTCAATGAACTGTTTTTTAAGTTTAGTCATTCTCTTAGATACTTTACTGAAGAATATCTCTGCAAAGAACTGTACTTTAAATTCACCTCTATCTTCCTCAGACACTCCGTTTAGTTCCATAAAGTAATCGTAGAAAGTCCCGTTCTCACAATTCTTTTTATATTCTTTTACATCAGCAGGTATATCTAAATGCCTTTGTACAAACCAATTCTTAATTAAGATTGATGCTATTAGAGGTTGTGAGTTTCTAATATCTAATTCTACTAACTCTTTGTCCTCATACTTTAAGAACGGTCTAAAGTTTCTGTTAAGATTAGTTAGATTAGTATGCACTCTACTTCCCTCTGTAGGTCTGTGACAGAACCAATCTCCATCCTCAATAGCTTTAACTGCTAAACCGTTTACCTCTGCTTTTGTAATCTTTATAAGGTCTGTTACTTTTTTACCATCCAAAGTTCCCATCATAGGAGAAGAAGAGAGGAGAGTAGTAGAAGGAATAGGAGAGATAATAGAAGTAAGAGAATATACATCAGAAGATATATTTAAACCTTTTAAAAGCTCTGAATAAGTCTCTACATCATCAGATTTAATTGTTTTAGAGTTTCTTCTATCAATAATCTTAAAAGGTATCTTACAGTCAGCTTCTGAAACTTCCATTACTTCAAACTCATCTGCATCATAAGTTAGAGAATATCTAGTTGATTGCACTCCTGCTACATAACCACTTACTTTCTTTATAAGACCAATAGCGATTAAGTCATCTATCATACTAATTGCTGTAGCATTATTACAACCTAAAATATCTGATAAGGTTTCAATTCTAATAGCTACTCCTGAGTAGTCATCCATAGTTAATAACCTACTTACTTTATGAGCTACATACATATCCATAAAGTGTTTAGTTACCTTATGTAAAATGTAAGCATATTTAAAGAACGTGGTAGTTTCTTTTTTGTAATAGCTACTACCCTTAGCTAAGTCTGTGAGCATACTGGCTGTACCAATAGGTAAGTACCACTTTACTACTCTGTTGTTTTTTCTGTTTTTAATCATCGTCTTTTATTTTATAGTCGTTTAATATTGTTTTAGTCGTCTTTAGTTCCATCGCCTGTAAAAAGTAACACTTTTTGTCAAATAAAGGGACTGTGACTAGCAGTCCCGTCAGACGATGTTTTATTTATTTATGCAAATATAAGCATAATTTTTTTAATATCCAAATTTATTTTCACTTTTATTTCTCTACTATAGCTTTTATATCAAATACTGTGCCAAAGACATTCTGTCATATTAGACTAAGGTAACTTTTAAAGGTTTAAAAAAGAGTAGGTCACCACACCCTACTCTCTTAAAAACACACTTTTATTAAAACTAACTACACACACGTATTAAGCTATCTTTCCTATTGATACCACAAATATAGTAAAAACATTTTATACTATTTGAAGGGGGTACACATTTAATAAACTTTTGACAATCCTATGACAATATTAAGGTTGTTTAGGCTTTCTTTTAATAAAGTTTAGTACTATTAGACCCACAATAGCTAATAAAACCAGTATCAAAGAGGTTACTATAGTTTCCCTAGTTTCTTCATCTAAGGTAAGTATATTATTATGGATTATTTGCTCTTCTTTAGTAAGTACGTTAGTTGAAGCTGTGTCCTTCTTAGTAGAGGCTTCTATGTAGATATTGTTATATACGTACTGTGTGTCTCTCTGAGAGTTTATATATTCAATCTCTCTACGGATAACACCTATAGTATCATACACTTCAATTATCTTAATTCTATTCTCTTTATTAGAGGAAGTGAACCCTCCCTCTTTAGCATCTGATATTTCCTTAATCTCCTCAGAAGCCTTCTGTTCAGTAAATTCTCCCTTTTTACTAAGCTCTCTATTGGTACTACAGCCAAACACTAAAAGCCCACTTAATAGTAGGTACGTTAGCATTGTAGTTATATAAATCCCTCTTTTCTGTCTGTGTTTCATATTTCACTTATTTTAGTAATATAAGCCAATATCATCGTATTTCATCATATTTATTCCTTATCCTTTTTATCAATATGTTTAATATCATCTATTATACTCTCATCTACACCCTCTCTACTCATTATATTTTTTAGGAGTTTCTTAATAGAGTCTATTACCTTAATACCAGTGTAGGTCTCTATAGTACTCATAACTCCAAAGGACTCTGATATAATAGGTATAGCCACTACCCATCTGAATAGGTTAAAACTGTCTTTTATAAGATGAAGTTGTAGTCCATTCATTAAAAGAACTAATATTGAATAGAAGAACACCTTAGTCAGAAACAGTTTAGTTGCCTCCCAAATCTCCTGCTTTATGTTATCAGACGCTTTAGACTTCTTATATACTAACCATATATCTAATAGAAAGTCTACTGTCATAATAACCATTAGTAAAGTGAATAACTCCAATGCAGGAGTAAACCATAGTATCAGCAAAGTAAATAGTTTCGTAATCCAACTAGAAGAGTTAAGAAAGGCTAAAAAGTTAGTTATTAGTGTAGTTATCATTGTATTATCTATCTATATATATGTAACAACCTATATAAGTACCTATTATTTTCTCCTATGGTGGGAATTTTTAGCACTTATAAAGGATAAAAAAGTAACATTTGTTTATTAGTCTAAATTTGGGTATTCAATATTATTATCTTTAAAACTATCTCCTGCTTTTAGTCTGCTTAATAACTGTTGCCAACTGTTACCAAAGGTCTTCTCTAAGTGTGGGTAATCTCTAAGGTTCTTAAAGTGAGCACCAGACTTCCAACCTCTTTTAGTAAAAGCATTAATTACTTCCATCCAATCAGAAACACCGTCTTTATCTCTATCCTTAGTAGTTGACCAATCAGCAACCTTATTATCTATGATTAAAACAAAGTCTAAAGCTAAGCCGTAGTTATGGAAACTCTGACCGCCTTTAGCGTTGGTAACTTTAGGCTTTTGATTAAACAGTTTATCCTGCTCTGAGAAGCTCCTATATACAGAAGTAAGCCTCACACTCACATTGTCAGGAAGTCCTCTCTCAGCTTCATTTATTGCGTCCTCAGCTTCTTTCCTAAGTCTAGGGTGCAACTGATTTATTCTTTCTCTAGTCCATTTATCTCTCATAGTAATTAATCTTTAGCGGGTATTACAGCTCCATTCCAAATTGTTTCATTATTATAAGACACACCTGCTTTCAAACGCTGTCCTATTGTATTCTCAGGTATCTCATCTTCCCCTATATAATAGACTGCCTTAGTCATTGGTTGCCAACTGTTACCTCCATCAAAGGTTACTTCATAACTGTCCATAAAAGGATATAGAAGCCACGTACTAAAGGTTACAGTCCTGTTGTTTATGTTAATACACATAGGTACAGGTAGAGTTACAATATCATCTAACACACACGTAGAGTCATCTCTGTGGTACACTAGATTAATACGGAATACTACGCCTGCTGTTCTGTCAGTACCTTCATCTTCAAAACTGTTGAAAGTTATATTAGTACTCGCTTCAAAATCTATTTGATTCTGTAAGTAAGTAACTATATCTCCTGCTATCCTTTGGCATCCATCAATTAGCCTAAAGTTGTTCTCTCCTGTAAAAACTGTATTCATTATATCAGCTACAGTTATGACAAACCCCTGAGATATGAAAGCACCCTCTACATTAGCCTCTACAGGAGTAATAAAAGTAGCAGGATAAAGCACATTTGGGGTAGACCTATAGTCTACTTCATTTAAAACGTAAACCGAGTTAATCATTGCGTGTCTACGACAAAAAACCTCTATAATAGAAGATAATGTTGTTAAATTCAAATATCTCATTATACGTAAATTAAATTTGTTTTGTTTTTAAAACTTCCCCTTAACATACCTTTTAGATACACATAACTAAAGTTAAAGTTTAAGGAATTATATGCCTCTCTTAGACTTTGGTAATATATACCCGTCTTTAAATCTAAGGTAAGTTTGCCTTTATAATCCCTATTCCTATTAGCTTCGGATATTTTTTCCCTATGCTCCTTTGCTAAAGTCTTACCTTTCTTAGCTTCTGACATTCTTCTCCTAGATTCATCGGATACAGGTTTATTTTTTCTAAGCCCGACTTTACCTTTCAGTCTCTCAGACATTTTCAATCTCACTTCTTCTGAAACTGTATAAGTAGATTCTCCAATTTTTGGTAAAAAACAATTTAAGTTTCCTTCATCTAAAACTTTAAACTCATTACCCCAAAAAGCCTCTTTAGTTAACATTTCTTCTCCTAAGTCATACCCCAAAATTTCTATAGTATGATTTTCTAACCCATACTTATTTAAAGAAGCATACAGTTTAACCTGTTGTTTACATTTGAGGTTTTTATAGTTAGACATCCTTTTTCGTAAGTCTTTAGAAGACCCCACGTAAATTCTATTAGTTGGGGAAGTTATTTTATATACTACATAATGTAGTTTGGGTATGTTGTTTATATCTATAACCATTGTAACCTCCTTATTAGTATTTGTTGACTATTCTGTTTACTCTACTTCTAGCTCTACCTCCTGATTGAATATACATACCTGTAGACTGACCTAAGTCCTGAGTCATAAACCCACTAGAGCACGACTTATTGAACTCCTCAATAAGCCTTAATTTATAAGTATCGAATTTAGTTTTGTAGTATGAGGTCACAAACTGTAAATCTCTACCATCAGCTACATCTGCATTAGTATCGTTCTTAACTGCAAAGCCTTTATTAGTTGCCTTATAGGTTAAGGGTACAGCTATTGAAGTAAGTACTCCGTAGATGATGAAAGGTTTGATTATATCCAACATATCTACATACTTCTCAGGTATCTCATAAGAGTTATCATTAGCTCTCTTTATAACCTCATCCTCTAGCTCTTTATATAGGGTTTTACCTATGATAGGTTTCAACTCTAAGTCCTGCACTTCTAAAGTAGTTATGCGGATAATCTTAGAATCTGTATTTTCTTCAATGATTGAGTTATCTTTAATAGTTCGCTCACTCACAAATATTACTTTATTGCTCATTATATTTTATTTTAAAGTTTATTCAAATATATCAGTATCTGATTGAGGTGCGTACTCCTCAGAGGGAATAGCCGTCAGAGGTATCAGATTTAAAGCCTTATCTACAATGAAGGTAGTGTAGTACTCTCCTCCTACTAATAAGTGGTATTTATCGCCCTCCTGTAAGCCCTCGGTGGGTAATTCAGTTACTCTATGCTCTTTATATTTTTCCATTATTTTCGTATTAGTTCTTAGTAAGTTAATGTATAAGTTAAGCAGTAAGAGTATTATAGTAATTCTTCAAAGCTGTGTCTATGTAAGTAGCTTCAGTTTCATTTAAAGCCGCTCCTGTAAAGTACGCTCCTAATTTAGGTACACCGTAAAAGGAGCTGTTTCTAAATATCTTTTGAGAAAACCCAAAAGCATCAGAAACCCCCGTTTGAGTAAAATTAGAAGTACCTGCCCCAACTACCACTATATTAACAGCAGAGGCACTAGTCCTAGATAACGTAACTACTCCAAAAGATGCGCTATTTAAAATAGTAGAAGAGGCGTTTAAGTTATTTCTATCGGAATTAATACGTTGTCTACTATCAGCCCAAACAGACATAGATTGTCTAAATAAACCAATCTCTAACCCGTCAACTGTACCTGTAGAGTAGTCTGTAACACCTACTTTACTAGATAAGAAGTAACCTCTACACGCATTTGTATATTTATAATTACCTGTGTAGCTATCTAATACGTTATTAGTATCAATAACTCCCGTAACAGAACCACTACCTTTTAAACCATCTAAGCTATTTACTACAGTTGTACCTACAGTACCTTTATATTTAGTTACATCTACTATGTTGATAGTTTTGAACTCAGCATCGCTATCCCCAAAAAAGCAATAGAACATATCCAACTTATTCAACACCCCTGAATCCTCTAACTCACCTATAAGTGTATCATAAGCAATTAAGTTGGTCGGTAAGGTATATCCATTAGTAGCAGCATAATCTATCACATCCTGAGTTCTAGGTCTAAATGAAGTAGAAGTAGCAAATCCGTACTCCTTTCCATTTCTGAATAATGAAGTGTACTCCTTACCATTTAGGAACATACTAGAGTATTCTTTTCCTCCTCTAATTAACATCTATGCCTCCTTTTCTATGAAGTATTTAGTAGTTGGATTATAAGTACCTAAAGCCTCATACTCAGACCTCGTACCAAACCACTCTTCTCCTATTGAGTCTAACTTAGCCTTATCAGCATTAGAATAATCGTTTGTAGATAACCCCTTACCTACTATTTTATCAACTTTACTATTAATAATATCAGTAAGATTAGGTATATCTGCTATCTGAGTATTATGAGGATTACCATTTACTAAAGTATGGTCATAAGCTATCTTACCTCTATCACCTCTGTAAGCAGTTGATGAATTTTCCCCTAAAGCTAAACTAGGACTAATTTCTACATAGGCACTACCACTCCACCTATAAGTTAAGTTGACATTCTCAGCTATATAAATCTTACCACTTTCTCCTGTAGAAGGAAAATCACCCTGAGTAGGATAAGATAATACATCATCCACATAGCTAGGTAATTGAGAACTAGGTACTTTACCGTTCCCATCTAATTCAGCTAATCCGTTTGGAGAGCCTTTAGAGGATGCATTTAATTTACTATCTAGAGCTAATTGTAAACCACTTATTTGACTTATAGTATGGGTATGTGAAGTGTTAGCCTTACCTGCCAAACCATCTGTAAGTTCAGTAGTTGTAGCAAACCCACTAACATCTGGTATATCTGTCAAATCGGCTTTACTATTTAGCTCACCCTGTAAACCAGTTATATCACTTATAACGTGAGTATGTACCTTATTTGCTTTATTTTCTAATAGAGGGGTTAATTCAGCCTCTGTTACCGCATCTTCTAAAGAGTCATTTATATCAGATAAGACTGAGTTTAACCCGTCTACATCTGAAATAGTGTGAGTGTGAGCAGTAGGAGGAAATTCTAATGGTTTACCAACTATGTCACTCCAATATACAGTACCTCCACCACCTGAACCACCTCCATTTATGTCTATATCTACCTTAGCTCCTTTAGAGCAATCCTTATTTAAGTTATCGAAAAATGACATTTTATATACTATTTAAGTTTATTACTACCATTCTGTTAAAGAGTAGACACCACTATAAGAGGTATCTATTAAAGGGTCTGTTGTTTGAGTAGAACCATCTGTAAGAGTAACAGTAATAGAAGCATCTTCATTAGCTACTATAGATTGTATGCCTACACCGTCCTCTCCTTTAGTGTAAATGGTCTCTATTTTAATATCTCTGTTTATGTTATTACAATTGTTCATCTTATTACGTATTAAATCTTTGTTTTCAACTGTAAAGGGTCAGTTCTAAGACACTTTCTTTTATAAAAGGTATGTACACCTCACATAGAATAATAATGCCTTAAAACTGAGCTCTGTTACTTTCTAACTACTGTATTTAGTTGCCAACGGTGTCTACAGTTGTAGCCTCCTTTGTAGGAGAATACATCGTAGCCAAACAAAGCACTAATCTTCTGTATATCCTCTCTAGTATAAAGTTTATTAGCTCTAACTAATCTGTGACAGAATGCTCTGTTTTTATCATCGGCTACACCTTCATACGAGTATCTAATTTCCACTTTTCTTAATCCTTCAAAGGCTTTAGATTGACCGTCTACAACACCTTCATATCCGTTTCTAATCTGAGCAATCTCTTTAGCACTCAATAGCTTAGTATCAGGGATTAATCTAAGAGCTACTAATTTACCATAGACCTCTTTGATATAATCTATAGAAAATCTCTCTCCTGTAGCCTTTTGTATATCGCTCTGTAAGGTCTTAAAGCTCTTACCTGTAAGCCTGTTTTTCATTAGATAGTCTTCTACCTTATCCTCAGTAAAAGTTGTCCTTATAGTGTCTACCTTATCCTCTGAGAAGTTAATTCTATCTAATATAATAGTGTCCTCTTTGGACAAACCTATTTCTTCAAACTGTTTTTCTTCCTCCTCAGAAAGTTCTTTATAAGGGTTGACACCATTCTTTAAATCATCCTCTAAAGACCTAGAGAACCCCATACTTTCAGCAGACTGTACAGCTTCCTCTTTAACTACTACAGGAGCTGTTGATAATCTATTGCCCTCACCATTAGGTAAAGGAGGTAACCCTGCTTCTGCTCTAAGTTCGTCAATAGTCATTATTTTCTCTTTTAGAGTATCAGATAATTGTACGGGGAATAAGCTACCAATATCTTTAATTTCAATTTTACCAAATTGGTCTTCAATTAAATCATTAAAAGCATTTACTACTTCTCTACGTTTAACCTTTACCCAATTACGTTTGAAGATTTCATAAGCCGTTTCTAACTCTGTAGCTCCACCTAATTGTCCTTCAGTTTTAATACCGAATAACATAGGACTAGTTACACTATGCGCTATAACAATATCCTCTACTGTATCCTCTCTAAGAGTTAAGTAAGCATCATTCCAATCTGAAGCGTTTAATTGAGTAATTTTTGGCTCCTGCTCATCCTTTTCTAAGAATTGGAATATAATCTTATCTCCATTAGAACCACTATAAGAACCTGTAATACTATCTACAATCTCATCTTTAATCTCAGGAGTAGGCTCACCTCTAAAGAAGGATATAATAGTGTTACCGCTAAAGGAGTTGTTAATGTTATTTAAATGGAAGTCTTTGATAGCAATATCAATCTCAATAGATTTGATAGCACCACTATATTCAGGGGTTGGGTAAGTACTATGTACTGTAGGCGTGTATCCACTATAGAAATACACCTTAGATTCTAAATTCCCGTTTAATTCTCTACTCCATCTATCAAAATCAATAGTTCCAGTTCTAGGGTTTGACCAATCATCACTATACCAAAACTTAGAGTGGTCATTATTAGCTCTTATTTTGTGTGCAGGGATATGGTTTAATTCGTAGATAGAACCATCCTTAGCATATACTACCTCAATAGCAAAATAGTTGAAAATAACAAAGTCCTTAATAACTTTTCTAAGTAAATCTTCTATATCCTCTTTAGCATTTACCTTAGTATCTACAGGCTTTCCTGTTCTACTAGAGATAACACCATCACCTAAAATATAGTTCACCTTAGAGTCTATAATTGACTTATGAATTGAGCTGTTATTATATAGGTTTAAAAGGTAATTTGGGTAGAGGTTGTTTGCTCCGTACATAGTATAAACTTCATTCCCTAATCTACCGCCCTTACCTCTTTGTATAGGCTCTGGAATCTCAGATAGTTTTATTTTAGCTACTACTGTATTTGATTTGTTTAATTTTTTATTTTCCATTATTAGTATTTTAATTATTTATACTCTTCTTTATAAACTATATACCCTGTATCTTCTGAATCAGGTTCGTACTCAACAGGCATATCATTCTGTAAATCCTCATCTGAACAATCTATAAGTACCTTCAAATTACCTACAGCTAATGGAGGACAACCACAGCACCCTAAACTACCTGTATTCATTACCTTATAAATGTAATTACCCTCAACTATTCCCTCTAATTGCGGAGTTTCTATTAAGTATTTACCACCTCTATACTTAGTTTGTGAGTAATTAGTACCTAAAAGTATTGAGTAGACCTGCTTAGAGTATTCATTGTATATAAGCATAGTCTGTGTATCATCATCACTAGGATAACAGTCGAACATTATGTGTATCAGCTGTTGCGGAAGTGATTTATTAATTACTATATTCATTATTTTTATATGTATTTTTTAAGTTATACCTTATAAATAGTTAATGTATAGAAGTCTATAAACAACAAAAGCCCCTCCGATTAAGGAAGAGCTTTAGTCTTTTAAAATTGGTTAATTATTACGGGGTTGGTGCAGTAGTTAAATCTGCTATGATATTAGCATCTACCAACCTCAATAGTTCGTTCTCAACACCCGTTAGAGTAATTGTATATCCGTTTAAGTCAGAGCCTGCTGTACCTGAACCTCCTACAATTGTTGATACCTCTAAACCACCATCTAATCCTGCTATAATGTAATTTCCACTACGCAATTGGATAAGAGCTACAATCTCACCGTCTGCTAAAGATTGAGCAAACGACCTAGAAGCATTGGTAATTTGAGATATAACTAAGGTAAGCTCAGTTGTAATTTCAGAAGTTCCAGTTTCTACGGTTCTAGTTAAAGTTTCAGTAATTCCTACGGTATTTTTGATAATACCTACATTGACAAATCTAGCATCACCATTGAAAGCTATATCAGTGATTTCTCCTGATACACCTACTTCATAAGGTAAATTAGAATTTTCAATGAGTCCTAAATCTTTATAAGCTAACAACCATAGACGCTGTACACCTCCTGCTTTAGAGCCACATTCTCTGCTATATGCTATTAATGATTCACACGCCATTTTTATATAATTTTATTAGTTATTAAATTGAGGGAGGTTGTTATGCCTCCCTGTATGCTTATAAGTCTTTTATTATTCCTCTTCTTCAGGGTCTTCAGCTGTTGCATCTAATTGGTACAATGCAAAGTCATCAGGGAATGCTAAAGTCACACCCAAAGCCCATTGAAAGTCCATATAGAACTGCTTAGTTTCTACAGAGTACTCCAAAGTAGCAGTATCCATATCAGAAATAAGGTCAGTACCTACGATTAAGTGACTACCACGTCCTGCTACTGCTAAACCTGTACCATTCAAACCTGCTACACCAACGATAGCAATATCAGTACCGTATACTTTAAGAGGGTCTCCTTCACGGAAAAGGTTTTTGTTAGCTAAAGCAATTTGGTAAGCTACAGCTTTGTCTTTTCCTAAGAAGATAGTGTAATCACCTGAAGCTACTAAGTCAGCATCAGCACCTGCAACCATTGCCTGCAATTGAGCAACAATATCAGTTTCAGCTGAAAGGTCTACAGCAGTTACACCTGCGTCATCTAATTGCTTCAACACTCCATCAAACTTATTAAGGTTAGTGTCAGCTGAATCAGTATCTCCCTGCCAAATCAATTTCTCGTTAGCACGAGCTAATTTAGAAGCACGGACATTCATCATCTCCTCAGCAAACAATAAGTCAGTATAGTGTTGACCTTTAGTAAGGTATTGAGACATCCACTTTTTCTCAAAAGCCTTAGGACAGTAGTTTTGGAAGTCAGCCAAAGGAACAACTTCTAAGATTACCTGTGTGAAAGAAGTATCTCCTGAAGGAGTACGACCACAGTTATCGTTAGATTGAATATTTACATCAGCGTCCAAAATTTGAACTGCTTCTTTTCCTTTTACACCTACTCGTAAAGCACCAATTGAGTTAAGGTACTGTACAGTGTCGTTATCAGTGATTGCACGAGTTACAAACTCTCGTGAGTTTTGATTTACATAATCAGTTAATCCTGAAAGATTTAGTGCCATTGTATTATTTTTTTTAAATTTAGTTTTTAATTAGTTATCTCTTATACTGTTAATGTATAATTTTGTTATTTTTTGCTCATACTAGAGAAGATAGATTGCAACTCTTTGAAGTTAGCATCTTTATTTGGCTCTAGTATACTAGAAACTGATTTAGGAAGTTTAGAATCTTTAGCAGGTTGTTTAGACATAGCTGAGAAAGCCTCCTCTAATACTTCAACCTTAGCTTCTGCCTCTTCTAAGTCAGCTTTAACTTCTTTTACTTCTTCAATAAGAGCAGTTACGCCTTCTACTAAAGTATGAAGTAATTCAGCCTCATCTTCTGTTTCAGCAACTTCTTCTACTTTCTCCTCCAATACCTCAGGAGCGTATACAATCTCTTCTAAGATTGCATCCAACTCGGCATCTTCAAACTTACCAGTAGCTTTCAATTTGTTTCTTAATTGCCCTTTGAAGTCTTCTGCTTCTACGATGATTTCCTCACCATCAACAACTTCTTTCTCCTCTTTGATAACCTCAGTGATTTTACCGTCTTCAACTTTAATAGTTGTAAGTTCATCTACTTTATACACTCCATCAGGAGCTAGTTCTGAACCCTCAGCAGTAGCAATAAATACTTCTGCGCCAACTTCTAAAACTGAATACTGATAAACATTACCGTCAGAATCTTCAAATTGAGAAAGACTTAACTTAGCTACAGAACTGAACAATGCTTTCAATGTTGCAGTAGCCTCTTTCAGTAGATTTGATTTATTCATTTTTAAATTTATTATTTATTAAACTTTAGTTTATTTTCTTATATATTGTTAATGTATAATAACCATTATTTACACATCTTCTCTAATAGTGCTAATAGGTGTTTTGAAGATTGTTCAAATGCTTTTAAATCTTCTAAGGTAGTGTAGTTCTTAACAGGTTTATTATTAGCCTTAAACTGAGCTTCTATCTTCTCTAATCCAAATAAACCTTCTACAGAGAAACCGTTTCTTTTACCATCCTTAATATCCTGCCATAAAGAGTCAGAGTTCACCTTAACTCCGATAACCCAACTGCCGTCAGGAGTATCTTCTAAACCTTTAGGAGGCATTATACCTAAATCCCTATCTACTATATAAGATTGGTAAATAAAGCTGTCTGCGTCCTCGTCAGTATGCTCTACGTTCATTTTAGTATGGTAACCTTTTTTGAAGAGGTTCATAGCTATATTCTTAATAGTCTCTTTACTAAAAATTACATAAAACTCCTCGCCTCCTACATTCCTATAAATAGGTAAATCAGGAATTAAAGCTACGCCTAACAACTCTTTCTTATCATCAGTAGATAAACTCAATTTAGTTTTAGAATCCTTTTTAAACTTCAAAAAGAAAGATTCTACAGCAGGACTATTTACAATAGACACTTTATCTACTTCTAAATCCTGTTCCTCATCTACAAAGATATTGTATACTGGAAGTTCCTTAATCATTATAGTTGTAATTTTATTGTTGTTTAATAAAAGGGAGAGTTTATCTCCCCCCTATGATTTGTTAATGTATAATTAAAATGTGCTTAGCTTTTCATCTAACTTACGTTTATCCTCATCCTTAGACAAATCAGAAGATACTATATATGCCCTTATAGGGGTTGTAGTAAGTGGATTAGCATCGTTACTACCTAAGCTGTTTAAGTCTTCTGTTTCTCCTCTATTAAGGATAGTAGTGTTAATTACAGGAGCACTTATTGTTGAAACACCCATACCTCTAGTAGATGAAGCACCTACTGAAGCACCATCTCCTTTAACTCCTTCTATTTTAGTGCTAAGAATCTTTTTAACGTTTAATAGACCTGTAGCAATCACAGAAGCCGCCATAGCAATACCTGCAAATCCTCCCTGAGCTAATGCTTTGTTAGCACCTACATAGGTATCTATAGTAGCACTCGCTACACCTAGAGCCTTACCTGCGACTGTTGACTCACCTGCTAATTGGGATAGTACTCCTAGACCTTTACCTACCGCATCATAAGTAGCTAATTTAGCCTCCTTTTCAGCTTCAGCTATTCTAATTCTAGCCTCAGCTCCTTCTTTCTCAACCTTAGTTCTATCACTTTCATACTTAGCAGTTAGGTTAGCCAACTTTTCTTTGTCGTCAATATATAACTCTCTCTCTGCTTCATATCTCATTCTAAGAGCTTCTAATCTAGCTTCTGTTACCCTATTAACACTTTCTACAGAACCGTCATCTGCAATCTCTGCGTTAAGTACATTAGTTTCTCCCCTAAGAGTAGCTGAAGATAGTGCATCCTGTTTAGCTTTCCTCTCAGCCTCTACTTTCTCCTTAGCTAATTTTTCCGCATTATCTAATTCAATTTTATCGTATCTGTCATTAATCTCTTTCTCAGCTAATCTCTGAGCCTCTACTAAAGCAGTAGTATCTTTACCTAATTTCTCTGCCAAAGCTATTCTTTCAGCGTACTTAGCTCTAACGTCTCTTAAATCAAATTCTCTAGCTTCTATTTGACTTCTTAGTATATCCCTTTCAGCCTCCTCTATATATCTATTAAGTTCATCTAAAGCCTTCTTCTCAGCTTCTACAGCTTTATCTACAGCTTTATTGGTAGAATTAACTCTCTTTTTAACAGAGTCCTCAACTTTCTTATCTTTCTCAGCATTAGCTCTAACTATTTCATCAGCATATCCTTTTTTAAATCCTGCTACTACATCTTTATATCTTTTTACGGGATTAAATACATCTATTATAGACTCACCTGCTTTCTTAAATTCTCCTTTGGTTAAAGCCTTAATAGCGTCTACTAGGCTTCTGATAGGTTGTATCACAAACTGTACTACAGCGTTACCTACACCCATCATAATAGGTTTGATATTGCTAAACCACCCACTCAACTTATTAAGCTCAGGGAAGGTTTCTAAGATAGTTTGTTTGAAGCTATCCCAATGCTCTATTAGATATGATACAGCAGTTACCAACAACCCAATACCTAGCCCTGATAAACCTACTCTCAATACTTTAGTAGCAGATACAGCACCATTAGTAGAGGTTATTAACCCTTTCATAGCTTTACCGTATTCAAAGACATCTTCAATACCATCTTTAAAAGCTCGGATACCCATAAGTCTCTGAACGGTTTTCTCAAATTCCTCATTCTCAAAACCTAAGGCTACCATAGCCCCCTCTAAGGCTTCTACGGCTCCTGTACTAGCCATAATAGAGCCTTTAAACGTCTCAAAGGACTTCTGCGCCTGAATCCCTCTTAAAGCTCCGCTAATCTCATCTACCCTGTTGCCTATCACTCTCAAAGATGCCTCAGTAGCATTACCACTCTTTGCTAATTGCTCCATAGACATCTCTGCCTTATCCAACTCCTCTTTAAGCTCTTTTACAGACATAGAGCCATAATCAACCCTAGAGAGTTCTCTAGCTGATTTATTAGCCTGTTCTATCTTACCTCTTACTTCTTCTAAACCACTAGTAGCTTCTGAGGTGTCTGAGGTTACCTTTAATAATACCTCTTTTTGATTGTTATTTTCAGCCATTGTTGTTATCTATTAATTTTAAACTATATCTAAATAGTAAATGTATGTGTTACTTTTTATTACTCAAAAATTCCCATCATAGGAGAAATATATATAGAGAGATAAGAATGTATGTATGATATGTATAGAGTAATATAGATGATATTAAAACTTATTTAATGTTAGTGTCAGGTAGAACTATCTTTTGAAGTCTTACAGTTGAAGGTGTATTAGCATTATTATATTCAACTCTTAGTAGCTTAAAGTATGCACTCCCATAAGGAGATTGTAGATAGATAGGTAACCTAAAATCTAATCTGTTTATATCAGACTCGTTTAAGTACGCTTTAGCTTCTACAACCACTAAATTAACATCAGTAAGCTCTTTAATCTGATTCTCATAGTGCTTCTTATAAAGAGTTAGTTCATCATCTTCAGGCATTAAAGTATCAGTAGACCAACTTTGAGCAGGTATGCCAAACACTAAAGTAGCTATTATATCATCCTTATCTATTACACCATTAACTTCTTTTAAAGTGTATAAGTTCATACTACTGTAAGGGAATTTAGAAAATGCAACTGGATTAGCTCCATCGTATATTGGCTCACCATTCTCATCTAATAAAAAGAAAGTTCCGCTATTACTACCTGTTACATCTAAAGTTCCTGAGTAGTAGAGTATTCTAAGATTAGTTTTCATCTGTTTTTTAACAAAATCCCCTAAGTTATCTGACTCATAAAGTACAGGTAACTCAAAAGAACCTTTCCACCTAAAGTTAATAGTTGGAGAAAACATAAGTTCAATAGTTCTAGCATCTACTAATCCACTAGAATCTAATACACTCCTACTACCATAAGTTTCATTCCAAAGCCTCTTATAAGTTACATTCATAATGTCGTTATCATCTTTGTACTTATAAGTATAACCTCTAGGTAAGTTTATGTTAGTATTAATAGAGTAAGAACTCCAATCAATCTTTTTAGTCCAATCTAAAGCTACACTTTTATCTAAGTTTAATACTTTATTATAGAATTGGTCAAAAGTATATAACCTAAGCAGTGTATCATCCTCATTATCTACTATAATGTAGAGGTTGAACATCAGCATAATGTTCTTTAAAAACTCTCTGATAGATACATTCTTTGGTATAGCATCAAACAGATTGAAAGTATCATTATACTGAACCACTACGTCATTTCCCTCTTCACTTCCGTTACCTATAATTCTAATCTGTAATCCACTAATAGTATAGTTTATACTATCATTACTACTTCTTATACCAATATATAAATCACCATCTATCTCAGTGTTATTAATAACTAAATCTATTGTAGAAGTTCCAGCTGCATTCCTAGAACCTATAGATTGTTTATTTAAAAAATTCTCAGAGGTTAGCTCATTATCATTTACTCTTAGTTTAGCTATAAATAATTCCGCTTCACCTGAACCTGCCGTTTTTATAACACTACCTGTAATCCTTATAGTAGCTTTCATAGGAGATTTAACCCTAATAGCAGTTACATCCTTTCCATTAACTCTAGTACCTCCTGTTGTTTTAGGAACTAAACTAAAGTACGGGCTAGCTACTCCTGTAGAGAAAGTAGTATGAGCAATACGAAAACCCTGAGTATCAATATTAGCACTAGTTAAAGCAGGTGTAGTTAAGTTAGCTCTGTATAATACATCAGTAAACCCACCATCAGATACTCCTTTAATCTTTTTAGTCCACCTAACATCATTATGAGGTATGTATAATCTTTTAAACCATTCCTGTGTAGATAAATCACTTTCTAATCTGAATAAGGATAGAGGTGTAACGCCATCATCTTCTAACTGTGACCATCTACCATTAGAATTAATTCTAAAGCCTCTAAAGATAGCTCTGAGGTATTCTAATACAAATATAGCAGGTCTTAATGTGTCTAATCTAAAAGGGTAGATTAATGTTGAGTAGTCGTAAGCACCCATACTTCCTCCATAATCTAACATAGGGTAGAACCACTTAGGTCTATCTTCAGGATTATCAGTCCAATCAGTAACTACACTACCCTCTTCCAATTTACACTGATACTCTCTATTATATAAACCTGTCAAATAAGTGTTTCTAACCACTACCTGTAATTCCCCCATAAGACCACTATTAACTGTTCTAGGGTTGTCACTATCCACACCATTTATTGGACTAGAACTAGTTTCGCCATACTTATCAAAGAATACGTTGAATGTACTACCCGTTGAAGGAATGTTGGAACTAAAAGTATAATTAGTAAAATAGAAGCTATCATTATATCTGTTTTGCGACTATATAGTCCAAAGCGGATAGCTAAATTGCCTAAACCACCTCCTCCTATAGCGCCGGCCATGGCTGAATATCCAATTAGATTTATTATAGTAAGGGTTATACCTGAAACAATAGATGGAAGTGATTCCGGTATTAAAACCTTTAATACAATTTGGGGAACGGTAGCTCCCATAGCAAGGCTGGATTCAATTACACCCTTTGGCGTTTCCTTAAGACTACTCTCCATAACCCTGGCAACAAAAGGGGCAGCGGCTATGGAAAGGGGCACAATAGTTGCAGTAGTACCTATAGTTTTCCCGACTATTAGTTTTGAAATGGGAAAGACTATGATCATCAGTATAATAAAAGGAATAGACCTTAATACATTTATTATTCCTCCTAAAAC
>Ga0079224_100003392_pt1 | contig 20088 bp, 19 predicted proteins | sample Stecom2015_FD_80414 | JGI IMG/M metagenome (GOLD analysis project Ga0079224, IMG submission 80414) | Agricultural soil microbial communities from Utah to study Nitrogen management - Steer compost 2015 | ecosystem: Environmental > Terrestrial > Soil > Agricultural land | place: USA: Utah...
AAGTAAAAATCCACCTTCTTAGAAGGTGGCTTTGGTTAGCCCCCAAAGGGGGCCTCAAAAGTCGAATCGTTGTTGTTGGGCCTCTTCATTTTTCTCTTCCTTCTCTTGGTATTTCACATACCGTTTTATCATTTCCCCATCCAGTCCAATGGTACTCACAAAATAGCCCCGGGCCCAAAAATGATTGCCCCAATAGGGCCGCTGTTTCAATTTCGGGTAACTCTTGAACAGTTTTATCGCCAACTTCCCCTTCAAGGTTCCCATCAACATCGAAATGGAAACTTTCGGGGGAACTTCAAACCACCAAATGGACATGGTCTTCCTGTACGCTCAATTCCTGGACCTCACAACTTTTCCATTCGCACAACATCCGGATGTCACCTTCGACCAAATCCCTTAGGGCACCCTTCAATATCCGAAACCTGTATTTGGGGACCCATACGATGTGGTAGTCACATTTGTATATGACATGGCTGAGTTTCCCATATCTGCCCATGGGACAAAGATATGGCACAGCCACCAGAACATTACCACCTGCAAAGCAGGTGGATTTTTAAGTTGAATTAAAACGAAAGAAACAAGAGGGCAATGGAAATAAAATCCTGTTTGTTATGGGTCCTGAGAAATGCATAGGCCCTTTTCATCTGGGTCTTGACCGTATTGATGGAAACCCCGTTGGTTTCGGCTATTTCGGAATAGCTCTGGCCGTGGACGACAAAGGAAACGAAGATTTCCCTTCTTTTGTCCGGCATCCGATCGAGCAGTTCAACGATTTTATTGTTCTTTCTTGGCTTTTCCGTATGGGTTTGGTAGTCCTCCTTGACAATTTCGAGCTCAGAATGAAGGATTCTGGCCTTTTTCTCCTTTTCAAGATGGAGGAGGCTCAGGTTTTTTACCGATTGCCTTGCATAGGCCTCAAAAGAAGTGGTGATCTCGATCTTCTTTCTTCGGTTCCAAAAGGAAACAAAAAAGTCCTGTACTATATCCTTTGCCACATCGCGGTCCTTTACAATGGAGTACGAAACAAGACATAATAAAGCGTAGTTATTTTTAAATAACCTTTCAACCTTATCCGTCATGATTTTTCTTAATTAGGGGGTTATTAAGAAATTTAAAGTTAACAAATTAATAATTCAATGATAATCAATTATTGACTTGGAATCCAAAAAATTAACATTTTTGAAAAAAATTGGGACGCTGTCACCCTAGATCCCAAAAATGGCAACCTATTAATAAGAAATCCATACTCATGTCCAAGAAGGAACAATTGCAGGTTTATTTACAGGAATTGAAAAGGTCGGGGAACCTTGACGGGCTGTCCAAAAGTGGGCTGTCCAATGCCGATAGGGAACTTTTGACCAAAATTCTTGAAGATGGATTGGTCGAGGAGTCCTTGGCCATGTTGGAGGAATTGGACGTGGAAGGGGATTGGGAGACCATTCACCGTCGCCTGAATCCGGAAAAGACCCGGGTACTGCCGATGCGTTCCCTATGGAAATACGCGGCGATCTTTATTGGGTTGATCTCCTTGGGGATTGCCTTGAATCAATCCCTTGCCCCCGGTGAACATCCCATACCGGAGGATATGATAACCCTGGAGATCGGAAACGATGTAAAACCCATTATAGGTGATGAAAAGCAGGCCATCGTCCTTCCTTCGGGACAGGTCGTGGCGGTCAAGGAAGGCAATACCCTGAAATACGATCCGGGCTATACGGAGGAGCCCCTGTTCAACGAGTTGCACATCCCCCATGGAAAGATGTTCACCCTGGTGCTCTCCGACGGGACCCAGGTCGAACTAAATTCGGGTACCCACATTCGATATCCCGTAAAGTTTTCAAAAGAGGGTGCCCGGGAGATCAGCATGAGCGGAGAGGCCTATTTTAAGGTGAGTAAGGACCAAAAACGCCCCTTTATCGTCAAATCCGGGGGAATGGCCATAGAGGTCCTTGGTACTGAATTCAATGTCTCGGCCTATGAAGAGGAGCATACCATCAGCACCGTTTTGGTGGAGGGTTCGGTGAGCCTGTCCCAGGTCTCGGATTCCAAGAACAAGCTCCTTTTGAAGCCGGGCCACAAAGGCAGCTGGAACAGATCGGAACATACCCTTAGCCTGGACCGGGTGGATGATACCCAATTGTACACCAGTTGGCTTCAGGGGGAAATCGTATTCAGGGACACTCCCTTTTCGGAACTCCTGATAAAATTGGAACGGTTCTACAATGTGGAGATCGTCAACCACAACAAGGAATTGGAAGGAGTTGCATTTGACGCCAGGTACAACCGGGAAGTGGAGTCCATAGAAGAAGTGATGACGGCCCTTCAGATCATAGTTCCCTTTGAATATACGGTCAAAACAAAAACCGGGGGAAACATCAAGGAAATCAACATTGAATGAACCGGGGCCTATGACATATCAAAAAAGAACACAAAAAAAGGGAATGTTTGCCCATTCCCTTTTAACAACTGCGTAATAAATAGAGATTCAAACAAATTAAATCATTCAAAATTATGAAAAAAAAACCACTTCGATTTCTTTTTCTGCATGGATGGCCGGAAAATAAATGGCCGGCCAAATTGACATTATTGTTTTTTATGGCCTGTATCCTGCATATCCAGGCCGATCCGGGCATCCAAGGGGATAAATTATCCCTTCAACTTGAAAATGTCACCCTGGAAAGGGCCTTGGCGGAAATTGAATCACTTTCGGAATATCGTTTCATGTATGAACACAATGAAATTCCACTAAAGAAAATTGTTTCCCTGAAATCAGAGGAACAGGAGCTTGGGGAGATCCTTGCCCAATTGCTGAAGAACACTTCCATCGTATACAAACTCAGGGGACGACAGGTGATCCTTATCAGAAAAATGGATCTTGGGATCGATCGGGGTTCCTCCTTGATTGAACCCGTCCAAGCCCCCGCGTTACAGAATACCATTACGGGAACCGTGGCGGATCAGGCGGGAATTCCCCTTTTGGGAGCCAATATCCTGATCAAGGGTACCTCCCAGGGTTCCCAGACCGATTTTGATGGAAATTTCAGCATTGAGGCCGAAATTGGCGACGTTCTGGTAATTTCCTATATCGGTTTCAGGTCCACGGAGGTGGAGGTGACCGGAAGCGGGCCCATCAGCATCACCCTTGTGGAGGATTCCTCCCAATTGGATGAGGTCGTGGTCACTGCGATGGGGATTTCAAGGGAGAAAAAGTCCCTTGGATATGCCACCCAGGAAATTGAGGGGGAGGACGTGAACCGAACCCCCACGGACAACGTGGTCAATGCACTTTCCGGAAAGATTGCCGGGGTACAGATCAAAAGGGGGACCAACCTGGGGGGATCCACCAACGTGGTGATCCGTGGAAGTACTTCCCTGACCGGGGACAACCAGGCCCTTTTCGTAGTGGACGGGGTGCCCTTGAGCAACTCCAATTTCAACACGGCCGACCAGCAAAATGGTACTGGGGGCTTTGATTATGGAAACATGGCCTCGGACATCAACCCGAACGACATCAAATCCATCAACGTGCTCAAAGGAGCGGCCGCAACGGCTTTGTACGGATCCCGTGCCACCAATGGAGCGGTGATCATTACCACAAAGTCGGGTGCCGGTGTAAGCCAAAAACCGACCGTGACCATCAATACCAGTGTGACCACTGGTTGGATCGACAAGTCGACATGGCCCGATTTTCAATATGAATACGGTACCGGATATGGTGCCGTCTACGGAAGCAGTGGGAACAGCTTTTTCGTGGATACCGACGTCGATGGGGACGGAGTACTGGACAGGGTGACCCCGGCCACGGCCTATGGGTCCTATGGTGCCCCCTTCGACCCCAATCTACTGGTCTATCAATGGGACTCCTTTTATGAGGGGTCGCCCTATTATATGCAGCCCACGCCCTGGGTGGCACCCAACAGCAAATTGATCGATTTCTTTGAGACCCCGGTGACCACCACTACCAGTATTGCAGTGGCCGGAGGCAGTGAAAATGCGACCTATAGGATTGCCTACACCCGCTTCAACCAGGATGGGATCATGCCCAACAGCAAGCTGAACAGGGACAATGTTTCCATCAACACCACCTTTGACATCACCGAAAAGCTTTCCGTTGGGGGAAGTGCAAACTATATCCTGACCGACGCCTTGGGCAGGAACAGGACCGGGAATGAAACGGGTGCCAATGCCCAGAACGTCATCTCCTCCATGAGAAAGTATTGGGCCATGAACGTGGGCATCGATGAATTGAAAGCGGCCTATTTCAACACCGGGAACAATGTCGACCCCTTTATGGGGGGCACCATCGACAACCCGTATTGGGTGGTTTATGAGAACTATCAGAACGATTCCAGAAGCCGGGTGTTCGGCAATGTTTTTGTCAAGTACAAACTGGCCGATTGGCTGAATGTGGAAGGCCGGGTTTCCTTGGATACCTACTCCTTCATTCAGGAGGAACGGAACAACGAAGGAACTGCCGGTGCCGTGGGAAGGTATTCCCGAAGGAACATCAACTTCAGTGAGGAGAACTACGACCTGATGATCAACTTCAACAAACACATTACCGATAAACTGAACATCAGTGGGGTATTGGGCACCAACATACGAAGGACACACTTGAGCTCCATTTATGCCGAAACCAATGGTGGCCTGGTGTTGCCCGGTCTGTATTCCCTTTCCAATTCCTTGGACCTGCCTCCCGCCCCCATCGAAAACGTGGAAAAAGTGGGCGTGGACGGATTTTATGGTCTGGCCTCCTTTGGGTATGACAACCTGGTCTATCTGGACCTGACCGGAAGGTTTGACCACTCTTCCACCCTGCCCGCTGACAACAGCACCTATTTCTACCCCTCCATCTCTTCGAGTTTTATTTTCTCGAACTTGATGGAAAACAATTGGTTGAGTTTTGGAAAACTACGGCTAAACTACGCAGAGGTCGGCAGTTCGGCCCCTGCCAACAGCCTGGTGGACGTATTGTACAAGCCCACACCCTTTGGATCGGTGCCCCTCTATGGCACCAATGCCACCAAGAACAATGAAAACCTGCTTCCAGAGACCACGGTCAGTGTGGAAGCCGGTCTGGAAATGCGATTTTTGAGAAACCGTGTTGGATTGGACCTTTCCCTGTACAAGACCAATTCGAAGGATCAGATCATCCCCGTGGCCGTTTCCACCTCCACAGGGTATTCCTCGAAGTTTGTAAATGCCGGGGAGATTGAAAACAAAGGGATTGAAATTGCCCTGGACGGAGCCATAATCCCGGAAGGGGATTTTCAATGGCGGGCCAATTTGAACTGGTCCAAGAACCAAAGTATGGTGCTTTCCCTTTTTGATGGAGGGACCAACCTTCAATTGGGAAGTGTCTCCGGGGTAACGATCAATGCCACCGTTGGGGAGCCCTATGGTACCATTCAGGGAACGGACTATGTCTACGTGGACGGCAAGCCCTTGGTCAACCAAACCACTGGGGCCTATGAGCGAACCACCACCTCCAACAATGTCATCGGAAACATCACACCGGACTGGAATGCGGGTATCAGCAATTCCTTTAAGTACAAAAATTTTGATTTGAGCTTCCTGATCGATATCCAACACGGAGGGGACGTACACTCCAATGATATTGCCACAGGGAACAGGTCGGGTCTGTTCAAATGGTCCACCGGATTGAACGATTTGGGCAACCCCATCCGAAACTCCCTGGCCGATGGCGGGGGGATCATTTTGGACGGAGTGGCACCTGACGGTTCAAAGAACACGGTAAGAACCGCCATGAACGACTATAGGAACGCCACTGGAAGCACCTTGGCACCGAGGGCCTACTTTATATACGATGCTTCCTATGTGAAGTTAAGGGAAATCGCCCTGAGCTATAATTTCCCGAAAATGCCCTTTATGGACAAGATCGGGATTCAATCGCTGCGGTTCGGCCTTGTGGGATCCAATCTTTGGATCATCCATAAGAACCTTCCCTTTGCCGATCCAGAGGCCGGTTTGAGCTCCGGTAACCTACAGGGTTCCCAAAACGGGGTTTTACCCACCACCAAGGACCTTGGTTTCAATCTTCAAGTCCAATTCTAAAACAGAAAAAGTTCAAAACATGAAAAAGTATTTTATCATAGTGCCCCTCGCATTGTTTTTTTCCTGCTCTGGAGATTTGGAGGACATGAACGTGGATGTCAAAAATGCCACGGAAGCTCCGGCGGAAAATTTTTTCAACAATGCCGTTAAGAATATGTCCGATCTCTTGAGCGGGATCAATTATGGCGCCAATGGGAACCCCTGGAACACCACCCGCCTTTTGGTACAACAGATCTCCTCGGTGACCTATAATGAAGGTACCACCTATTATTCCAATTTCACTTGGAGCGATGTCTATATGGGGGTCCTGATCAATTTGCAGCAAAGTGCCCGGGTCATCGGGGAGAACCCTCCCTCAAATGCCACCGTGGCCGCCAATCAATTGGCCATCATAGAAATCATGAGTGTGTACACCTATTCCAAATTGGTGGAATCCTTTGGGGATATCCCCTACTCCCAGGCCCTGGATTACGACAATATCTCCCCGGCCTATGACAAGGACGAAGAGATCTATGCCGATCTTATCTCCAGGTTGAGCGCCGCAGTGGCCTCCCTGGACCCCGCTGCGGGATCTTGGGGACAGGACCTCCTTTACGACGGTGATGTCGCGGCCTGGGAAAAATTCGGCAATTCCCTGCTCCTGCAAATGGGAATGCGGATCATGGACGCCGACCCGACATTGGGAACCCAAGCCATTGCCACTGCCCTTCCGGGCATCTTCACATCGAATGACGATGTGGCCGAGGTGGACCATTTGGAATCCCAGCCCAATACCGCGGAGCTCTGGACGGACCTTGCCGTGGGGAACCGACGGGATTTTGTGGGATGCAAGCCCTTTGTGGATTATATGAATTCCCTGGACGATGAACGAAGGATCGTATTTTTTCAGGATGTCGATGGAGCCTATGTGGGTTCGCCCTCAGGTCTTGTGGTACCCTATGACGACTATTCGGAATTCGGGACCCTGTTCTACGAGCCCAACACCTCTGTCATCTTTTTGGATTACAGCACCATCGAATTTTTATTGGCCGAAGCCGCCGAAAGGGGCATTGCCGGGGTGACGGATGCCGCCGGGCATTACACCTCCGCCATCCGGGCCTCCTTTGAGTATTACGGCCTCGGGGACAGTGCGGATGCCTATCTGGCAAATCCCGCGGTGGATTACGCAACGGCCCCGGGAACCTGGAAAGAGAAAATAGGAATGCAAAAGTGGGTGGCCCTGTTCAATCAAGGTCTTGAAGCCTGGACGGAATACAGAAGGTTGGACTATCCCCAACTATCGGCACCACCGCAGGCCTATGTGCCCACGGTCCCGGTCCGATTGATCTATCCGATTTCGGAGCAGACCCTGAACAAACCCAATTATGAAAGCGCGGCCGCCTCGATCGGAGGCGATCTTTTGACCACCAAACTGTTTTGGGACCTCAATTGAGGCCGCTGTGGCATAAACCGATAATGGGGACCTTTAAGAGGGTCCCGGAAAGATAAATCTTGTTCGTTTGTTTGATTTGATTTGATTAGTGTGAAAAAGGGCAGGTAAGCCAACCAAGTACCCCATAATTTGCTCAAAATGGGACCCCTGCCCTTTTTTATTTTCATCTTTGACGGTCAAGCATCCTTGAACCTTCTTTACAACAGTACGAAACAAACCGGGTGGAACGCGTTCCACCATTAAATCAAACCGAAATGAGAATAAAAATCCACTCAATCATCATTGCCCTGTTGGTCTGCTCCCTCCCTTTGAGCGGTCAACAACTGAATACCGCCATGGACTCCACGGTGAGCACCCAGGGACAGGTACACATCAAGGGGAAATTGGTAAAGTACCGAGCGACCACCGGAAAACAGCCCGTCTGGGACGATGAGGGAAAGATCATTGCCGGGCTCTTTTTCACCTATTATCAAAGAACGGATGTGGGAGATGTATCCAAACGGCCCTTGGTAATCTCCTTTAACGGGGGACCTGGATCTGCATCGGTCTGGATGCACATTGCCTATACCGGGCCCAAAATATTGAAAATCGACGATGAGGGCTACCCCGTACAGCCCTATGGCATCAAGGACAACCCGTATTCCATATTGGACGTTGCGGATATTGTCTTTGTCAATCCCGTGAACACAGCCTATTCCAGGGCCATTGACGGGATGGACGATCAGACCAAGGCCAAAAACTTCTTTGGGGTCACCCAGGATATCGAATACCTGGCCACTTGGATCAATACCTTTGTCACCAGGAACAACCGATGGGCCTCGCCCAAGTTCCTGATCGGGGAAAGCTATGGGACCCCAAGGGTATCCGGACTTTCCCTGGAACTGCAAAATTCCCATTGGATGTACCTGAACGGGGTCATCTTGGTCTCTCCCACGGGATTGGGCATCGAAAGGGGCACTGTTCCCGAAGCGGCCAACTTTTTGCCCTATTATACGGCGGCGGCCTGGTTCCATAAAAAACTTCCTTCCGACCTACAGTCCAAGGACCTTACCGACATCCTTCCCGAAGTGGAGAAGTATACCATAGATGTGTTGACCCCCGCAATTTCAAAAGGTGGATTCCTGCCCGAGGCCGAAAGAAAACAAATCGCATCACAGATTTCCAGGTATTCCGGATTGTCCCAGAAGGTGGTCCTTGAGCACAACCTTCGCATTCCCAAGACCTTCTTTTGGAAGGAACTGCTTCGGGAGGAAGGGTTCAATATTGGACGTTTGGATTCCAGATATCTGGGCATCGATGGGGAAACGGCGGGAAACCGACCCGATTATGCCGCCGAACTTACCAGCTGGCTGCACTCTTTTACCCCGGCCATCAATTTCTATATCAAGAACCATTTAAAGTACGAAACAGACCTAAAATACAATATGTTCGGACCGGTCCGTCCCTGGGACAGAAGCAACAACACCACTGGATATGACCTAAGACAGGCCATGGCCCAAAACCCCTATTTGAACGTGTTGGTACAGGCCGGTTATTACGACGGGGGAACGGACTATTTCAATTCCAAGTACAACCTCTGGCAGATGGACCCCAGTGGAAAGCTCAAGGACCGAATGGACTGGAAGGGATATCGATCTGGCCACATGATGTACCTCAGGAACGAGGACCTACAATCGGCCAACGAGCATCTGAGGGAATTTATCGCAAAATCCATTCCTGCCGAAGGCACCCCCGCCCAGTACAAAAGATGACATAAGGAAAATGGACCCTTTCACCGATGGAGGTTGACAATCGATCGGATCAATGTCCCTTTTGTGTATCGTGGTGACCTGAGGTCGCCACGATATTTTTTTTAAGAAAAACCCCTCTTTGGAATTTCCATAATGGCCGAGGGCCATATCCAATTGGAACTTATCAAAACAACAATCGATATGTCGGAGAAATTGGACTTCAACAATACCGAGTCGGCCTTTGAACACAGGTCGACCCAAGAACTGCTCAAGGCCAAGTTCCTGTTCGGGATGTTGGGCCACGGTTGGCTCATGGACCTGGGCAAACCCTTTATGGAGCTGGCCTTTAAGTTGCGGATTCCCATTGCACCCATTATAAAAAAAACGGTTTTCTCCCAATTCTGTGGAGGGGAAAATCTGGAAGAATGCAAAATAAGTATAATAAAACTCCATGACAACGGAGGGATAAGGTCCATTTTGGACTATTCGGTCGAAGGCGCCCATACCGAGTCCGGTTTTGATGGAAACCTGGATACCCTATTGCAGTGCTGTTCCTTCTCCCAAGGCCAGCGGCATGTTCCCTTCCTGGTTTTCAAACCCTCCGCCCTAGGGACCCTCGATCTCTATCAAAAGGTGTCCGAAGGCTTGTATTTGAGTCCTTTGGAGCAGGCACAGTGGGGCCGGACAGCCAAAAGATTTGAAAAGATATGTGGGGCAGTGGCCCAAACCGATTCCCTAAAGGTCATGATCGATGCGGAGGAATCCTGGAGCCAGCCCGCTGTGGACCGCCTCGTGGAGAGCATGATGGTCCGCTTCAACAGAAAGCGCACCGTTGTGTTCACCACGGTACAGCTCTACCTGGCCCATAAGTACGAGTATCTAAAGGAACTCAAGGAACTTGGGGACCGTTTCGGAATTGGGGTGGGGGTAAAATTGGTCCGTGGCGCCTATATGGAAAAGGAAGCCGAGCGGGCGTTAGAAAAAAACCATCAAAATCCGGTCTGCCAGGACAAATCCGCCACAGATCTGAACTTTGATATGGGAACGGATTTCGTGCTGGAAAACCTGCAGGGGTTCGAGCTCTTTTTGGGAACCCATAATGAACTGAGTTGCCTCCGTGCGGTGGACAAGCTCCACCAACTGGATCTGGCCCCCAACGATAGCAGGATCTGGTTTGGCCAACTCTATGGAATGGGCGACAATATTGGACATATCATGGCCCCAAAGGGTTACAATGTGGCCAAATATGTGCCTTATGGGCCGGTCCGGGAGGTCATGCCCTATTTGATCCGACGGGCGAAGGAGAACTCTTCGGTGGGCTCCCAGTCCTCCAGGGAGCTGCAGCTCATCGAAAGGGAACTTATTCGTAGAAAGGGACTCGAAACAACCGGGACTTAAGGGGAACCCGGGCCCGGTACGGACTATCCGCCCAGGGAATCCAGGTCCATACGGGACTGTTCCAATTTAAATTGAAGCCGCTGGTTTTCTTGGATATACTGTTGCTGAAGAATTTCCAATTTCCTTTCAAACTCATCCACCGGAACATACTTTGGTTCCAAAAAAGTTTGCTTGAAGATGCTGAACACGGTAAAGAGGAAACTCAGGGCGACCGCTGAAATCAGTGCATAAAGCATGGATTTCTCCTTTTTCAAGGAAGATGCCCCACTTCCCTTTGCCAACGGTTTTGAAGGAATCCTTGTATTGGAGATATGGCCCAGGAACGCATCCCACTTTTCCTCCTCCTTGACATAGAGGTCCATAAAGCCTCCATTTTCCATAAAATCCTCGGTGGCTTCCGTGGGGGACAACATGAAAAGTTCCCGTCCATGGCCGCTCTTTATATCCAGAAGTCCCGGGTCGTACTCAAGGATTTCCCGAACCAGTCCTTCCACGTACCCCAAATCGTAATTGGGGCGCAGGAATTCGTCATAGAGGATCCGCACCTCAAAAAATTCCCCGCACTCCAATGCGTATTCCAAAAACCGATCCTTGAGTTCAGCCTTAAAAAAATTACTCATCGCTCCTTGGGGAATTTTGGGGGTTCCTCGGTCCATAGGGGCCTGTTTCCCTTATATGGGTTTGTCATGGCACAAGGAATCCCGAAGTTCCCCATTTTATTATTTTCCATTTCAGTTTTGACATAGGTATTACCCACCTTTTCAAGGTGGACCAAATGCAAAAGAGGTAAGTCAGGGGGCAAGTCGGGGGATCTGGGGGGCTGGGGATTAGACAATCTCGGCACTGAGCCCGGCCTCAAGCAATTTTGTGCATCGGGGCCTGAGTTCGGAATACTCCCCGGTCTTTACGGTACATTTCCCATTGTAATGTACAATCAAGGAACACTGTTCCGCCTGCTCAAAGGAGTGACCGCACACTTCCACCAAGGTCGAAATGACAAGGTCAAAGGTATTCACATCATCGTTGAACAGTACAATTTCATTTAAGTCCGCCGTCCCTTCCTCAAGAAGGACATCCTCAAGTTGCTTTTCCCGTGGGTCCATGATTGTGGAGTTTAAGTCTTTCTAATTTACATATTTTACGGCAATCCAGTTATTGCGGTCCAGTTTTTTTTCAAATTTCAGCCCATTGTCCCCACATTCTTCGGAAATGGCATCCAGATCCTCCATAAAGAAGCCACTCAAAAAAAGAGCTCCTTTGGGATTGAGGCATTTGGCGTAGATTGGAATATCCTCCAATAAAATATTCCTGTTGATGTTGGCCAGTATAATATCGTATCCCCGATTTCCCAATAGGTTACGATCCCCTTGATGGACCTCGATATCGGCACATTGGTTCCGTTCCACGTTCTCAAGGGCGTTCAAATAGCACCATCGGTCAATATCTATGGCAACCACTGTCGTCGCGCCCTTTTTTTTGGCCAGAATCGCCAATACAGCAGTTCCACAACCCATGTCCAGGACGGATTTTCCCTTAAAATCCGTCTCCAGGATGTGCTGAAGCATCATATGGGTGGTTTCGTGGTGGCCGGTACCAAAGCTCATCTTGGGCTCGATCACGATATCGTATTCCACCTGCGGGACCTGGTGAAAGGGGGCCCTGACCACGCATTGGTCCCCCACCTGGATCGGATGGAAATTGCGTTCCCATTGGGCATTCCAGTTTTGGGGCTGTATCTCCTTCCAGGAAAAATCGATCTCCACTTCGGGCAATTGCCGGACAAAAAGCCCATCCAACATCCCTTCCCTCCAATCGTTTTTTTGGATATAGGCCAACACCCCGCTGTCCTGCACCAAAAAGCTTTCAAAACCGAGTTCTCCCAGTTCCGCCGTCAGGATATCGGTAAAAGGTTCCGGGGGGGTTACCTTGAAATCGTATTCGAGATAGATCATGGAGCTGTTCCCTTAGGCGTCTAAATGGATTTGATTATGGACACAAAGTCAGGGACCAGCAGGGATGCCCCACCGATCAGCCCCCCGTCCACATCGGGTTTGGAGAAAATCTCCGCGGCATTGGAAGGTTTTACACTTCCGCCGTAGAGCACCGAAACCCCTTCGCTCACCGAAGCTCCAAAGGCCTTGGCAATGGACTCCCTGACGAAGGCGTGCATTTCCTGGGCCTGTTCGGGACTGGCCGTCTCCCCGGTCCCAATGGCCCATACCGGTTCGTAGGCCAAGATTATATTCTTCCAGGAATTGGCCCCAAGTTCAAAAAGGGCATTGTTCAACTGGGAGCCGACCACCTCAAAATGCCTTCCAGACTTGCGGTCTTCCAGCTCTTCCCCAAAACAGAAAATTATTTTCATGTCCGCTTCAAGGGCGGCCTTTACCTTTTGGGCCAAAAGCTCATCGGTTTCCCCAAAAAGCGACCTTCTCTCGGAATGCCCCAGTATAACGGTATCCACCCCGATGTCCAACAACATCTGTGCGGAAACCTCTCCGGTATAGGCCCCGCTTTGCGCCTGGTGCATGTTCTGTGCGGCCACCTGTATCCCGGATTCCCCCAGAATGGATTTGGCGGCGGCCAGATTGACGAAGCTCGGGGCCACGATTACCTGGGGCCCCTGCCTGGGCACTTCCTTCAAAAGCTCCGAGAGCAGGGCCTCGGTTTCCTTTTGGGTCTTGTTCATTTTCCAGTTTCCGGCTACTATTTTTGCTCTCATTTTTTGTTTTGCTTCTAGTTGTTATTCGAAATTCAGTTTGTCAAAATCGTTGTAGTGGACCTTTTGCTCTATGGTCCCCTGCCGGAGCACCAAGATTCCCGGGTTGGAACGCACGATGGTCTTAAGGGTGGTCTCATCGGTGAAATAAAAATCCAGCTCCAATCCGTATTGGTCCCTTATCACCTGGGCCTGCTGCTCATTGGATGCCGATACCCCTATGACCTTATAGCCCTTTTCCCTTGCCGATCTCACCGTTTGGGCCAAGTCCTCAAATCCTTCCTTTTTGCTCTTTGCCAGATCATAGGCGACCACCAACACCAATTTTTCTTCGCGCATCAACTCCGCGGCATGGTCCTCCCCTTCCCGTTCAATGGTAAAATCATGTATGGGAGGCTCGTAGCCCTTTTGGACCAAGCTGGTTTCCACATCGATGAATTCCCCCTCAACGCTCGGATAATCGCCTTGGGTCACCACCACCTTTTCCTCTCCGTCCACCATGAACTTCCACGCATAATCATAGATGGGCTGCGGGGCCCCATCGGGAATCCCCATTCCCTCCGGAATGTTCGCCCCGATCTTATAGGGTCTGAAATCAACCGAGGGCAGGTGGTTCAGCACGTGGGTTGCGAACCAAATACAAGCCAAAAGGGACAAACCTGCCACGATCCAATTGGCCCTCGGGGCCAATAGAGGTCGGATATGCTTACGGCCGATGATCAGGACCAGGATCAGGACCAACAACAGAACGTCCTTGGCGAAGGATTCCCAAGGGGTCAACTTGATGGCGTCCCCAAAACAGCCGCAGTCGGTCACCTTGTTGAAATAGGCGGAATAAAAGGTCAAAAAGGTGAAGAACACGATCATTGACAACAGGCTCCAAAGGGTGAACTTGGGCTTGAAGCCCAGAAGGAGGAATATCCCCAACAGCACTTCCACTATGACCAGGACGATGGATATGCCCAGTGCCATGGGCATCAAAAAGGGCAGGTTCAGCACCCCTATGCTGAAGTACTCCTCCAATTTGAAGGAAAATCCCATGGGGTCGTTCAATTTGATCAGGCCACTGATGATGAACAAAAGGCCCACGATGATCCGGGAAATCCAGACTAAGTACTTCATATTTGGTGGAATATAATATTCATTAAGCAAGGGCTATTGGTTTTTTTCGGCAGTACCGGAGGGAGAATGTCCATTGGGGACCCCTCCCAGGTGAATCAGGGCAAAGACACCATAATTGACAATGTCCCTGTAGTTGGCGTCCACCCCCTCACTGACCAAAGTGGCCCCCAGGTTCTTCTCGATTTCTTTGACCCGAAACAGTTTTTGCAAGATCAGATCGGTAAGGGAACTCACCCGCATCTCCCTCCAGGCCTCCCCGTAATCGTGGTTCTTGTCTTCCATGAGTTTCTTGGTGACGGCCACTTCATCGTCATATAGGGACAGGGCCTGGTCAAGGGTCAAATCGGGCTGCTCGGCGACCCCTTTTTCTATTTGGATCAATGCCATGATCGAATAATTGATGATTCCGATGAACTCGGACTCCTGGTCCTCGTCCACTTTTTGCACCGCGTTCCCCTGAAGGCCACGGATTCGCTGTGCCTTGATAAATATCTGATCCGTAAGGGAAGGCAGGCGCAAGATCCGCCATGCGGTCCCGTAGTCCTGGCCTTTTTTTAAGAACAATTCCCTACAGCTTTGTATCACTGCGTCGTATTGTTGGGAGGTTCGTTGCATATATCAATTGCAATTTGCGTAAATTCCATCCTGTTTTCAGGTGCAGGACATGCACCTGGCCAAAGATAATGAAACCCGACAAAGCAACTATTCTTTATGACCATTAACTGCAAAGGTGAATTGGTGGATCTGGACACTCCCAGGGTAATGGGCATTCTGAACCTGACACCGGACTCCTTTTATGACGGAGGATCGTACAGGGACGAGGCATCCGTTCTTGCCCGGGTGGAGGCCATGCTCGAGCAGGGGGCCACCTTTATCGATATGGGGGCATACAGTTCCAGGCCGGGAGCGGACCCAATTTCCGAGGAGGAGGAACTCCGGCGCCTGCTCCCCATGCTGGATCTGGTCCTCAAGCACTTCCCCGATACCTTGATTTCCATCGACACCTTCCGCGGCAAAGTCGCTTCGGCCGGTGTGGCCCATGGCGCCGCTCTGATCAACGATATATCCGCGGGGAACCTGGACCCTGAAATGATTTCCACTGTGGCCGGGCTCGGGGTCCCCTATATCATGATGCATATGCGGGGCGATCCAAAAACCATGCAACAGGGTACCCAATACGATGATATGATCAAGGAAATATCACACTATTTTTCCGAAAAGGTCCACGAGGCGGTGACCTTCAAGATCAACGATATCATCCTGGATCCCGGCCTGGGTTTCTCCAAGACGATCCAGCAGAACTATACCCTCTTGAACCATTTGGATCTGTTCCGGCACTTTGGGCTGCCCCTATTGATCGGGCTCAGCAGAAAATCAATGATATACAAGGTTTTGGAAACCTCCCCGGTGAAAGCACTCAACGGCAGTACGGCCCTTCATGCCATTGCCTTGCTCAGGGGGGCCAATATTATTAGGGTCCACGATGTGAAAGAAGCCGTGGAATGTGTTAAACTTGTGGAAGTTTTGAAGGCGAACGCACTCTGATGGAATATTCCCATTTTTGTTAATTTTACAAAAACACCGCACTTGGAATTTTTAAATTTTCTCGAATTCAAGATAACGGATATCATTGACATCGTCCTTGTTGCCGCCCTGCTCTACTACGTGTACAAATTGGTCAAGGGGACCGTCGCCATCAATATATTCACCGGGATCGTCATTGTATGGGCCTTGTGGAAACTCACCGAACTGCTTCAGATGAAAATGATCAGCAGCATGGTGGGGGGCTTTATGAACATCGGCCTAATTGCCCTGATCATAGTCTTCCAACAGGAAATCCGCAAATTCCTGTTGATGGTGGGTTCCACCAATTTTGCCTCCAAACGAAATTTCCTCAAACGCTTCAAGTTCCTAAAACAGGACCAGCTTCCAACCAATACCGATGTGGAGGCCATAGTCGGGGCCTGTGAACGTATGTCCTCCACCAGGACCGGTGCACTGATCGTGATCGAAAGGAACAATTCCCTGGACTTTATCAAAACCACAGGGGACGCCATGAACATCCAGGTCACCCAACCCATACTGGAGAGTATTTTCTTTAAGAACAGTCCCCTGCACGATGGGGCCATAGTGATCCAGGAAAATTTTATAACGGCCACCAGGGTGATCCTGCCCGTGTCCAATGACCGGAACATCCCCCTTCGTTTCGGGTTGAGACATAGGGCCGCCATGGGAATTGCGGAAAAGACCGATGCCCTTTGTTTGGTGGTCAGTGAGGAAACGGGATCGATATCCTATATTAAGGACAGCCAGTTTGTTCCCTTCAAGGGAGCGGAGGAACTGATCAAAATCATCAAAAAAGATCTGGGGTGATCCCTAGGCGACTTCTTCGCTCATGAACTGCGCCATATAGAGATCGTTGTAGTACCCGCCTTTTTCCAAGAGTTCCCGATGGGTCCCTGTTTCGACGATCTGTCCCTTGTCCATGACTATGATCTTATCCGCCTTTTTGATCGTGGCCAATCGGTGCGCAATGATGATGGAGGTCCTTCCTTGGGTGATCTTATCGGTGGCCCTTTGGATCAATTGTTCGGAATAGGTATCCACTGAAGAGGTGGCCTCATCCAAGATCAGGATGCTCGGATTGCTCACATAGGCCCGAAGACAGGCGATCAATTGACGCTGTCCACTGGAAAGCATGGCCCCGCGCTCCTTGACATTGTATTGATACCCTCCGGGGAGGCTGGTGAAAAATTCGTGCACCCCGATCTGTTTGGCCGCATTTTCAATCTGTGCCTTGTCAACGGAAGGGTCACGTAACGAAATATTGTTGGCAATGGTGTCGGCGAAAAGGAATACGTCCTGCAATACGACCGCAATATTGGATCTTAGGGAATGTAGGGTCAATTCCTTGATATCGGTCCCATCCACCAGGACCTTCCCCGAATCGATCTCGTAAAAACGATTCAACAGATTGATGATGGTTGATTTTCCCGCACCGGTGGCCCCCACTATGGCAACGGTCTCCCCGGCCTTTGCCTTGAAGGATATGCCGTGCAGTACCTCTTCCCCCGGGGCATAGCCAAAACGGACATCCCTGAATTCAAGATCTCCCCTTACGTCGCTCCTGACCAGTTTGCCCTGGTCCGCGATATGGCTGTCCGTATCCAAGATCTTGAACACCCTGTTTGCGGCCACCATACCCATCTGTAGGGTGTTGAACTTGTCCGCAATCTGTCGCAAGGGACGGAATAACAGGTCCATCAGGAAGAAAAAAGCGATAATGGCACCCTGGTTGTCCAAGCCTGAATCCTGGAGGTTTTGGATCAGTCCAAAATATACGACCAGGCCGATCCCAATGGAGTTCGCGATTTCCGCTATGGGGAAAAAAATGGAGTTGAACCAGACCGTTTTCAACCAGGCGTTCTGATGTTTCTCGTTGATGACCTTGAATTTTTCCCTTTCGATTTCCTCCCGGTTGAACAATTGTACGATCTTCATTCCCGCTATGCGTTCCTGCACAAAGGAATTGAGATTGGATACCTGGGCACGTACCTCTATAAAGGCCACTTTCATGGCCCTTTGGAACAGCCGGGTGGCGATCAGGATCAGGGGCAGAATGGCAAAGACGATCAGGGCCAACTTCCAATTGACAGCCAACATGATGATGGCCGCGGAAAACATTTTGAGCACATCGGCAATGATCATAAAAAAACCTTGGCTAAAAATCTCCCCAATACGCTGCAGGTCGGCAACGGCCCTGGTGACCAATACCCCTATGGAGGATTTGTCAAAATAGGCCATTTTGAAGCTCGTCATTTTCCCAAAGAGCCTTAAACGGATATCCCGGATCACCGATTCCCCGAGAAGATTCGCGTAATAGTTGAACAAAAGTTGGGTGATGACCTGTCCCAAGAGGACGGCCGCCCAAAAAAGTATGGCGTTCAGCAATTGTTCCCCATCCTTGCTTGGCAGGGAACTGTTGATGATGTCCTCCACCACAATGGGAATCCCGGCTGCAAATATGGCGGAAAGTATGGCCACAATGGCCACCAACCAGAAGATGCCCCTATAGGGGGCGGTATGCGCGAAGACCCGTTTGAACAACCTAATGTCAAATGCCTTTCCCGTTTCTTCACTTTTGCTCATCAAATAGCTCTTTTGGGTATGAAACCTCCGTCAAATATAATCCTTTTGCAGGGACCGATACCCCGGCCCGGCCACGATCTCCGCTGGCCAGCAGTTCATGGATGTCCCCTGGGGTCCTCTTGCCCATGCCCACCTCCAATAGGGTTCCCACTATGGCCCGCACCATATTTCTAAGAAATCGGTCCCCTTTGATCGAAAATACCCAAAGGTCTCCTTCGACTTCCCAATGGGCATGTCGAAGTTCACAATCAAAGGTCTTCACATCGGAATTGGATTTTGAAAAACATTCAAAATTCTTGTACTGCAACAAAAATTGGGCCGCTTGGTTCATGGCCTTCAGATTCAGTTCCCGGTCCAGCCTGTGGGCGTAGTCATTGTAAAAGGGGTCCTTCTGCCGGATCAACAGGTACTGATAGGCCCTTTCAAGGGCATCAAACCTCGCATGGGCCCCGGGGACCATGGAATGGATTTTTTGGATTGCGATGTCCTCGGGGAGCAGGGCATTGAGGCGATGGGCCAAATCCCCCTTGTCCCCAATGGAAACGGCATCAAAATGGGCGAACATTTGCCGGGCATGTACCCCGGCATCGGTCCTTCCCGCCCCAACGACTTCAATGGTTTGCCGTAAAATTGTGGATAGGGCCATTTCCAATACCTCCTGCACGCTCATGGCATTGGGTTGCTTTTGCCATCCGTGGTACGCTTTCCCATTATAGGAAAATTGGATAAAATATCTCAATGGAATCCCTTACTTTAGGCCACTAAAGATAGTCCAATCCGTTCCAACACCGATAACCCACTTTCTTTTTAGCATATTTTTAGCGTTATGACCAAGATTTTATTGCTTTCAGACACCCATGGCCACTTGGACGGAACCATCGAAAAATATGCGGGACAGGCCGATGAAATATGGCATGCGGGGGATATCGGCACCCGCTCCATCATGGACCGATTGAAGGCCATTAAACCGGTCCGTGGGGTATACGGCAATATAGACGATCATACAATACAACGGGAATATCCACAGCACAATCGCTTCCTTTGTGAGGACGTGGATGTCTGGATCACCCATATCGGGGGCTATCCCGGTCACTATGATCCCAGGGTCCGGGAGGAGATCCACCGCAATCCCCCAAGGCTCTTCATCAGTGGACACTCCCATATCTTAAAGGTGATGAACGACAAAAAATTGGGAGTGTTGCACATGAACCCCGGTGCCTGTGGCAGACAGGGATTCCACCAGATACGGACCATGCTCCGATTTGTGATCGATGGGGACAACATATCCGATCTCGAAGTGGTGGAACTGGGAAGGAGATAGAACACAAAAGCCCCGAAATTCGGGGCTTTCTCGCACTAATACTACTAAGATGTTGGGTTCAACGCAAGCGATCAACAGATTTTACAAGATCTTCATCCTTTTTGATGGCCCTGTTGGCCAGGACCAGAAAAACGATAGAAAA
>Ga0079224_100003393_pt1 | contig 20088 bp, 17 predicted proteins | sample Stecom2015_FD_80414 | JGI IMG/M metagenome (GOLD analysis project Ga0079224, IMG submission 80414) | Agricultural soil microbial communities from Utah to study Nitrogen management - Steer compost 2015 | ecosystem: Environmental > Terrestrial > Soil > Agricultural land | place: USA: Utah...
CACCTGTTCACTCTGGTCAGGGTGGACCAGAAACACGATTTCGTAGTGACGCATTTGCGCTCCTTACGGATATCCAAGGCCCTCGCAGACCATGAAAAGCCTCCGGCCGACCGGAGGCAAGGAGACCGACGCAGCGTACGCCGCGGCACCGGGAGCCGCGTAGTGTAATTGAGCGTCAAGGGCTTGGCAAAAGGAACTTCTGCAGGCAGCCGCGCTCAGCCCAGCCGCTGGCGCACGGCCTCGAACAGCAGCACGCCGGTGGCGACCGAGACATTGAGACTTTCGACTTGGCCCTGCATCGGAATGCGCACCAGCAGGTCGCAGTGCTCCCGGGTCAGCCGCCGCAGGCCGGTATCTTCGGCACCCATGACCAGGGCCAGCGGGCCGGTCAGATCGGCCTGGTAGAGGCTGGTCTCGGCCTCGCCGGCGGCGCCGACCAGCCAGATGCCGCGTTCGCGCAGGCCGCGCAATACCCGGGCCAGGTTGGTGACCTGGAAGAACGGCACCGTGCCGGCGGCACCGGAGGCGACCTTGTGCACGGTCGGCGTCAGGCCGACCGCGTTGTCGCGCGGGGCAATCAGGGCATGAATGCCGGCGGCATCGGCGCTGCGCAGGCAGGCGCCGAGGTTGTGCGGGTCCTGGACCTGGTCGAGGACCAGCAGGAACGGCGGTTCGGTCAAGCCGTCCAGCAGGGCATGCAGCTCGTCTTCGCCCTGCGGCGGCTGACCGCTGTAGGCGATGGCGACCCCCTGGTGGGCGCTGCCGCCGGTGAGCTGGTCCAGCTCCTGGCGCGACACCCGGTGCACCGTCGCCGACAGCGACTGCAGCGCCTGCACCAGCTGCTGGAAGCGGGCGTCGCGACGGCCACGCTCCAGCCATACCTCGCTCACCCGGCCGGGATCGTACTTGAGCGCGGCCCGCACCGCGTGCAGGCCGAAGATGATCTGAGGCCGACTGCTCATGCCCGACCGTGCCGCGGCTCCCGCCGGCCGTGCCGGCCGCCACGCACCCCCCGCGCCGGCTGCCGGCGCTCCACCGGCCGCATCTCGGACTCGCCGCGCCCGGTCTGCGGCTGGTGCGCGACCAGATCGAAGTCGATCTTGCGCTCGTCCTTGTCGACCCGCGCCACCCGCACCACCACCCGGTCGGTGAGCCGGTAGACCTTGCCGGTGCGCTCGCCGGTGAGCCGGTGGCCGACCGGATCGAAATGGAAATAATCGTTCTCGAGGTTGGTGATGTGCACCAGCCCGTCGACGAACACGTCCTCCAGCTCCACGAACAGCCCGAACGAGGTGACGCCGCTGACCAGCCCGGCGAATTCCTGGCCGATCTTATCCGCCATGTACTCGCACTTGAGCGTCATGACGGCGTCGCGGCTGGCTTCGTCGGCCCGCCGTTCGGTCATCGAGCAGTGCTCGCCGAGCGCCACCATCTCATCCATCCGCACCGGGTAATCCTTGGCCGTGCCGCCCGTCAGCACGTGGCGGATGGCCCGGTGCACCAGCAGATCGGGGTAGCGCCGGATCGGCGAGGTGAAATGCGTATAGGCCTCCAGCGCCAGCCCGAAATGGCCGATGTTCACCGGCCGGTAGTCGGCGGCCTGCATGGAGCGCAGCAGGACCGTCTGGATCAGGTTGCGGTCCGGCCGGTTCTGGATCTTGCGGATCAGCCGCGCATAGTCCTTCGGCGACGGCTCCTCGCCCCCTTCCAGCGTCAGGCCGAGCTGGGCCAGGAATTGCCGCAGCTGGTCCAGCTTGTCCGCGTCCGGGCCGGGATGGTCGCGGAACAGCGCGGCCACCTTATGCCGGAGCAGGAACCTGGCGGCCGCGACGTTGGCCGTGACCATGCACTCTTCGATGAGCTTATGGGCGTCGTTGCGCACCACCGGCTCGATCCGCTCGACGCGGCCCTGCTCGTCGAACACCAGCTTGGTCTCGGTGGTATCGAAGTCGATGGCGCCGCGCCGCTCGCGGGCCGCCCGCAGCGACTGGTAGACGCCGTACAGGTGATGCAGATGCGGCAGCAGATCGGCGTACTTGACGCACAGCTCGGGATCGCCGTCGATCAGCATGGCCGCCACTTCGTCGTAGGTCAGCCGCGCATGCGAGCGCATCACCCCGAGGTAGAACTTCGAGCTGCGCAGCTGCCCGGCCGGGCCGATCTGCATCTCGCAGCACATGCAGAGCCGGTCCACCTGCGGATTGAGCGAGCACAGGCCGTTGGAGAGCGCCTCCGGCAACATCGGCACCACCGCCCGCGGGAAATACACCGAGGTGCCGCGGCGGGCGGCTTCGTTGCCGAGCGCCGTGCCCGGCCGCACGTAGTGCGAAACGTCGGCGATGGCGACGATCAGCCGCCAGCCCTTGGCGGTCGGCTCGCAGTAGACGGCGTCGTCGAAATCGCGGGCGTCGGCGCCATCGATGGTGACCAGCGGCAGCTCGCGCAGGTCCACCCGGCCCGCCTTGTCGGCTTCCTCCACCTCGTCGCCGAGATCAGCGATCTCGGCCAGCACCTCCTCCGGCCAGTCGACCGGAATGTCGTGGACGCGCCGGGCGACCTCGATCTCCATGCCGGCTTCGATGTGCTCGCCGAGCACCTTGACCACCCGGCCGATCGGCTGCCGCCGCAGGCTCGGCTGCTCCAGGATCTCGGCCACCACCAGCTGCCCGGGCTGAGCGCCGCCGGCGGCATCGGCCGGGACGATGATGTCGTGCAGGATGCGGCGGTTTTCCGGCACCACGAAGCCGACCCCGCTCTCCAGCAGGAAGCGGCCGACGACCTGTTCGGTTTCCCGGTGCAGCACCTCCACCAGCTCCGCTTCCGGGCGGCCATCGGCATCCAGGCCGACCACCCGCACCACCACCCGGTCGCCATGCATCAGCACGCGCATCTGCCGCGGCGAGAGGAACACTTTCATGCCGCTGGTATCGGCTTTGACGTAACCCCAGCCGTCGGGGTGAGCGGTCACCCGCCCTCGCACCAGGTCCTTGTTGTCGACGATCACGTAGCCGCGGCGGCGGTTACGGATCAGCTGCCCGTCGCGCTCCATGGCGCGCAGGCGTCGGCGCAGCGCTTCCACGGCCTCGGGGCTGTCGAGACTCAGGGTCTTGATCAGCTCATCGCGGTCAAGCGGCCGGCCGTGCTCGCGCAACACCTCCAGGATGTACTCCCGGCTTGGAATCGGTTGCTCGTATTTGGCCTGCTCGCGCTCGAAATAAGGGTCAGGGGAAACTGCTCGCTGCTTCCGTGCCATCAAATCTGCCAGTTGTTGGAATGAGGTGTGCAGGATACGCGATCCGTCGCCAACTGTAACTCGGTGCACAAACCGGCCTCGGAGCCGTTGACACGATCGCGGCAGCTCGGTAAAGTCTGCGCCCTGTCACGATGACGGTTGCAAGCAACCGACATCGCCGAGGTGGCGGAATGGTAGACGCGCTAGTTTCAGGTACTAGTGGGGGAAACCCTGTGGAGGTTCAAGTCCTCTCCTCGGCACCAAATCCTTGAAAAGGCGAGCTTAAAGCTCGCCTTTTTCGTTATGGTCCGGGCGCCCGCGCTCCCGGCCGGCAGCCACGGCGCTCCCGACACGCTGCCTGACCACTCCTCCGCCTTGGCCGCAGAAACGCAACAGGCCCGGAATCCTCGTCGGATTCCGGGCCTGTCAGCCGTCGCTCCGCAGCCGTCAGTCGAACGGGTGCCGGAGGATGATGGTTTCCCTGCGATCCGGGCCGGTGGAGATGATGTCGATCGGCACGCCGACCAGCTCCTGGATCTTCTCCAGATAGGCCCGGGCATTGGCCGGCAGGTCTTCGTACTTGGTGATGCCGACCGTGGAGCTCTTCCAGCCAGGCAGGTCGATGTACTCCGGCGTGCAGTCGGCCAGCAGCTCCGCACCCGGCGGCAGCGTGTCGTACACCTGGCCGTCGCAGTGGTAGTTGGTGCAGATGCGGATGGTGTCCAGCTCGTCGAGCACGTCCAGCTTGGTAATGCACAGGCCGGACAGGCTGTTGATCTGCGCCGCCCGTCGCAGCACCACGGCATCGAACCAGCCGCAGCGGCGGCGGCGGCCGGTGGTGGAGCCGAATTCGCGGCCGCGCGTGGTCAGGTACTCGCCCAGCTCGTCGAACAGCTCGGTCGGGAACGGCCCGGCGCCGACCCGGGTCGTGTAGGCCTTGGTGATGCCCAGCACGTAGTGCAGGTCGCGCGGCCCCATGCCGGTGCCGGTAGCGGCGCCGCCGGCGGTGGTATTGGACGAGGTGACATACGGATAGGTGCCGTGGTCGATGTCCAGCAGCGTGCCCTGCGCGCCCTCGAACAGCAGGCTCTGGCCCTGCGCCTGCAGCTCGTGCAGCAGCACGCCGACGTCGACCACCAGCGGCTTGAGGACCTCGGCAACGCGCAGGCAGTCGTCCAGGATCGGCTGGAATTCCAGCGCCGGCTCCTTGAAGTAGTGCTGGAGGATGAAGTTGTGAAAGTCCAGCAGCTCGCCGAGCTTGGCGGCCAGCCGCTCGCGGTGGAACAGATCGGAAACGCGGATGCCGCGCCGGGAAACCTTGTCTTCATAGGCCGGGCCGATGCCGCGGCCGGTGGTGCCGATCGCGCTCACGCCACGGGCGTGCTCGCGCGCCTTGTCGAGCGCCACGTGGGTGGGCAGGATCACCGGGCAGGCGGGGCTGATGCGCAAGCGCTCGCGCACCGGCACGCCCTTGGCCTCCAGGGTTTCGATTTCCTTGATCAGGGCCTGCGGCGACAGCACCACGCCGTTGCCGATCAGGCACAGTACGTTCTCCCGCAGGATACCGGACGGGATCAGATGCAGGATGGTCTGCTCGCCGTCGATGACGAGCGTGTGTCCGGCATTGTGGCCGCCCTGAAAGCGCACCACGGCGCCGGCGCGATCGGTCAGCAGATCGACAACCTTGCCCTTGCCCTCGTCTCCCCACTGGGAGCCGATCACGACGACATTCTTGCCCATTGAGCGTTTCCTGATTCCGAGGTAAATCGAATGGCCGGTAGGCCGCTAGGCCGGCACCACCTGCCAGGTCCCATCGGGCGACCGCACCAGCCGGCGGTCGCAACCCATGACACGCGCATCGTCGCCCGCCTGGCCGGGCAGCGCCCAGATCACCCGCTCACCGCTGCGGCGCAGGCGCTCGACCTCCGCAATCACGGCGGGATCGTCGCTCCAGGGCGCATAGATGCCGGAAGCCTTCGGCGGCTGGCGCCGCCCCAGAGCCGCAAGGGCCTTTAGATCTGCACTGAAGCCGGTGGCCGGCCGCGAGGCGCCGAAGACCCGCCCGACTTCGTCGTAGCGTCCGCCGCGCGCCAGTTCCCGGCCATAGCCGGGGGCGAAGGCGGCGAAAACGGCGCCCGTATGGTAGCGGTAGCCACGCAGCTCGGCCAGATCGAAGTGCAGCGGCACATGCGGAAAGCGGCGCTGGACGGCGTCGGCGATGCCCCATAGGCTGCGCAGCGCCTGCTGCACCTCGCCGTTGGCCTGCGCCAGGCGCTGCCCGACCTGGTCCAGCACCTCGATGCCGCCGTGCAGCTCCGGCAGCGCGGCCAGCATCTCCCGCATCGGCGCGGAAATCGGCGCCGCTTCCAGCAGCTCCTCGATCTCCGGCCGGGCCTTGCGGTGCAAGGCATCGAACAAGGCCCGCTCGGCGTCCGGCGACAGCTGCGCCTGGCGCGCCAGGCTGCGGAAGATGCCGACATGGCCGATGTCGAGGTGCGGCTGCTCGATGCCGGCTGTGCGCAGCAGCTCCAGCATCAGCGACACGATCTCGATGTCGCTCTCGACGCCACCGTGGCCGAACAGCTCGGCGCCGACCTGGACCGGATCGCGGCTACCGCCGGCGCTCTCTGGCCGGGTGCGCAGCACGGTGCCGATGTAGCACAGCCGCGCCGGATGCTCGCGGCGCAGCTGGTGGGCGTCGATGCGGGCCGCCTGCGGCGTCATGTCGGCGCGCACACCCATCAGCCGCCCGGAGAGCTGGTCGATCAGCTTGAAGGTCTGCAGGTCGAGATCATGACCGCTGCCGGTCAGCAGCGAATCGAGGAACTCGATGAACGGCGGCATGATGAGCTCGTAGCCCCAGCTCGCAAACAGGTCGAGCAGCTGGCGACGCAGCTCCTCCAGCTCGGCGGCGCGGGGCGGCAGCAGCTCGTCGATGCCTTCCGGCAGCATCCAGCGGTTATCGGTGGCGAAGCGTTGCTCGGTCATGTGGAAAACAAGGTCAGTGGCGGGCCAGGTAGAGCAGGACTACCCCGGCCAGCATGGATGCCAAGCCGCTGAGACGCAGGCTCCGGTCGTCGAGCTGGGCGACCTGCAGCAAGGTACGGCGGAGCAGATCGGGGCTTGCGAACGGCAACAGCCCCTCCAGCACCAGCAGCAGCGCGAACGCCGACAGCAGATCGGTCATTACCGTTCGACCTCACCCAGTCGCACCGGCAGCTCAACCGGCAGCGCAGCGCTGCCGGTTAGCGTGCGGCCGGTTGCATCTGCTCCCAATAGCGGAAGAAGCTGGAGTCCGGCGACAGCAGCAGCATGTTGTCCGACGCCTCGAAGCTCTGCCGGTAGGCCGCCAGGCTGCGGTAGAACGAGAAGAATTCCGGATCCTGCTGGTAGGCGCGGGCGTAGATCTCGGCTGCCTTGGCGTCGCCCTGGCCGCGCAGCTGCTCGGCATCGCGATAGGCCTCCGCCAGTATTACGGTGCGCTGACGATCGGCGTCGGCCCGGATACGCTCCGCCGCCTCGCCGCCGCGCGCCCGGAAGTCGCGGGCCACCCGCTCGCGCTCGGCCGCCATGCGCCGGTACACCGATTCGCTGACGTCGCTCGGCAGATCAATGCGCTGGATCCGCACATCGACGATGCGAATCCCCAGCGACTGCGCCGCCTCCACCGTCTGCTCGGTCAGGATGTTCATGATCCGGCTGCGCTCGCCGGAAATCACTTCCTGGATGGTGCGACGGCCGAATTCGGTACGCAGGCCGCTGCGAATGATTTCGCTCAGGCGCTGGTTGGCGCGGGCCGGATCGCCTCCGACCGTCGTATAGAAACGACCGGCATCCTGAATGCGCCACTTGACGAAGGCGTCGACGATGACGTTCTTCTTCTCCGAGGTCAGGAACCGTGCCGGATCCTCGTCGAGGGTGTGGATGCGGTTATCGAAGCGCCGCACGGTGTGCATGATCGGCGCCTTGAAGTGCAAGCCCGGCCCGATATCGGTCTCGACGATCCGGCCGAACTTGAACTTGATGCCGACCTCGGTCTCGTCGATGGTGTACATCGACAGGTATGCGCCAGCGGCGACGACGACCAGCAGCGCGATGATGGCAGTTCTCAGGGCTTGCATCAGCGAACCTCCCGGTCGCGCAGGCGGTCACGCCCGACGTTCCCCGCCGGGCTGCCGGTGCGGCTGGCCGGCTCAGGCAGCGGCGCCGTGGCAGCAGGCTGCTGGGCACCCGGCCTGCTGCGCTCCAGCATCTTGTCGAGCGGCAGGTACATCACCTGATTGCCGCCGCCTTCGACGTCGATCAGCGCCTTGTTGGTGCGGCCGAGAATTTCTTCCATGGTCTCCAGATACAGCCGCTCGCGGGTCACCCCGGGCGCTTTCTTGTATTCGGCCAGCAGGGAGAGGAAGCGGGCGGCCTCACCTTCCGCCTCGGCCACCACGCGGGCACGGTAGCCCTCCGCCTCTTCGACGATGCGCGCGGCCTGACCGGCGGCCTGCGGCAGCACCTCGTTGTGGTAGGCCCTGGCCTCGTTGATCAGCCGCTGCTCGTCCTCGCGGGCCCGGATGGCATCGGCGAAGGCGCCCTGCACCTCTTCGGGCGGCTGGACGTCCTGGATGGCGACCTGCACGACGCGGATGCCGGCATCGTAGCGGTCCAGCGCTTCCTGAACCAGGGTCCGGGTCGCCTCGACCACCTCGGCGCGGCCCTCGGTGAGCACGAAATCCATCTCGTTCTTGCCGACCACTTCGCGCAGGGCGCTCTCGGTCAGTTCCTTGAGGGTCTGCTCGGGCTCGCGCAGGGTGAACAGATAGCGGGCCGGGTCGCTCACCTGCCACTGCACGGCAAGCTGCACGTTGACGATGTTCTCGTCGCGCGTGAGCATCAGCGCCTCGGACAGTACCGGGCGGTTCCGGTTGCCGGCCGGCTCATAGCCGATACGGATGATGCGCCGGCTTTCGACGTCCACCATGCGCACCGTCTCGATCGGGTACGGCAGGTGCCAGTGAATGCCGGGCGTGGTGATCTGCTGGTAGGCGCCGAAGCGCAGCACGATGGCGCGCTTGCCTTCGTTGACGATGTAGAAGCCGGACAGCAGCCAGACCACGGCCAGCACGGCCACGATCAGCAGCAGGCCGCTGGCGCCGGCACCGCGGCCTCGATTGCCGCCGTCGCCGTCGCCATCGCCGCTGCCGCCCCCTTTGCCTCCGATGAGTTTCCGGAAGCGCTCGCCGAGCTTCTTCAGCAATTCGTCGAGATCGGGCGGGCCCTGATTGCGACCTGAGCCGCTCCAGGGGTCGCGATTTCCCCCAGGCTCATTCCAAGCCATTGACGTCTCCGTAGAATTCTTGAGGCGGCATGCGCCGCTATCTGGAAGGCCTGCAACCGGGGGATTCTAAAGACCGGGTGCATGCAACCGCAAGGATAACGACTTCAATCCACAAGTGGCTCGACTGCCGCGGCCAGCCCCTCATTTCGGTAAAGCCGCTCCAGCTCGCGCCGGGGCAGGTCAATCTCCAGCACCGTCTCCCCCTGATCCCCGAACCGCTCGGCCAGCACCTTGCCGACCGCGTAGAAGCGGGCCCGCAGCCGCCCCTGCTCGGGCGGCAGCCGCACCTTGCCGCGCACGCGGGCACTGCCCAGGCGCTCGGCCAGCAGCTCCCGCAGCAGGTCCAGCCCCCGCTCCTCGACGGCCGACAGCCATATCTCGACCGCCTCGCCCTCGGCATTGCGGCCGATCGTCGGCGTCCTGCCGAGCAGATCGATCTTGTTGTAGACCTTGACCGTCGGCACCTCGTCGGCGCCCAGCTCCTGCAGCACCGCCTCGACCTCGCGAATCTGCTCCTCGCGCTCGTCGCTGGCGGCGTCGATCACATGCAGCAGCAGATCGGCCTCCACGACTTCTTCCAGCGTGGAACGGAAGGCCGCGACCAGCTGATGCGGCAGGTGGCGGATGAACCCGACCGTATCGGCCAGCATGATCGGCTCGTCATTGGGCAGGTCCACACGGCGCAGGGTCGGATCCAGAGTGGCGAACAGCTGGTCCGCCGCATACACCTCGGCCTCGGTGAGGCGATTGAACAGGGTCGATTTGCCGGCGTTGGTATAGCCGACCAGCGCCACCACCGGCTGCTCGCGCCGGCGGCGCGCCTGGCGCCCCTGCTGGCGGTGGCGCTGCACCTTGTCCAGGCGCCGTTCCAGCTGGTGAATCCGCTTGCCGATCAGCCGGCGGTCGGTTTCCAGCTGGGTTTCGCCAGGGCCGCGCAGGCCGATGCCGCCCCGCTGCCGCTCCAGGTGGGTCCAGCCTCTGACGAGCCGGGTCGACATGTGCCGCAACTGCGCCAGCTCGACCTGCAGCTTGCCCTCGAAGGAGCGGGCCCGCTGCGCGAAGATGTCCAGGATCAGCGTGGTCCGGTCCAGCACCCGGCACTGCAGGGCGCGCTCGAGATTACGCTCCTGTGAGGGCGAGATGGCATGGTTGACCACGACCAGCTCGATCGCCTGTTCCTGGATGGCGGCGGCAAGCTCGGCCACCTTGCCGGATCCGACGTAGAACCGCGGATCCGGCGTCCGGCGGCGGACGATATGGCTGGCAACGACCTCGGCACCGGCCGACTGCGCCAGCGCGACCCCCTCGGCGAGCGCCTCTTCAGCGCCGACGCCGGTGGTGTCCAGATGGACGATAATTGCCCGTTCGCCGCCCGTCGGGCGTTCGAACAGCTGGGAAGCGGCCGCGGTGACCGCCGTGCGCTCAGAAATTGCCGAACTCCTGACCACCGCCACGGGATTGGTCGTCACCGACAGCAGGTCTGACATTGCGTGCCGGAACGATCGTCGAGATGGCGTGCTTGTACACCATCTGGCTGACGCTGTTCTTCAGCAGCACCACGAACTGATCGAACGATTCGATCTGGCCCTGCAGCTTGATGCCGTTGACCAGATAGACGGACACCGGAACCTTTTCCTTCCGGAGCGCGTTCAAGAACGGTTCCTGCAGTGATTGCCCCTTGGCCATTCACTTAACTCCTTAAGGTAAATCGGTTGATTTTTATTATTTGCGGGCACCCAACCGTTCGCCCGGCGCTGCCCTCACGTGTTCCAGCGCCCCCGATGAAAAATCGCGTAAGACTAGCATAGACTCCACTGACTCTAGACTCCTGCCATGCGCGTCAAGCCCACATCGCGGACGCCCGGGCAACCAGCAGTTCACTGTTTCCTTCATCCTCGCTGGCGAACCAGTCTGCCCCCGTATCCGAGCGCAGCCAGGTAAACTGCCGCTTGGCGAACTGCCGAGTCGCTGCGATGCCGCGGGCGAGCATGGTGTCGTAGTCATAGCGGCCGTCCAGGTATTCCCATACCTGGCGATATCCCACCGCCCGCATGGACGGCTTGCCGAGATCCAGGTCGCCGCGGGCACGCAGTTGCGCCACTTCGTCGATGAACCCCCGTGCCAGCATCTGACGGAACCGCGCTTCGATCCGGGCATGCAGCCACGCCCTGTCCCTGGGCGCGATTACCCATTTGGCAAGCGGATACGGAAAAGGTTCACCCCCCTCCCGCTTCAGCAGGTCCGACAGCGGCTCCCCCGTCAAGGCATAGACCTCCAGCGCGCGCTGTATGCGTTGTGGATCATTCGCGTGGATACGCTGCGCCGCTTCCGGATCGACCTCTGCCAGCCGGGCGTGGAGTGCAGGCCACCCCCGTTCCTGCGCCTCTGCTTCCAAGCGCGCCCTGATCTCCGGATCGGCCTGCGGCAGTTGCGACAGCCCCCGCTCCAGAGCGCGGAAGTACAGCATCGTGCCGCCGGTCAGCAGGGGTATGCGTCCTCGGGCCAGAATATCCTCGATCGCCGCCAGCGCATCGGCACGAAACTGGGCCGCGGAATAAGCCTCGTTCGGCTCCAGAATATCCACCAGATGATGCCGTATCTGCGCCAAGACATGGGGTTCCGGCTTGGCCGTTCCAATGTCCATGCCGCGATAAACCAGTGCCGAATCAACACTGATGATTTCCATCGGCAGCCGCTCGGCCAGCGCGATCGCCAGCGCCGTCTTGCCGGCGGCAGTGGGGCCCATCAGGCAGATGATCGGGGGCGTCGCCATGGTCGGAATCCCTGCTCAGCGGCCGCGCAGGAACAGCTTGTCGAGCTCGTTCATGCTCAGCTCGGTCCAGGTCGGCCGGCCGTGATTGCACTGGCCGCTGTTGGGGGTTGCTTCCATGTCCCGCAGCAGGGCGTTCATCTCCGCCAGGGTCAGCCGCCGATGCGCGCGCACGGAGTTGCGGCAGCCGATGTTGCCAAGCACGTGCTGCAGCGCTTCGTCGAGCCGGCCGCTGCTGCCGAGCGCGTGCAGATCGGCCAGCATGTCCCGCACCAGCAGGCCGGCATCGGCATCCTTCAGCAGCACCGGCACGCGCCGCACCGCAACGGTGTCGGCGCCTACCCTGTCCACTTCGAAGCCGAGCGTGTGAAAGGCGCTGGCGTGCTCGTCCAGGGCGTCCGCTTCCTGCGGCGAGACCGCCACCGTGACCGGTACCAGCAGCGGCTGCGAGGCAATGCCGTCGCGCGCCAGCTGCGCCTTCATCCGCTCGTAGACGATGCGCTCGTGGGCAGCGTGCATGTCGACCAGCACCAGCCCGCGGGCGCTCTCGGCGAGGATGTAGACACCGTGTACCTGCGCCAGCGCGAACCCCAGCGGCGGCGGCTCGCTCGCCTCGGCCGCTGCCGGCGGCACCGGTTCGGCAGCCAGCGGCTCGGGTGCCGCATACAGCGCGCGCGCTTCCTGCACCGGCAGGGCCAGGCCCGGCTGATAGCGCGGCGGCGCCGGCCAGGCCGCGCGCTCCTCCACCGCCTCCGGTGCGGCCGCCGGCAGCGGCGCTGCGGCGGCCGGCCGTACCTGGGCGAGCGCATCCTGCAGCCGCCGGTAGACGAAATCGTAGATCAGCCGCCCGTCACGGAAGCGCACTTCATGCTTGGTCGGATGGACATTGACGTCGACTTGCGCCGGATCGACCTCGAGATACAGCACATAGGCCGGATGCCGGTCCTTGAACAGCGTGTCGCCATAGGCGCGGCGGATGGCGTGGCTCACTGCCTTGTCGCGCACCATGCGGCCGTTGATGTACAGGTGCTGCAGATCCGCCTGGGTACGCGCATGCGCCGGCAGCACCAGCCAGCCGGACAGGCCCAGCCCCACCCCGTCCGCCTCGAGGTGGATTGCATGCTCGACGAAGGCGTTACCCAGCAGGGTCGCCAGCCGTGCCTCGCGCGCCGCCTGGGCCGGCGCCGGCGGCAGCTGGAACAGCGGCTTGCCCTGGTGGCGCAAGGTAAAGCCGACGTCGAAGCGGCTCAGCGCCAGCCGCCGCAGCAGGCCCTGCACATGCTGCAGCTCGGTGCCATCGGCACGCAGGAACTTGCGCCGCGCCGGCGTGTTGTAGAACAGATCGCGCACCTCGATGGTGGTCCCTTCGGGATGGGCGGCGGGTTGCAGCGGCTCCACCACGGCCCCGCCCTCGACGCCGATGGCCCAGCCGCTGTCGGCGCCCCGGCGGCGACTGGTAATCCGCAGCCGGGAAATGGAGGCAATGCTGGGCAGCGCCTCGCCGCGGAAGCCCAGGCTCTGGACGTGCTCGAGGTCGCAAAATTCGCGGATCTTGCTGGTGGCGTGCCGCGCCAGCGCCAGCGGCAGGTCGTCCGGCTCGATGCCGATGCCATCGTCCCGCACCCGGATCAGCCGCTTGCCGCCGGCTTCGACATCCACCTCGATCCGGCGCGCCTCGGCATCCAGGCTGTTCTCCAGCAATTCCTTGAGCACGGATGCCGGCCGCTCGACGACCTCGCCGGCGGCGATCTGGTCGATGAGCTGGGAAGGAAGCTGCTGGATGCGGCGGCTGGTCATGGGCAAGCGGCGGTGGGCGCTGAAATGAACCCGCCATTATGCAGCAGCCGGGCACGCGGCTCCAGGCGTCGGCAGACGCACCGCTACGGGATGAGCAGCGTGCGGCCGACCGGCAGCAGGTCGCTATTCAGGCCGTTGGCGTTCCGCAGCGAATCGAGGCTGACTTCGTAGCGCCTGGCGATGCCGACCAGGGTGTCACCGGGCTTGACTGTGTACTCGCGCCCGCCGCCCACCGCATAGCGCGGCTGCGGCAGGTACTGGTCGCGATAGTCGCGCACCCCGGCAAGGATGGCTCGCGCCAGCCGCCACTGGTGGGCGTCGTTCTGCAGCCGCCGCTCTTCGGTCGGGTTGGAGATGAAGGCCAGCTCCACCAGCACCGAGGGGACATCCAGCGACTTCAGCACCACGAAGCCGGCCTGTTCGACCCGGGGCTTGTGCAGCTTGCCGACGCCGCCAAGCCGGCGGAGGATGGCATCGGCGAGCTGCAGGCTCGATTCCACCGTCGCCGCCCGCGACAGATCGAGCAGCACCGAGGCGACCAGATCATCCTTGTCGTTCAGCGATACGCCGCCGACCAGGTCGGCAGAGTTCTCCCGTTCGGCCAGCAGTCGCGCCGACTCGGTCGAAGCGCCCCGCTCCGACAGCGTGTACACCGACGCGCCCTGAGCGCCGCCACGGGCAACGGCGTCGGCATGCAGCGAAATGAACATGTCCGCCTTGTGCTGACGGGCCTTCTCCTTGCGGTTGCGCAGCGGGATATAGACATCCCTGTCGCGGATCATGAGCGGCCGCATGCCGGGCTCTTTTTCGATCAGCTGCGCGAGCTTCTTGGCGACCCCCAGCACCACGTCCTTCTCGTAAGTGCCGCGGGGCCCGATCGCGCCCGGATCGGCACCGCCATGGCCCGCGTCGATGGCGATCACCAGGTCGCGCCGCACCGCCGGCAGCGTCTTGACCGGCGCGGCCGCCTGTCTGGCCGCGCCCTGCAAATCGACCACCAGGCGATAGCCGTGGTTACCGCTGGGCTTGACGATAAAGCTCTTGGCACGCGCCTCGCCGGCAAGGTCCAGCACTACGCGCAGGTCGTTGCGGTCATGGACGCCGGCGCGGATCCGCTGCACCAGGCCCTGCACCTCTGCACCATTGACCAGCTGCGGCGCCACGCTGGCGTTCTTGAGATCGACCACCACCCGGTGGGGTTCGATCAGGGTGAACAGGTTATGGTCGGCAGGCCCCGTCAGGTCGAACACCACCCGGGTGTGCTCAGAATCCGCCCAGGTGCGCACGCCCATGATCGACACAGTGCTGCCGAGCGCCATCGGCGACAGCACCATCAAGAAGATGAAGAGCAGACGCGGCATCACAGTCCGACGAAGTTCTTAGTATTGGGGAAAAGTAACGCACAAGCGGTTGGGGAATGCAAGAAAATGCAACACCGGCACGTAGATAGCCGACAATCTTGGGATATACCCTTAGCTGAAAACCCCAGCGTCTTTCAGGAGCTTACCGCCCAACGGGGTCGCTGCCCGCACGGTGAGCGCGCGACCGGCGCCGGCGGCCGTGAGGATCAGCCGCAGATCCGGCTCCGGCAGCACGCCGGCCCCGCGCTCCGGCCACTCGATCAGCAGCACGCAGGGCTGTGCGAGCAGATCGCGAATGCCGATGTCCTCCAGCTCTTCGGGACTGCCGAGGCGATAGAGGTCGAGATGATAGAGGCTGCGATCGGCGATCTCGTACGGCTCGACCAGGGTGTAGGTAGGACTGCGGACCGCCCCCTGGTGGCCGAGCGCCCGCAATAGCGCCCGCACCAGCGTGGTCTTGCCGGCGCCCAGATCGCCTTCCAGGAAGATCACCGCCTGCTCGGGCAGCACCGACGCCAGCCGGGCACCGAAGTCGGCAGTGGCCGTTTCGTCCGGCAGCTGCAACAGCTGTTCGACGCTCATGGATTCGCCAGCTCGCGCAGGTACCGCATCAGATCCAGCGCCAGCAGCCCGCGCTCGCCGTCCGCGGCGGCACGGTCCGCTGCCGCGCCGTGGACCCAGACGCCTATCGTCGCCGCGTCCGCTGCCGCCAGCCCCTGCGCCAGCAGCCCGCCGATGACACCGCTCAGCACATCGCCCATGCCGCCGGATGCCATGCCGGGATTGCCGGTGGTATTGACCGCCGGCAGCGCTCCGGGCGCATGCACCACGGTCCCGGCCCCCTTCAGCACCGCTACGCCGCCGTATCGTTCCGATAGCCGGCGGGCGGCGGCGTAGCGGTCCTGCTGGATCGCGGGCGTGTCGACGCCGAGCAGTCGCCCGGCCTCGCCCGGATACGGGGTCAGCACCCAGCGATCGCTACGCTGCGGCGCCTCGGCCAGCAGGTTGAGCCCATCGGCATCGATCACCAGCGGGCCGTCGAAGCGCAGCGCCTGCTGCAACAAGGCCTGACTCCAGGCGCCGCGGCCCAGCCCGGGCCCGAGCACGACCACGCTGGCGCGCGCCAGCAGGGGCTGCAGCTCGTCGGCGCCATCCACGCCGTGACACATCAGTTCCGGCCGTGCCGCCAGCAGTCCTGCACAATGCGCCGGCCGGGTCGCGACGGTCACCAGCCCGGCGCCGACCCTCGCCGCCGCCTCGCCCGCCATGCGCACCGCGCCGCCCATGCCGTGATCGCCGCCGATCACCAGCACATGGCCGTAACGCCCCTTGTGGGCATCCCGCGGCCGCCGCGGGAGCATGGCGGCCACCCGCTGGCGGTCGATCAGCCGGGCGGTGGCTTCGCTGCCCTCAAAGGCAGCCTCCGGTACGCCCAGCCCGGCCAGCTCCAGTTCTCCTACCAGTGCCGGACCGCTGCCGGTGAACAGCCCGCTCTTATGGGCGATAAACGTGATCGTCGCGGTGGCGGCAACGGCGCAGCCAAGCACGGCGCCGCTGCCACCGTGCAGGCCGGACGGGGTATCCAGCGCCAGCACCGGCCGGCCGCTGTCGTTGAGCGCTTCGACCGCCGCGGCCCAATTGCCGGCGAGTGGCCGGTCCAGGCCGGTGCCGACGATGGCGTCCACCAGCACATCGGCATCCAGCGGCTCCCCGGCCTGGAATGGCCGGACGGTGCCGCCGGCCTGCCGATACGCATTGGCGGCGTCCAGGGCTTCGCCCCGCAGCCGGCCGTGATCGCCGAGCTGCAGCAGCGTCACCTGCAGGCCATCGTCCAGCGCCAGCCGCGCCAGGACATAGCCATCGCCGCCGTTGTTGCCGGCCCCGCATAGCACGGCCAGCCGCTGCGCCGCCGGCCAGCGGCGCCGCAGAAAACGGTACGCGGCCATGCCGGCACGCTCCATCAGCGTGGAGCCGGCAATGCCGAGCTGCCGGATGGCACGCGCATCGATCGCCCGCGCCGCGGCCGGCGCATAAAGAAGACTGCGGAGCTCGTTCATGGCCGCCAGTATAAGAGCCAGTGCGAAGGCGTAGAATAGCGCCCATGCAACCGCCCCACCCGCAGCCGCCCGATCTTGCCGCGCTCGCCGCGGCGATCAAGGACTGGGCCCAGGAGCTCGGCTTCGCCGAGGCCGGTATCAGCGACGTCGATCTCCGCAGCGAGGAGCCGCGCCTGCTGCGCTGGCTGCAGCAGGGCTTCCATGGCGACATGCACTATATGGCCCGCCACGGCCTCAAGCGCTGCCGCCCGAGCCAGCTGGTGCCGGGCGCGGTCCGCGCGGTCAGCGTCCGCATGGATTACCTGCCGCCGGACTATCCGGCCCGCCATGATCCGCAGCAGCCCGGCCAGGCCTTCATCGCCCGCTATGCGGTCGGCCGCGATTATCACAAGCTGATGCGCCGCCGGCTGCAGCGGCTCGCCGACCGCGTGCAGAAAGCGATCGGGCCGTTCGGCTACCGGGTGTTCGTCGACAGCGCGCCGGTGCTGGAGAAGGCGCTGGCGCGCAAGGCCGGCATCGGCGCCATCGGCAAGAACACGCTGGTGCTGAACCGCAAGGCCGGTTCGTACTTCTTCCTTGGCGAACTGCTCACCGATCTGCCGCTGCCGGTCGACCCCCCGACCGAGCGCGATCTCTGCGGCAGCTGCCGGGCTTGCCTCAGCGCCTGCCCGACCGGCGCCATCGTCGGGCCTTACCAGCTCGATGCGCGTCGCTGCATCTCCTACCTCACCATCGAGTCGCACGAGGCGATTCCGGTGCCGCTGCGGCCGCTGATCGGCAACCGCGTGTTCGGCTGCGACGACTGCCAGACCAGCTGCCCCTGGAACAAGTTCGCCCGGCCGACCGGCGAGCCGGATTTCCGCCCGCGCCACGGCCTCGACCAGGCCGAGCTGGTGGCGCTGTTCCGCTGGTCCGAGCAGACCTTCCTTGCCAAGACCGAAGGCTCGGCCATCCGCCGGCTGGGTCACGAGCGCTGGCTGCGCAACCTCGCCGTCGCGCTCGGCAACGGTGCTCCGACGACAGCGGCGATCGATGCCCTGCGCGAGCGACTGACGCACCCGTCCGAGCTGGTTCGCGAGCACGTGCATTGGGCGCTGGAGCGACTGCAGGCGCAGTGAAAGGCGCGCCCTGGGGGACCTCATTGCGAGCGGCAAGCGAAGCAATCTCGAGGTACAGAGCGCCGTCCGCTGACGGCGCCACCAGTCCCGAGATTGCTCAATAAAGCTCCTGACGCCTCCTCGCAATGCCGGTGGGGAGCGTCAACGCCGGCCAGCCCTGGCCGTCACCGTGACGCTTAGGCTTCGCTCCGCCAGGCGCGGTACTGAGCCACCAGCCCGCGGGTGGAGGCATCGTGCGCCTCCAGCCCCTCGCCGTCACGTAAAGCCGGCAGCAGGCCCTCGGCCAGCCGCTTGCCGAGTTCCACGCCCCACTGATCGAAGGCATTCACCCGCCAGATGACGGACTGCGTGAACACCTTGTGTTCGTACAGGGCGATCAGCATGCCGAGCAGCGGCGGCGACAGCTCGCGCAGCAGGATGGTGGTGCTCGGCCGATTGCCGGGGAAGATGCGGAACGGCAGCAGCGCGTCGATCTGCTCGGCGACAAGCCCCTCTTCGGCCATCTGCGCACGGGCCTCGTCGGCGGTCTGGCCGCGCATCAAGGCCTCGGTCTGGGCGAACAGGTTGGCCATGAGCTGCTCGTGGAGATCCTGGTAACGGCTCATGGGCCTGGCGACGCCGATGAAGTCGGCCGGCACCGGCTGGGTGCCCTGGTGCAGGGCCTGGAAGAACGCGTGCTGGCCGACGGTGCCGGTCGCGCCCCACAGCACCGGCGCGGTCGCGTAGTCGACAGCGCGGCCGTCGCGGTCCGCGGACTTGCCGTTGCTCTCCATCTCCAGCTGCTCGAGATAGGCGGGCAGCTTGGCCAGCCGCTCGGCATAGGGGATCACTGCGTGGCTGGGCAGGCCCATGAAGTTGATGTACCAGATCCCGAGCAGGCCCAGCAGCACCGGCAAATTGCGATCGAGCGGCGCGCTCAGGAAATGCTGATCCATCGCCCGCGCCCCGGCGAGCAGCGCGCGGAACGTTTCCATCCCGCAGCCGATCGCCACCGGCAGCCCCACTGCCGACCACAGCGAGTAGCGCCCGCCGACCCAGTCCCAGATCGGAAACAGCCGCTCGCCGTCGATCCCGAAAGCCCGCGCCGCCTCGATGTTGCTGCTGACGGCGATGAAGTGCCGCCGGACGGCGGCGGCGTCGGCACCCTGGTCCAGGAACCACTGCTTGGCCGCTTCGGCGTTGGCGCGCGTTTCCAGGGTCGTGAAGCTCTTGGAGACCACCGTCACCAGTGTCGTCGCCGGATCCAGCGCCGCCGTGCAGCTGGCCAGCTCGACGCCGTCGATGTTGCTGACGAAGTGCACGCGCGGGCCGTCATGACGGTCGGCCAGCGCCTGCAGCACCAGCCGCGGGCCGAGGTCGGAGCCGCCGATGCCGATGTGGATCAGGTCGGTGATGCGGCCGCCCTTGAAACCCTGATAGCTGCCGTCGCGGATGCGTCCGGCGAGCTGCTCCATGCGCGCCAGCACCGCCTCGACCTCGGCCTGGACATCCGCGCCGCCGACCGTCACCGGCGCCGGCAGCCCGCCGCGCAGCGCCATGTGCAGCGCCGCCCGGTGCTCGGTCTGGTTGACCGGCGCGCCGGCGAACAGCCGCTGCCGCCAGCTGTCCAGATCGGCCTCACGGGCCAGATCGAACAGCAGCAGCAGCGTGTCTTCGGTAATGAGGTTCTTGGAATAGTCGAGCAGCAGGCCGTCAAGCTCGACGGAGAAGCGGCGAAACCGGTGGGGATCCTTCTCGAACAGCTCGCGCAGCCGCAACTCCGCCACCATGCGTCGGTGCTGGCTGAGCGAGAGCCAGGCGGCACTCTGTTTCAGAGCCATCGATTACTCCATCCCTAGAACCACCACTGCAGGAGGGCAACTCGCCGGCTGCGGAAAGCTCGAGCCGGCTGGACGCCGGCATCGGACCGATGCACTCTCAGTATGGGGCCTGGCGCGGCAGTTAGCGAGCCAGGCCCGGCCGGCTTAGGCCACCTGCAGCGGGATGGCGCGGCGCTGGTGCGTGATCTGGTTGTTCTCGTCGCAGTAGACCAGCGTCGGCTGGTGCTGCGGCACCTGGGCGTCGTCGACCTGCGCATAGGCGCAGATGATGATGCGGTCGCCCACCGAAACCTTGTGAGCGGCAGCGCCGTTCATGGAGATCATGCGCGAGCCGGCCTCGCCGCGGATGGCGTACGTCGTGAACCGCTCGCCATTGGCGATGTTGTAGATGTGAATCTGCTCGTATTCCCGAATGCCCGCTGCATCCAGCAGATCGGCGTCGATGGCGCACGACCCTTCATAATCGAGTTCCGTGTGGGTCACACGAGCCTGGTGCAGCTTGCACTTCAGCATGGTCAGTTGCATACCGAATTACCCTTGCTGTTATCCGCGGGTTGTAAGGGCTCGTCGCATCCTGCTGTTGAGGCCTTTACTGCAAAGCAGC
>Ga0079224_100003394_pt1 | contig 20088 bp, 20 predicted proteins | sample Stecom2015_FD_80414 | JGI IMG/M metagenome (GOLD analysis project Ga0079224, IMG submission 80414) | Agricultural soil microbial communities from Utah to study Nitrogen management - Steer compost 2015 | ecosystem: Environmental > Terrestrial > Soil > Agricultural land | place: USA: Utah...
AACCGGTATCGGAAGATGTTCAACCGGTATCGGAAGATGTTCAACCGGTATCGGAAAATGTTCAACCGGTATCGGAAAAAACCTAACCGGTATCGGAAGATGTTCAACCGGTATCGGAAAAAACTTGACCGGTACCGGAAAATACCCAACCGATACCGGAAAAAATCAAATCGGTGCCGTTATTTTTTTGCCCTCATCCGTTGTACGGAAGCCAATTTTTATTTTTCTCTATGGTTGGGTTAAATAAATCCATTCTTCTATCTTTTAGATGCTACTTTTCCCTGACCGGTATGGGCATCATCCTAGCTCAAGAACGGTTTTTTTTCGCGTGCACTATCCGGTCGGCCCCTTGCATGTCTTTGTGAAGTTTAACCGCTTCGAATCCTTTTTTCTCGAACAGATCGGTTACCTCCGGTCCGTAATTGCGGTTAATCTCCACATATAGCTGGCCACCCGGATGCAAGTGGTGCATCGCGAACGAGCCGATATGGTCATAAAATAATAAGGGGGCCGTCCCCTCCACGAAAAGTGCCAAGTGTGGTTCGTGTTCGAGTACATTGCGGTGCATGTCAACCTGTTCGGCGCTGGCGATATACGGGGGGTTGCTGACCACGATATCGAATCGCTCTTCGTTCTGGAAAACGAATTCCCATTCCAGAATATCGGCTTGGATAAAATCGATCTGTGCCGATTGGCGCTTGGCATTATACCGCGCCACGGAAAGTGCATCCCCCGAAATGTCGAGAGCGCACACCGATGCGCGGGGCATCGCCTTTTTCAAAGCGATGGCAATACAGCCGCTTCCTGTGCCGATATCGATGATCCGAAGCGGCGCCGATGCAGGCCGGTGGTGGCGTTCGATCAGGCCCACCAATTCCTCCGTTTCCGGCCGTGGTATCAAAACCGCTTCGTTGACCGTAAGTTCCATGCCCATGAACCAAGCGTTTCCCAGGATGTATTGGATGGGTTTTGCCTGTTGCAAGGACAACAAGGCGTCGGCGAACCACTCGGCATCCTGCCCGGTAACCGACGTCTGTCGGTTTAACAGGTATGTTGCCCGGGACCAACCGAAACGATTTTCGGCAAGCAGGTAGCAAAATTGCTTAATTTCATCTACCGCGTATAAACTTATCAGATTATCCACGAACTGCTGTTCGATTTCCGCCAGGGTTTGCATGCATACAAACATACGCCATCCAGCTGTATTGGCCAAACCATGCGGTGGGTTGCGTAAACTCAACGTTCCCTAGCCTTGTCTTTGCTTAGGGCTTCGTCTGAAGGTCTAAACCTGTGCGCACAATCTGTGGAAGATTTAAAAGGCCGCCAATAAAAAGAACATTTTTAAGTAAGTTTGCCTCATGCAGGAACATGAGGTTTACATGCGTCGTTGCTTGGAGTTAGCTCCTCTGGGTATGGGGTCGGTGAGCCCCAATCCAATGGTAGGGGCCCTGTTGGTGCATGATGGAAAGGTCGTAGCGGAAAATTATCACCAGCGGTATGGCGGACCGCACGCGGAAGTGCTAGTGGTGGAGGAAGTGATCAGGAAGTATGGTTCGGATGCCGCTGCATTATTCCGTGATTCAACGATGTATGTCAGTTTGGAACCGTGTGCCCACCACGGGAAAACACCGCCGTGCGCAAACCTATTGGCCCAGCACCAGCTGAAGGAGGTCGTTGTAGCCTGCCGCGACCCGTTCGGACACGTGAACGGGCAGGGGATAACCATCATGGAGGAGGCGGGCATCCGGGTAACGGAAGGCATACTGGCCGACGCGTCGCGTTGGCTGAACCGTCGGTTTTTTACCCGCATAAGCGAGCAGCGCCCTTATGTTATCCTAAAATGGGCACAAACCGCTGATGGGTACATGGCGCCAGCCGATCGCACGCAGCGTTGGATAACCGGTGCGGAAGCGAAGCAATTGGTACACCGCTGGCGTAGCGAAGAAGATGCCGTGTTGGTGGGCGTTCGCACGGCCATAGCAGACAACCCGAAGCTCAACGTCAGGGAATGGCAGGGCCGGAACCCTAAAAGGGTGCTTATCGATAAAGACCTCGTTGTTAGCGAAAGTGCTCATCTGCTCGATGGAAGTACAGAGACCATCGTGTTAAACGCCACACGGACGGATTGGAAGGATAATGTCAAATACCTCGCGTTGGAGGATTTCGATTGGTATTTACCCCAGAAAATACTGTTCCAGCTTTATTTGATGGATATCCAATCGATAATCGTAGAAGGCGGGCGAAAAACGCTCGATCTCTTCATCGGGGCCGGATTGTGGGATGAAGCCCGGGTGTTTACCTCGTCGCACACTTGGGGCGACGGCATACCTGCGCCCCGTTGCCATGCGCCGCTTGCAAGTAGTCAGCAGGTGGGCGCCGACCGCTTGAATATATACTACCGTAATCAGCATAATATCAGTTAATGGACTTCTATATCGCCGCAGTGATCCAAGCCCTATGCTTCGGCCCATTGGTCGTAGGGCTTTTTCTGTCGATGAAGATTTTCAATATCCCGGATATTACAACCGACGGGAGCTATACCTTGGGTGCGGTTATCACCGCTGTGGGCCTATCCCAGGGATATCCGCCAATGGTGGCCCTACTTTTGGCGATGGGCGGAGGCGCCTTGGCTGGCTGCTGTACGGCATTGATCCACACGTGGGTGCGGATACACGCGCTGTTGGCAGGCATCCTCGTGATGACCGCGCTTTATTCCGTCAATCTGGTGCTCCTCGGACGGTCTAACATGCCGTTGCTCGATTACCCGGATGTTTTCGACCGCCTGGGCATGTTCGACAGTGTCGACGGCAACACCTTATCGGTTTTGCTATTGTTTGTTTTGCTGTTGCTTTTAGCCATGAGTTACCTGCTGCACAGCGATTTTGGCATCGCACTCCGTGCTACGGGCGACAGCGAGCCGATGATCCGTGCCCAAGGTGTAAATACCACACGGATGAAGGTGTATGGTTTAGCCCTATCCAATGCACTGGTTGCATGGAGTGGGGGGCTCATGGCCCAATTCCAGGGGTTTGCCGACATCAATATGGGGATTGGTATCGTCATCAGCGGACTCGGCGCTGTGATTATCGGTGACACGTTGATCAATTTCATGAAACTGCGGTCCATGCTGCCGATGTTGGTTTGTATCATCGTGGGCGTGGTTTTATTCCAATCGGTGCTCGCCGTGGCACTCAGCGCTGGCGTTAATCCCAGTCTGTTGAAACTTACCACGGCACTGCTGGTGCTGGGTATAATAGCGCTGCCCCGCGTTGGGGGTGCCCTGCAGCTTACCAAACGATAGTTAAAAGGGGAGATGCTTCAGCTTCAACATATCACCAAGATATTCAACCGGGGTAAGGCCACCAAAGTCGTGGCGGTACGCGACCTCAACCTCCGGTTGGCCCCGGCGACGTTCACCGTCGTGGTCGGTGCCAATGGCTCAGGAAAAAGTACATTGCTTAATTTGATTGCGGGGAGCGCCTATCCCGATGGAGGTACTATGCTGTTGAATGGGCGTGAGGTCCACCGGTTGCCTGATTACCGCCGTAGTAGGTGGATAGGACGGGTGTTCCAGAACCCGTTGCTCGGTACTGCCGCCTCGCTCAGCATGTTGGACAACTTCCGGATGGCTGCCCTCCGCGGGTCGACCAAGTGGATGAAACTGGGTGCCGGTAGCACGTTCCGGAAGCAGGTCGCGGAAAAAGTGGCGACCTTGGGGATGGGCCTGGAAAATAAGCTGACACAGCCCATGGGAACACTGAGTGGCGGGCAACGGCAAGCGCTTACCCTGTTAATGACGGTGATGGCCGATGTCGACATTCTGTTGCTCGATGAACCGTCTGCCGCACTCGATCCACGTTCTGCGCGGCAAGTGATGGAAATCGCTTCACGTCTGATAGCTGAAGATCACCTTACTGCACTGCTCGTAACGCACAACATCAACGAGGCGCTCCGCTACGGGAACCGGCTTATCCAGATGGAGAATGGCGAAATTATAAGGGATTACGACGAGGCTGCCAAACGCGCGCTAGACCACAGTACGGTAGTATCGTGGTTTGATTATTTCTAATCAAATTTTTACCTTTGGTACGCGTGTACCTAAGAGCCTGACGTATGACCTTCTCTGAAGAGATATTGCATTTCATTTGGAGGTACCGGTTGTTCGCTCAACGGAACCTCCGCACCCAATCGGGTGCATCGATTCGAATTCTTCATGTGGGGATGCACAATCACGATGCAGGTCCGGATTTTTTGGCAGCGCGCCTGGTCATCGACGAGGTGGAATGGGGCGGGAACGTAGAAATCCATATGCGGACGTCCGACTGGAGCCGGCATTTGCACCATCAAGACAAAGCGTACAACAACGTTATCCTCCATGTGGTTTACGAGCATGATAAGGTCGTTTACCGGGAAGATGGTACCCCGCTTGAAACGTTGGAGTTGAAGCCAAGAATAGCCCCTACGTTTTTGCCAAGGTACCGGGAACTAATGAGCGGTATGTGGTGGATCCCCTGTGAGAAAATGATTTACCGCGTTCCGCCGTTTCACTTATCGCAGTGGTTGTCTCGGCTATTGATGGAGCGTTTCGAGCATAAAATTTCGGCTATATATACCTTGTTGGACCAACAGCGCGGCAGCTGGGAAGAAACCTGCTATATCTGGGTCGCCCGGAATTTCGGCTTTAAAGTGAATGCCGACGCTTTCGAGCAATTGGCCCGTAGCCTGCCCTTGACGGTGATCCGTAAACATAAAAATAATCCGCTTTCGGTAGAAGCGTTATTCTTCGGCCAGGCCGGGATGTTAGAAGGTCAGGCTTTCGAAGATACCTACCCGCAGGCATTGCAGCATGAGTACGCACACCTGCGCAGGCTGCATTCGTTACAGCCCATGGCGGCCACCGCATGGCGTTATATGCGTACTCGCCCGGGTAATTTCCCGACGGTCCGGATTGCACAGCTCTCGGCACTCTTTTTTCGGTCCACCCAATTGTTTTCCGCTATTACCGGTACCCGCGAAATTTCGTCCTTGAAGGCTTTTTTTGATAATCTTCCAATCAATCCGTATTGGTTGAAACATTACCGGTTCGACGTTGAATCAGCACCACGGGGGAACCAATTGGGTGAACGGTCGATAGAAATACTGCTCATCAATGCCGTGGCGGGCATGATATTTGCCTATGGTAAATATATTGGGAAAGAAATGTATATTTACCGGGCCATTGCCTTGCTAGAAGCGCTAAAAGCAGAAGACAACGCGGTTCTGAAACGTTTCTCGGCATTGGGGGTCAAAGCAGCGCACGCTGCTGATTCGCAGGCATTGTTGCAGATGAAAACGTTTTACTGCGACAAGAAAAAATGCTTGGATTGTGGGTTAGGGTTGCAGTTGATCAAACACGATGAATGATGGTAAAGCGAATTCTCCTGTTCTTCGAACAACGTTCCTTTGGAGTTTGTACCTACTTAGGTGAGCGTTTCGGTATCTCCATTTCCAAGCTCCGGCTATTTTTTATTTATACGTCTTTTCTGGCCGTCGGCTTTCCGATTATTTTTTATTTCTTGGCCGGCATAGTTTTGGATTTCCGGAACTACATCAAACGTATGCGTCACCGGCTCTGGGATGTTTAGTCGTTTAGGAAGTGCGGGCGATTGCTGATTGAGTCCTAGACTTTCAGGATGTTTGCAATCTCGGTATGCCCTTTTTCGTCGGCCAAGTCCGATGCGGTCTTACCCATTTCATTCTTGATTTCGACTGATGCGCCATGTTCTAACAGTAGGATAATGAGATCGATATTCCCCGTCTGTGCAGCCAGGTGCAGCGGGCTGGTACGCGACGTCTGTAACACGTTAACTTCGGCACCCGCTTCAATGAGCATCTTGGCAATCCCGTCAAAACCGGAGCCTACAGCGGCATGTAAGGGATATACATTATAACCGTTACGGGAGTGGGAGTTCGGATCTGCACCTCTTCCCAATAGAAAGTGGACGATATCCTCGTTGCCGAAATGGGCTGCCATCCCCAACGGGGTAAACCCGTGATCAGATATCAGTTCAAGTGCATCCGGATCGTCCTCCACCATAGCCTGTACTTGTTCCAGCAAATTGGCTGCGGCGGCTTCGTGTATGCTGAGCTCGTTGATGTGTTTAAGCAGGACTTTGACGATTTGGGGCTTATTGTAATAGCAGGCCAGTAGAAGGGGAGATATTTCGTGACTCGTTTTTTGGCTGCACAATGCAGGGCTCCCATTCAATAAATCGTCGATGGCTAGGCTGTCGCCTTTTTCTATATATTCTTCCAGTAAACTGAGGCTCATTTTTCTAACTTGGATGTCAACAACTAAATACAAGGACGAAATAACTAAAAATTTATCAAACCTGCACGACTGCCGCTTAAAAAGAACGCACGGAAAAAGCCGATTTGTGCGTGGAGGCCGCTGATGCGGAAAGGAAATCGGACAAAAAGAGACGATGTAGTCATCTCGTTGTAGTATTACGTCTACAAAAACGCTTTTTAGGTGTGTAATTGTTTGGTATACCCAATCTTTGATGTACTTTTGTAATGCCCTCCCAAAGGGCATGTTTTTCATAGGTAGATGTAGGGTCGAATAATTCAGTTATTCGGCCCTTTTTTATTTCATAACCTTAAAAGTGCGTTTTTGGCCGTTTTAGGCCTTTTCTGTTTTGGCGACCTAGCCGATTGTAATGTGACATTCGCCTTTAACAGTTCGAATGCTTCTGTTTCCGACGCCCGGAAAATTGTTAAAAAATGTGAAATTATTTTTGGAAAAATCGCGTTTTTATACTTTTGCCCGTACAATTTATCATTTCTAAATAAGTCGATTTTCTTATGTTAACACGTGCCATTACTTTACCAAAAGTTATCATTTTGCTATTGGTGTTGTGCGGGGTGGTTCCCATTCCGGGTGTGCAACGCGTTACCGTTGCACAAAGTTTGTCTTTATATACACCATATACCAAAATCTCCGTGCCTCCAGGCGAATCCATAGATTACTCCGTCGATGTAATCAACAACAGTGGCAGTATTCGCGACGCGGAATTGACCGTTTCGGGTTTGCCCGAAGGGTGGACCTATGAGCTTACCTCCGGTGGGTGGTCGGTAGAGAAGCTTTCCGTATTGCCGCGCGAAAAGAAAAATGTTTCATTTAAGGTGCAAGTGCCCTACAAGGTCGAGAAGGGTACGTATCAGTTCAGACTCGCCGCAAGAGGTGCCAGCAGTTTGCCGCTCACCGTGGTGGTGTCCGAACAGGGCAGCTTCAAATCGGAGTTCAATACCGATCAAGCGAATATGGAAGGCGCGGCTAACTCTTCATTCACCTTCAATGCGACGTTGCGCAACCCATCCAGCGAGGAGCAGGTCTATGGGCTTCGTGCACAGGTGCCACCGGGTTGGAACGCCCTCTTTCGCGCCAATGGCAAGCAGGTGTCTTCGGTAAAGGTCGACCCCAACCAGACGCAGAATATTAACATAGAGCTGGATCCGCCAGATCAATTGGGCGCCGGTAAATATAAAATACCTGTGGTTGCGTCGACGAGTGGGATGTCTTCCGAGTTGGAGCTCGAAGTGGTTATTACAGGGTCATATAACTTAGAACTTACCACACCAACCGGACGGTTAAGCACATCGATTACTGCAGGCGGCGACGAGAAAGTTGAGCTTTTGGTGAAAAACACAGGTTCAGCGCCGCTGAAAAACGTCGAGATGAAATCGTCGGCACCGGTCGATTGGACCGTGGAGTTCCAGCCGGCTAAAATCGACGTGATCGCGCCGGGCCAACATGCACAGGTTATCGCTACTATCGAAGCAAGTGGTAAGGCCGTGGCCGGCGACTATGTGACCAATCTGGAAGCCAAAACCCCAGAAAAGACGGCGACGGCGTCGTTTCGCGTATCTGTCCGTACACCGTTGCTTTGGGGATGGTTGGGCATCATGATCATTTTGGGAGCGTTGGGTGGCGTTTATTATTTGTTCCGCAAATATGGAAGGAGGTAAAACGTGGGCCAATCAATTATCGAGCTCAAGGGGCTTACCAAACGATATGGTGATTTTACGGCTGTAGACGGCCTCGACCTCTCCGTTTATAAAGGAGAGATTTTCGGACTGCTCGGTCCCAACGGCGCGGGTAAGTCCACGACAATCTTGATGATGCTCGGGCTTACCGATCCCACCTCGGGCGCGGTGTGTGTATGTGGCATCGATTCAACGGTAAACCCTATCGAAGTGAAGCGGCGAGTGGGCTATCTGCCCGACGACGTAGGGTTTTATGAGCAGTTGAGCGGCCGCGAAAACCTGCTGTATACGGCCCGGCTCAATCGCCTTTCATCAAATGACGCGGCCAGTCGTGTCGACCGCCTTCTGGGCCGCGTTGGCCTGCAGGAGGCTGCCGAAAAGAAGGTCGGCAAATACTCGCGCGGCATGCGGCAGCGTTTGGGGTTGGCTGACGTATTGGTTAAAAATCCGGAAGTGATTATCCTTGATGAGCCAACCTTGGGGATAGACCCCATCGGCGTGCGTGAATTTTTGGAATTGATCGTGGCGCTAAGCCGTGAGGAGCAGATCACCGTACTGCTTTCTTCGCACCACTTGCACCAGGTGCAGCAGGTATGTGACCGCGTAGGCATATTCGTGGCAGGGCGGCTTCTCGCCGAAGGACGCGTCGCCGACCTGTCGCGGGCGCTCTTTTCAGATAACGAACCGTTTATTATCGAAGCCGGTATCAATACGGAGGGCGTGAATAGCGCGTCAGGAGGGCTAGCAGCCGTCAAAGCAGCTGTGGGAGCGTTGAGCCATGTCGTGTCCGTATCGGCCGAAGCAGGTAAACTGCGCATTGGGAGTGAAGAGGATGTCAGCGCCGAGGTGGCGCGCGCCGTGGTCAATTCCGGTTTTGACCTCACTTCACTGACGATGAAAGAATACGGTCTGGATGATATTTACACAAAATATTTCGAGGGAGGCGAGGTGTATGGAAAAACTGCCTGATACAAGTAACCAAATGAAAGCTGGCCGTTGGGTGGCCAGGGTGGCCGATGCCGTCGAACGGATACGGTCGAGAGCCAGTGAACGGAGGGCCCACCGCGTGATCCATCCTTTCTGGGTAATCGTTCAAAAGGAAATCGCCGACCATGTGCGGAGCTGGCGCTTTAACGTGCTGTTGTTCCTGATTTTGTTGACGTGTTTCGGGTCGTTGTATACATCCATAACAAATTTAGTAGCAGAGCTTTCGAAGTCGAGCAGCGCAGATGATCCCTTTCTGTTTTTGAAGTTATTTACGCAATCTGATGGCACGTTACCTCCGTTCCACGTATTCATAGGTTTCCTCGGACCGTTACTGGGTATCGGGCTGGGCTTCGATGCCATCAATTCTGAGCATAATTCGGGCACACTGAGCCGCATCATGTCACAACCCATCCATCGCGACTATTTGATTAATGCCAAGTTTGTCGCGGCATTGACGGTAATCGGCGTGATGTTCTTCGCGCTTGGCTTCCTGGTAATGGGCTTTGGCTTATTCATCATCGGCATTCCGCCTACGGCAGCAGAATTCATGCGGATTATTTTTTTCTTGTTGCTGAGCATTCTTTACGTCGCGTTTTGGCTTAATTTAGCGGTTTTTTTGTCCATTCGCTTCCGCCAAGCAGCTACGTCGGCGCTCACGGCAATAGCCATTTGGTTGTTCTTTACCGTTTTTTATCAGCTCATTGTCAATATGGTTGCCCGCGCGATGGCACCACCGGAGATGGTGTCGCAAGAGCAGCTGTTGAGCTATCAAGCGTTTATCAGTAACCTCATGCGCGTTGTTCCCAGCCAGTTGTATACCGATGCTACAACCACGTTGTTGGTGCCGTCGGTAAGGAGCTTGGGGCCGCTCACCATGCAACAAACTTATGGCGCCATTCCAAGTCCGCTGCCATTAGGGCAAAGTTTACTGATTGTTTGGCCGCAGCTCACCGGGCTTGTGGCGGCCACCGTCGTTTGCTTTGCGCTGTCGTACGTTTCGTTTATGCGGAAGGAAATCCGGTCGCGGTAAGCGGCTGCCAGGCTAACTGGCTGCGCTTGTATTTAAAGAGCGATTTGGTTATGTTTGACAAACTTTCATAACGATGAAGCGGAAGATTGTTGTTGCCATAACCGGAGCCAGTGGGGCCATTTACGCCAAAGTATTGCTGGACAAACTGATGGCGCTCGATGATCAGTGGGATACTGTCGCATTGGTCATGTCGGATAACGCGCGGGACGTATGGAAATACGAGTTGGGGAGCGATAGTTTCGCCGACTATCCGTTTGCCCTATATGAAAAAAGCGATTTCTATGCACCGTTCGCATCGGGGTCGGCCCGGTTTGACACGATGATTGTGTGCCCGTGCTCGATGGGCACGTTGGCGAGGATAGCACATGGCACTTCTTCCGATTTGACCACCCGTGCGGCAGATGTGATATTGAAGGAGCGTCGTAAACTGATTTTGGTGCCGCGGGAGACACCATTGAGCACCATCCATATCCGCAATATGCTGACGGTTACCGAGGCGGGGGGCATTGTTTGTCCGGCAAGCCCCTCTTTCTATAGCCTGCCCACAAACGCCGAAGCGATTGCCGCAACGGTAATCGATCGCGTATTGGCCTTGGCGGGCTTGGAAACAGGCGGATATGAGTGGGGGCAACCGCAAATTCTAAAAAATAAATAGTTGCCATTGCGGCGGATTTTGTAATTTTGTTCGTTAATGAATGTGTGCGCTGCCATAAATCCACTCTGTTTGTGTTTTTACGATATCTATGGATAACCTACTCATCAAATCTGCCAAAATTGTTTTTCCGGACACGCCTTTCCATAATCGCGAAGTGGATGTGTTAATCAATGACGGAAAGATTGCCCAAATCGCTGCCGATATCCAGGCCGATGGTGATGATCAAACCGTGGTGGATGCAAAAGGGCAATATTTGGCGCCAGGGTTTTTCGATATGAACGTTAATTTCGGCGAGCCCGGGCTGGAAACCAAGGAAGATATCGTGTCTGGCTGTGCGGCTGCCGCTGCCGGCGGATTCACGGGCGTGGCCGTCAGACCGAATACATACCCCCCGCTGCACAGCCGGTCGGAAGTGGCGTTGGTTGTAAATCATGCAAAATCGTTGTTGGTTGATGTGCATCCGATTGGCACCATCAGCAAAAACCGAAAGGGGGAGGAGCTAGCCGAGTTGTATGATATGAAGTTGGCTGGGGCCGTAGCGTTCAGCGACGGCGACCGACCCGTGCAGCAGGCGGGCCTGATGAGCAGGGCATTGCTGTATAGCAAAGGTTTCAACGGGCGCATTATAGCTTATCCCGAAGACGTATCGGTTGCAGCAGGGGCAAAGATGAATGAGGGCGTGATGAGTACTTTTCTGGGTATGCGCGGTAACCCCAACTTGGCGGAAGCCTTGATGGTAGCCCGAGACCTCTATCTTGCCGAATACAACCATGCGGCCATCCATTTTTCGACCATCAGTACCGCGGAAAGTGTAGACCTGATCCGTAAGGCGAAAGCCAAAGGCATACAGGCCACCTGCGAGGTCGCAGCCCACCATTTGGTGATGACAGACGATTTGATTGTCGGCTTCGATAGCAACTATAAGGTCAGTCCTCCCCTCCGCACAGCGGAAGACCGCGAGGCGCTCCTGAACGGAATTAAAGACGGTACCATCGATGCCATTGTTTCCCAGCATACCCCCCATGAAGTTGAGTATAAGGAAGTCGAATACCAAATCGCGGCAGATGGTATTATAGGCTTGCAAACCGTGCTGCCTTTGGTTATTCAGGCCGGATTGACGGTCGGCCAACTTGTCGATAAACTGGCTATCGGTCCGCGGCGCGTATTGGGACTGCCCGTGCCTGTATTTAAGGAAGGTGCGGATGCCAACCTTGCCTTATTCGATATCAACAAGGAATGGCGTTTCGACCAGCGAACGAACCGTTCGAAATCAAATAACAGTCCGCTGCTTGGCCATACCCTGAAAGGGGCCGTAACAATGGTGATTAATAAACGTCAAACCGCAAACACATGATTATAATGGACCCAAATATTCATAATGCGCTAGCGAAATGCCTGCAGAACTATGCGGAGCGCGCACAACTGGAAGTCGTTCACGTCTTAGTTCCGTTAGTCGACGTGTTTGAAAGCGAAAAAGTGTTTTTGGATAAGGTAGCGGCGGCTGACGCCATCTTTGATGATTACCCGCGTTTTGAGGAGCTGCGTGAAGTCATCTTTGATCTTCTCCTGATGAATTTCTTCGCCGCCGATGTGAAAAAGCTTGAGAGTGATTACCTCGAATCGGAAGCGTGGGACGCTATTGAGGAGCAAACCATTGATCGGGGGACCGAATTGCTCAATTTGCTATTGTATTTCCGCGAGTGTGCCGATGAGAACATCGAACCGCAGCTAGACGATTATCTCAAGGAATTTTTGCTGGTAGACGAGGATGAATTTCAGGATGAGTATCTAATCTATGAGCCGGTTATCGCCAACCAATTGCTTGTGGATAGCGCCTACGGCGAAATAGCGAAGGTAGCAGCGAAAATTCCGGAAGACCAGGAACTTGCTGACTTGTTTTATCCGATAATGAGCTTTTTTTACGAACAACATCCCTCCGACGCCGATTGGGCAGCATACACCGCAGCCAGCATTAATCCGGCATTCGACAATGCCATTTACGGATTATTAACAGCCTATCATCATTAATAAAACACACATAGCCATGACAACAAATTTAAACACGGAAGAAAAGACGAGCGCCAAGCGGTTCGCAATCAATAATGCATTGGTGTGGGCAGTAATCAATATTGTTATCTTCCTATTGGTATACTATGCCTCACCTACATTGATGGCAAACCCGGCTTTTAGTTTTATTACCATGGCCATAGGTATAGGTCTTGCCATTTATTTCACAATCGATCTGCGGAAGAAAATAGGTGGTTATTGGTCTTTCCGCGAAGCTCTGGGCAATATTTTCCTCATGTTCTTCGTACAGGTGGTCATCTACACGGCCTTCACCACCGCGTTTGCCAAATGGATTGAGCCGGAATATGCCAATATGATGCGTGAGGTTGCGCTGAATGCGACCACCGAAATGGCCGAGGCCTTCAGTTCCGATCAGGAAGCGATCGACGAAATGATCGCGGAGGCGGAGAAAAGTGTAGAAAAGCAGGTGAACCCCGGATTCATGGACTTTGTGCAGGGGCTCGCCATTGCCGCCATCTTTTACTTTATCGGTGCACTTATTTTTGCCGCCATTTTCAAGCGCGACCGTCCGGTTTTTGCAGCTCAGGATGATGGCGACGACGCTTGGAAAAGCAGCGATGGGAACGATGCCGTGGTGTAAGTAAGGGAGCTGATGGATATTTCCGTTGTTATTCCGTTATATAACGAAGCAGAATCGCTGCCCGAGCTCGCCGCATGGATTAGGCGGGTCATGGACGACCATCGGTTCAGCTATGAAATTATTATGGTAGATGATGGAAGTACAGACGAATCCTGGATGGTCATCGAAGGGCTCAAAGTCATCAATCCGAAAATTTCCGCAGTCAAGTTTAGGCGTAATTATGGAAAGTCTGCGGCTTTGAATGTGGGGTTTGCAGCTGCGCAAGGCGGTGTGGTTATCACCATGGATGCTGATTTGCAGGATAGCCCGGATGAGATCCCCGAGTTGTACCGGCGCATTACCGTGGATGGATTCGACCTCGTGTCGGGCTGGAAGCAGAAGCGGCATGACCCGCTGAGCAAGACATTGCCCACCAAACTTTTCAACGCCGTTACGAGGCGCATGTCGGGTATCCATAACCTCCATGATTTCAATTGCGGACTGAAGGCCTATCGCAAAGAGGTGGTAAAGAGTATTGAGGTTTATGGCGAGATGCACCGGTATATCCCCGTGATTGCCAAATGGGCCGGGTTCCGGCGCATCGACGAACAGGTTGTCCAGCATTTCCCCCGGAAGTATGGTACAACCAAGTTCGGCCCGGGTCGCTTTATTAAGGGGTTCCTGGATCTGCTTTCCATTTTCTTTGTAGGCAAGTTCGGCAAGCGACCTATGCATTTCTTCGGCACCATGGGAGTGCTGAGCTTCCTTGCCGGCTTCGTTATCGCCATTTGGCTCATCGCCGAGAAACTGGTCAGCATTGCCAACCAGAGCCCTTATCGCAACGTGACCGAACAACCCCTGTTTTTCTTTGCACTCATCGCTATCGTTATCGGCACACAACTGTTTCTCACGGGCTTTGTTGCCGAATTGGTCTCAAGAAATGGCGTGGATCGCAACAACTATCAGATTGAGAAGGTGATTTGATGCATATTTTCTTTTCAGTAATCATTCCGCTCTATAACCGGCCCCAGGAGGTTGATGAGCTGCTTGACAGTCTCACGCGGCAAACCTACTCGCCATTCGAGGTGCTCGTCATTGAAGATGGTTCGACGCGCGATGCCCGCGACGTTGTGGAACGGTATCAGGGGGCTTTGGATTTGCACTATTACGTTAAGCCGAATGCCGGACAGGGGTTTGCACGCAATTTCGGGTTTGAGCGGGCTCGTGGGGACTACTTTGTTATCTTCGATTCGGATTGCCTTATTCCGCCTGATTACCTGGCACGGGTTGCCGCTTTTCTGCGAGAGACGCCGCTCGATGCTTATGGCGGCCCCGACGCTGCCCATGAGTCGTTCACCGCGATACAGAAGGCCATCAGTTATGCCATGACCTCCCCATTTACCACCGGCGGCATTCGTGGCAACCGGAAACACGTGGGGCAGTTCCATCCACGCAGTTTCAATATGGGGGTGTCGCGAGCGGTGTGGGAACAGGTCGGTGGATTTAAATTGACGCGCCTTGGCGAAGACATCGAATACAGTGTCCGCATCCAAGCCTCGGGCTTTCGGATCGGACTCATTCCCGATGCCGTGGTGTTCCATAAGCGGCGCACGGATTTCCGGCAATTTTATAAGCAGTTGCATTTTTTCGGCCGGGCCCGTATCAATATCTATAAACACTTCCCCGCCGAGCTCAAGCTGGTTCATTTTTTTCCGGCTGCTTTCGTGCTGTACATAGTCGCGTTGCTGCTGGTTAACGTATGGAATGTCGGTGGACCATTGGCCTTGGTGGGGAACGTATCGCTCGGCGCTTACACATTGCTTGTTTTTACCCATGCGTTGGTTAAGACCCGGCAGCTGAAGGTGGCGTTGCTCAGCGTAGTTGCTTCCTACACCCAATTGTGCGCTTACGGATTAGGATTCATACAGGATTTTGTTAAGCGGGTGGTGTTGATAATTCCCGTTTGCTATTTCGTGGGATGAGTTGTATTTTGGCACAGCGAAAACTGATTGCATTTGTTATCCAATACACCACATACCCTCGATAAACTGGAAACCCTGCTAAAAACGCTAGGTTACAAAGTGCGGTATGAAAAAGGCAATTTCAGAACAGCGGCTTGTGTGCTTGAACACAGCAAGGTGGTTGTAGTCAATCGATTCTCGAACATAGAAACGAAAATCAGTTCCTTAGTGGCTATCCTGAGGGATGTGCCGGCGGCCGATGGCGACCTCGACGAGAAGCAGCGGCAGTTTTTACGAAGTATCAAACAAACTCAACTTACGATTTGACGATTACATTTTTAGGCACAGGCACATCCCAGGGGGTTCCGGTTATTGCTTGCGATTGCCCGGTATGCACCTCATCAAATGGTAAAGACAACCGCTTGCGATCGTCCGTGTTGATTGAATTGGACGGCAAAAACATCGTGATCGACACCGGCCCGGATTTCCGCTACCAGATGTTACGGGAACGTATTACCCGCTTGGACGCCGTATTATATACCCATTCGCATAAGGACCATGTCGCTGGATTAGACGATGTGCGTGCCTTTAATCGCCAGCAAGGCGGCGCTATCGATATTTATGGTACCGCGGCTGTGCACGAAGCATTGCGGCGCGAATTTTATTATGCGTTTTCCGCTAAGCGATATCCGGGAGTGCCCATGCTTAACCTCCACGAAATAACTACGGCACCATTCGGGTTGTTCGGCCATGAAGTGGTGCCCATCGAAGTGATGCACTATATGATGCCGGTGCTGGGCTTCCGTATCGGTGATTTCACCTATATTACGGATGCTAAGACAGTGAGCAATACCCAGATTGAGAAGATAGTCGGAAGCAAGGTGTTGGTAGTCAATGCCCTGCAGCGCGACGCCCACATTTCCCATTTCACCTTGGCCGAGGCCGTGGCGTTTGCGGAGCGGATCGGTGCGGAAAAGACTTTTTTCACGCATATCAGCCATCGGCTCGGCCTGCATAACGATGTCGAAGCAGAGTTACCCAGCGGCATTCATCTGGCTTATGATGGTTTGCAACTAACCGTTTTGTGACCATTCGTCACACCTGCTCAAACTTTTTATCACCACCCGTGTTATTGTAGGTAAATTGTTTCATATAACCTCAATATTTTATGGGAAATTTGCTTTATATCATTGCGGTAATTCTGGTGGTCATTTGGGCGATAAGCTATTTTGGCGGTTACTACACCGGAGGGATTATCCACGTCTTATTGGTAATCGCGATAATCGCGATTTTATTGCGCGTCATCCGAAGCGCAGCCTAAAGCATCTTTTGGAGGAGGATTTTTGCGATGCTTAAATCTTCCGGAAAGGTGATTTTGATATTACGGGTATCCCCATCCACCAAGGTGATGGGATACCCTTTTTTTTCCACTACTGAAGCGTCGTCGGTAAAGGACGTGTCGTCATCTCGGTCATACGCGTCGATGAGCATGGTCCCATGGAATGCCTGCGGCGTTTGCATGAGATAAACGTGCGACCGCGGGCACGCATTGTTTTTTAGCCCGTTGCCGCTTTTTATCCGGACGGAGTCTGTACTGCGGAGCGCCAGGGCTGCGGCGCCATTCCGTTTTGCCTGCTTGTACGTTTCGTCGATCAGCGCCGGGGGCACCAAAGGCCGGGCAGCATCGTGGACGGCAATTACACTGTTCGCCCAGTCCGCATCCAGCGATTGTATTGCTTTTAATCCATTCTTTACGCTTTCAAAGCGGCTGTTTCCGCCATTCACCACCGTATGCTCTGTGGAAAACGAATGCTTCTCGCATAACGTCTGCCAGTCGTTCTGCATGGTTGGATGGATAACAACGATAAGCTGTGGAGAACTATTGCATCGGCAGAACGCGCGGATGGCATGCATCATAACCGGAAGGCCATCCAGTAACAGAAATTGCTTAGGCGTATCAGAGCCCATGCGGCTACCGGTTCCGCCCGCGACAATTATCGCATAGTTCCTACACACGGCTAACGACCAACAAGTAGTGTAACCAACGACTTAAATAATCAACATAGCATCGCCATAGCTGTAGAAACGGTATTTCTCTTTAACAGCTATTTCGTATGCATTCATCACGTTTTCATAGCCACCAAATGCCGCTATCATCACCAGCAGTGTTGACTCGGGCGTATGGAAGTTCGTGATCATGCTATTGGCAATACTGAAGTCGTACGGCGGATAGATGAATTTGCTCGTCCATTCGTTTGCCGGTTTAAGATGTCTGTCGGCAGATACGGCTGATTCGATTGCGCGCATGGATGTCGTGCCGACCGAGCACACGCGTCGTTTCGCATCAATGGCGGCGTTAACCGTTTTCGCGGCTTCTTCGGGAATGAAAAATTGCTCCGAATCCATTTTGTGCTTGGTGAGGTCTTCAACCTCAACCTGACGGAAGGTGCCCAACCCGACATGCAACGTGATTTCGGCAAACTCAACACCTTTCAACTCCAAACGTTTCATCAGTTCGCGGCTGAAATGGAGACCGGCCGTTGGAGCTGCCACCGCTCCCTCATGTTTGGCAAAGATGGTTTGGTAACGGAATTTGTCTTCCGGTGTGGCTTTGCGCTTGATGTATTTCGGTAAAGGGGTTTCGCCCAGTATTTCGATGTTACGGCGGAACTCCTCGTCGGTACCGTCAAACAAAAAACGGATCGTGCGGCCCCGGGAGGTAGTGTTGTCCACCACTTCAGCCACCAGCAAGTCGTCCTCACCGAAATACAACTTGTTTCCTACCCGGATTTTACGCGCAGGGTCTACCAGGACGTCCCATAAGCGGAGTTCTTTGTTCAATTCGCGCAAAAGAAACACTTCGATTGTTGCGCCGGTCTTTTCCTTATTTCCGTACATCCGGGCAGGGAAGACCTTGGTGTTGTTAAGGATCATCACGTCCTTGTCGTCGAAATAATCCAACACATCCCGGAAAATTTTATGCTCTATCTTGCCTGTTTTTCGGTCGAGTACCATCAACCGGGATTCATCCCGTTGGTCAGCCGGTTCGTAAGCAATTAATGATTCAGGTAAATTGAACTTAAACTGTGATAGCTTCATTGTTGATGTGAATTTTAGATGCAGGCATACCGATATGCCCACGTGTAAATCAGCGTGCAAAGTTATGAAATTATTTAATATTATATTGTGTATTTTTGGCTGTAACTTAGTGCGGTTTTAGTCGTCTTACTACATATGATGTTATTCCTGAAATTGATCGGCGAGAGTTTTGGTTTTGCATTCGCGGCGCTGCGCGAGAACCGCACGCGGACGTTTTTGTCGTTGTTGGGTGTTACGATAGGAATCCTCATCATTATCGGGGTGTTTTCGGCTGTGGATACATTACGGGCGAATTTGGAGAATAGCGTCGAGAAACTGGGCAGTAAGACACTTTACGTACAGAAATGGCCGTGGGGAGGGGGAGAAGAGTACCCTTGGTGGAAGTATGTCAACCGTCCTGATCCCGACATCCGTGATTTCACTGCACTGCGTAGCCGGATGACGACTGCCGAAGCGATTACCTTCAATATCGATATGGGCAATCGTATGGCCCAGTATGGCAATAACAATGTTTCCGGTATCACCGTCTCTGCCGCCTCACACGAGCTGTACGATATCCGTAAATTCGAAATCGTTGAAGGCCGCTATTTCACGGAGTCCGAGTCAAACCGGGGGAGCAACGTGGCCGTAATCGGGGCAACCATCGCAGAAGGGCTTTTCCCGGGCGGAGCCAGTCCGATCGGCGAGTCGATCAAAGTGCTGGGGCGCAAGGTCACCGTTATCGGCGTCTTTGAGAAGGAGGGTGAGGGCATGATATTCGATGTGTCGATGGATAATACGGTACTGATACCGCTCAATTTCGGCCGCAACGTCATCAATATCCGCCGTGCTGATTCGTACATTATGGTGAGTGCGCTTCCCCACATTTCGCTCGAGGAGACCGAAAGCGAATTGCGTGGCATGATGCGGTCTATCCGCCGTCTCAGTCCGCAGGAAGAAGACGATTTTTCGCTCAATAAAACCACCATTATCACCGCTCAATTGGATGCGATGTTTGGCGTCATTAATACGGCAGGCGGTTTTATCGGTATCTTTTCGATTTTGGTTGGCGGTTTCGGTATCGCCAACATCATGTTCGTTTCGGTGAAAGAACGCACCCATATTATTGGTATACAGAAGGCGCTCGGTGCCAAGAACTTTTTTATCTTATCTCAATTCCTTATTGAAGCGATCGCCTTATGTATTATCGGTGGGTTGGCCGGCCTTTCTATCGTCTACTTTCTGGCATTTATGGTGAAGCTCGCCTTTGATTTGGCCATTGTTGTCAACGTCGGCATGGTTATTCTCACCATCGTGCTCTCTACCCTTATCGGGCTCATTGCCGGTATCATACCTGCTGCCATGGCAGCACGGTTGGACCCGGTAGAAGCCATTAGGAGCAAATAAAACCGATCAAACCAATTTCGCCAACGCTTCTTTTATCCGCCGCAGGGCCTCTTTTAGCGCATCATCAGATGCGGCGTATGAAATCCGGATGTAATTGTTGTTGCCGAACGAGTCGCCGCCCACGGTGGCCACATGCCCTTCGTTGAGCAGGTAAAGCGCCAGGTCTGCCGAATCTTTGATGGTGTTTCCTTGGGTGTCTTTTTTGCCGAAGAATGCGCTGATATCGGGGAAGAAATAGAAAGCACCCTGCGGTAGGTTCGTTTTCACACCGGGGATGTCTTTCAATAGGTTGTATACC
>Ga0079224_100003396_pt1 | contig 20084 bp, 20 predicted proteins | sample Stecom2015_FD_80414 | JGI IMG/M metagenome (GOLD analysis project Ga0079224, IMG submission 80414) | Agricultural soil microbial communities from Utah to study Nitrogen management - Steer compost 2015 | ecosystem: Environmental > Terrestrial > Soil > Agricultural land | place: USA: Utah...
AGCGCGGTCGCGCGCGTCACCGAGCTGAGCGAGCTCAACCGGGCCAACAGCGTGCTGCTCGCGCGCCGGCGGCGGGAAGTCACCTGGGCCCTGCGCCACCTGGGCCGCACCGAGGCGACTGGCGTGTACGATGCGGGAGGCAGGGCCGCCGCACGTGCACAGACGCGAAGTCTCGGAGTCGGATGAACGAGCCGCCTGACCCAAGGCACGAAGAACCCACCGTCTGGAGCGCCGACGCGCGCTGGGCGCTGGCCATGACCGACGCCGCCGTCGTCCTGCTCGACCCCGACGGCGTGCCCCGCCATGAGAATTCCGCCGCACGGCGCCTGGCCAGCCGGCTGGCTGGCGAGCCGGCACGGGCAGGGGGGGCGGACGAGCCCTCCGCCTGGCCGGCCGGCGAGGCATCGGACGCGTTGCTCTCGCTGGTGCCCGACGGTGCCTGGGACGAGGCCTGCGAGCGGGGCCGGTGGCAGGACCGGGTCAGCGTTCCCCAGCGTTCGCTGTGGCTGGAGATCAAGCTGTTCTGCGACCTGCGATCGTCCCCGGCGCGACGGCTGGCGGTGTTCGGCGATGTCACCGCCCGCGCCGAGCGCGAGGACGAGCTGCAGCGCGCGCAAAAGAAGCTCGCCGGCACCCGCGAGCAATTGCTGCAGGCCGAGAAGATGGCCTCGATCGGCCAGCTCGCGGCCGGGGTGGCCCATGAGATCAACAACCCCATCGGCTACGTCCATTCCAACCTGGGGACGCTGCAGGAGTACACCGGCGCACTGTTCGGGCTCATCGACGCCTACGCCGAGGCACTGGCCGACGCGGATCCGGCCAGCCGCCGCGATGCCATCGCCTCGGCACGCGAGCGGCTGGACATCGACGTCATCACCGGGGACCTGCCGCCCCTGCTCAGGGAATCCCGCGAAGGCATCGAGCGGGTCACCCGGATCGTCCGCGACCTGAAGGATTTCTCGCACGTCGAGCGCGACGCCCCGATGCGGCCGGCAGACCTGCAGCAGGGCCTGGAGTCGACCCTCAACATCGTCTGGAACGACCTCAAGTACAAGGTCCGGGTCGAGAAGCACTTCGCCCCGATGCCGCTGGTGGAGTGCCATCGCTCGGAAATCAACCAGGTCCTGATGAACCTGCTGATCAACGCCGGCCAGGCGATCGGCGAGCGCGGCACCATCGTGCTGGCCACCGGTGCAGGCGATGGCGAGGCCTGGATCAGCATCAGCGACTCCGGCTGCGGCATGCCGCAGGAGGTCATCGAGCGGATCTTCGATCCGTTCTTCACCACCAAGCCGGTCGGCCGCGGCACCGGCCTGGGCCTGGCGATCTGCTACGGCATCATCGCCAAGCACCATGGACGCATCGAGGTCTCGAGCACCCTCGGGGTCGGCAGCACGTTCCGGGTGGTCCTGCCGGTGACCCAGCCCGGCGGCGAAGGCGCGGAAGACCTGCAGGACGGAAGCTGATCCGGCGGAAGGCGGTCCGCCGCTGGCTCAGAACGCCTGTGGTCCCGAGTGCCGGGCCTCGTGGTCCCGGAATGCCGCCTGGATGTGCTCGCGCAGTTCGTCGTCGTCCCACGGCTTGGTCAGGAAGCGGTAGATCGCGCCGCGGTTGATTGCCTCGGTGATGCTCTTCAGGTCGGTGTAGCCCGAGAGCACCATGCGTACGGTGTCGGGGTACAGGTCGCGGACCCGGCCGAGGAACTCGGTGCCGCTCATGTCGGGCATCCGCTGGTCGGAGACGATCACCTGCACCGGGTTGGAGCCGAGCAGGTCGAACGCCTCGCGCACGCTGCTGGCGGCCAGCACCCGGTAGCCGTCGCGCCGGAACAGGCGCACCAGCGAGCGGAGCACGTTCTCTTCATCGTCCACCAGCAGCAGGGTCCGCTCCGGATGGGCGCTGGCGAACGCCTGCGGCAACAGGAAGCGACGGCGGATGAGTTCATCGAGCCGGTCCGCCGGCAAGGGTTCGCCGAACACGAAACCCTGGAAGAAGTCGCACTGGTTGCGGCGCAGGAAGCCCAGCTCGGCCTCGTTCTCCACGCCCTTGGCGATGATCTTCATGTCCAGCCGGTGCCCCATGGCGATGATGCCGCGCACCACCGCTGCGCTGCGGGTGTCGCTGGGCGCGTTGCGGATGAAGGCGCGGTCGATCTTCAGCCGGTCCATCGGGTGCTGTGCCAGTGCCGACAGGCTGAGTCCGCCCAGGCCGAAATCCATCACCGTCAGGGTGGCGCCCAATGCGCGCAGCCCTTCGAGGTTGACGAATACCTGGCGGGTGTCCTGCGCCAGCACCCGCTCGGGGATCTCCAGTTCGATCGCCGCGGGCGGCAGCCCGTGCTGGTGCAGCAGTGCGCCGATCCGGTCCACGCAGTCCGGGTCGGCCAGCAGTGACTCGGGCAGGTGGACCGCCACCCCCAGGTAGTCCAGCCCCTGGGCGCGCCAGCGCGCCAGCCGGCGGGCGGCCTGGGTCATGGTCCACCAGCCGAGCCGCGGCGCCAGCCCCACCCGCTCCACCATCTCCATGAAGCGGTGGGGCAGCAGTTGGCCGTGCTCGGGGTTGTTCCAGCGCAGCAGGGCACTGAAGCCGCAGATACCGCCATCGGTGGCGGCGACAGTGGGCAGGTAGTGCAGTTCCAGCTCGTTCCGGTCCAGCGCCTCGGCGAACCGGCTGGCAAAACCATCCCCGGCGGGCAGCCGTGCCGCCCGTCGCTGGTACAGGGCCACGCTGTCCAGGCCTTCCTCCTTGACCTGCAGCAGCGCGTGTTCGGCCCGGGCCAGCAGCTCGGCGGAGTTGCGCGCGTGGTCGGGGAAGACCGCGACGCCGATCGAGAGGGTCACCGGGATGGTGTAGGGCGGCAGGTACAGTGGCGTGTCGAATGCCTCGCGTACCCGGTCCGCCACGGCGGTGCCATCGGGCTCGCCGTCGCGGTAGCCGAAGCCGGCGACGAACTCGTCGCTGCCCCGGCGCCACAGCCAGGCATCGGCTGGCAGCGCCTGCCGCAGGCGCTGGGCAATCGCCGCAAGAGCCTGGTCGCCGACCTCCTCGCCCATGTTCACGTTGATCGAGCGGAACATGTCGATGTCGATGTGCAGCAGCGCCACCCGCCGCCGGGTGGCGCTGGCGGCGGCGAGCGCGGTGGTCAGGCTGGGGCCGTTGGCGCCCAGCCGGTGCACGCCCGAGACCGGATCATGCGAGACGTAACCGAACTCGTCGAAGCGCTGGTTCGTCATCGCGGCGACCGGCAAGCCCCGGTCATTCCTCCTTCGGGGCCGAACCGAAGTCGCCCTCGGCCTGTGCGGCCAGGTAGGCGAACACGGCGTAGGCGGCGACGTTCTGGGCCAGTGCTTCGGGGTCGATCTTGTCCAGGGTGTCGTCCGGCGTGTGGTGCAGGTCGAAGTAATCGGTGCCGTCCTGGGCCAGGCGGGCCCACATCAGGCCCTTGCCCGCGAACGGGATCAGGTCCGGGCCGGGGCCCCCGGCGTCTCCGGCGTATTCGATGCCGAGCGGCGCCAGGGCGTCGGCGATCTGCCGGACGGCCTCCCTTGCGTACTCCGGCGCACCGGAGCTGAGCGCGTAGATGCGCCCTGCGCCGAAGTCGCTTTCGGCGGCGATCACGTGCTTCGCGACCTGGTCGGCGTACTTGTCGGCATAGGCGCGGCCGCCCCACAGGCCCTGCTCCTCGTTGGCGAAGGCGACCACGCGGATGCTGCGTGCGGGCCGCTCCCGCAGGTCGCCGATCAGCTTGCCGGCGGCCATGGTGATGCCGATGCCGGCGCCATCATCGACCGCGCCGGTGCCCAGGTCCCACGAATCCAGGTGGGCAACGATCATCACCACCTCGTCCGGCCTGCTGCTGCCGGTGATCTCGCCAATGACGTTCTGCGAGGTGTACTCGCCATCCCAGCCCACGTCCAGGTCCATGCGCACCCGGATCGGCTTGCCGAGGGCCAGCAGCCGGGTGAGCTGCTGTGCATCGGGCAGCGACAGCGCGGCGGCCGGGATCGGCTCCAGGCCTTCGTCGAAACGGGTGTTGCCGGTATGGGGATTGCGGTGCAGGTCGGTGCCCGCCGAACGCATCAGGAAACCGTCGGCGCCTGCGCGGACCGCCGCGGAGGGGCCGCGGCTGCGCACGCGACCACCCGGACCGTAGCCGGCACCGTCGCGGGCACGCTCCATCTCGTAATCGACGAAGGCGATCTTGCCCGCCAGCGAGCCGGCGGGCGCGGCCTCGAGGGCCTCGAGGTCATCGAAGCGGACGATCTCGCCCTCGACCCGGCCCGCCGGGCTGCCCCCCAGGGCCGTCAGGGTCAGCGGCTGGGCGTGTTCGCCCACCACCTCGCCGCTCTCGCTGTGGCGTACCCACTTGGGGAAGGTGACCGGTTCGGTCCACACCTTGTCGTAGCCCAGCTCGTGGAACTTGGCGATGGCCCATTCCACCGCACGGGCGTCGGCCTCGCTGCCGGCCATGCGCGGGCCGATTTCGGTGGTCAGCGACTCTGTGATGCGGTACCCCAGGTCGGTCTGCAGCCCCTGCTCGCGCAGCAGCTCCGCGGTGGCGAGGCTCTGCGGTGGGATGCGGGTCTCCGCCTGCGGAGCGTCCCCGGAGGCGGACACGGGGGCAGTGGCCAGGCCAAGGCCGGTGGCAAGGGCGACGGAGAGCAGCAGCGGTGCAAGGCGCATCGACGGACTACCGGTTCTGGATGGGCCGTCGAGCTTAGCAGCGGCCCCGGGGGCCGCTTGTGCCTCAAGTCACGCGCCGGGGCGGTTCAGCGCGTCGCGGATCTCCCGCAGCAGCACGACTTCCTCGCTCGGCTCGGCGGGCTTTTCCTCGTCCGGCGCCTGCTCCTGGGCATTCCGGAGCCGGTTGTATGCCTTGAGCATGAGGAAGATCACGAAGGCGATCAGGACGAAGTCCAGGACCGTCTGGATGAACGCGCCGTAGGTGATGACCGGAGCGGCGGCCTCCTGTGCCTGGGCCAGGGTCGCGTAATCCCCTCCATCCAGGGCGAGGAACAGCTGCGAGAAGTCCACCCGCCCCAGCACCATGCCAACGATCGGCATGATGATGCCATCCACCAGTGCGGTGGTGATCTTGCCGAATGCGCCGCCGATGACGACCGCCACCGCCAGGTCGACCACGTTGCCGCGGGCGATGAACTCCTTGAACTCGCTGACCATGCCCATCGTCGTCTGCGCTCCGTTCCAATGACTTCCGGGGTGCGGGAATATACCCCAACCCGGGCGATGTTCAGCCGGGGACGACGCGACCCGTGAACTCGACCACGCCTTCCAGCGAAGCGGCGAAGCGGTCGCCGGGTTGCAGCGCGGCCACGCCCGCGGGCGTGCCCATGAACACCAGGTCGCCGGCCTTCAGTGCGAACAGCCGCGAGAGCTCGTGCAGGATCTCCGGGACCGACCAGATCAGGTCGTCCAGCCGGCCCTGCTGGCGCAGCTCTCCGTTGACCCGGAGCGACAGCATGCGGCCGCCCAATGGGTCGACTTCGCCGGCCGGGACCAGTTCACTGAGCGGGGCCGAGTGGTCGAATGCCTTCCCGGTGTCCCACGGCAGCCCGTTCGCCTTGGCGGCGGACTGCAGGTCGCGCCGGGTCAGGTCCAGCCCCACGCCATAGGCGATCACCAGGCTTTCGGCGTCGGCCGGGTCGAGTACGCCGTCCGGAGCATCGGTGCCGAGTGCCACCACCAGCTCCACCTCGTGGTGCAGGTCGGTCGTCCCGCGAGGGTATGGAACCTCGTCGCCGGTCACGACCGCGTCCGCCGGCTTGCAGAACAGCACCGGGCGGCCGCGCGCTGCCGGGTCGGCTGGCGAGGCGCCCATTTCACGGGCGTGGTCGGCAAAGTTGCGCCCGACGCAGAAGACCCGCCGGACCGGGAACGTGGCGCCGTCGGGCGAGCGCACCGGTACCCGGACCGGCTGCGGTGCGGCGAACAGGTCGCCCATCAGTGGCGCGGCAGCTGCTGCCGGTCGATGACCCGGTACTCGGCCGACATCACCGCGCCAGCGGCGCGCGGGCTACCGCGCAGCAGGCGCATCGCCAGGCCGCCCAGCAACATCACCGCGCCCACCACCGCACCGACCACCACCAGTGCCGCCAGCACCGCGAGTCCAAGCACGCCCAGCGCAACGCGCAGCAGGCGGTGGCGTGGCTTGCGCGGCTCGAACGCCGCGCGCACGCGGGACTGGAACTGGTGGCTGAATCGGAATGCGTGGACTGTCATCAGGTCGGTCGTGGGAGAATATGCCGTGTAGCGGATGTGAAACGTAACAGCCGCCTGCCTCCGAGAGTGTGATGGAACCGTTAAACCCCGAAGTCGGCAAGACCACCCAAGGGCCGCTCGCCACGCTGGCCGAGCTTGCCGACGGGGCCCTGCTGGAAGTGGAAGCCACCGTGGGCGGTGACGCCGAGTCGCTGATCCTCTACCGCGAGGGCGACGCCGTGCGCGCCTGGTTCAACGTCTGCCCGCATGCCGGGCGGCGCCTTGACTGGGCGCCCGGGCAGTTCCTGCGCAGCAAGGACGGCCTGGTGGTCTGCGCCGCCCACGGTGCCAGCTTCGAGCTTGGCGCCGGTGAATGCCTGGCCGGGCCCTGCCGCGGCGAATCGCTCCGTGCGGTGCCGGTGCAGGTCCGCGACGGCGCCGTCTGGCTGGCCTGAGGCTTCAGAACAACAGGTTGACCGTCACCACGGCAACCACGGTGTAGATCAGCGACAGCGGGCCACCCACCTTCCACAGCTCGCGTGCCGTGTAGCCCGCCGGGCCGGTGACCATCGAAATGACCGGGTTGGACGCGGTCATGAAGTTGTTGGATGCCGAGAGGGCGACGATCAGTGCGAACGCGGTCGGGTCGCCGCCGGCCGCGAGGGCCAGGTTGATCGCCAGCGGCACCATGACGATGGCGGCGCCCACGTGGCTGATGACCAGCGAGAACGCCGTGGTCAGCAAGCCCATTGCGAGCTGCAGCAGCCAGGCAGGGGTGCCGTCCGGCAGGCGCTCGATGCTGTGCCCCGCGACCCAGGCTGCCGCCCCGGACGAGTCCATCGCCCAGCCCAGCGGGATCAGGCAGGCCATCAGGAACACGGTCTTCCAGTTGATCGCCGCGTAGGCCTCGTCGATGTGGATCACCCCGGCCAGCAGCATCCCCGCCACCCCGGTCATCAGTGCCACCGACACCGGCAGGTTCGACGACAGCGCGACCAGCATGGTGACGGCGAAGATGCCCAGTGCGACCTTGAGCTTGTGCGGGCGCTGCTCGCCCTTGGGGTAATCGGTGACCACCACCAGGTCGCGGCTCTTGGCGGCCTCGCCCAGGTCGGCCCAGATGCTGTGCAGCACGAGCATGTCGCCGGCACGCAGCGCCACGTCGCGCACGTTCTCGCGCAGCACCTGCTTGTCGCGGTTCACCGCCAGCAGGCTCAGCCGCAGGTTCTTGCGGATGGCCAGTTCGCTGGCGGTCTTGCCCAGGAAACGCGAGGTGGCCGGCACCACCGCCTCGGAAATCCCGGCGCGGCTGGGATTGAACAGGTCGCCGAAGTTCCGCAGCCGGGTCGACATGCGCAGCATCTGGTTCTGCGCGAAGTCGGCGACCTGCTGCTTCGGCCCCATCGCGCCCAGCACGCTGCCGACCCAGATGCGCGCATCCGCCGGCGGCGACAGCCGCGACTCGTCCTTGGTCTTGAGCGCCAGCAGCAGCGGCGCCCCGTGCAGCGCCTCGGCTTCGCCCAGCGACATGCCCACCAGCGGGCTGTCGGCGGTGACGGTCAGCTCGTAGACGTCGCCGTCGATGCCGTAGGTCTTGGAAAAGTAGCTCTGGGTCCGGGCCGGCGTCGCGCCCTTGCCGTTGCCCTCGTGCAGGCGCTGGTTGCCCCAGAAGCGGAAGTAGAGCAGGCAGGTGGCAAGCAGCGCCAGGCCGATCGGCAACGGCGCGAACATCTGCAGCGGTTCGAGCACCGCCGCGCCGGAGGGCAGGTTGGAATTGGCGGCGAGCAGCAGGTCGTTGAGCAGGATCAGCGGCGAGGTGCCGACCATGGTCAGCGCACCGCCCATCACGATCGCGCAGGCCAGCGGCAGCAGCAGCCGGGGCAGGGTGAGCCCGGTGCGCGAGGAGAGCCGCGACGCCACCGGCAGGTACAGCGCCAGCACCGACGGGTTCTGCATCAGCGAGGAGTTCAGGCCGGCCACGGCACCGGTCAGCATCAGGAGGCGTTCCTCGACGCCATGCGAACGGCGCAGCAACCACGAGGCCAGCCGGTTGAGGGCGCCGGTGCGGTCCAGCCCGGCCCCCAGGATCATCGTGGCGATGATGCTCATCACCGCGTTCGAGGAGAAACCGTTGAAGATCTCCTGCGGGGCCACCAGGCCGGTCAGGCCCAGCAGCACCAGCACCACCAGCGCGACGACGTCGGGACGGATCCGCTCGAAGACGAACATCACCATCGTGAAGCCCACCAGCCCGAGAACGAGCTTCATGTCGGTGGTGAGCGCCAGCGCGGTGTCCATGCCCTGCTTCAACTGCCTCGTGTCATGCGGCGTGCCGGTGATCCGACCGCCCGGGGTGCCTCAACTGCGGTCGTAGAGCAGGTCCCATACCCCGTGCCCGAGCCGCAGCCCACGGGACTCGAAGTGGGTCTGTGGACGCCATGGCGGGCGCGCAACGCTGCCGCGGGGACCTGCACGGTTGGACAGGCCCGCCGTGGCATCGAGCACGTCCCACATGTGCTCGGCATAGTCCTGCCAATCGGTGGCCAGGTGCAAGCGCCCGCCCGGGGCCAGCTTGCGCACCAGCAGCGTGGCGAACTCCGGCTGCACCAGGCGCCGCTTGTGGTGGCGCTTCTTGTGCCAGGGGTCGGGAAAGTAGATGCGCACCTCGTCGAGGCTGCCGTCGGTGATCTCGTTGGCCAGTACCTCGACCGCGTCGTGGTGGTACAGGCGCACGTTGGTGGCGCCGTCCTCCGCCAAGGCGTTCAACAGGCGCCCGACGCCCGGCGCGTGGACTTCCAGGCCGACGTGGTCGCGGTCCGGGTCCCGCGCGGCCGCGAAGCGCAGGGCCTCGCCGTTGCCGAAGCCGATTTCCAGCACCCGCGGGGCGTTGCGCCCGAACACCGCGTCGAAGTCGCGCGGCTTGCCGTCGTACTCGATGCCGAAGCGCGGCCACAGCTCGTCGAACGCACGCTGCTGGGCCGGGGTGAAGCGCCCCTGGCGCAGCACGAAGCTGCGGACCTGGCGGTGTCCCTCGGTGACGGTAAAGGGCTTGGGCGGGGCCTTGCCGCCGCCGGTGGAACTGGACGCGGTCATCTTCAGCCGATCAACCCGTCCACCGGCGAGGACGCACTCGCAAACCGCTTGCGCGGGATGCGCCCGGCGCGGAACGCGTCCCGGCCGGCCTGTACCGCCAGCTTCATCGCACGCGCCATCAGCACCGGGTCCTTCGCCCCCGCGATCGCGGTGTTCATCAGGACCCCGTCGCAGCCCAGCTCCATCGCGATGGCCGCGTCGGAAGCCGTGCCGACACCCGCGTCGACGATGATCGGCACCTTCGCGTTCTCGACGATCTCCAGCAGGCTCCACTTGTTCTGGATGCCCAGCCCGGAGCCGATCGGCGCGGCCAGCGGCATCACCGCCACGCAACCGATCTCTTCCAGGCGCTTGGCCAGGATCGGGTCATCGGAGGTATAGACCATCACGTCGAAACCGTCCGCCACCAGCAGCTCGGCCGCCTTGAGGGTCTGGACCACGTCGGGGTAGAGGGTCTTCTGGTCGCCCAGGACCTCGAGCTTCACCAGGTTGCGGCCGTCCAGCAGCTCGCGCGCCAGCCGCAGCGTGCGCACGGCTTCTTCAGCGGTGTAGCAGCCGGCGGTATTGGGGAGGATGGTGTACTGCTCGGGTGGCAGGACGTCGAGCAGGTTCGGCTCGCCGGGATCCTGGCCGATGTTCGTGCGGCGGATCGCGACCGTGACGATCCGGGCGCCGGCGGCGTCGGTGGCGCGGCGGGTCTCGTCCAGGTCCTTGAACTTGCCGGTGCCGGTCAGCAGGCGCGATTCATAGGAAACGCCGGCGATCACCAGCGGGTCGTGTGCGGCGTGGGGGCTGTTTTCGCTCATGCGGCGATTATCGCATCGTGGGCTCCTTCCGGAGCCAACGAACTCACCCGCCGCCGAGCGCGTGCACGATCTCGACCCGGTCGCCCCCGGCCAGCTGGTGCTCGCCGTGCCGGCCGCGCGGGACGATGGTGCCGTTGACCTCGACCGCCACCCGTCGCCCGGCCAGGCCCTCGGCCTCCAGCAGCGAGGAAATGGTGGTGGGTGCCGCCAGCTGGCGCGGCTCGCCATTGAGGATGATGTCCATGCCGGTGATTGTGGCTCCCCGTTGCCGCCGGGGCCAGCCGGCGCGTTCAGGACCGGTGGTCGTTCGCTCCGGGCTTGAGCGGGGCCGCGCTCCGTGCTGCCATAGGGGGCCGGATGCGCCGGCGGTCCCGGTGCGATCTCACCAGGAGCAGTAGATGACCCGTCCGATCCGCAGTTTCCTTGCCGTCGCCCTGGCGCTCGCCGCGGCACCGGCGCTGGCACAGTCCCATGGCACCAGCGACAACGACAGCCCCTATTCGCAGACCGTGTTCTTCGGCGACAGCCTGACCGACTCGGGCCACTACCGGCCCACGCTCGTCGACGCCATCGGCCCCGGGGGCGCGATCCTCGGCAAGTTCACCACCAATCCGTGGCTGGTCTGGTCGGAGTACCTGGCCGAGTACTACGGCACCGATGCCGACCCGGCCAACCAGGGCGGGACCAACTACGCCGTGGGCGGCGCGCTGGTGGACACCGATGCCGTCGGCGGCCTCGGACCCACGCCCTCGATGACCAGCCAGCTGGAAAGCTACCTGGGACGCACCGGCGGCGTGGCCGACCCGAACGCGCTGTACACCGTCTGGGGTGGAAACAACGACCTGTTCGCGGTTGCGCAGGGGGCGCCGGTCGAGGGCATCGGCGCCGCGGTGGCCGCACAGGTCGGCATGATCGGGACGCTGCAGGCCGCCGGTGCCGAGTACATCCTGGTCCCGGCCATCCCGGACCTGGGGCTGACGCCTTCGGCGCGCGCGCAGGGCGCACAGGCGCAGGCCGGTCTGACCGCGATCGCCACTGCGTACAACGACGCGCTGTACGGCGCGCTGGCGCAGAACAACCTGCGGGTGATCCCGCTCGACGTTTTCCACCTGTTCCAGGAGGTGGCGGCCAACCCGGCGCAGTTCGGCTTCGCCAACGTGACCGGGACCGCATGCCAGCCGCAGCTCACCGCCCAGTCGGTGACCTGCCAGCCGGGCTCCTATGTCAGTCCCGACGCGGCAACCAGCTACGCGTTCGCCGACGGCGTGCATCCCTCCGGTGCCGCGCACGGCGTGCTTGCCGGGTATGCCACTTCGGTGCTCGAAGCGCCGCGACAGATGGCCGTGCTGGCCAACTCCGCGGCAATGACGGGACGTGCCCGCGCCGAGCGGGTCGGGGCGCGCCTGCAAGGCGCTCCCGCCGAAGGCGCCGGCTGGTGGGTGGACCTGCGGGGCGACTTCCAGCGCTACGACCACGGCACGCTGTACGACGGCGCCGGTCCGGCGCTGACGCTCGGCGCAGACTGGAACCGCGGCAATCTCACCTACGGCGGCTTCCTCGGATACGGTGCAGGCAGGTACGACTGGGGCCGCCGCGGCGGCAGCTTCGACCAGGACGAGACCAGCCTCGGCGGTTACCTCGGGTGGCGCTCGGGCAACGCGTGGGTGAACCTGCAGGCCAGCTACACGGACGTTGCCATCGACATCGCCCGCAACGCGAACCTGGGTCCGCTGACCCGCGTCCACCGCGCCGACGTCGACGGCAGCAACATCAGCATCGGGCTGGATGCGGGCTACGAGTTCGGCCAGGGCGCGCTGCGCCACGGGCCGGTGGTCGGCGTGCTCGCCCAGCGCATCGAGATCGACGGCTTCGCCGAGAGTGATGCCAGCCTGTCGACCTCGCTCGCCTACCCGGAGCAGGAGTTCGACTCGCTGATCGGCACCGCCGGCTGGCAGCTGCGCTACGTCGCCAATCCGGCATTCCAGCCCTACGCCCGCCTCACCGTCGACCGGGAGTTCGAGGACCATGCCAGCCAGGCGTTCGCCCGCCTGCAGTCGATGCCGGGCACCGCCCCGTACGCCGTTCCCGGTGTCGCCTTCGATGACAGCTACGGTACCGCCACCGTCGGTGTGCGCACCCGCCTGTTCGGCCTCGATGCCAACCTGGGCGCGAGCCTGACGGCCGGGCAGGGCGATGCCCACCACACCAGTGCGTTCCTGAGCGTGGGACGCGGCTTCTGAGGGGGGATTCCCTGCAGCCGGCACAGCGCCTACACTGGGCTCCGCGCGGGTGTAGTTCAATGGTAGAACCTCAGCTTCCCAAGCTGATGGCGTGGGTTCGATTCCCATCACCCGCTCCAGTCCACGGCGGCCCGGCATTCCCGGGCCGCCGTTTTTCGTTCTTGCCGGAACGCCGATGAAGCTCGCGATCCTCTCGCGCAACAGCAAGCTGTATTCCACCCGGCGCCTGGTCGAAGCCGCGCGTGAGCGTGGCCACAGCGTGCGCGTGCTCGATCCGCTGCGTTGTTACATGCGGATCGAGGCGGGCGCCTTCGCCATGCGCTACAAGGGCAGCCCGGTATCGGGGTACCACGCCGTGATCCCGCGCATTGGCGCTTCGGTGACGCGGTACGGAACGGCCGTGCTGCGGCAGTTCGAACTGATGGGCAGCTACAGCCCCAACCCCGCGGACGCGGTGCTGCGTGCACGCGACAAGCTGCGGGCCCATCAGCTGCTGGCCGCTGCCGGACTGGGGATGCCGGCCACGGTGTTCGGGGACAACCCCGACGACACCGACGACCTGCTGGCGATGCTGGGTCCGGCGCCCCATGTGATCAAGCTCAACGAGGGCAGCCAGGGCGCGGGCGTGATGCTGAGCGAGAAACTGTCGGCGTCCCGGGGGATCATCGAGGCGCTGCGCGGCCTGTACGCGCAGTTCCTGGTGCAGGAGTTCGTCGTCGAGGCGAGGGGTGCCGACCTGCGTTGCCTGGTCGTGGGCGACAGGGTCGTGGCGGCGATGAAGCGCAAGGCGCCGCGCGGCGACTTCCGCTCGAACCTGCACCGGGGCGGCTCGGCTTCGCCCGCCAGGCCGACCCGGGCCGAGCAGCAGCTTGCCGTGAAGGCAGCCAAGGTGCTCGGCCTCGAGCTCGCAGGTGTCGACATGGTCCGCTCGGCCACCGGGCCGCTGGTCCTGGAAGTGAACGCATCACCGGGGCTGGAAGGCATCGAAGACATCAGCGGGGTCGACGTGGCGGCGGCGGTGATCGAGCACGTGGCGGGATGCCGGCCCGCACGGTGAGCGCAACCCACGGTGGCGTGCTAACTTCCGGCGCTTGCCGAAATCGCAGCCCTGGGGAGGGTCGAGGATGAGTATCCAAGCGTGGAGAACCGGGCTGGCCTGCGCCGTCCTGTATGCCGCAACGTTGTCGGCATCGGCCGCCGAGGTCGAGCTGGCGAAGGGGGAACCGTTGCAGGCCCACCAGGCGCGGGTGGAAAGGGAGTTCGCCAGCGGCGGCCGCTTCGCCGAGATCGAGGCCGAGCAACGGGCGCGTGTTCGCGCGCTGTTCCGCGACATGGGCCGGCTCGTCAACCAGGACGGGCTCGCACACGGCCTGGCCCCCGCGGCGGAGGTCGAGTTGTTCAACCTGCAGGAAGAGCTCAATTCGATCCTGGATCGCGCCGCCGACGACAGCCGGCTTGTCTGCCGCCGCGAGCGGCATGTCGGCAGCAACCGGCCGGTCAATACCTGCGCCACGGTCGCCGAGCGCAGGCGCTTGCGTGAGGGTGGACAGGAGATGTTCCGCTCGATGCGCCCGGCCGAAGCGTCGATTGCAGGGTCGAGGTGAGTGCGGGAGCCTTTTGCCCTTGCACCGGTTTAACAGGCATTTAATGCTGCCAGGTCTAAGTTCCGGAATGGACGCGCGGGTGCGCCGCTTCGCTGCCGTCGCCGGTGCGTCCACATCGGGGCATGACCTTGACCCGGGTCCGGCGGTGCCGTGCCTGGGTTTTTTGTACGCTGGCCCCTACGCACCCATGACGGGGGGCCGGGCACCCTGTCGTGATCCAGTCAAGCAGGAACGACCACATGCGCATCCTCGTCATCGAAGACAATCGCGACATCGCCGCCAACCTCGGGGATTTCCTGGAGGACCGCGGGCACTCGGTGGATTTCGCCGCTGACGGCATCACCGGCCTGCACCTGGCGGTGGTGAACGACTTCGACGCGATCGTCCTCGACCTCAACCTTCCGGGGCTCGACGGGCTGGAGGTGTGCCGGAAGCTGCGCAACGAGGCGCGCAAGCAGACGCCGGTCCTGATGCTGACCGCCCGGGACACGCTGGAAAACAAGCTGGCCGGCTTCGACTCGGGTGCCGACGATTACCTGATCAAGCCCTTTGCGCTGCAGGAGGTGGAGGTCCGCCTCAACGCGCTGTCACGGCGCGGCCGCGGTGTGCAGACCCGCGTGCTCAACGCGGCGGACCTGGAATACAACCTGGACACGCTCGAGGTCCGCCGGCGTGGCAAGCTGCTGCAGCTCAACCCGACCGCGCTCAAGATCCTGCAGGCCCTGATGGAAGCGAGTCCGGCGGTGGTGACCCGCCAGGAGCTCGAGACGCGGGTGTGGGGCGAGGAACTGCCGGACTCCGACAGCTTGCGGGTCCACATCCACGGCCTGCGCCAGGTGGTCGACAAGCCGTTCGATACGCCCTTGATCCAGACGCGCCATGGCATCGGATACCGGATCGCGGAACTCGATGCCGCAAGTTGAACCTGCGATCCCGCCGCGACGGCCGCGGCATCGGCGGCGGCTGCGCACCCGCATCATCCTGTCCTTCGTGCTGCTGGGTTTCGGGCTGACGCTGCTGTTTGCCTGGGCGACCAACAACACCCGCGCACGGGTCGAGAACCAGCTCGTCGCCGACATCATCAACCGCAACATCGACGAGGCGGCGCGGCAGTTTGAACTCAATCCCGCGAACCCCGAGTTCCCGGTCGACCAGATCCGCGCCTACGTCTATCCGGCGGAACGCTTCGACGCGGTGCGGCGCAGGTGGCCGGAGTGGTACGGGCTGGAGGACGGCATCACGCGCATGACCGGGGTGGACGAGAACGGCCAGGAGTTCTCCTACATGCTCGGGGTGCGAAAGACGCCCGAGGCCTGGTTCTTCCTCGCCTACGACACCACCGAAGCCAAGCGGAGCGAGGCCAAGTTCAACCGGGCCATCTACGGCTCGGTCCTGGTGTTGACCCTGCTGTCGCTCGTGGTCGGCTGGTGGTCGGCGTCGCGGGTCATGAGCCCGGTTTCCGAGCTCGCCCGGCGGCTCAAGAGTTCGGGGCGCAGCTCGCAGCCCGAATCCCTGGCCGCGCATTTCCCCGACGACGAAGTCGGGCAGCTTGCCGAGGCGCTGGATGACTACGCCGCGCGGCTCACCGAGGTGGTGCAGCGCGACCGCGAGTTCAATGCCGACGTGAGCCACGAACTGCGAACCCCGCTCGCGGTCATCAAGGGCGCCGTGGAGCTCCTGTTGTCGCGGCCGGACCTGGACGAGAAGACCCGGACCCGCCTGCTGCGCATCCAGCGTGCCGAGCAGCAGTGCACCGACCTGATCAGCGCCCTGCTGCTGCTGTCGCGGAACGAGCGCGGCCACGGCCTGACCGACGTGGCCAGGGTGGCAGCGCAGCAGCTGGACAGCCACCGTGCCCAACTGGGCGGCAAGCCCGTCGAGCTGCGGCTGGAAGGCGGGGGCGGGCCGGTGGTCGATGCGCCGGAATCGGCGGTGACCGTCGCGCTGGGCAACCTCATCGGCAACGCGGTGAAGTACACCGCCGAAGGCGACGTGGTGGTGGTGCTGATGGCGGACGCGGTCGAGGTCCGGGACTCCGGCCCCGGCCTCAGCGAGGAGGATGCGGCCAACCTGTTCCGCCGCGGTTACCGCGGCACGCACGCGGGTCCGTCGCAGGGCGGCGGGATCGGACTGTCGATCGTGCGGCGGCTTTGCGACCTGTACGGCTGGGACGTGCGCATCCGCGCCGGCGCCGGTGGGCGCGGAGTGGTGGCCAGGTTGTGCTTCGAGGACCCCGACGGGGGAGACTGACTGCCGGCGCTCAGCCGGCCAGCCACACGCAGCCGAAGTGCTCGTGCAGGTTGAAGGTGGTCCGGGCGGCGGCGCCGTCTGGCTGCAGTTGCTCCAGCTGGAGTGCCGCTGGGGCTGGCGGCCGCATCGGCCGCGTGTCGTCCAGCACGCTCCAGGCCCGGGGCGGAGGGCGATGCACCACCGGGGCGACGTGCAGCAGCGGACGCCCGACCAGGGTCTGCAAGCGTTCCATCACGGCGTTGCCGTTCCGGCCCGACATGCCGGTCCAGTGGTACACGCCCGCCAGGCGGTTGACATCGCCCAGGTCGATCGCGGTCGAGACCTCGTGGACCAGCTCCTGGACGTTGCGCGCGCAGCCCTTCTGCAGTCGCTGGCCGGGACGCGTCGTCCCCGGCGGCGCCTGGTGCGCGCCCACGTCCTCACAGTCGCGGTCGGTGAAAACAGCGCGGCCATCCGCCGACTCGCACTGGCGAATCTGGGCCGCAGAGGAGTGTGGCCAGGACGCCAGGGCGAGCAAACCCAGTGCGCCAAAGGACGCCGCAATGCGCGGGACGAAACGGAACGGAACTGCTGGCATCCGGGCAGGCTACCGCAGGTGAAGGCCGTGTGACAGCAACCGGGGTGGAGCGGCCGGTCAAAGCCGCACGAAGTAGCAGCCCTCATGGCGGACGATGCGCAGGCCACGGGTTTGCCCGTCGGGGCCGCCCAGGCTTATTTGCAGCTGGTCCCCCGCCGACGCTGGCCCGAGCCCCGCGACCTGGGCGGGACCCGCGTACCTGCCCGGGTAGTGCCGGATGTCCAGGAGCGGCCGCTTCACCAGGGCCTCGAGGCGGGCCATCACCGCCGTGGCCTCTTGCGTGCCGCTGCCGGCCCAGTGATGGCTCGCAGCGAGCCGGTTGACGTCCCCGCGTTCCCACGCGTCCCGGAGGTCCATCACCAGCTGGTTGGGTGACCGCGCACAGCCCCGGGCCGGGCTCCTGGCCGATGGGTGGCGTAGCGGCACCACGTCCGGTGACAGGGGCCTGGCGCCCGCCAGGTGGCCGGCATCAAGGCCGGCGTCCGGTCCACCATCGCTTTCGAGCCTCATCAGCAGTTCGCCCTCGACCGGAGCCGGGACCGCGGCAAAGGCCGCGCAGTCCTGGTCGGTATAGACCCGGGTGCCATCGGCACGCTCGCACTGCTGGATCCCGCTGCCACGCTGCTGCGCCTGGAGACTGGCCGTTGGCGCAGTGAGTCCCAGCAAGAGAGCGAGCATCACGTGGGCGGGAAAGGGGGGCATCGGGGGGCATCGGTCGGGTACGCCCCATCGTTTGCCCGCTCGCGTCGAGGAGGCGTGGGCGAATCGCTCCCGCGCTTAACGCCGCCCTGCTGCGGGCTGAACCTCAGTGCAATTGCTCCAGGACCCTCAAGCTGGGCCGGGCCAGGTTCAACGTATAGAAATGCAGGCCGGGCGCGCCGCCTTCGATCAGCCGCCTGCACAGCTGGGCGACCACCTCCGCGCCAAAAGCGCGCACGCTTTCCACGTCGTCACCGTACGCCTGCATGCGTTGCGCGACCCAGCGCGGGATCTCCGCGCCGCACATCCCCGAGAAGCGGCGGATCTGGCTGAAGTTCGAGATCGGCATGACACCGGGGACGACCGGCACGTCCACCCCGGCCGCTCGTACGTCGTCCACGAAACGGAAGTAGGCGTCGGCGTTGTAGAAATACTGGGTGATCGCGCCGTTGGCCCCGGCCCGGACCTTGTCGACGAAGTGCCGCAGGTCGGCGTGTGCGTCGTCCGCCTGGGGATGCGTCTCGGGGTACGCGGCGACTTCGATGTGGAACCAGTCGCCGGTCTCGGCGCGGATGAATTCGACCAGTTCACTGGCATGGCGCAGGTCACCCGGGCTGACCATGCCCGATGGCAGGTCACCGCGCAGCGTGACCAGCCTCCGCGCGCCCAGGGCGCGGTAGAGCTTGAGCAGGCCACGGATTTCATCGCGCGAGCCGCCCATGCAGGTGATGTGCGGGGCCGCGTCGTAGCCGTGCTCGCTGCGGAGCCGGCGGATCGTCTCCGGGGTGTGACTCAGCGTCGAACCGCCGGCACCGAAGGTCACGCTGACGTAATCGGGATTGGCGTCGGCCAGGCGCGTGGCGGCACGTTCGAGCTGGGTCCGTTGCGGGTCGGTCTTGGGCGGATAGAACTCGAAGCTGACGGGAACCATGGCGGAGGGGGGCTCTTGGGTTGCGTGGAGTTTATCGCTTCATCGCGATAAAGATGCAAGGGGCGCGGCTCGCCACCCGGGGCAACGGCCGGTACCCTGCGGCAGTCCCGCCCACAGGCCCGCCATGTCGATCGTCCTCACGCCCTTCGCCCGCCGCCGCCTTTTTCCCGCGCAGGGGCGCGGCAATACCATCCAGGACTGCACGCCGGAGCAGTTCGAGCGGCGCATCAACGAGGAGCCGCCGCTCAAGGTGCTGGAGGGTTACGCGCCGTTCTGCCGCCTGCACGTGCACCGCAACTGGACCCCGACGCGGTGCCTGACGGTCCCGATCACCGACGACAACCGGCATCGGCTGCGCAGTGCCTACGAGGCACGTTCGCGCGATGAGCTGCCGGTCCTGGTGCGCTGGTTCGAGGGCGTGGAGCCGCCCGTCGCCAGGTACTTCGTGGTCATCCTTTACAGCCGCGAGCAGCTCGGCAGGGAAGGCCAGCCGATCGAAGCCGACTGGGGCGTGGTGGGCTGCCTGTACACCATGGAGCCGGAGGAAATCCCGATGGCGCCGATCACCATGATGCGCAATGCGCTCGGCGTGGAGGAGGGCGGCTCAGGCGTACCGCTGGACCGTGCGGCCTACCGCAGGGCGGTGGAGTTCTGGGAGGCCAATGCCAACTGGCGTCCCGTCGCACCCTGAGAGCCCCGCCGCGGCCAGCGGGCAACCGGGGACAGACCGGCGCCAAGCCGACAGCCGGGAAAAGAGAACGGGCGCCGAAGCGCCCGTCCCGTCCAGTACCGCGCCGCTGACGGCGATCAGTAACGGTAATGGTCCGGCTTGAACGGCCCGTCGACCGATACGCCGATGTAGTCGGCCTGCTCCTGCGTCAGCTTCGTCAGCTTGACCCCGATCTTCTCCAGGTGCAGCCGGGCAACCTCCTCGTCGAGGTGCTTGGGCAGCAGGTAGACCTTGTTCTCGTAGGTGTCCTTGTTGGCCCACAGGTCGATCTGGGCCAGGGTCTGGTTGGCGAACGAGTTCGACATCACGAAGCTCGGGTGGCCGGTCGCGCAGCCCAGGTTCACCAGGCGGCCTTCGGCCAGCAGGAAGATTGCGTTCCCGTCCGGAAACACGAACTTGTCGACCTGGGGCTTGATGTTGACCTGCTCGACGCCGGCCAGCGCCTTCAGTGCGTCGACCTGGATCTCGTTGTCGAAGTGGCCGATGTTGCAGACGATCGCCTGGTCCTTCATCGCCTGCATGTGCGCGACGGTGATGATGTCCTTGTTGCCGGTGGTGGTGACATAGATGTCACCGCGGCCCAGGGTGTCCTCGATGGTGGTGACCTCGTAGCCTTCCATCGCCGCCTGCAGGGCGCAGATCGGGTCGATCTCGGTCACGATGACGCGTGCGCCGTAGGCCCGCAGCGAGTCCGCGCAGCCCTTGCCGACGTCGCCATAGCCGCAGACCACCGCGACCTTGCCGGCCAGCATCACGTCCATCGCGCGCTTGAGGCCGTCGGCCAGCGACTCGCGGCAGCCATAGAGATTGTCGAACTTGGACTTGGTGACCGAATCGTTGACGTTGATCGCCGGCACCAGCAGCTTGCCGTCCTGGGCCAGCTGGTAGAGGCGGTGCACGCCGGTGGTGGTCTCCTCGGAGACGCCCTTCCAGTC
>Ga0079224_100003397_pt1 | contig 20078 bp, 26 predicted proteins | sample Stecom2015_FD_80414 | JGI IMG/M metagenome (GOLD analysis project Ga0079224, IMG submission 80414) | Agricultural soil microbial communities from Utah to study Nitrogen management - Steer compost 2015 | ecosystem: Environmental > Terrestrial > Soil > Agricultural land | place: USA: Utah...
TAGATGACGCAGTCCTTCGTGCTTTTCATTGCTTTCGGCTCTTTTCTACCCTTGGCGAAGGAACCAAAAAATAACGTTTCTGACATAACTAATAAACTGATAACATGCATTAAAAATAATATCCTAATATACTAAAAACCAGCGTCTTTACCTTGTTTTTCCTTCTCTTTTTTATAACAATACAGAGCGATGTCCACAAAAATTTTCAATGTACGGATCACCTCCTTTGCCTGTTCGTCAGTAAAGTGTGCGAACATTGGGAAAGATTTTACTTCATCGACCGTGAGATCGTGTTTCCGTGTTATATCTTCGTTGTTGATGTGTTTCATAGTGGAGTGATTTGAACTTAATGACAATCCACGCCCTCCTTATCAAATATTAATACAATTATTTGATATACAGATGTTTAATTTGTATATTTGATTTATAAAATTGGAGGAAGGCTATGAGATTTTTATTTTTCTTCTGTATTACCCTGATGCTTAGCGGAGGGTCGTTGCTTGTCGCGCTTACTATGTCCAGACCGTGGCCGCTTTACGCGGTAGGATTCGGTATTTGGATATTATTTTTCCTTTGGCTGTCAAAAGAAGACCGGGAGCGGTCACGTCGCCGGGAGCGCGAGGAGATGTTCGACGAATGGCTGCGTTCGCAGACCCGTGGCGGAAGGCGTTACTGATACGCAAGCTGCATTACCTGTTTAGGTGGCTGCAAAATGATTTCAGAAGGTTTTATGCGATGCCCCGTTGGGTCATTTTCTTTTTGCCGGTAGACGATCTGTTATCTTCGCCGTGCCCGTTCCTGCTGGAGTCCTTCGATTTCCCTTTCGAAAAGCAGTTCCATGATTTCCATGTCGGTCTCGTAGTCCTGCCCCTCAAATCGGTAACCTCCGGATTCGCCGTACTCGATTAGTTCAACGGTATCCGGATCAATGGAAACATCGGAAAGCCCCTCATACCCGTATTCTGCCTGCCCGTATATCCACATCCCCGGTTCGTAATATTCATGCCAGAATCCCGTCCGGAAATGGTCGGCTATCTGCACCAGCATATCGGTGTTCTGCACCCATTTGGTTTCGTAGCAGATGGTGCCGTCCTCGATATAAATATCGTGGAAATACCCTTCCTCGGCTTCTACAAACAGAGGGAGCTGGCCTTCACGGGTTTGTTTTTCCCGTTCTGCCATATCCTTGAACAAGGCGTCTATTTCGGATATCTTTTGCTCATCGCCCGAGAACTGGACGACATTGTAACACCAATTGGCCATTTTTCATCATATTGTGGTTTATCGATACCTTTCAGCAGAAATATAAAGTGCTGCCGAAAGGATTATTTTTCTTTTTGCCGGTAGCGGACTATCTCCGGAGACCGGGTGGGTTATTTAGCTGTTCTTTTTTAAGCGCAAGCATGATTTCCAGAATTTCGACATCGCTGTCGTAATAAAGACCTTCATACACATAGGCCTGTTCCTGCAGGTCATAAGTAAACTGCTCGAAATCTTCCACGTCCAGCCTGATGTCGGTCAGGTTGCCCTGCACGTAGTCTGCTTCCCCGAACACCGAACGACCGAGTTCGTGGTAATCAAGCGAGAAGTTTGCCCCATATCTATCGGCTATCTGCAGCAACAGGTCGATGTTCGGCACGAAAGGTGTTTCGAAATAGATTTTCCGGTCGAAGAAGTCCATATGATGGAAATTTCCGTCGTTGCCTGCTATAAATGGAGGGCGTTGGCCCTGCCCGGTTTCCTTTCCAGTGCGGACATCGCCCGGAACAACCACTCGATTTCGTGTATGGCTTCGGGTTCACCCGAGAATTGTACAAAATTACTGCACCAGTTTTCCATGTTTTATTATCCTTTGTTTGAATACGTACTATTTAATTGTTACCGAGTGTATCCCCTGGACAATCCCCGGTCGATGGAGAGTACCGTGCTAGAATAAGCCATGGGGATCAACGGAGGGTCTTTTATACCGCTCCATCATTTTCTGGTTCCCTAGGTTCATAAAAATCCGCCTCCAGCTGCTCGCCTATGGGATAGTTGGCCACGAGCATTTCGGTCTTGGTCTTCTGGTCACCGCCCTTGGCATTGACGGATACTTTCTGTCTGACGGACCATTTCTGCCAGCCGTGTTCCTTGATATAGCGCTGCAGCGGTGGCGAAGGGTACGAAGAAAGCAGGAACTTGCCCTGTATCCGGCTGAGTAGATAAAGGAGTTCCTCGTAATCCTGCTGGCTGTAGCCGTCGTAATGGCCGAGATCGGAATTGTAATACGGCGGATCACAATAGAAAAAGCTGTCCGGAGTATCCCGGCTTGCGATGACATAAAGGGCATCGGCACATTCCAGCTGACAATTGCTGAGCCGTCTGGAGAGGACTTTGGTAAAACCGTCCCGTTTGCTGCTGACCTTTCTGGTCGTGGTATTTGTGGCGATGTCAAATCCCCAGCTGCCGTCAAGCATACCGCTGAAGGATTGGGTGCTGAGTATCCAAACGGCCCATGCCCGTTTGACGGGCGTGAACATGTCCGGGTTGTTGTATACGATCCAGGCCTTTCGGTGCAGGTCCCGGCTGTGCAGGCTTGTGCGTATCTCGGCTTCGAGCGCGGTGAAGTCTTCCTTGGTTACCCTGTAGAAATTGACGAGTTCCCGGTTGGTATCGTTGATGACCTCCACTTTGGAGGGACGCTTGGCACAGAATATGGCGGCACCGCCAACGAAGGGTTCACAATAGAGGATATGCCTTGGGATAAGGGAGACGATACGAGCGGCAAGCTTCTGCTTGCCGCCGTAATAAGAAATCGGGGTTCGTAGTCTGATCATAAGCAGTAAATAGGTTAGAGATGTTCAGAGAATCTCGTTGATGGTAAAGTCCACTTCCTTTCCGTCTACCAATAGTGTGACCCGGCTCTTGATCGCCGGATTTTCCATGTCCTTTACAGGGAAACGCCTGCCATTGAGGTGGTAATGCGGTGAGGAAGGTTCGAGATTGAGCGTGGCGTGGCCGGATGCCCTGATCCGGTCAGCGCGTTGATATAGTTTTTTCATGGATATTGTTTTGATGTTTTTCCCTTTTCTTAGGGTTCATATGTGTGTTGGTAAAAGCGTGGTGGTCGGTAGCGCAGGTAGGTTCTGCGGAGGGATCGTGGCGCTTCCGACCTCCACGCGCGGGTGCCCGAAGGTTTGCGGGCGGTCCGACGCACGAACGCACCCGGCGATAGCGTGGTGCGCGGCGACAGTGACGTCCCGCAGTCCTACAGGGCAATGGCCTGTACCGTTATGTCAACGGCTCCGTCCCCTACCTGTCTGCTGCTGGGGTTCCTGTTGCCATGGGAGTGCTTCGGCCTGCTGGCCCGTCTTGCGATCAACCTTTTCAGCCGCTACCGCCTGTTGCTTTTCCGCTTCCCTTGCCTTGGCCTTCTCCGGGAAGATGGTCTGATCGCGTATCTCCATGCCGTTTTTGGCAAAGACCTCAAGGGTTTTGATCTGCGGATTGGCGGCGATGGATACCGGCACGGCTTTTTTTCCGATGGTCAGCTCGGTATGCACGTAATTTCCGTTGCGCAGGGAGGTAAGTGCCTCCTGCATCTTTTCGGGGGTGTCGAGCCCCTTGATGGGATATCTGCCGACGGTTTCGGCCAGGTCAAAACCATACTCCGGGCGAAACGTGCGCAGGGGGTGGTTTCCGTAGGCGTCGGTGATGTCGAGGTTGAGCCGGAACCACATCGGTATTTTTTCGGACTGCGCATTCGGATCGGCATCCCTGCTGCGCAGGTAGACGTCCTTTTCAAAGGAAAGCCCCGAAAGTAGCTTGTGTGCCTGCAGGGCGGTAATACGGTGGTCGCGGGTGAGGTCGAAGCGCTGCGAGCGGGGGATGTCGTTTCCCTGCTGGCGCAGGCTGACCTCATAACCGTTGAGGAAATACATGTCGCTGTCCTTTGACCTGTTGAAATGTAGCCAGAAGGATAGGTGGTCCGTCCGTGGTGCATTCACGTCCTTCGCATCTAGTGGCCGGCGCATGCTGTTGATACCGAGCGTAAACTTGGGCAGTTCACGCCCGATGGCCGTTTCCAGCACGTCGTTCAGCTTACTGCCGAATCCTAGCCCGTCGAGGGACTTCTTGAGGTACTCGAGGTTGTTCTCGTTCATGGTATTGAATTTTAAGGTGATAAATCAGTGATCAGAATAAGGTCATCTGTCCGCGTGAAGGCGGATCATAGCCGTTCTCGATGGCCAGTTCCTCGGCAATGCCCGTTACCAGTTCGGCGATGGAACGGTAATCGGTATTTTCCAATGCCTTGGCGTAGAAGAAATAAGACCGGTAGCCGGTATCGCTGACAATGCCGGAGTCGGCGCGGTACTCGATGTGGCTGATCAAGGGGTCTGCCTGCCGGGCTTCTTTCTTTTCCGGGTAGTAGAACCTGTAGTTCACCTGCACCGGAAAGCCAAAGACGCTGATCTCCAGGCTGGCGTTCTGTTTGAATTGTTCGGGTATCATGGTCGTGATTGCTTTATTTCTTGGTTTCCATACCCTCCGGCCAATAGCGCTGCGAATGACACGGCACCCCTTGGTTTGAAGGTCCGGTAGGTAGAACGCAGGCCGGTCAGGATACGGAAGCGGTGTAGGGAAAAGCTTGGTTCGGGGACACGGAACGTATTCTCCCGGTATGCGAATACGACCTCGCCACCGTCCAGGCAGAATGTCGTATCCCTGTCCAGCAGCCATAGGGCGACCCTGCAATCAAGCACCCTTCCAAAGAGGTCGTCATCGAATACGCCCATGGTCCTGGCGTTGGGATAGCGTCTGCTCAGTTCGCGAACCTGCATGGCGTCCGGCAATAGCCCTATGACCGTGAACACATTACTGCCGTGCCGTTTCAGCAGGTGGGGATGCAGGTGGCAGAAGCAGAGCGCATCGGTCGCGGTGTGGAACAGGAAGTGCTGCCTTGCCACGGACGGCTCGGCGGCACTTTCCATCGATCTGAGGATGGGCACCCCATCGGGATTGATCTCCATCCACGGGCCGAAATAATCCCTGACCCTTCTGTCGATATGCTGCAAATCGAGCATGGCTGCCTAACGGGCGCGGCTTTTGCCCCTGTCCCTTTCCTGCTGTTCCGCATAGTCAAGTTCAAAAGATTGCGCCGCTGGCTGTCGCCCGCCCTGCAATCGCTGCATGTCCTGCACCGCCCGTTGGTAGCCCTCGGTGTAGGGATCTTTCTGTGGGGTACGGTTGCCGAACAGGTTCCGGAGGCTCCGGAGCAGCAGGTAGGAAATCCCGCCGTCGAGTATAAGCGAGTACATGAGCGCCTCCCGGTTGGAGGTGACGCCGCTCCGGCTGCTTGCTCTGCGTTGCAGGCGCGTACCGTCCGTAAGCTGGACGATCTCCCCGTTACGGTACTGCTCTTTCTGGAGGTCGGACAGTTTTTCGCCATTGATCATCGCCGGAACACGCACCTTGGCCGGATCCGAGGATACGAACTCCCTGGTCTCGGGATCGTACTCGATGACCCAGGATTTTTTCTTCCCGTCCCCGCCCTGATAGGTCTTCAGCACATGGGTAAGCCTGCCGTCCACGAGCTGTTCCGCTTCATCTGCCAACAGGAGCGGGTGCTGCTTGACATCCCTGTAGATGGGGTGCAGTTGCAGGGAAACGTGTCCTTCCGGTGTCCGTTCGAGCGAGAGTTTGGCATCCATTTTTTTGATGTGTATCCCATCACCGTTCAGGTCGTGAAGGGTGATGAGGTCGGTGCGCTGCCCCGATAGCATGGCAGTGATGTCCTCGTCCGACAGGATCGGCCTGCCGTTCCTGATCAGCCCGATTTTCCGTAATTCCCCGATGGGGAGGTCGTTTTCATTGAATTGATTGTCCATAAAAAATAATTAAGTTATCGTTGTCGATCTGTTGGATAAGCCCGTGCAGGAATTTCCACGGGTCGATGTAGGTACCGCCACGGCGTATGCCGAAGTGCAGGTGTTCGCCCGTTGCCCGTCCGCTTCTCCCGGTCACACCAATAGGCTGCCCGGTTGTTATATCCTGCCCTTCACGCACCGAGATGTGCGACAGGTGTCCATATACGCTCTGCACGTCGCCGTGGTCGATCCGTACATAGTTGCCGAGAAAGCGGTGATGCCCGGTTTCGCTGACCAAACCGGCCATGATGCTGCGCACCACCTGTGCCCGGGCGGCCAGGTCGATGCCGTTATGGAAATCCCGTTTTCCGGTCACCGGGTGCCTACGCCATCCGAAGCGGGAGGTTACCCGGTAGGTTTCCAGTGGCAGGTGGACGGTAACTGATAATGGCCTGCGAACCGTCTCCAACGGTTCCGGCATAGAAATTACAGCGGCGCCTTCCGGCTCAGGCGATGCTAAAGCCGGGATGTAAAGGGAGACACGTTTGATCTTACCCCGCTGTGCAACCGGCGCAAAAGGCAACAGCAGTAGCCCAAGCATCAGGACTATCCATTTCCGCCCATTCCGAAGCCCGCTCATCGTCCCGACCCTTTCTGCCAATGCGGGTGCATGTCCTTCGGGAGCATTAATTCCAACCTGCTCTGCAATGATACGGTAGCAAAGCGGAGGACTTCTTCGCTGGCAAGCGCCAGGGCGAGGGCCTCATCCTTTTGGCGCTGGGTCCCCTTTTCCAATGCCATGTTGATGCGCAGCAGGGTCTTGAACTCCTGCGCATCCATCTGCTTGGCCGCGTCCATCAAGTCGCGGAAAAGCTCCCGGTGGGACTTGAGTACCAGCAGCGCGTCGGTCGCATAGAGCGATGGTTTACCGTCCGGAAAGCTGACTTCGATGATTTCATTGTCATAGCTCACATGAGATATGGTACCGAGCTGTCCCTGCCTGTCCGCGGGATCTATTAACAGGTGCGGATGCACCACGACGGGTTTTCCCCATAGATGTTCCATAGTAGTCAATGTTTAGTGTGAATGGTCTACTGCCTGAGCCCCGGACGCATTGCGCCCATCCGTGCAGGCTGTGGCCTTGGCGGTGCGGGCGGTTTGAACCCGGCCACGATGGCCAGGACCTCGGCATTGATCCGGTGGAAGTTCTGCAACAGGATCTGCTCCTTCCGTCCTCCGAAATCGTAAAAGACGGGTAGTTCCCTATAGGCTCCTTCCTCGGCTTTAATTGCTTCCAGGTCCAGGTCGATGCGGCAATTGACGGCCGAGGTCTCGAATTTGCCGGTATAGGTACCCACCGCGTCCGAAGCCAATATACCGACCATCTCGCCTGCCTTGAGCGATGCGATCTTGCCCGCCGGTATCAGGGGTTCGAGCCGTTCGTTGATCGACAGGGAGGCCTTTGCCCGGTCGATGGATATGCTCTCGCCGAGCTGCTTGACCTTGCCGAAGAGGCGTTCGAGCCATTCCAGTGTTTCTTTATCCCGGACGGAACCGCTGAGGACGTTGCCCACGATGGAGGTGATGGTGGCAGCGGCTTCCTTGCCGTACTGCTGCTTGAACATGGTGAGTTCCTGTACCCCGAGGATAGCGCTTACGCGATTGCTTCTCGCCTGGGAGATGATGTTTTCTATCCGGTGCAGGTACAGGGTTGGCGCTTCGTCGACCACCAGCCCCACCGGGATGTTGCCACGTGTATTGACCAGTTTGGTAATGCGGTTGACCACCACCGAGTAGCAGGCCGAATTGGTGCTCTGCGTACTGGGGTCGCTGGCTAGTATCAGCATGGATGGCGCTTCGGGGTTGCTTACCTTAAGGTCGAAGTCATCGCCCGAGAACACCCAAAATGTCTCCTTGGTGGCCAGTCGGCTGATGAAGATCTTGAGCGTGCCGACCTGTCCTTCGAGCTGGTCGAATGCCCGTGCCTTGAACGCCGTCATGAAGGGGGAGAGCAGGGATTCAAGTTCCTTATTGCTGAACAGCACCGTGAATATTTCCTCATACGAGCGGTTCAGGAACGCCAGCACGTGCGGGAAGCTGGAGTACTTTCCGCTGTCGTACTTGCTGAAAAAGTAGATACATGCCGCCAGAAAGTTGACGGCTGACTGCGTGAAAAACTGGTCACTCCCACCGGATTTGTCCCCTTTCTTCATAGCCTCCACCAGTGCTTCGGCGGTTTCTGATGCTTCGGCCAATGTTTCGAGGTAGTCGCTCCGCCAGGGGTTGATCCGCCTGCTCTTTTCCGGTTCGTTCAGGTTGATGACATGGAAATGGTAACCTTTCAGTTTCCCCTGCTGCTTGGCGAGCAGGTAGTGGTAATAGGTCACTTTTCCAAGGTCAGGGAACTTGAAATCGAACACGCAGAGTGTCCACTCCAGGGCCACGAGTTGGCGGATAACGGGCATAAAGACCGAGAAACTTTTACCCGATCCGGGCGTTCCGATCACCAGCGCGCCGCGGAACAGGTTTTCCAGCACGATGAACCCCTTGCGCACCTTTCTTTTGTAATAGAAAAGCATCGGGATATTCACGGCATAGGGGGTGACCTTGGGTTTGGTGGCCTGCATAAAGGATTCCTCCTCCACGTTCCACCTGTCCTTTCCGAGGCGGGAACCGATGATCTTCGAGACATTGTCCATGGCGATATGCAGTAGCAATGTCCCTGCGATGCTGCATGCGATATACCCGATATCGTACCAGCTGGTGTAGGGCAGCGGCCAGCTTCTGGGCCTGCCGTAGAACCAAAGCCCTGCGAAAAGCAAAAGCAATCCGGTTGCCAGCGGGTAGGCTATGGCGTTTTTGGGATTGAGGTCTTTCTCCTTCCGGCTGAGTGTGCCGATCGAAACCAGGCAGATCAGCACCAGCGTGAACAGTTTGCTGTGGACGGGGTAATGGTAAATGGGTATGTGTGCCATGCGCACGAGGAAATGTGATAAACCATACCGCTCGCTTGCCGGACTGGCGATTACCTTTTCGGCGTAGATGAACATCAGGATGTCGAGAGCGACGGACAGGTAAATGGCGAATTGCAGGAAGCGGTGCATCGCCTGCTGTTCTTTGCTTTCTTCCATAACAATTGTTTTTTGTGTAAATGGTTACTTTATCGTTCTTGGTTTACAGAGATTCCATTTAGGTCTTGTCCATACGTAATAATTACGATCTACTGTAGCACCAGCATTCACAATTACGTATACATGGATAAACGACACCTCTAAATTTCGAACATGTTCAAAAAGACGATTCCTTTTACCGTACTGATTGCTGTCCTGATTTCGTTTGTAGAAACGGCTACTTCCCAAACCAGATTCGGCGTTAGGGCCGGGATGAACCTTTCCGGTCTTCGCATGGTTGATGAGAAGAGCGACAAACAGGAAACAGGATTGATACCACGTTTCCAAATCGGATTGACGTTTGATGTCCCCATAGGATTGGAATTTTATATCCAACCAGCGGCACTTTATTCCGGGAAAGGTTTCAAGCAGGACGGCGGATGGCTCGCAGGGCCGGATAGCGAATTCAGGGCCACTGCCTCCTATATAGAAGTTCCCGTGAGTCTGCTTTACGCCCCACGGTTGGGATCTGGTAACCTGATCGTAGGCGCCGGTCCGTATGTTGGCTATGGCACCGGAGGTAAGTGGAAAGCTGATCAAGGCCAGGTACTTATCGGCGATATCATGATCGAGCCTCACGGTGAGGTTATATTCAAAGGTGATGTTGCCGATGGAGAATTTGGCAACTACCTATACGGCAAGCCCTGGGATTACGGTGTAAACGTACTGGTAGGCTATGAATTGATGCGCAGGATCAATGTTCAGCTCAATGGACAGTTCGGGGTTGCCAACCTTGCACCAGATATCGACGGCAATAGCCCTAAAGGGAGCATAAAGAATGTGGTATATGGAATTTCCGTGGGTTATAAACTTTGATTTCCCTGTACCATTGAACCGTTAGTGAAATTTTCAAGACAACTTGGTACATAACCCCGATACTGCGGCAAGTTTTTCAAGATAATTACCCTTATTAATGCAAGTTTTTCAAGATAACTCCGGGATGTCTGTACGTTTTTCATAGGGTTAACTTCATATACCCCGCCCTGAGTTATGCTGTCGTGGCGCTCTCCCGAATTGGAACTCCACCCAATCCTCCACACTGAAAACAATGACTTTGGAAATCTTGTCATGGGTCATTGCCCAATCGAGTGCTTCCTGCTGCAATGCCGTTGTCCGGGTTGCATGGAGCTGGTACATTTCCATAATGTCCACGACTTCCGAAGCATCCATATTATATGTCCCGATATCCGTCCGAAGTTTGTCGATCACGAGGTCGTTGGGGATAAGCGTAAGCAGGGCATCGGTTCCATAAAGGCCGATGACCCCGTTTTTGAACCTGACGTAGGCGGCGCTGTCGTCATCCACGAGATGGGCAATCGTTCCCATCTGTCCCTGCATCTCCACGGGATCGGTGGTCAGGTCGGGATGTACCATGACCGTTGTACCAATAAGTTCTTTCATCGTAAGTCCATTTAGGGTCAATCAGAATGTGTCGGCGTCGAGGATATCGCCATATTTTATTTTCAGGGTGACCGTCCTGCCGGATATCTGCTTTTCGGACAGCTCGACGCTGAGTACCTTACTGGCGGGAAACGTAGCTTTCCTGAGCACATAAATATTCCGGTAGGTACGTTTGAACGAACCGTGCGGGTACAGCTGCCATATCGGTTTGACCTCGATGGACTGCACGTTGGTGGCCTTGGTAATCTTTTTGTCCTCGATTTTGAAGCGCATCTCGTCGATATCGTAGGCGAGGTTGGTGGCATTGCGATAGGTAATGTCCAGTAATACGAGGTCACCAACGGTGTAAAGAGCATTCAGCTCGACGCGCATGCCGTAATCGCCGGCCTTTCTGATAGGTGCCGAACTGCGCTTCGCCAGCATCGAAATGGCATGGTTGCGCAGCTGGGGCGTGGTGAGTTCCACCGGTACATGGAGCGGACGCGTGTGCCTGGGCATTATCTCGAAACTTGCTGCCAGCCCACTCTCCGGGGCACTCTCGAAATGGTGCAGTTGATATTGCGCGATAAAGCTTTCGCCGATCACGGTGACGATACCCAGGCTACCCGAATTAACGGAGTGATGCTCCACCGAGTCCGGTACCCATTTGAGCCGGAGCACGTTGGGCTCGGGCAGATCGCCGATGACCGCATGCGTGGAGATGTCGACATACCTGATCGGTTCGGGCGAGAGGATGTGCAGCGAGGAACCTGCATCCATCAGGATTGACGGCAGTTCTTCGCGATAGGTTCCGGCCTTTTCCTGTGCGCGGACGTTCATCCCTGCAACCAGCAGGGAAACGATAAAGAGTAATATGTTCATTTTAAACATGGCTTAATAGTTTTTCTGGTTGTTCTTGAGCTGGTCGGGGTCGATGAGATAGACCAGCGTGTTGTACTTGATCTTGGCCTTGTTCTGTCGGATCATCTTGCTGACGGCGGTGCTGGTGGACTGGAACATCTTCTGCAGCATGCTCATGACCAGCTGGCTGTTGTTCTCGGCCGCCTGCTGCAGGGTGATCCCCTGTGAGGCGTTGCCACCCAGGTCGCGCGTGAATTCCCGGAGTGCCGATGCCGGGACGTAGAGTCCGGGCAGTCCGTCGTGGTCGTATACCTCCAGGCGAACCGGCAGGATATGCTGTCCGTTCATGATGGACGTCACGGCGAGGGTCACCCGTTGGCCTGTAAAGCCCGATATTTCGGCATAGATATAGGTGCCCTTCTTGATCAGGAACCGCCCCGCCATCATATCCTCCAACAGGCGGATACGGAGACGCGATCCTGCATAACCCTTGATGTCCTGGTCGACGATGGCGGTGATGAAGGTCTCCTCGGTATCCGGCTTTACGGTATTGAACACGGCGTGGGTGGCGGATGCCCTGCTGACGGAAAGTTTGGCGGCCTGCTGTTCCCTGCGCTGCTCTTCGAGCAGTTCGGCCTGCCGGAGCCGTTGCTGCTCGGCACGGTATTCGGGATCGTTCGCCCTGCCCATGCTGTCGAGCAGCTCCATCTGTTGGCGGAACAGCGCCATGGGGTCCTGCTGTGCAGGCTGCTCCTGCGGCGATGATTTCTCCGGTAATGGATTTTTCATGGCGGCAAGCGCATCCTGCAGTGCTTTTTCGTGGGGATCTGCGCCAGTCTTCCGCGAAGGGCCGGTCGCATTGGGGAACCCTGCGGCCTGCGTTCCGTCGTAACGGCCTTTCATGGCACGGTCGATGGAATCCAGCATGCGGCGCTCCTGTTCATTGTATAAGGTATTGGGGACTTCGGTATCGGCCTGTTCCTCCTGGATGTGCCCGATGGCGGTATATCCATCGGCCTGGCGATACTGGTTCCGGTAGGCATCGAGCTTGTCGGACAGTGCCCGGTCGCGTACCTGATCGGATACCCCGGCCAGATCGGTCTGCAGGGAGTCCTTTCCCGCCTGCGGCGGCTCATCCTTGCCGAAACTGCTCTTGTATACGTAAAAGAATATGCACAGGAAGGGCAGCAGGATGAGCGGGATGACGTACCTTGGTTTTCTGAAATCTATGTTCATGGTGTGCTTTTTTTGTTGTTCATGATGGTTCGCTGTATCCGCTCGAAGCGGCCGAGTGCATCGGTGAGCCGTATGCTATCGGTGGCATCGAGCGTATCCTTGGCGATAATGTATGCGATGGTGTCCTGCAGGGCAGCTACCTCGCGCAATGCACCGTAGGTATCGATGATCCCCGGCAAGGTAGCTTCCGTTCCGGCCGGCGGTGCTTTGGGAAGTTCCGGAAGTGTCCGCTTCGCATCGGTACGCATCACGGTGAAGGCCAGTATGCCCGAGCCGAGCATACTGGCGAGCATAAGTGCGAGGAACTGCAGCGGATAGCGCCTGAGCAGTGCTTTGCCGGAAGCGCCCAGCTCCCGGAGCCGTTCGCGTATGTTCCCGAACCCATCGTTATCGGCAGGGGGATCAGAAGGTGTTTTTCTGTACATGTTGGATGTCTTTGTTTTCAAGTGTCTTCCACCGCGTGATCAGCACGGCGTGCGGGTTGTTGTCCGAGCGTATCTCCAGGTCGGCCAGATACCCCTCGGTGATAAGCGAGCGGGTGATGGTGGAGCTGCGCCGGTCGATCTTCTGGGTGCCGTAATAACGGAAGTAACGTTGCGGCACATCGATGTGGATGCTGTCGGTGCGCAGGGTCAGCACGGCGCTGGAGGAAAGTACAGAGTTGAAAAAACCCTTCTCTTTCAGGTTGTTGTACTGGAGTGCACCGCTCTCGTCGATCAGGTACATGGCCTGCTTCATCTGGTACTCGATGAACCGGTCATCCGGGGTGAGCGAGAAGAAGAGGCTGTGGAAGCGGCCTACATGCGAGCGGTATTCCGCTTCCCGGTTCATCTGCACGTCGGTCTGCCTTGCGGGCATGGGGACGTTTGCGGCATCCATGATGTAGATGCTTTTGCGCGCGTCCACCACCTGCCTGTAGGCAAAGAAGGAAACGCCCAGCACCATCAGTACGGCGGCGATGAGGCAGCCCGCCGAGAGAAAGCTTGCGAGCCGCACCTTGGATTCTATGTTCTTGATGATCATGAGGGATGGTTGTTTATCGTTTCATACCTTTTGTTAATATCCTGCCCATGATGCGGGACATTCCGCCCGCACCACGACCCATGGTCGATGCCGCCGAGGAAATACCCGAAGTGGAAATGATCCATGTGGAGATGCTCGGTACGGTGAGCATGGTCAGCGCACCGATGACAAAGGTGCCGATGACGATGAAAAATGAGAGCACCCCGTTGCCTGCAAACGTGGCCAGCTTCTCCAGGTCCGGCCCCGCCGTTCCCACGAGTGCCTGGTACCGGGTGATCTCGGCTTCCATGGCGTAGTGCTGGAAGAGCGAGGATACGTACATGACGAGGTAGGCGATGCCCGAGTAGAGGTTGACCGATATGAAGCGGGCGATCCATGTGCTGAAGCTGTCCCGGAAAGCGGGCAGGATACTGGCGGCTACCGAGAACGGCCCGAGAATGATCAGGATGGTCGAGAAAATGATCTGGATGATGAATATCACGTAAACCGCTATGCGCAGTATCCAGATGGCGAGGGTCTCGAGCAGGGAGGTCATGAGCAGCTGGAGGTTCACCTGCAGGCGGTTCCGCATCTCGACGATGGGGTTCCAGACCTCGGCGAAGCCCTCCTTGACCGAGGAGGTTACCGACTCCCATGCCTTGCCGTACCAGGTGTCGGCCTCGGTCTTGGCGGTCTCGGTCTCGGCCTGCACGGTGAGCAACTGGTCGGCCAGTTCCACCATCAGCTTGGCGCGTTGGAGGCGGAGGCTGTTGACCTCGGTCTGGCTGCCATCGAACATGGCCTCGGTCTTTGCCGACACGATGTCGGTCGGGTAGGCAAGAACGCGCGTAAAAGTCGGCCACCAGAGGATGACCATGACCAGTCCGAAGGGCCGGAGCAGCGGCATGATCTCGAGCTGCTTGTCGCCCGCCATCATCTCGTAGGTCCTGATGGCAAAGAACACGAGCATGAAAATGGCCGCGAGTGCCTGCGCATCGGCGATAAAGGCATCGTAGTGTGTCCAGATGGTGTTCTTCATCTGCCGCAGGAAGTGCATGGTGCCTTCCTCATACACCCCGTTGCCCTGCAGGAAATTAAAGGTATCCTTGAAGGAGTCCGGTACGCTGACCGGCTGTCCCTGGGCGAGGATACCCGTGAAAAGTGATGTCAGGTTCATAAAAAGAAGTCTTTAGAGTTTGGATTTGCTGAGGACATCGTCGGCGATCTGCCGGTCGGTCCTGCCGGGGGCAGCGGCGATGGGCTTTCCGGATTCCCGTACCTCCGAGTTCGTTTTGGTCAGTCCCAGGTACAGTTCCGCCCGTTGCTTTTTGGCATCCCACATGGCCATCAGCTGTCGGTATTCGCCGAGCATACGGTGGTAGGCCATGATGCGCGACCCCCTGTCCATGTTGGTCGATCGTGCGGCATCGAGCCGTTCTGCGAGTGCTCCGCTTTCTTCGGTATACCATGCCAGCACGCCATTGCGGGTCAGGTAATCCCGTACGGCATGATCCGTTCCCTGCAAGGGATCGTTACCCTCGGTCAGCGGCCTGAACTCGTTACGGTAGTAAAGCTGCCACAGCGGGTCGGCAGCGGACACTACTCCGGCATAATTTGCCATTTCGGTCACCGCGGTATTGCGCAGCGTATCGGCATGTTTCTTATAGGCTTCCTCGGTGTTCTTCATGGCGGCCACCAGGAGCAGCCGCTGTGTCTGGGGTCCGGCGGCACTGAGCGGGCGCAGGTCTGTCCTGGGGTAATTGGGGTGCCATGCCCAGGTGAGCCAGTAGTTGGGGTTGAGGCCGAGAAAGCCCTTGGTGGGCGTGAATTTCTTGCGGTCCCACTGCTTGAAGACCATGCGTTCCTGCTGGTGTACGATGTGTTTATCGGTCTGGTATCTGACCGTCTGGGCCATGCCCTGCATCAGCGAGAGCAGGGCTATAGCGGGCCAAAGGATAAGGTGTAGTTTCATGTCGTTAGTCTTTTAGAAGTTTAATCTTGTAGATGATATCATCGACCATCCTCTTGTCGCGGTCGATGAACTGGCTGTAGGGATTGAGCGTGCGGAAGACGCCCTTCAGTTTCGCATAGTACATGGATCGGTGCATGCCATAGACGAGGGCGCGCATGATCCGGAGTTCCAGGACGATCTTGCGGAGCAGGGCATCGCGTTTTTCGTAATCCATCAGTACGTTCTGGCCTTCCCTGAGCACGAATCCGGACACCTCGGCAGCGAGCCTGACGCCCCTGTCTTTCATCTGTCGGGCCACATCCTCGGCAAAGAGAAGCAGGTGGGGCGCATCCCTTGCTGTCTGGAGCATCAGGTTGCATTCATGGATGATCTCGGTGCCGATCTGCCCGATCTGCCGGACGGTCAGTCCGGTGCGCAGGGCCTGGTCGACCTCGGTGAGGGAACGGTGGATCATGTCCTGCACCAGCACCACGGAGCTGACGTTGAGATTGATGTCGTCCAGCCGATCCCTGATGGTGGACAGGTAGCTGTTGTGGGTCACTTCCGCTGCCGAGCGTACGGCGGCATTCTCCCCGACGATGGCCAGGTGCTTACGGTCGTAGATGATGGTGACGTAGCCCTGCCCGTAGGATCGCGCCGCCATAAGCGACAGCATCCCCATCAGTAGGATTATCCTGTTCATTGACGCATCTGTTTAAGTTTGGAAAGGATGTTATTGACCAGCTGCCGGTCGCGGTTCACGAATTCGCCGAAGGGGTTCATCGATTCCAGCATGCGCTTGCGATTACTGTAATACATGTTCGCCGCCAGCCCGCGCGAGGTTCCGGCAATGCGCCGGAGTTCGGTGAGCACGTGTGCAAAGAGAAGCCTGCGGTCGCTGGCCTTCATCTGGTTGATGTCCCCGATGCTGATGGCCAGTGCGTAGAGGTACTGGCTGAGACGGTATGCCCTGTCGGCAAGGTCTGCCTCGGTCCGGTAGGCCATGGCAATGAGCGGCGGATCCTGTCCGGCGAGCCTGACGATGGCCGTCTGGTGCTCGACGATCTCCCGGATGATGGGTGTAGCCTGCAGGCCGATCTGGGTTGCATCAATGGCTAATCCTATGGTGTGGAAGCGGCTTTGCAGGGTTCGGTACTTCTGCTTGAGGTCGTCCATCTTGGATCGGTTGACTTCCTCGTTTGCCGAGGTGACCGCCTGACGTGATCGTGCGGTTTTCTGGCGGCTGTTCTCGTCCTTGCTGTGCTGCACGAGCTGGTGGAGCAGCTCGACGTTCAGCTGGGCATTCCCCTTTGGCATGCCTACCAAAAGAAAAAGGGTGAGGATAAGGATGGCTTTCATTGGCGTAGGTATTTGGCATTGCGCACGATGTCCTCAGCAATGCGTTTGTCGATATTGATAAATCCGGCGTAGGGGTTGAGTGAATTCAGAATCCCCCGCTGCTTTGCCCAGTACATGGACCGGTACATGCCGTAGGCCACGCCCCGCAGGATGGTCAGTTCGGTGACGATCCGGTTCAGGAGCTTTGCCCGTTCGCCCGAATCCATAAGGTTCTGCCTCCCACCGACGGTCACGAAAGAGCCGACCTCGGTGGCCAGTGCGGTCGCGCGCCGTTTGAACTCCCGCGCACCTTCCTCGGCAAAGAGCAGCAGTACGGGATTGCTTCCGGCGATGTCCATCGCCCTGTTCACGTCACGGACGATGTCCGTGCTGATATCGGCGATATCCTTTACAGCGAGCAGGTTGCGCACGACGGCAGACACTTCGCTGAGCCCTTTGTATATCTTGTCCTGCAGGTCGTTTACGATGACGAGCTGTCCGGTGACGGCCAGCTGTCCGCGCTGGATGAGCGTAAGCCTGTCATTGGTGGTATTGAGCTGTCCGTTTATGACGGCGGCATGTGCGCCGGTGGCCGCGGCCACGGCGGGATCGATGTAGATCTGGCCGCGTGCGGTTAGCCCGAAGAGCAGTGCGGCCAGCAGCATGATGGTTCTTTGCATGGTATTGAAAGGTTAAAAGGTTAGTGGATGGTTGGTGTGGCGGTGAGCGTCTGTCCACCCTTGTTGACCTTGGCAACGAAGGCTCCGAGGGTCAGGCCGCTGGCCTGCATGTCGGACACGAAGGCTTCCAGTGCCGTCTCATAGTCACCGTGTTCCCGGACATAGGTCAGCACCGCATTCTTCTCGGGTTTTTCGGTGGTGTAGCACAAATACTGGTACAGCGAAACTTCTACGCCGTAGACTTCTCCCGCCGATCCCCTGCGGATGTAGACCTCCTTGAACCTGCCCCTATTATCTTTGTTATCCAGCTGGTTGATCGTGAATATCTTGCGCCGCTCGGTCTCGGTGATGGAAAGCAGCTTGGCGATGGCATCGTAGTTCTCGCGGAACTTGTTCTGGTCGAGCAGGCAGATGGTGTCCGAGTTGGCGATGATGCTGTCCTTGACGATGGGGTTGCCCAGGATGTCCCCCAGCTCCTGGGTAACCACGATCACCTCCCCCCAGAACTTCCTGACGGTTTTATACAGATACAGGAGATATCCGGCCATCAATGGGCTGGCGATGGCCTTCCATGCCTCTTCGATGATGAGCGCCTTGCGCTGCGAGGTGCGGTGGCGCATCTTCTGGAGGAACACGTCCATGATGATCAGTGTGACGATGGGGAACAGGACTTTGTTCTCCTTCAGATTGTCGATTTCATAGACCAAAAAGGTCTCGTTGAAGGTCGACCGGTCGGTTTCCTCGTTCAGCACCGTACCGAATTCCTCCCCGGAGTGGAACTTGCGCAGCACGTAACGGTATTCGTCCAGGTCGAAGGTGATGGATTCCTGCTCGGTGATCTCGCGTATCCGGTCCACCGAGTAGGTGTAAAAGGAGTCGAAGTCCAGTTTGGCCGGCCGCCGCGGATTCTGCGGTCCGGGGTCGAGCCAGAAATGCTCGTAATAGTAGGACGACAGGACGTTGGACAGCACCGTATCCTCGATCTGGGTGAGCTGCCCGTCAGCCCCTTTCCAGAGCAGGGCGATGAGCGTTTTCAGGAAATCCTTCTTTTCGAGGTTGAACTCCTTCTGCGTGATGGCAAAGGGATTCATCGAGATCGGCTTTTCCTCGGTATAAGTGATGTACTTACCTCCGTAATAGCTGCACAATCCGGAGTAGCTGTCGCCGGTATCGACGATGACCACATCCATGTTGTAGCGGCAGTACTGTTCAACGAGCGCATTCATAAAAAAAGATTTCCCGCTGCCTGACGGACCAAGGGTAAACTTCGACCTGTTGTTGATCCTGCCGGTACGCATGGGCAGGTCTGCGGGGTCGATGGCTACCGGCAGCCCCTGCCGGTCGGTGAAGCGGATCAGGAACTCGGATTCCTCGTCGGTCTGCAGCGATTCCTTGAACAGCAGGCAGATGGCCGCATCCGAGGTGGTGAGGAACCAGTCGTATTTTTTGAGTTCTGTTCCGTTCCCCGGCAGCGCGGTACGGAACAGCTCCAGTTGGTTATAGGCATTCCGCGAGGGTATGATGCCCTGCTGGAAGAGCGCTGCCTCGATAAAATTGGCCGCTTTCCCGACCTTGTCCGCATCGGCGCACAGTACGATATTGAAGTGTGCGTTCACCAGTAGCTGGTTCTCACGGGCGACATCCACGAGCAACTGGTCGATATCCTCCACGCACATCAGGTTCGCCGGGTCGGGTACTCCCGAATGCCGTTTGCGCTTGAGCTCGAGCTTGTTCAGTGTCAGCTGCTGTCCGGGTATCTCGATGAGCTGGTTGTAGATGATGCAATGGTAGTCCGGCACGCCGTGCAGGAAAAACAGGTTGTCCACGGGAAAATCCCGCAGGTTGCACCCGTCCTGCCGCTGGGTATAGGTAGCTACTTCTTCCGGCAGATCGATGGTATCGGTATTGATCAGGCTGATGCTGCGTACGGCGCGGTCGCCCAGTCCAAGCTGCGTATCTCCGGCGAGCAGGTTGTCCAGCACGATGTTCTCCGAGGAAAAGTCCATGGCCAGCACGCGCGATACGTAGGTATGCAGGGCTTGCTCGTCGAGGCGTTCGGGGCCGAGCCCTGCACCATGGAGCAGGTCGTGCAGCTTGTCCATATGCTGGGCAAAATCGGCCAGCGCTTTGGGGTCATGGACATAGAACGCTCCGCGTTTCACCTGCCGGGTGACGGTCAGGTAGGTAGCGATCGCCGTGTACTCCCTGCCGTGGAAGTGGTCGTTGTACTTCCGTTGTAGGAATGCCGTTGCCTCCGCTCCGCCGAAGTTCTTCCGGGAAAAGATATCCTGCTTCTGGACGATGTGGTCCTCGCCGAGGATCTTGATCATGTTGAGCAGTACGCCGTGGTAGGCGGTGTAGGGTTCGGGGTCAGCCCCGTACTGCATGACGGGGTTGCGTATCCGGAATACGGCGGAGAAATCGCCCCGCTCGCCATAGAGCAGGGCTTCGCCGCGGTAGTGGTCGATGCCCGCGTAGGGCATACGGAATACCGTTTTAGGGTGATGTGTCTGCATAGTTTCGCTTGAGGTGTACGGGATGGATGAGGGTGCCCCTGTCGCGGGCTTTGTCGTGCAGGCCGCCCTTCTGGCGGTGGAAGGTGTAGGTCAGTCCA
>Ga0079224_100003398_pt1 | contig 20075 bp, 17 predicted proteins | sample Stecom2015_FD_80414 | JGI IMG/M metagenome (GOLD analysis project Ga0079224, IMG submission 80414) | Agricultural soil microbial communities from Utah to study Nitrogen management - Steer compost 2015 | ecosystem: Environmental > Terrestrial > Soil > Agricultural land | place: USA: Utah...
AGCATCGTCATTTTATTATGGTCAGCCTCAAGGTGAAGTGTGTCTAATCAACAGGGTTTTCGGTCTCTAAGCACTTTTAAAAAGGAACTTCATCGACTCAAATCTCTATTTGCAACAGTGCCTTAATTTTCCCAAAATTCATTGTGTTATGCAGGAAATTTGTTTGTAAATTCAAACTAATTTCCTGCCTTTTAGAAGTCTAATTATTTCAAAAAAGAAGAAATTAAATTGTTTCTAACGCAACTTCAAGCTTAATTTGTTTTGACTTATAGCGAAAGCTTGCCGCTCGGTGATTTTCTGGAAGTAAAGCACTCTCTCCAAAGAGTTTTTCACGAAGCGTTCCTTTTGCATATTCGGTTTGATAAACACCGCGTCGTTGCAGTTCAGGAACCACAAATTCCACGATGTCTTCAAAGCTCTTATGCGCCAAAATATAAGCCAAGTTAAAGCCATCAATACCTGTCTCTTCAACCCATTCTTGCAAACGGTCAGCAACAGTGGTTGGTGAGCCGACAATCACAGGACCATTGCCGCCAACACTGGTCCAACGTGCAATTTCTTCAATCGTCCATACTTTATCTGGATCAGCTTCAACATAGGACTGAAGCATGGATTGAATCGCATTGGTATGAATATACTCAACTTGATCAGTCGGTTTAAACTGAGAGAAATCAACACCAGACCAACCTGAAGCCAAGGTTAGACCACCATCATAACTGCCATATTCTTGATATTCACGGAATTTAGCTTGAGCTTTTTCATCGGTTTCATCAACTACAATCGCAAGCATGGTATAGATGAGTACCGAATTTGGATCACGACCTTCTTTGACCAAATTCGCACGAATCCCTTGCGCTAATTTTTTAACTGCAATTTGGGTTGGGGCAGAAATAAAGACACACTCAGCATTTTGACTCGCAAATTGTTGACCACGACTAGACGCACCTGCTTGATACAGAACAGGTGTACGTTGTGGCGATGGTTCGCAAATATGAATGCCTGGTACAGTGAAATATTTGCCTTCATGGTTAATCGGGTGCACTTTGGTGTGATCGGCGAAAATGCCTTTTTCTTTATCACGAAGCACAGCATCTTGTTCCCATGAACCTTCCCAAAGTTTGTAAAGCACTTCTAGATATTCATCGGCGATGTCATAACGATTGTCATGGCTCACTTGGGTTTTTAAACCCAAGTTTTTAGAGCCACTTTCAAGATATGAGGTCACAATATTCCAACCGGCACGACCTTTGGTCAAATGATCGAGCGTACTCATACGACGTGCAAATGGGTAGGGATGTTCAAATGAAATCGACGTCGTGACACCAAAACCTAAGTGCTTGGTGACAGCTGCCATTGCAGGCACAATTTGCAGTGGATCATTCACAGGCACTTGGATAGCACCTGTGAGCGCATGTTCAGTTGAACCATGATACACATCATAGATGCCCAAAACATCAGCAATAAATATACCGTCGAATTTACCGCGTTCCAAAATTTGCGCGAGATCAGTCCAATATTCTAGGTCTTTATATTCTGTTGAACGATCTAAAGGGTGGCGCCATAAACCGGGAGATTGATGGGCAATACAGTTCATCTCAAAGGCATTAAATCTAATTTGTTTGCTCATATCGTTTTACGTTCTATGTTGTTTCAATTATTCCTTTTATATTAATAAAAAAGGTTTGAGATGATTAATAATAAAAATCTCAAACCTTAGAAGATTAGATGTATATGAAAATAAAATATTTATTTATCAGAAATAATATCCAAGCGATAAAAATAATAAATTATTACGCTTATTTTCAGTGCCTTGACTAAATCCATTTGCTTGACCAAAACCAACGTCATTTTTAGCGTTAATATATTCTAAATAAAATTGAAAATTCTCTTTATATTTGGTGTAAACACCATTAATCAAACGTTCGGAATCCGCATAACCTGCTTCATCTTTGAAATAACGTGAATAGGTTGAATACAAGATTGGAGATTTGAAGTTTTTCGTCTCAAATGGAAGAGCATAATTTATTTCAGTTGATAAGAAATTGGCTTTGTTTGCCACATTATAATAGCCATCAAAGAAGCCAAAAGTGGACTCATTTTTATGCTCAATATCTTTGTTATCGATATTTTGACCTCCATAGACAATATTGATTCCTAATCGATTGATCTGTGTCTTCTGGAACACCGTCCACACTTGACGATCACCCGTTTGACGGGTTTTTAGATTATCTACTTGGCTATATAAATATGATGCACCTGCCGTTGTTGTAATCGGTGTTGCAGCAATCTCATAATTGAATTTTTTATCCAATTTTAGCGCCAGCATATTTTTTTCTTCAAGCTGTGTACCATCAGCGAAATTGGATTCAGCAGTCAGGTTGCTTGAATAATGGGAAGAGTTCTGACTTTTACCAGTATGACTGCCCGCATCACGTATAAAATATGCTGCTGAAAGATTATAGCCTTCGGGCGAGTATTGGTAATTGACGCCCCAATTGTTTAATTCTTCTAATCCTAATTGATACAGCTGGGTGAGGTTGTATGAACTGCTGTAGTAGCGATCTAAACCGATTGGCACAGGTTGTAAGCCGACAGTCACTTTATGATCATCGTTGAAATCGTAGGCAAGCCATGCATTTACCGGGAAATGAATGCCCCCCAATTTGTCATATGCTTCGTAGAAGCGATAATCGAGGTGACCTGACCATGCCTGATTTTGGTAATTCAGCCAAAGTACCGCATCACTAAAATCAATTTTATTGCCACTGTCTTCTAAAAAGTCATTGTGGGTGTATTGAAAACGAATGGTACCGTTGACATCAAACTTGGCTGCAGTTGCTTCTTCTGCATGAGTAATTTGAGAAAAAAGAGACAGTACACTGAGCGATAAAATGAGTTTCTTAAACATGGAAAATACAGCAATAAAAATAATGAATTGATTCTATGTATTTGTTTTTAAATTATAAATTAATAAATTTTGATAATGATTTATCTAAATAATATAAAGATTATACACTGCAAAAAAAGGGACAATTACGTCCCTTTTGAGTGTAGATAACCTGAATCAGTCTTTAGATACCGGTGTTAAAATTCCTTTTACATTGGCATCATCTGTGGTTTTTAAGTATTCAGTAATGCGAGCATCCGAGAACACTTGTTGAAGTTTAATAATATTTGGATCTTTTTGTTTAGCTTCGGCAACGACTAAACGGCTGGCAAAAGTTCGTGGTGCAGCGGGGAATAAAATCCCTTTGCTACGTGGCACTTTCCCTGCATCAAATTGAGCCACATAACCAATGGCAGCATCGACTGAATCCAGTGTACGCGCCATTGATAATAATTCGATTTCAATAAATTTAAATTGGTGTGGGTTGCCTTGAATATCTTTGATTTTTGCCGTGCGTGGTTCAACTTTTGGATCAAGTTGAATAAAGCCTTCACGTTGTAATAACCACAATGCTTGTGCTTGATTGGCTAAATCACTCGGAATGGCAAAGACCGCATTTTTTGGCAAATCTTTAATATTTTTATAACGGTCTGAGTAGATGCCGAATGCCCATTGGAAAATTTCTGTTGTCGGCACAAGTTTGAAACCATTTGCATCTGAAACTTGTTTTAACCACCATTGATGCTGATAAATCGTTGCATCAAATTCTCCATCATTCACAGCACGATTAGCTTGAATCGGATCTTGCACGCCGACAGCTTCAAGTTGAATGCCATAATCAGGAGCAATATGGGTGTTTGCAAATTCAATTAAACTCTTTTCACCAATCATCGTCGGTTCATAATGCACTTTCAGTACATTGCTGACGCTTTGTTTTTCAGTGTCTGCACTTTGTTTTTTAAATAAAAAAATCGCGGCAATCACTGCAATCACGACCAGTCCAATGATCAAAGGCAGTTTTGATTTTTTCTTAAATTCAAAAGGATGTTGCGGGGTACTCATAAGATTTCCATATTAAGCATGTTTGAGTGAAGTGCTCAGGCGATTGCCAATAAATTGCACAATTTGAATGGTGACAATGAGCGTAATAATGGTGGCAATCATAATGTGATGATCAAAACGCTGGTAACCATATAAAATAGCCAAGTAGCCAATACCGCCTGCACCAATCGTGCCTGCAATGGCAGAGTATTCGATCATGGCAATTAGGTTTAAAGTCACTGCAGAGACTAAGCTTGGTAGTGATTCTTTCAGTTGAACGTGTTGAATAATTTGTAGTGACGTCCCACCCGATACGCGACCAACCGCACTCATTTCAATCGGCAGTTCATTCAGGGCATTTTCAACCAAACGTGCAAAGAACGGGATGCCGGCAATGGTCATCGGGACAACAGCCGCAGAAATGCCAATGGTTGTGCCTGTCACCCATTTGGTAAAGGGAATAATGGCAGCCATGAGCACCAAAAATGGCAGTGAACGTCCAATATTGACGATGCCATTGAGCACGCCATAGAGTTTGGTATTGGCAAACAAACCACGCTCAGAACTATTAAACAGCGTGATCCCAATTACACCACCAATCAAAATTACCAAAATCATCACGATACCGACCATCGTCCAAGTTTCAAGATAAGCCGGTAAAATCATGCTTGGGATTTCAGCCCACGGTGTATTGTTATTTAAAACGATATCATTCGACATGATGGCTCTCTAAGCAGCGTGATGTTGTGGAGAAATTTGAAGCGAGTTCAGTATTTGAAATTGAATATTCCAAGCTTGTAATTGTTGTTTGATCGTCTTTTGCTTGCTGGTATACAGTTGCTCAGGCAGGCTGATCACGACTTTACCGACGGTATGACCTTGAATTATTTCAATGGTTGATGCTTGAATTTTAATGGCATGCCCAAGATTAATCGATAACAACCCAATCCAATTGAGTGGTGTTTGTTTCGCAGTTGAATACGTCACTCGTAATGCAACATCGCCATTTTGTGGCTGGTGAATAGGTTGCATCGGTAGGATTTTTTCACCAATTTTTGAGTTTGGATTCAGCACCAAATCAAGCACATCGCCTTGTTCTACAATTTTACCTTGTTCAAGTACGGCTACTTCATCCGCAATTTGGCGTACCACATCCATTTCATGCGTAATTAAAATCACCGATAAACCCAATTCATCGCGAAGTTCAGTCAGTAGTTTTAAAATAGATTGGGTTGAATCAGGATCAAGTCCTGAAGTCGCTTCATCTGCAATAACAATCTGAGGTTGTAAGGCAAGAGCGCGCGCGATGCCAACACGTTGTTGTTGTCCGCCTGAAAGCTGTGCAGGATAATGGTTTGCTCGATCTGAAAGTTTGACGTTCTCAAGCAAGTACGCCACGCGCGCTTGGATTTGATGTTCAACCACACCTAAAAACTCTAAAGGCAATGCGACATTTTCAGCAGCTGTACGACGTTTTAGCAGTGCAGAAGATTGAAATACCAAGCCAATTTTTTGACGTTGTAATCGGAGCTCTTCTGCCGACAGATGATTGAGTTCTACGCCTTCTAAAATCAGTGAACCTGAACTTGGTTGTTCTAATAAACTTAAGCATTTTGATAGGGTGGATTTTCCTGAACCACTTGGGCCAACAATGGCTGTAATTTTTGCTTTTTCAATATTCAGATTTATATTTTTAAGCACATGTGCTTCTCCACCGCCTTTTAGTGGGTAGCTTTTATTTAAATTTTTTATTTGATACATTTCACATAAATCGACTATTCTAATCAGGATTAAAATTTATGCGGAATTGATGAGTTTGTTAAATATTAATTTTTGGATAGATATTAAAAAATAGATATATATAAATAAGTGGAATCTAAATATTTTAAATAAAAGTTTATTCTCATTAAAAAGAATTATTCAGCAGATATTAGTATAAAAAAAATTAAAAATCTTATGTTAGCGTAGTTTTAATAAGCAATGAAGAGCATTTTAAAATGACATCACAAATTCAAATTGAATTAACTGAAACGCAGTACATTCCAAATGATTTTTATCAGCAAGACCGGCCTGCACATATTATTCAAACTGATGCAGAAGCGATTCAAATTGCCAAAGAGCTTGCGAAGGTTTTTAAAGTTGAAGCGGCTAAACGCGATCATGAACGCCGGTTACCACTGAATGAAATTCAGCAATATTCTCAGTCCGGATTGTGGGGTATTACCATTCCAAAGCAATTTGGTGGTGCTGGTGTCAGTTATAAAACCTTGGTTGAAGTGGTTAAAATTATTTCAAGTGCTGACTCATCTCTGGGTCAAATCGCCCAAAATCACTGGGCGTTTATCGAACATATTCGCTTGGATGCATCTGACGAGCAGCAAAGATTTTTCTTTTCAGAGATTCTAAACGGTCGTCGCCTTGGCAATGCATTTTCTGAAAAAGGCTCAAAAACTGTTGCCGACTTAACTACCACAATTGATTTCCATTCAGATCATGGCGTGATTAATGGTCAAAAATTCTTTGCAACCGGTGCATTGCTGGCACATTGGATTCCTGTGGTTGCGGTTAATGATGGCAAACCCTATGCCGCGTTAGTGCCACAGCATTCTGAGGGATTAAATATCATCAATGACTGGAGTGGCTTTGGTCAGCGTACTACAGCAAGTGGCACAGTATTGCTCGGCAATGTACGTGTCGATTTAAAGTACATCGTTCCAATTCATCAGGCATTTGAACGTCCAACGGCAGCAGGTGCAATTTCACAAATTATTCAGTCCGCTGTCGATGCGGGTATAGCGCGCGGTGCCATTGATGAAACGATTGAATATGTGCGTCAGCATTCACGTCCTTGGATTGATTCAGGTTTAGAAAAAGCCACTCAAGATCCGTACACCATTGCCAATATTGGTGAACTTAAAATCAAAGCACGTGCAGCTGAAGCCGTATTGGATTTGGCAGCACTTGCCATTGATGCCGCATTATTGAACCCGACAGAAGAAAGCATTTCCGAAGCGTCTTTGCTCACCGCAGAATCGAAAGTATTGACCACTGAAATTGCCATTTTAGCAGCCAATAAACTGTTTGAACTTGCAGGTACGCGTTCGACCTTATCTGAGTTAAACCTTGATCGTCATTGGCGTAATGCACGTACACATACTTTGCATGATCCTGTGCGTTGGAAATTAAATATTGTCGGAAATTATTATTTAAATGATGTGCCACCACCACGTCATGCATGGAATTAAGGAGAATAAGAAAATGAGTATTCAACAGAAAAACGAACTTTTTCTCGGTGCAGATTATGAACAAGTTGCAGCGAAATTTAGACCGATCTTCGCACGTATTGCAGCCGGAACTTTAGAACGTGAAAAGCAGCGGATTTTGCCGCGCGAACAAATTCTATGGCTGAAAGAAGCCGGTTTTGGTGCACTACGTGTACCTAAAAATTTTGGCGGTGAGGGCTTTTCACAAAAACAACTCTTTCAATTGCTGATCGAGCTTGCCAAAGCAGATTCGAATATTGTGCAAGCGTTGCGTGGACACTTTGCCTTTGTCGAAGACCGTTTGACCGCACATAAAACCCAAGATCAAAGCCAATGGTTTGCACGTTTTGTGCAAGGTGATTTGGTGGGGAATGCATGGACTGAAATTGGCAAAGTTGAAATTGGCGATGTGATTACTCGTATCACCCAGTCGTCGAATGGTCAGCTCATTGTAAATGGTCAGAAGTTTTATTCGACAGGGACGATCTTTGCAGATTGGATCGATTTATTCGCCTATGATGAAACCACAGAACAACACGTCATTGCAGCTGTCTCTACCCATGTGAAAGGTATTGATATTCAAGATGACTGGAATGGCTTTGGACAAAAAACTACAGGCAGTGGCACACTAACTTTAAAAAATGTAGAAGTGATAGAGGAGCAAATCACACCATTTGATCAACGTTTTAAATATCAAACTGCATTTTATCAAGTGGTGCATTTAGCAACCTTGGCAGGCATTGCAGCAAGTGCCGTTGAAGCCTTTATTCAAGAGGTTCAAGAACGTACTCGTATTTTCAGTCATGGTAATGCGGCATTGGTTCGCCAAGATCCACAAATTTTACAAGTGATTGGTAAGGCTTCATCACAGGCGTATGCGAGTGAGTCAATTACCTTGCGTGCAGCAGAAGCACTTGATGCCGCTTATCAGAGTCATTTCCAGAACGATTCGATTATTGATCAAGAGGCCAATGACCGTGCCGAGCTTGAATCTTCACAAGCTCAAGTGGTGATCGCGGAATTGGTCTTGGCACTCACAACGGAGCTATTCAATGCCCTTGGGGCATCTGCAAGCACTACCGAGAAACAGTTGGACCGTTTCTGGCGCAATGCGCGCGTAGTATCTTCGCACAATCCGCTCATCTATAAACAGAAGGTCATTGGAGATTGGGAAGTCAATAAGTCGCCTCTGCCGTATGTATGGCAGATCGGCAACAGTCCGGTAGCTAAACAGCAGGAAATTGCAGCTTAGCATTATTAAAAACAGAATATAAAACCGTATGAATATGCGGTTTTATTCTATTTATATATAAATAATAATGACTTCTTTATTCTAAAACTTGTGAATCAAATATTTTTAAAATATAAAAAAATAAAAAAACTAATGATATTTTAAAAATTGAAAATGGAAGAGTAAATAAGATGAATATCAAACTTCAAGATATCCGCATCGAAACAAATAAAGATGTGCCTGATTATGTATTTGTACAGCAACAGGAAGCGAAGCTAATTCAAAGTGATTGGGAGGCGGTTCAAACAGCGAAACACTTGGCTGAAGTATTTAAGAAAAATGCATCTTACCGTGATGCAAACCGTTTATTACCGCTGGAAGAAATTGTGGAATTTTCACAAAGCGGTTTATGGGGCATTAATATTCCTAAACAGTATGGTGGCGCGCAAGTGAAGCACCGTACGCTGTCACAGGTCATCCGTATTTTGGCCAGCGCAGATCCAGCCCTGACACAAATATCAGAAAACCATTTGTCTTTCCTTGAGCAAGTACGCTTGGATGCCACAGAAGAACAGAAACAGCTAATTTTTGGCGCAATCTTAAAAGGTCAGCGACTAGGCAATGCGCTGTCTGAGCGCGGCGGCAGAACAGTCATCGACTTAACCACACTCATTACGCCGAATGAACAGGGATATGCAGTCAATGGCAAGAAATTTTATGCTACCGGCGCAATTCTGGCGCATTGGGTCTATGTAGTCGGTTTGGATGAAGAAGGCAATGAACTGACAGCACTGATTCCGCATGATGCTGAAGGCTTAAGCATTATCAATGACTGGTCGGGTTTCGGTCAGCGTTCTACAGCCAGTGGCACAGTGCTTTTGAACAATATTCAGGTCAGCCCTGAATATGTGGTTAAAACTGGTGCAGGTGGAGAGAGCATAAACTTGGTCGGTACTATTTCACAACTGATTCATTCTTCAATAGATGCAGGAATTGCACATGCTGCCATTGAAGACACCATTGAGTTTGTGCAGAAGTACACGCGCCCGTGGATTGATGCAGGGCAGGAACACGCAGTGGATGATCAGTTTACCCAAGCGGCTGTGGCTGAGCTGAAAATTAAGCTGCATGCTGCTGAAGCACTGCTCGACCGTGCAGGTGATTATATCGATGCTGCCTTGGAAGATTTAAATGAAGAAAATGCCAATGCTGCCACTTTAGCTGTGGCTGAAGCAAAGGTGCTGAGCGCTGAAATCGCAATTTTGGCATCGAATAAACTGTTTGAGCTTGCCGGCACACGTTCTGCACTTGCAGATCTAAACTTAGACCGTCACTGGCGCAATGCGCGCATTCATACGCTGCATGATCCTGTTCGATGGAAATACAAACTGATTGGCGAATATTATTTAAAAGGCCAACATTTGCCACGCCATCCGTGGAGTTAATGCTTATGCAGAAAAATTAATAAACATTTCATAGTTTATTAATTCTGATTTTTGCATATCAAAATAATATTTAAATTATTTTTTAAATAAGGATTTTTGTATATTTTTGCACTATTGAAATATAGACATACAGCTATGATTAATATTGCAAATGCTGATAAATATTTTACTGTAAAGGATAATAAAGTCTTTGCATTAAATAATATTAGTTTAAACATCGAAGCTGCTAAAATTGTCGGTATTATCGGCCATTCCGGCGCAGGAAAGTCTACACTGTTGCGCCTGATGAACGGGCTGGAAAAAGCCGATGCCGGCCAGGTGGAGGTTTTAGGCCAATCTATACAGGATGCATCCTCTACACAGCTAAGAGATTTGAGAAAGCAGATTTCCATGATTTTTCAGCACTTCAATCTGCTGAAAACCAAAACCGTTTTTGACAATATTGCTTTTCCGCTCCGTTTAGACGCCCAGCTTAATAAAAAGCAGATTCAGGAGCGTGTAGAAGCCTTGGGTGCCCAAGTCGGCCTGACTGCACATCTGCAGAAATATCCGAAACAGTTATCAGGCGGTCAGAAGCAGCGTGTCGGCATTGCCCGCGCTTTGGCCAATTCTCCAAAAATTCTGCTCTGTGATGAAGCGACCAGCGCACTGGATCCGATTACCACGTATGAAATATTGAATCTGCTGCTGAAAATCAACCGAGATTTGGGCATTACTGTTGTGCTGATTACCCATGAAATTGATGTGATCAGGCGTATTTGCGATGACGTCGTGGTACTGGAAAAAGGTCAGATAGCAGAGCAGGGGGTAGTCGATCAAGTATTGCTACATCCGGTGCATCCGATTTCGCGTTCATTGATCCTGGAGCAGACTGATATTGATGAACAGCATTTGCTGCCGCAATCGACTTTAATCCGCGTCACTGCAATTGGTGAACTGGCGCAACGTCCAGCCTATGAAATGCTGGCGCAAAAGATACAAGTTAACTATCAAATACTACATTCTAAAGTGGAACGCACCAAAACATCATTATATAGCCAGTCTATTCTGGCATTACAGGGGCAGGGCATGCAGTGCTTTATCCAGCAGCTGGAACAACTGGGCGCGCATGTGGAAGTTATGCAGGATTCAGCGCATCAGATTACAGAGGCCGCATAAATGCAGGAATTATTTGCAAACTTGGACTATATAGAATTATGGGAAGCATCAAAAGCGACCCTATTAATGCTAGCGCTTTCACTGAGCTTTATTGTGATTCTAGGTTTACCTTTGGGTGTGGCAATGTATTCATTCGCTAATAGCCGGATTAAGAAGCATCCAGTGCTGTACGGCATTCTGTCTTTCTTTATTAATATCATTCGTTCAATTCCGTTCATTATTTTAATGATCTTGTTAATGCCTTTGACGGCATTGATTACAGGCACAACTATTGATGTCGCTGGTGTGATTCCGCCGATTACTGTTGCAGGCATTGCATTCTTTGCCCGCTTAGCTGAAACCGCGCTGCACGAAGTGGACAGTGGTGTAATTGAAGCCGCACAGTCGATGGGCGCCGGCTACTGGCAAATGGTCAAAGGCGTACTACTGCCGGAAGCGCGTGCGCCATTAATTGCAGCAGTAACAGTCACCAGCATTGCATTAGTAGATTATACCGCTGTATCCGGCGTGATTGGTGGCGGCGGTCTGGGTGACTTAGCGATCCGTTACGGCTATCAGCGCTATGAAACTGAAATTATGTTTGTGACAGTTATTCTGTTGATTGTGATTGTGCAAATCATGCAGTTTATTGGTAACAAAGCGGTGCATTTCTTCTCAAAAAATTACTCTTAACACTAAATCAAAAGAGACAATATGAAAACTTTGAAAAAGCTTGCTGCTGTGATCAGCATCGCAGCGGTATCAGTTGGGGCATTGGCGAATCAAACGGTTACCATCGGAGCAAGCGCAACACCGCATGCCGTGATTCTGGAGCATATTAAGCCGGAATTGGCAAAACAAGGTATTGATTTGAAAATCAAAGTGTATTCAGACTATGTGCAGCCGAATACGCAGTTAGTATCAAAAAAACTCGATGCCAACTATTTCCAATACCGCCCATTTTTAAATGACTTTAATGTCAAAACTAAATCAAATTTAGTGTCGGTTGTTCCTGTGCATATTGAGCCATTTTTGCTGTATTCAGTGAAAATAAAAGATGTTAAACAGCTAAAAGATGGTGCAACAGTAGCTATTCCAAGCGATCCAGTAAATGGCGGACGCGGCCTGCTGCTTTTGGCTAAATTGAATTTAATTACACTGAAACCTGGTTTTAAACAGCTTACTGTTCCGACAGACAAACTGCCTTCAGTGCGTGATATTGCTAGCAATCCAAAGCATTTGAAAATTAAAGAGCTGGATTCAGCAATGCTGCCAAGAACACTGTCGCAAGTAGATATCGCTGCACTAAATTGCAATTATGTACTTGAAGCGAAACTGGATATCCGTAAGTCTTTGTATATTGAGCGGGGTCAGGACGGCAAGAACATTTGGGCGGAATACTTAGTGGTGCGTCCAGGCGATCAGAAAAAACCTGAAATTCAAAAAATAGCGAAAGTGCTGAACAGTGATTCAACTCGTCAATTTATTAAACAGCATTTTAAAGGTGAAATTTACACAGCATTTTGATGTGAATTTTTAAGCAAAAGGCATTGTATTCAATGCCTTTTTTATTGCCTAAGGTTTAATCAATTTGTCTTGATGTGTATTGAAGCTATAACGTCAATATTCATCATACACATTTACTTTTTTGACTTTGATATGGGAGGTCATGAAGCAATAAAGCGAGATACTGACTGCTCTATTATCCAAGGTGTTTATGAACAAGGTGATCATTACAGGAGAGTGTTTAACTAAATATGATCAGTGAGTGAATTTATAAATTGTTAACTGTATGCTAAATGTCGTAACCCTAAACTTGCTATAACCACTAAATCAGAATGAAGCTCGGGCTAATCTTACAGCTGTATCGATGTTGTGAGATGAGTTTTTAAGTCGAAGAATTAATTGTTTTTTTATCTAAAATTTGCACAGTGTTATTGCATAATTGAAATTAGCACAGAGAAGTGCTAAGCATACGAATATTGTTATCATAAATTTAAAATGCTAAAAAATGCCTGATGAATGACATCAGGCATTTTCCAAAATTTAGTTTCGAATGATTTTAGGGAAACAGCTTAAGCTTGTCCGATACGCCATTGATATGGCGGTAAAGTGCCATTCACGCTGAAGTCTCCCACAATACGGTCTTTATAAATACGCGGGTTATGTGAGGCTAATGTACGGACATTGCGCCAGTAGCGGTCGAGTGATAAGTTTTTATCGGTAGCTGAAGCTCCCAGCGCATCAAAAATAATGGTCGAAGCGTTTAAAGCTAGATCTGTGATGATAGTTTGTGATTGTGCTATTTCCAGTTCGGCAATGGCATTTTGATCAGCTTCAACGGCTTCATTGCTGCCAAAAGCGGATTCATATGCACGCTGTAGTGCCTGCGCATTTTTTTCAATAATTGCTGATGCGGTATAAGCTGCGCCGCGAATTTTACCGACGACTTGCAGAATTTGTGGGTCATGACGTACATGTATTGAATTGGCATGAGTATAGTTGCGAGTGCGCTTTTCAACTAAGTTAGACAGATCGTAGGTAGCTGCGCGGGTTAAGCCGGCAATAATTGAAAGTTGAATCAGCTGATAGAAACCCGCTGAATATTTAAAACGGCTTTCATCTGGTAGCACATTTTTTGGGTTAATCTCGACATTTTCAAAAACCGCGGTACCGCTGGCAGTCAGTACTTGGCCGAAGCCGTTCCAGTCATCAATCACATTGACGCCTTCAGAATTGCGGGGAATTAAAATAGAAGCTGAATTACCATCAAGATCGCTAATACCGACATCGATCCATTCTGCATATAAGCTACCGGTAGTGTAATATTTTTTGCCGTTCAGTAATATTTTCCCATCCGCAGCTTTGGATAGGCGTGTGCTGAATTGACCAATCGATTCTTTGCCACCTTCAGACCATGCGCTGCCGACCGTTTCACCGTTGCCGATGCGCTGCAGCCACACTTCTTTAAATTTATGATTTGGGCTTAGCAGCACATCTTCAGTAAAACCGAAGTGCACGCGGAGTGCTTGCGGCAGGTTTGCATCTGCCTGCGCGAGTTCAATCAATAGGGCGAACAATTCTGGAATCGTTGCGTCAAAGCCGTTATGGCTTTTCGGCAAGCGTAAGCGCGTGAAGCCTGAATCTTTCAGCCACTGCAGCTGTTCAAAAGGTAGAATATGCTTTTTTTCACGTTCATTGATGGTGGATTTGATTTTGTCAAAGATTGGGCGGAACTGAGATGCTAGTTCATTATAACGGGCAGAAGGGTCTTGGCCCCAAACTTGAAAAATTAAGGAATCATGGCTTGGACGGTGTTTTAATTGAGTCGATTGCTGTAAATCAGTCAAAGCAGTCATAGTAAATGCGCAAATATATAAAGCTAAAATAGTAGTGCTTGCAGATAATTTATAAATAAAGAAATAAATATAATGAAATGAAGTTTTTTTATTAATGTTTAAAGTGTAAATTTTATACTAAATTCATATTTATAAAAAACTGCATAAATTTACACAAATAAATATTTAAGATTATAAAAAATCAAAACTAATCTATTCGGACGATTTTACTAGGTTTTTAAAATGTCACATTTAGCAGACACGGGGAATGGCTATTCAATTCAAAAACCAGAAGACGTCTCTCAACTTATTTCAAAATATGCCGGACAGGGTAAAACTAACAAAGTGATTTGGCTGGCGCTGATTGGTGTATTCATTGATGCATATGATCTGACTACACTATCCTTCGGTATAGAGCAGGTGATTTCAGACTTTTCATTGACACCGATGATGACGGGTGTGGTGGCATCTTCAATTATTGTTGGCACAATTTTCGGCAACCTGCTTGGCGGCTGGCTGACCGATAAAATTGGTCGTTACCGCGTTTTCATGGCGGATATGGTACTGTTTGTGATTGCGGCGATTGTTGCAGGCTTGGCACCCAATGTGTGGGTGCTGATCGCGGCACGCTTTGTCATGGGCATCAGCGTCGGAATTGATTTACCTGTGGCTATGTCATATTTGGCGGAATTTTCCAAATTCAACGGCAAAAGCAGTAAGGCAGCCCGTTTAGCGGCTTGGTGCCCAATGTGGTATGCAGCTTCCACAGTCTGCTTTACGATTGTACTAGCGCTGTATTTCATATTGCCGCCTGAGCATGCCAATTGGTTATGGCGGATATCTTTAATTTTCGGTGCTGTTCCTGCCTTACTGATTATTTTTATCCGCGGAAAATATTTGACAGAGTCTCCGATTTGGCTGGCGAATCAGGGTGATCTAAAAGGCGCTGCGCAAATTTTGCGTGACTCTTATGATATTAATGCGCATGCTGCCATTGATCGTGTGGAAAAACTGGAAACTCAGCAGAAGCAGGGCAGTTTTCGTGTGCTGTTTAATTCGACCTATTTACCCCGTACCATTGTGGCAATTGTGATCCATATCTCTGTAGCATTCCAGTACACCACGATTGCATTCTTTTTGCCGTCTATTTTGACGCGCTTTTTCCATACTGATACTTTAACCACGATTACGACAACTTTAGGCCTGAACTTAGCCTTTGCATTTACAGGCGGTTTGCTGGGTGTGTTTATGGCGAGCCGTTTAAGTTCACGCTTTGTCTTATTAAGTGGTTTCCTGCTGCAGTTTATAGCATTGCTGTTCTTAGGGTTGGTTGGAGAGCCAGGAAGCAGCTTGCTGCTGTATTTCGCGATTGCAATGCTGGGTCTCTGGCTGTTTGCTGAAGGCTTTGGTCCAGGCGCGCAAATGATGGTGTATCCAACTATGGCGTATCCTGCTGCAATCCGTGGTGTTGGCGTAGGCTTTAACCGAGCGGTAACAGGTGTAGCTCAGGCAATTGCATTGTTTGTCTTACCAATGTGGATGGCAAAATTTAATACCGATGTCTTCCTAATTATTTCACTGTTCGCAATTGTTCCTATCATTGTAATTGGCTTCATTATTAAATTTGAACCGACCAAGCATGACGTAGATGCTAGCGATGAACTGCATGAAGAAGAGTTGGTCTTAGCATCTAAGCAAATTGCACAATAAAAATATCATATTCGCACTAAAGAAAAGCATCGGAAGCATCCGGTGCTTTTTTATTTATGTGAAAATTAGCAAAGATCATAAGCTTTTTATATATACAATAAATTGATAAAGAATAAATTTTAAGTTATTTTTAAAGAAAAATCATTTAACTAATAATATAAAAAATCAAGTAAGAATCTTCTTAAGATCAGATACATTATGTCCATATCAAATCAGCTTCCAACTATAGATTCTATTATTCAGGCGCATCAAGCTTTAAAACAGCAAAAGCCATTAGTGCAATGTTTGACTAATAGTGTATCTGTGAACTTTATGGCGAATGTGCTTTTAAGTGCAGGTGCTTCACCAGCGATGGTTGATAATCCTGAGGAAGCAGCAGAATTTGTACATTTCGCCAATGGCGTTGTGGTGAATTTAGGCACACCTACAGCAGCATTGGTTGATGCGATGAAGTTGGCGATTGCTGAAGCAAATAAAATCAATAAACCTTGGGTACTCGACCCAATTGCTGCAGGTGCATTGTCCTGGCGTGGTCAGTTGGCAGCAGATTTTTTAAAATCTAAACCTATAGTTGTACGTGGTAATGCCTCAGAGATTATTGGTTTGGCCGGCTTAGGTTCAAATGCGAAAGGTTTCGACAGTTCGAACGATCCTGCACATGCGGTTGATGCTGCAATTTCACTACTTGAACATACGCATGCTGTATCGGCATCAGGTGAAGTCGATCATATCGTGGCTAAAACTGTATTAGACGATGAAGAACAATATTGGGTTGCTAAAATCAAAGGGGGAAGTTTCTTCTTCCCACTTGTGACGGCATCAGGGTGTTCGCTTGGGGCATTGGTTGCAGCGTATGCAGCGGTGACGAATCCATTTAACGCTGTTGTCAGCGCACATGCACATTATGCGGTTGCGGGTAAGAAAGCACATTTAAAAGTTGATGCACCGGGCGATTTCCAACGTGAATTTTTAAATGAGTTGTATAAAGTCACTACTGAAGATTTTGAAGCTTATTTAGAATTGAGCATCAACGAATTACAAGTGGCATGAATTATTTAATCAATACTGAAGATCTCGTACAACAACTGAATGTTGTGCAGATTTTTGAAGTAGGTGCGAAAACAGCTCAGTTGATACAGTCTGAACATGCTGTGGCATTGTATGAAAATGCGCATATTCCCACAGCACAATATGTCGATTTGAATCAAGATTTTTGTAACTTAAGAACAAATCTTGAGTATCAATGTCCGAATGAAGCTGAGATGTTGCAGTCTTTACAAAAGTTTCAGGTGGATTGGAGCAAGCCAATCATCATTTATGATAGAGAGAATCATATTTGGGCAGCTAGATTATTGTGGGTATTGAAAGCATTTGGGCATCAAAATGTTCAAGTCTTGCATGGCGGATTTCAAGCGTGGCAGAAACAGGACTTGACTGTATCTCATCATGTTGAAGCGCCGACAACATCTTTTACAGCGCCCCATCTAAATTTTGATCCCTCTTGTTTTGCAGATATTCAAGACATCAGAGAAGTCGTTGAGCAGTATTCATCGATTCAATTATTGAATGTACTCCGCCCAGAGGTTTTTCGTGGTGATGAATTACGTTATCAGCGTGCAGGGCATATCCCAAAAAGCATCAATATTCCTTTTGCGGAATTCCTTGATGAAACGGGCAGATTTAAAGCTTCAATTTTCAATTTTTCAGCCCGTTTTGGGCTCGATTTAAACCGAGAAATCATTATCTATTGTGGCAGCGGAATTACTGCAAGCGGAGCTGCATTGGCTTTGCGCCAAGCTCAGGTAACATCGATCAAAATTTATGATGGCTCAATGTCCGAGTGGAGTGCAGATCCCGATTTACCACTTCAGATGATGATGTAAAAAAGTAGGAACGTGTTATGGCGATTAAAGCATTATGGTATTTGAGCACTGCGGATGGACAATACCCGTGGATGTCTGAAGGATTCTACCCTGTTGATTTTCAGCGCTATAAGAAATTAGCGCAGACCATTGATCAAGGCGGATTTTATGGTGCTTTGGTGGCAACGTGGCCAAATGACCCTTTAACTTCAGCATCATCGGTGGCAGGTTTTACCGAAAATATAAAGTTTTTGGTAGCTGAATATGCAGGTTTGACCCCAGCGAAATTATTAGCAGAACAAGCACTAACCTTTGAAAAATTCCATGGCAGCCGTTTGTTATTTAATCACATTAATGGTACACCACAACGCATTGGTACCTATGGTGTCGAATTAACGCCTGAAACACGTTATGCTTTGGGTCAAAACTATTGGGAAGAATTCCAAACCCATTATAACAGGGGTAATAAATCACTCTTTCCAAATACGGATTTCACCATTGAGCCGACCACACCAAATGGTATTCCCCTTTGGGGTACGGGCGATTCTGCTGCGGGTATTCAGCATGCAGGACAAGTAGTCAATGTTTACTTGTTGATGATTCGCGAGTTACATCGCGTTAAAGATCAATTCTCACGTGCGGTTGCAGCAGCGAAAGACAATGGACGTACATTTAATGATTTAGGCGCGTTAACCAGTGTGACGGTGCGTCGCAACCAAGCAGAAGCAGAAAAACAATTTTATCAAATTTTTGAAAAAACAGGTACAGAACTGCTGAAACAGAAATTGGATGTTTCAATTAAACGTAAAACGAGTGGTGAACAAAGTATTAATGACTTTAAAGCACCTGATGCACAGCGCCAAGAATGGGTCGATTACATTCTTAAAGGTCAATTGCCGCCACTTGAGTCTTTACGTTTAGAAGATAACTTATTTGCAGGCATGAGTGCATGGTCGTCACTCGATATCTTTGGTTTTGCATCTTCAGCGGCTTATTTGGTGGGTAACCCTGAAAATATTGCGGCTCAAGTGGAAAAATACCATAAAGAAGCAGGCTTAAGCGCATTGATTATGTCGGGTTGGCCACTGGTTGAAGAAGCGGAATATACGTCGAAGTTGTTATTGCCATTATTAAAAGATATTGGTGAATAATGCGAATTTCATTTAAGAATACACAGTTTGAGGCAATATATGTTCAAGCAGTGCTGTTTGACTTGGATGGAACGCTGGTAGAATCTACAGGGCTCATTAGCGATATTTTATCGCAATGGGCTGTGCAACAAGACTTAGATGCTGAAGCTGTGTTGAACTTTTCACATGGTAAGCGCACCCAAGATATTGTGGCGCATTTTATCCATGATCATTCCTTTGAATTGCATTATCAGGGATTAACCCAAAAATTTTTAGAGGCTGCAATTCATACCCAACCGATTCAAGGCGCTAAATCGTTTATTCATGCTTTAGATGACCATCGTATACCTTGGGCAGTGGTCAGCTCATCTGAACGTGAACTGATCTATGCGCGAATGAATGCCGCTGGATTACCGAAGCCTACTCAGATTGTTGCAGCAGAAGATATCATTAAGGGAAAACCTGACCCTGAAGGCTATTTAAAATGTGCAGATATTATTAATGTGCCGATTGAACTTTGTCTGGTTTTTGAAGATTCGCCATCAGGGATACAAGCAGTTAACGCGGCAGGTGCACAACTGATCATCATTGGTAAATCTAAAGTAGGGTTGAGTACCATAAAGAATTTTGCAGAGATTAAATTTGTATTAGAGGATTTTAGTTTGTAGGTTCTAATCGTATCTTAACTTACACACTTAAATTTTTACAAAATTTTACCCGACTGCATTGGGTTGCAAATTATTGATATTAAATAATAGAGTGTTACATTAACATCGTAGGGGGTTCTTAATATTGAATAGAACTTCATTACTTAACTAAAGTGTAGATCAACGTTAATGTAAAACATCAATCTATTTTTAATTAAAAACTCCTTACTTAACATAATTAATATTATACGAAACAACAATTGTAAGCCCAAAATAGAAATGTCCGGTTTCTCCAAAGTAAAAATGTCCGCTTTTAGAATATGCACTTTTGCAATTTCCTTAGCGGACGGTTTGATATGTTGGTGTCTATGTCGGATAAAGAAC
>Ga0079224_100003399_pt1 | contig 20072 bp, 18 predicted proteins | sample Stecom2015_FD_80414 | JGI IMG/M metagenome (GOLD analysis project Ga0079224, IMG submission 80414) | Agricultural soil microbial communities from Utah to study Nitrogen management - Steer compost 2015 | ecosystem: Environmental > Terrestrial > Soil > Agricultural land | place: USA: Utah...
AGCGGCAATGTGCGCAGCGGCTTCACGGTCGCCCTCCTCGCGGCACACGTCCGATGATCAGCCAGGCCCGTGCGTCGGCGCCCAGCGGACCACAGCCGTTCGACGCGAAGGTCACGACGCCCGCAATCAGCGACACGCCGTCTTCGATCACTTCGGACTCGAGCGTCCCGCCCGCGGCCAGCGCCGCGCCCAGGACCTCGATTTCGCGCTCGAGCGCCTCCAGCTGTTCTTCCTGCGCGTTCGTCCCGGCCAGATGCGTGCGGCACGCCGCAATCAGGACCTGCGCGCGCGTGCGCCCCACGGCAAGGCGCCGACGCCGCTCGGCATTCGACAAACGTGGCTGCAGGGGATCGTTGGCGAGCACGAGCCGCACCAGCTCGCGCTTCTCGGCGATATCTTCGCGATCCGTTGGAACGCGCGCATAGTAGCCGCGCGCGGCAGCGAAATCGCCGAGTTCGAACGCCGCGTCGCCCGCCCCGGCGATCGCCACCGCATCGTCCGGCACGACCTGCAGTGCCCGGGTGTAGTGATCGAGCGCGCGCGCCGGCTCGGCCGCCGCCATGAAGAGCCGAGCCGCCTCGATCTGCCGCGTGGCATCGAGCGGCAGGTCGGCGGCCAGCAGCATGAGCTGCGCAACCGCCTGGTCGCGCATGCCGTTGGCCAGCTGATACTCGATCAGCCGCACCCGCACGCGCTCGCGCGCGTCGAGCGCCTCTGGCGCCCACTCGCCGTAGAGCGCGCGCTGAAAATGCCGCACGGCGCTCTCGCTGTCGCCGCGCGCGGCGGCAAGCTCCGCCAGCCCGAGATTGACGTCGGGTTGTTCGGGCCTCGCCGCACGCAAGGCCAGCAGCACCTGACGCGACGCCTCGTGCTGTCCGGCCCGTGCCAGCGCCGTCGCGAACGACAGATGATGCACGTCGCGATCGCGATCGAGTGCGCGTGCGCGGCCGAGCGCGTCGATCGCCTCGTCCATCCGCCCCTCGTCGAGCGCCTGCATGCCGCGCGTGTACCACGCCGCGGCATCACTGACGCGGCGGGCGTGCGCGGCCACGGCCGCGCTCTTCGTCACGGCGAACACACCCGCCGCCGTGACGCAGAGAACGATGAGGACGATGATTTCGCGGTGAACGAACCGTGAGAAGGGATAGAGCGGAGGCCGTACTACTGGGCCGTCGGACATCCGACTACTGCCAGCTCCCGTACATCGGATTGGGCAGCACGAAGAAACGCTCGCCGAACTCGGCAAACGCCTCCGCGCCGGCGCTGCGCGCCTCCTGACTCAGCTCGGGAAAGTCGTGGATGTTGTCGCCGACGAACGCCACGACCTCGATCGGCGAAGTCAGACCGAACGCCTCGCCCGTCGCGATGGCCCGGAAGCGCGGATTCTTGTCCGAGGGCCCGTCGTCGGGCCGGCACAGCATGACGTCGTACGGAAGGTCGTACGTCTTGAACACCGCTTCGGTGTCGGGACACTGCGACACGTAGCGGTTGGTGACAATCACGACGCGACCGCCGAGCGCGCGCACGCGCTCGAGAAACTCCCGGGCGCCGGGCAGCGGCACGGCGCGGCGCTCGCGCACCCACGCCGCCCACGTGTCACGCGTGAATCCGGCACCGCCCTGGTTGACCTGATACTGCAGGTTGCTGATGACGGTCTCGTCGGCGTCGAGCGACACTGCCCAGGTGCCGCGTTCCCGCTTCGCCGCTTCGCGCTCGACCTTCTCGGTCGCGGTGCGATACGTCTGGAACACGAGCGCGTAGTACTCCGCCGCGTCGCGCGTCCACTTGAGATCGTTCGGGAGCTGCGCGGTCGCCTGCGGCACGGCCGGCGCCGCCTGCCGTGCAGGGGTCGCACAACCCGAGAGCAGTATCGTCGCGACAACGAAGGCGAGGCTGCGGCGCGTCACGACGGTCCTACCTTCCGCCGCCGTGCGTCGCGAACACATTCGTCGACCCCGCCTTGTCGAACGTGAACACCTGATACGGCGGCGGCTGGATGCCCGGCACTTCCATGCCCGGTGAGCCGGCGGGCATCCCCGGCACGGTCAGCCCCACGACCGCCGGCTTCTCTTTCAGCAGCCGCGTCACGTCAGCGGCCGGCACGTGTCCTTCGACGACGTAGCCGTTGACGATGCCGGTGTGGCACGACTGCAGGCGGCCGGGGACGCCGTGCTTCTGCTTGATCACCGACAAATCGTTGAGGTCGGTGACCATGACGGTGAAGCCGTTCTCGCGCATGTGCGTGACCCATTTCGCACAGCAGCCGCACGTCGGCGTCTTGTAGACAGTCATCAGCGGCGCGGCGCCGGCGGCCTGATTGGCCGCGGTGACGGGGACGACAAGGAGCAATGCGGCGAGAAGCGCGATCTTCATGTCCCTCAGGTTACCCCGTGCGGCACTGGCCTACAATACGCGGCATGCGAAAGCTCGCGGTCGTCAACATGAAGGGCGGCGTGGGCAAGACAACGACCGCCGTGCACCTGGCCGCGGGGCTCGCCCGCGACGGGCGCCGCGTGCTGCTGGTCGACGCCGACCCGCAGGGCAACGTCGGGCACGTCTTCGACATCGCGGCGAACGGCCACGGCACGATGCGCGAGCTGATGCTCGACGAGGCGCCGCTCGACGCCTGTGTCATCGCCGGCGTCCGGCCGAATCTCGACGTCGTGGTCTCGACGCCGTCGGCGTTTGCGCTCGACGCGCGGCTCGCGTCCGAGATGCAGCGCGAGACGATTCTCGCGCGACGGCTTCGGTCCCTCTCCGGCTACGACTTCGTCATCGTCGACTCGTCACCGTCGATGACGCTGCTCACCTACAACGCGCTGCTGTTCGCCAACGAGATCGTCATGCCGATCAGCATGGACGCGCTGGCCATCACCGGCGCGCGGCAGACACTCGACGGCGTCGCGGCCATCCGCGACCTCTGGCCCGATCGCGCCCTCACGCTGCGCGCGGTCGTCCCCACGTCCGTGAGCACGCAGACGCATGCGGCACGCGCCGCGCTGGCCGCGCTGGAAGAAGACGCCGAGATGGCGCCGGCGCTGTTCACGCCGGGCATCCGCCAGTGCCTCGATCTCACCTACGCGGCCGCCGCCCATCAGACGATCTGGGAGTACGCGCCGCGCAGCCGCGCAGCCGAGGACTACACCGCCCTCACCCGGTTCCTCAGCTGATCGAGGGCCTCGCGGCCGCCGGTCGTGGCTGAGCCGCGCAAAATGAGACTGGTCGCAATTGTGTGATTAAATGGGAGCGTGCAGGCCACGCTCGACCCGGCAGTCTCGACACCGCCCGTGCCCGTCACGGCGGAACGCACGGCGCCCACCATGGTGGCCGTCGAGGCGCTCACCGTGCGCTACCGCGGGAAGACCGCGGTCGACGCCGTGTCGCTGGACGTCGCTGCCGGCGAAATTCTCAGCCTCGTCGGGCCGTCCGGCTCGGGCAAGTCGACGCTGCTGCGTACGATTGCCGGCATCGAACGGCCCGCGTCGGGCCGCATCCTGCTCGAAGGCCGCGAGGTCGCCGGCCCGGGCGTCTTCGTCGAGCCCGAAGCCCGACACGTCGGCATGGTCTTCCAGGACTACGCCCTGTTCCCGCATCTGACCGTTGCCGCCAACGTCGCGTTCGGCCTCGGACGCCGCGCGCGCGGACGCGCGGCCGCGGTTGGCGCGCTGCTCGATCGCGTCGGCCTCGCTGATCGCGCGGCGGCGTATCCGCACATGTTGTCGGGCGGCGAGCGTCAGCGCGTCGCGCTGGCCCGCGCGCTCGCGCCGGCACCGCGCGTGCTGCTGATGGACGAGCCGTTCTCGAGCCTCGACGCGCGTCTGCGCGCGCGTGTGCGTCACGAGACGCTGGCCCTGCTCCGCGATCTCGGAACAACCGTCATCATCGTCACGCACGATCCCGCTGAAGCGGTGGAGCTGGGAGACCGCGTGGCCTTGCTCCGCGATGGGCGGCTCGTGCAGGCCGGCCCGCCGCGCGAGGTCTACGCGCGCCCGGCCACGACGTTCGCGGCGCGCTTCTTCAGCGACATCAACGAACTCATCGGCACGTGCCGCGGCGGCATCATCGAGACGCCGGCCGGACAGTTCGCCGCGCCCGGCCTGCCCGACGGTGCGCCCGCGCGCGTGTGCCTGCGGCCGCAGGACATCAAGACGTGCGCCATCGGCCTTCCCGCGCGCGTCGTCTCGTCGACCTTCCTCGGCGACGGCGAGCGCGTCGTCACCGAACTTCAGTGCGGCGCGCGCCTGACCGTGCAGGCGCCGGGACATCCCGGCCTCGCCCCCGGCGACACCGTGCATCTCGACATCGATCGCGATCACGCGGTCGTCCTGGCCGACGCCGACTGATCGACCGTACTTTCCCGAAGGACTTCGCGTTCATGACCCTGCTCCGCCCGCTCCGCACGATCCTTGCCGCCGTCTCTCTGCTGTTCGTGGCCGCCCCTGCCTCGGCACAGGAGCTCAACCTCTACACGACACGCGAGCCCGGGCTCATCAAGCCGCTGGTCGACGCGTTCACGAAGGCCACCGGCATTCGCGTGAACAGCATCTTCGTGCGCGACGGCCTGGCCGAGCGCGTGCAGGCCGAGGGCCAGCGATCGCCGGCTGACCTGCTGATGACTGTCGACATCGGCAATCTCGTCGATCTGGTCGATCGTGGTCTGACGCAGCCGGCGAAGTCGGCGGTGCTCGAAGGCGCGGTGCCGGCGCACCTGCGCGGCGCCGATGGCGACTGGTTCGCGCTGTCGCTGCGCGCACGCGTCGTGTACGCGCACCCGGGGCTCGGCCTGACGTCGATCACCTACGAGCAGCTGGCCGATCCGAAGTGGCAGCGGAAGATCTGCTCGCGCGCCGGACAGCATCCGTACAACACCGCGCTCATCGCGGCCTACGTCGCGCATCACGGCGAGGCTGCGGCCGAGACGTGGCTGCGCGGCGTGAAGGCGAACCTTGCGCGGGCGGCCACGGGCGGCGACCGCGACGGCGCGCGCGACATCGCCGGCGGCATCTGCGACCTGGCGATCGGCAACTCGTACTACGTGGGGCTGATGCGCGGCGGGCGTGGCGGCACCGAACAGCAGACGTGGGGCTCGGCGATCGACGTGCTGCTGCCGACGTTCGAGCATGGCGGCACGCACGTCAACGTCTCGGGCGCCGCGCTCGCCAAACACGCACCGAACCGCGCCAACGCCGTGGCGTTCCTCGAATATCTCGTGTCGGACGAGGCCCAGCGCATCTACGCCGAAGCGAACTACGAGTTCCCGGTGAAGCCTGGCGTTGCCGCGCATCCCATCATCGCGGCGCTCGGCACGTTGAAGGTCGACACGCTCTCGCTGACCGACATCGCGCGCCAGCGCGCCGTCGCCAGCCGTCTGGTCGACAAGGTCGGCTTCGACCGTTAGACTGCGGCCCGCGATGCGCCGCGCGGCGTCTACTCCCTGGCTCGCGGCGTCGGCCGGCATCTCGCTGCTGGTGCTGGCGCCGCTCGCCGCGCTGGGCGTCGAAGCGTCGCGCGGGTCTCCCGGCCTCTGGCGGCACCTCGCCGCGTACGTCCTGCCCGGCGCCGTGGCCGACACGGCCATCCTCCTCGCCGGCGTCGCCGTGCTCACGACCGTCCTCGGCGCCGGCCTGGCGTGGCTCGTCACCGCGTACGAGTTCCCCGGCCGCCGCACGCTCGACTGGGCGCTGCTGCTTCCGCTGGCGATGCCGACGTACGTCATCGCCTACGCGTATCTCGACATCCTGCATCCCGTCGGTCCCGTGCAGACGGCCATCCGCGCGCTGCTCGGCTTCGACAGCCCGCGCGACTTCCGCCTGCCCGACATCCGCTCGATGGCCGGCTGCGTATTCCTGCTCGGGTTCGTGCTCTATCCCTACGTCTACCTGACGACCCGCGCGATGTTCCTCATGCAGTCGGCCAGCCTGTTCGACGCCGCGCGCACGCTCGGCGTAGGTGCGGGGCGACTGCTCACGCGCGTCGCGCTGCCGCTGGCGCGGCCCGCCATTGCCGTCGGGTTGAGTCTGGCGCTCCTCGAGACGCTCAACGACATCGGCGCGTCCGAGTTCCTCGGCGTACGCACACTGACCGTTTCGATCTACTCGACGTGGATCACACGCGCCGATCTGCCGGGCGCCGCGCAGCTGGCGCTGGCGATGCTCGTCATCGTCCTGCTGCTGGTCACCGTCGAACGCCGCGCGCGAAGGGCGCGCCGCTATGCGAACGCCGCCCAGCACGCGCGACCCATGCAGCCGACGCGGCTGAACGGATGGAAGGCCGCGCTCGCGCTGACCGCGTGCCTGACGCCGGTGTTCCTCGGCTTCCTCGTGCCGGCGTCCTATCTCGTCCAGGCGTCGATCGCGCGCCTGCGCGAGTGGGGCATGCCCGAGGCCATCCTCACCGAACTCCGATACACCCTGACGTTCGCCGGGGGCGCGACGCTGCTGACGCTGCTCGCCGGCCTGGCGGTCGCCTACGCGGTGCGCCTGGCGGGGACGGGACGCGCGGCCGGAATTTTTCTCCGCACGGCATCGCTCGGCTATGCCGTCCCGGGCACCGTACTCGCGATTGGCCTGCTGCCCATCGTCACCGGCATCGAGGCGGTGACCGACGCCGGCGCGCGCGCCACGGTCGGCCAGTCGACAGGGCTCGTCCTGCTCGGCACGGGACTCGCCGTCATCTACGCCTACGTCGCGCGGTTTCTCGCCGTGAGTGCAGGAACGATCGACGCAGGTCTGGAACGCGTGCCGCCATCGATCGATGCCGCGGCACGCACGCTCGGGGCGGGCGCCGGCCGCCGACTCTGGCGCGTACACCTGCCGCTGCTGCGACCGGCCATCGCCACCGCGGCCATGCTGGTGTTCGTTGATTGCGTGAAGGAACTGCCGGCAACGCTGCTGCTGCGGCCACTGGGCGTCGAGACGCTCGCGACGCACCTCTACGGAGAAGCGGTGCGCGGCACCTACGAAGATGCCGCGATTGCCGCCCTCCTCATCGTCGTCGCCGGTCTGCTGCCGGTGATTGCGCTGGCGCGCATCGGCCGACGGACGAGCGCAGCCGACGTGCCCGACACGCCTGGCTGGCTCTGACGCGCCGGCAGACGTTCTACTCGTCTTCGTCGTCGTGCGCGATTTCGGCGGCCCGGCGGTTGATGTTGACGCCGCGCGTCGCGAGCGACGTCAGCTTCTTGTCGGCCTTGCCCTCTTCGTTGAGATTCTGCTGCAGCAGACGCGCCGCCTTCGTGTGCCCCATGGCCTTGGCCCACGCGACCAGCGAGCCGTAGGCCGCCAGCTCGTAGTGCTCGACGCGCTGCGCGGACGCAATCAGCGCGGCGTCCATCGCCTGACGCTCGAAGCCGTCCTTCATGACCGACTCGCCTTCCTTGATGATGCCGGCCATGCCCTCGCAGTGCTTGCCGCGCGGCCGCTCCTCGAGCGATTCGAACGCCTCTTCGAGCCGCTTGATCTGTCCCTTGGTCTCCTTCAGATGGGCGTTGAACGCCGCACGCAGCTCGCGCGTGCTGGCGGCCTTGGCCATCTTCGGCAGCGCTTTGACGAGCTGATGCTCGGCGTTGTAGACGTCGCGCAGTTCGTCGATGAACGCGTCGTGAAGTGTGTTCGCCTGTGCCATGCAAATCTCCTGATGAGTCGGCAATCAGTTGCCGGTCTCAGGCAATTGCATTGCGCATGCCAGAGGGGGCGTCAGGCCGCAGACCACGGTACACAGGGTTCAGGGCTCAGGGTCGATCGCTTGCCGTCAGGGCGTCGAGTAGAGGGCCCGCGATGCCTCGTGGACGCTCGCCGAAGACGTTCCACCCATAGACGACCGCGACGATGTCGCGGGATGGGATGACGAACAGGAACTGCCCGCCGAAGCCGCGGCCAGTCCAGACGTCGACGCCGTTGCGAGACGTGATCCACCACTGGTAGCCGTAGTCCCACCCGCCCGGCAGGTCGGTGACATGCCGCGAGGTCGCGTCGCGTACCCAGCCTTCGGGCAGCAGACGCTTGCCCTCCCACACGCCGTCGCGAAGATAGAGGTAGCCGATCTTGGCCAGATCCGGTGCGCTCAGATAGAGGCCGCCTTCGGTGTCGGGATGCCCGGTCGGTGTGCGCTTCCAGTGCGCGGCGCGAATGCCGAGCGGGACGAACAGCTTGCGCGCGGCGTACTCGTCGATGTGACGGCCCGTTGCCCGGCGAATGACGTGCGACATCAGCATGCTGCCGCCGCTGTTGTAGGCCCACTTCTCGCCCGGATTGGCGTCCATCGGCTGCTTCAGCGTGAACGCAATCCAGTCGGCGCTACGCTCGAGCTGGATGGTCGTGTTCGTCTCGTCGAGCGGCCGATCCTGCTCGTGCCACTCGATGCCTGTCCGCATCGTCAGCACATCGGCAAGCGTCGCGCGTGACAGGCGGGGATCGACCGGCGCGAGGTCGTAGTCGCGCTCGAAGAAGCTGAGCAGTGGCGTGTCCAGGTCCTTGAACTTCCTGTCGTGCATCGCGACACCGATGACGGTCGCGGCTACGGACTTCGTCACCGACTGCAGCGTGTGAAGACTCGTCCCCTGAAAGTACGGATGCCAGCGAGGATGGAAGTAGTTGTAGGCGTGCATCCACGTCTCGTCTTCGCAGCCTTCGCCGCACCCGATCGGCCCTGTCTTCCCTCGGCTGATTTCGCGGTAGTCGCGGCCGTAGCGGTGGTCGGCGACGACGTGGCCGTTGCGGACGATGAAGATGGCGTCGATGTTGCCGTAGACGCCGGCCTTCGCGTCGCGGTCGAGCGCGTCGAGACTCTCGGCCGACATGCCCTGCGACGCCGGCGAGGCCACCGGCCATCCGCGGGTTGGCCACGAAGGCCTCTGCGGACCTCGCGACTGCGCCGACACGACGGCGGTGGCCGCCAGCACTGCGAGTACGGCCAGTCTCGATCTCATGCTCTGATTCTACGCACACCGGCACGCGCATCCGGCCTTGTGCGTCTCAAGGCGAGTTGCGCTAATCTCCTCGTCTGTGTACGTCTCCCGTCGTGCGTTTCTGACCATCGGCGTCTCGACTGCTGCCGCGGCATTCGCCGCGCGGCCGCGCGCGCAGACGTCAACGCGGCTGGTGCTGCTGGGCACCGCCGGCGGCCCGACGCCAAAAGTCGAGCGCTCGGCGCCCGCACAGGCGGTCGTCGTTGGCGATCGCATCTATCTGATCGATTGCGGCGACGGCGTCGCCCGCCAGCTCGCACTGGCGGGGCTCCCGCTGGCTCAGCTGCGCGCGATCTTCATCACGCACCAGCACTCCGACCACAACGCCGGGTATGGGCCGCTGCTGGTCGTCGGCTGGACGAGTGGCATCGGCAAGCCGATCGACGTACTCGGCCCGCCGCCGCTGCGGACCATGACGGATCGCCTGATCGAAGCGCACGGCTTCGACCTCTCGCTGCGCGAGCGCGACGAGGGCCGCGCGCCGCTGCGGCCGCTCATCCGCATTCGCGAGGTCACGGCTGATGGCGAGATCTTCCGCGACGACCGCGTGCGCGTCACCGCTGTCCGCAATGACCACGTCCCGATCGAGCACTCGTACGCGTACCGGTTCGACACGCCTGACGCGTCGATCGTGATTTCCGGCGACACGGCGCTCTCGGACAGCGTCCGCACGCTGGCGCGCGGCGCCGACATCCTCGTGCACGAAGTCTTCATGCGCGCGTTCTTCGAAGCACCGGACGCGCCGCTGACGCCCGACATCAGACGCCACATCATTGCCAGCCACACCGACGCGGAAGACCTCGGTCGCCTGGCGGCGGACGCGGGCGTGAAGACGCTCGTCATGACGCACTTCGTACCGAGCGCGCCAACCGGTCACATCCCCGACGAGGAATGGATTGCGGCGGCGCGGAAGCATTTCAGCGGCCGCATCATCGCGGGCCGCGACCTGATGGAGATTCGGCCGTGACGACCGACCGCACGCGACGCGCGTTCGATCTGCGCGAGGCGATTGGCCTGCTGGCGCGCACGCCGGCGACATTCGACGCCATGCTGCGTGGTCTGCCCGAGGCGTGGATGCGCGCGCACGAGGGCGGCGAGACCTGGAGCCCCTTCGACATCGTCGGGCACATGGTGCATGCGGAGAAGACCGACTGGATGCCGCGGGCGCGGATGATTCTCGAACACGGAGACTCGCGCCCGTTCGAGCCGTTCGATCGCTTTGCGCAGTTCCGCGAGACCGACCAGCGCACGCTCGAGTCGCTGCTCGACGAGTTCGCTGCGCTGCGACGCGACAACATCGCCGCACTCGAGGGCTTTGCGCTCACACGGGCCGACCTCGAGAAGCCGGGCCGACACCCCGCGCTGGGTACGGTGACATTGAGCAACCTGCTCGCGACATGGGTCGCGCACGACTTCGATCACGTCATGCAGGTCTCGCGCGTGCTGGCACGGCAGTACACGGACGCCGTCGGCCCCTGGTCGCAGTACCTCCGCGTCATCAGCGGACAGCCGGGCTGACGGGCGCCGCTACTTCGCTTCGGGCACCAGCACGACCTGCACGACGTTGTCGAAGTTGAGGTACTGCTTCGCGGCGGCGTGCAGCACCTCTGGCGTCAGCGCTTCGTAGTACGAGTCGAGATGGAACAGGTCGGCGATGTCTTCGCCGCGCCGGTACTTGCCCAGCAACTGTCCGGCGAGAAACGAGTTCTCCTGCATGTTCGTCTCGTAGTCGCGCAGCAGCTTGGCTTTCACGTCAGCGGTGGCGGTGCTGCTCGGCCCTTCCGATCGCAGCGTCTCGATCTCGGCCTTCGCTGCGGTCAGCAGCTCGTCGAGCCGCTCGGGATCCGTCGTGAACGACAGACCAATCACGTACTCGCCGACCGGCACTTCCGCATAATCGACCGACACGCCGACGCCGTAGGTGCCGCCGAGTTCTTCACGCAGCGTCTCGCGCAGCCGCGTCTCGAGCACGTCGCCCAGCGCGCGCACGGCGACGCGGTCGGCCTGGTCGAACGAGAACGGCCCCGTGAAGATCAGTGCGGCGCGGCTCTGGGGTTCGAGCCCCTTCTCGACGCGGCGCTCGACGACGCCTGTCGGATACCGCACGTTGACGTCGCGCCACGTCTCCGAGCGGCCGGTCGACGGCAGCGACGCCAGGTATCGCTCGACGAGGGGACGCACCGTCTCGACATCGAGCGCGCCGGCGAACACGAACGTGAAGTCGCCGGCATCGGCGAACCGATCGCGATAGAACGCGACGGCCTTCTCGAAGTCGATTCGATCCACATCCTCGGCCGTGAGAGGCCCGGTGCGCGGGTGGTCCTGCCGCAGGGCCGACTGCACCGCGACGCTGAAGGCATAGCCGGGCGACGCCGCCTGATTGGCCAGCACGGCCTTGATGCGTCCTGCGAACACTGCAAACGCTTCGGGGTCGGGACGCGGCGCGGTAAAGCGCATGTGAATGATCTGGAACAGCGTCTCGAGGTCTTTCTTCGAGCTGCCCCCGCTCAACCCCTCGTCGTACGGCGTGATCGACACGCCCGCCGACGCCTGCGTACCGGCCAGCACCTTCGGCAGATCGACGGCGCTGAACGTGCCCAGCCCCCCGACAGACACGACCTGCACCGCAGTGGCCGCCGAGATGTAGTCGTCGTCACTGGCCAGCGACAGCCCGCCGGAACTGCTCGCGCGGAAGACAACCTGGTCTTCCTTGAAGGTCGTCGGCTTGAGCACGACCGTCGCGCCGTTCGACAGCTTCCACTCGATGACGCCGAAGGAATCGATCGTCTTCTCGGCGACGATGGCGCCGGGTTCGGGAAGCTCGGGCATCAGCGTCGAGCCTTCTGTCTCGTCGACGTAGGCCGTGAGCTCGACACTCTCGACCGACGCGATGGCCGCGGCAAGGGCCTCCTCATCCGGCACCGCCACATCGTCTCTGGCGGGCGCGCTCACGGTCACGACCCGATTGCCATCGGCGACCCACTTCGCCGCGTGCGCGTTGATTTCGTCGACGGTAATGGTCGGCAGGAACCGCGCGAACAGGGCCGCCTCGTACTCGATGCCGGGCGCGGGCTCGCCGGTCGACGCGTGCTGCACGAGTTCGCCGGCCGCGGCAGACGCGGTGATGTTGTCCTTCTCGTTGACGGCTCGCTGCATGGCGGCCGTGATGTTCTGCTTCGCGCGCGCCAGCTCGCTCTCGGTGAAGCCGAACTGCTCGACGCGTCGTGCCTCTGTGAGAACTGCCGCCAGCGACTCCGCAATCGCGTCGCCCTTGACCAGCGCACCGAGCGAGGTCACTTCCTTCGTGCGCACCAGCTCGCCGCTGCTCGCGCCGGCGTTCACGAACGGCGTGCCGGGCTCCTGCGCCAGTTCGCTGAACCGGATGTTGAGCAGCGACGCGAACAACTGCTCGACGATGGCGGCCCGGTAGGCACCGATGGTGTCGGTCGCGACCGGATCGCGCTTCGTCATGATCGAGACGACCGTCATGGGCGCCTCGGCATCGGTCGCAATCGCGTAGAGCGTGCCGGGATGGTCGGGCACGGGATACTCGATGCGCGGCCGCGGCGACTCGGACGGAGCAATACGCGAGAAGTGCGTCCTGATCAGCGCTTCGATGTCGTCTGCCGTGAAATCACCAGCAGCCACGACCGTCATGAGCTCGGGGCGATACCACTCGCGATAGAACCGGATCAGCTCGTCGTGCGGAAAGGACTGCAGGTTCTCGACCGTGCCAATGGGCAGCCGGTCGGCGTAGCGTGAGTCCTTCAGCATGATCGGCAGCTGCACGTCCTGCATGCGCGCGCCGGCGCCGCGCCTCCCGCGCCACTCTTCGATGACGACGCCGCGCTCCTTGTCGATCTCCTCGGGCTCGAAGGCGATGCCGTGGGCCCAGTCTTCGAGGCTGAGGAAAGCGCGCTCGAGGACATCCGGCTTGTCGGTCGGCCCTTCGAGCATGTACGTCGTGTTGTCGACGTCGGTCTGCGCGTTCAGGCTCCGGCCGCATCGCCTGCCGCGCGACTCGAGAAACGCCGCCGCCTCGCGCTTCGGGCAATGCGTCGTGCCGTTGAACGCCATGTGCTCGACGAAGTGCGCGAGGCCGCGCTGCGTGTCGTCCCCGACGATCGAGCCGACATCGACGACGAGCCGCAGTTCGGCACGCTTCTCCGGACGCCGCGTCTCGCGGATGAAGTAGCGCACGCCGTTGGGCAGCGTGCCGGCAGTCACGGCCGGATTGAGCGGAATGCGCGTGTCGAGCGGCGCTGTCGCCGCGTTGGGCATCTCCTGCGCGAAGGCGGCAGCGGCCGTGAGCAGAAGCGCGAGTGCGGCGGACAGCGGTCGTCGAACGGTCATGGAGCCTCCCGGAAGATCTGGACGTGCGGGCTGCTGGGGAGGCCGGGATTATATCGAAGCCGCTCCCCGCGGGCGGATCGGCAGCCGCCGTGTCCGGCCATGGACAACGAAGACCGCCATCAGCAGCAGCACGAACGTGATGAGCGCCGAGCTGTATTCCGCACGGACCAGGTGCCAGATCGTCGCCGAGACCATCACGATCAGCACGCCCGCCGCGGCCGCCGGCACGAGCTGCGGCAGGACGCGCGTCACGCCCGGCAGAATCAGGCCGATTGCGGCCGCGACCTCAGCCACGCCCATGAACAGCTGGAACCAGCGCGGCATCGACGCGTCCATCTGCACCGCAATCTCAGGCGGCGGGTTGAGAAACATGAGGCCGTGCGCGAGAAACACCGCGGCCAACAGCACCTGCACAATCCACAACATGACGTTCATTTCGAGTCCTCCCGGCGCGCTTGCAACAGGCGCCTCTGAGGTCTGGTCGAACGAGGCGGGCCGGGATCGACACTCGACCGTGCGCGCCTTCTGGCTCCTGGTTCCTGGATTCTAGTCGTCCTGTGCTATCCGCTTCCTGAACTGCGCCAGTTCCGGCGTCGGCCCCTTCCATTCGAGTTCGTCGACGCTGTCGAACACCGGTACGTCCGTGCGCAGCACCGCCAGTTCGCGGAACAGGCGCGCGTTGGCGCGCTCCTGCGCCAGGGTCGCGGCCAGCGACGCGCCGCGCGTGATGGTGAATCCCCACGCGGCATAGTCATCGGGAATCGCGTCGATGTGGCCGAATCGTGCCAGGACGGTCGCGGCCGACTTCGGTCCCCAGCCGCGCAGACCTGGGTAGCCGTCGGCCGAGTCGCCCACGAGCGCGAGATAGTCGGGAATGGACGAGGGCGGAACGCCGAAGCGCGCGACTACGCCGGCTTCGTCGCGCGTGACACGCCGCACGCGATCCAGCTGCACGACGCGCGTGCCGCTGACACACTGCGCCAGGTCCTTGTCAGGCGAGCAGATGATCACCTGCTCGACACGCGGGTCCGCGGCAGCCCGTGCCGCCGCCGCGGCCAGCGCATCGTCGGCCTCGAACTCGACCATCGGCCAGAGTTTCAGGCCCCACGCCTCGAGCCCCTGCTCGAGAATCGGAAACTGCGCCCACAACAGGGGATCGATGCCCTCGCCGGTCTTGTAACCGGGCCAGAGGTCGTTGCGGAACGACTCGATCACACGGTCGGTCGCCACGCCGATGTGCGTGGCGCCGTCGCGCACGAGTCCGCGAATCGAGTACATCACGCCGCGCACGGCCGCCACTTCCTCGCCGGCGTGGTTCTTTGCCGGCGGCATCGCGTAGAAGTGGCGGAACAGCTCGTACGTGCCGTCGACGAGATGGACTTTCACTGCATCAGGATACCTGCGGAGCGGATTCGCGTACCTCCGTCAGCCTGGCCAGCGTGAACGCGGCAATCGCCATCACGACGTCGCGCACGGCGATGTCGAGGAACCCGGCGGTCAGCAGATTGACGGCGATCAGCAGCAGCCACACGCTCGCCACGTAGGCTCCGAGACGCGTCCACGCGCTCAGGATACTCAGGCCGACGATGACTTCGATGATGCCGACGATGCCCATGAACGTAGCCGTTGAAAACGGCAGCATCGCGGCCGCCAGCGGGCTGACGTAGGCCTCCCAGTCGGCGAGCAGGTTGACGAACTTGTCGAGACCGGCCAGCGTGGCGGTGAGACCGATGCCATAGCGCAGCGCCAGCCAGGGAGCTGTGAGTCGCGTATCCATTGAGATGTCCTCCACCTCAATGGAGTCGGCAGCGGAAGAAACGTGACACGGGCGTTGTCACCTTTTCCGACCCCACGACTCTCTATACTTGTGAGCAGGAATACCGCGATGCGACCCAACCCTGCCGTTGAGGCGGGCGACCAGTCGGACGCAACCCTCGTCGCCGGCGTGCTGGCCGGCGAGACCGCACTGTTCGAGCTGTTGATGCGCCGGCACAACGAGCGCGTCTACCGCGCGGCGCGCGCCATCGTGCGCGACGACCAGGAAGCGGAGGACGTCATGCAGCAGGCCTACGTCAACGCCTTCACCCACCTGCGGCAGTTCGCCGGCGCCGCGCAGTTCTCGACGTGGCTCACACGGATTGCCGTGCACGAGGCGCTGGCCCGCGTGCGACGGCGCGGCCGCTACCGCGCCTTCGACGAAGAACACGACAACGTGGAGCCGTTCATGCCGCGCACATCACCGACGAGTCCCGAACATCAGGCCTTCAGCGGTGAAATGCGCCGCATGCTCGAGTGGGCCATCGACGGCCTTCCCGACGGCATGCGGGAGGTGTTCATGCTGCGCGACGTCGAAGGCATGAGCACGGCGGAAACCGCCGCCTGCCTCGACGTCTCGGAAGACGTCGTCAAGACCCGCCTCTCGCGCGCCCGCGCGACGCTGCGCCGCCGGCTGATGGAACGCACGGGCACCGCGGCGCCTGACGCGTTTCAGTTCCTGCGTCCGAGGTGTGACAGGGTGGTGGAGAGGGTGATGGGACGGGTAAGCGCAGGTAAGTGCGGGTAAGGGACGGGTAAGTGCGGGTAAGGGACGGGTAAGTACGGGTAAGCGCAGGTAAGTGCGGGTAAGGGACAGGTAAGTACGGCGCGTCCGTGGGGCGGACGCGCCGTTCTGGTTCTACCAGCCGTAGGCGATCGAGAGGATGGCGCTGATGCCGGGGCTCGAGTAGCGGTCGATGGCGGCGTCGCCGGTCTGGCGGCCGCGGACGTTGGACCACTCGAAGTAGCGCGCATCGGTGAGGTTGAGCACGCCGGCGCGCAACGTGACGTTCCGGCCGATGGTCGCCCAGCCGAAGAGGTCGGCGACGATGAACGACTCGGGACGGAACTGCATCGACTCGGCAGCCGTCTCCGGTGTGCCGGCCGACGCGCGCAGCGCGAACTCGCCGCCCCACTGCGCCGCGCCCGCATACTGCAGGCTTATCACCCCCTGATTGGGGGCGATGGTCTGGAGCGGTACCTCCTCGTCACCCGTCACATCGTCACCGCGGATGAACGCATACGCGCCCCGAAGCACGAAGCCCGCGGGCAGACGCGCGTCGCCCTGGAGCTCGATGCCGCGGATGCGCGCAGACGCGACGTTCTGACTCTGGAACTCGAGCAGCCCGGTCGCAGGATTGAACCCGAGCGTCGCCTGCGCGATGAAGTCCTCGTAGTCGTTGAGGAACGCCGTCGCGCCAAAGCTCACCGCGCCCACCGCCGTGCGGATGCCGCCTTCGTAGTTCAGGCTCGTCTCGGGCTTCAGATTCACGTTGGGCTGCGTCATGTAGCCCGCGAGCAGATTCGTGAAGCCCGTGTTGACCGCGCTGTAGGGCGGCGCGCGGAAGCCCTGCGCGAACTGCGCGTGCACGGTCGTCGTGTCGGCGACGCGGTACGACACGCCGATGCGCGCCGACACGGCATCCGAGGTGCTGTCAGCCGGCAGGCCGTGTTCAGCCACATACACGTCGTCGCCCTGGTCGGCATCGATCGAGAAGCGGTCGTAGCGGATGCCGGGAATCACGGTCAGCGCGCCGTAGCGGAGCTCGCCCTGCACGTAGACGCCCGTTTCGTCGACGTCACTCCTCGGGAAGTACTTGCTCGGGATGACGATCGACGCCGGAATCGTGGCGCCGGTCGCCGCATCGACGTCGTGCCGATCGCGCAGCATGTCGAACGAGTGGCGCGTGTACGCACCGCCGAACGTGAACAGCAGGCCGTCGGCCACCATGGCGAGCTTCCGCGCCTGGAGCGTCGCGCCCATCGAGCGCTGCTCGAACGCCAGCGTGCCATGGCGCAGCACGGTGACGGGCGGGCCGAATCCCTGGTCGAGGCGCTCTTCATCGACGATCTGGTCCGTGTCGGTGTTCTGCACGAACGCGCTCCACGTCCACTGATTCATCCCGAAGCGGCCGTCGACGGCGTGGTCGATCGACGCGCGCACGCGCCGCATGGTGTCGAGCGCCGTGATGTCGAGCACGCTGGTCGTGATCGGCCCCTGCGTGAACGACGTCCGCGACGAGTAGGCGTTCGTGTCGATGTCCTGGTCGTAGGCTTCGAGTGTCGCGCGGAACGTGCCGGCATTCGCCGTCGTGAAGACCAGCTTGCCGAGCGCCTGCAGCGACTCGCGGTCCTGCGGGTTCGGCGCGGTGCGAAGCGCGTCGGTCGATGCGATCGCCCCCTTGTTGCCGGGTTCGTGGCCGACCGCGTAGCTGCCGAAGAGCGATGCCTGGACGCGCGACGTGCCGCCGGCCAGCACGAGATTGCCGCTGGTGTCGCTCGCGCGGCCGTCGTAGAGCGTCTTCGCGGCGACGTGATAGCGCCTTCCCTGCAGATAGTCGAGCGGATCCTTCGTGAAGAACGAGACGACGCCGCCGAGCGCGTCGCTGCCGTAGAGCGACGAGCCCGCGCTGCGAACGATCTCGGCCGACTTCAGCGTGTCGAGGTCGAGCGCGAACTGATGCACGTTGAAGGGACCAAAGTCGAACTGCTCGGACGTCTCGACGCCATCAACGCGTGTCGCGACACGGTTGCCGCCGACGCCGCGGATGTTGAAGCCGTTGAGCCCGACGCGCGTCGGATGCGATTCGACGTAGACGCCGGGCTCGAACTTCACGAGGTCGGCGGTGTTCTCGATGAGCCGACGCTGCATGGTCGCTTCATCGATCACCGAGACGGTGCCGGGCGTGTCTTTGACGATCTGCGGATTGAGCGTGGCGCTCACGGTGACGGCGTCGATGAAGCGCTGCGCCCCGTCCTTATCGGCGCCGGATTTGTCGGCGCCGGACTTGTCGGCATCGGCCTGCCGGGCAGGTTTCGTGGCCTGTGCAGGCTGTTCGGCAGCCGCGGCGGCCGGGGCCGGCTGCTGCGCGGCGGCGGGTGTGGCCAGCCCTGCGAGCGCGGCCAGGGCCGCCGCACGCACGACCAGCCCGAGGGTGGGTCCTGAGGTCATTTCAAATGGCTCCGTTCGTGACAAAACTCAGACAAATGAGAACAGTCTCAATAAGATCCGATGCTAGTTTTGCGAATTCCGACTCGTCAAGTCGGAATTCGACTTTCGTGACTTTTCCATGACAAATCTGCGAACCGGTCACGTGCTGGGCCCTTGACTACTTCTTCACTTCTTGATTCACGGGAGTTTCAATTCTCAATTCACCAATTCTCAACTCACCATTTCCTTGCAGAGCCGCTCTGTCCCTTTCCGTTGCACCCGGGACCAGCGCGGGGCTACGGTTGACCATGCTCCGAAGACTCTTCGCTGTCGTGCTTCCCGCCGTTGCAGCCAGCGCGCTCGTCGCTGCGCAAACGCCTTCGCGTCCCGCGCTCACGGGCACGGTGATCGCCGTCAATCAGCAGTCCGATTCGATCACGCTGATTGACCTTTCGACGTTGGAGGCGTACCGGCATGTGCCGGTGGTCGCGGGACCACATGAAGCGGCCGTCTCGCCCGACGGGCGGTCCGTGCTCGTCACGAACTACAACAAGCAGGGGGTCGGCCCGCAGAAGACGCTCAGCCTGATTGCGCTGCCGAGCGGCGACACAATCAGGACGATCGACCTCGGCGAGTTCCTCGCGCCGCACGATGTGCGCTGGGTAGACGACTCGCGCGTGGTCGTGACGGTCGAGGGCAGCCAGGCGCTGCTGCTCGTCAACGTCGAGACGAGTCGAATCGAGCGCGTCTTCCGCACCGAGGCCGGCGTGTCGCACATGCTGGCCCTGTCGACCGACCGCACGCGTCTCTACTGCACGAACATGCGTGACGGCAGCGTCAGCGTGTTCGATTTTCAGACCGGCGCGAAGATCACGGACATTGCAACCGGGGCCGAAGCCGAAGGTGTCGGGGTGACACCAGACGGCCGGTGGCTGTGGGTGGGCAATCGCGCCGAGGACACCATCTCGATCATCGACACGGCACAGCTCGAGGTCGTCAAGCGCATCGCGTCACCGGGTTTCCCCTATCGCGTGCAGTTCACGCCCGATGGATCGCGCGCGCTCGTGCCGCACGCCATGGCCTCGTCGCTCGTCGTGGGCGATGTCGCCACGCAGACGATTCTGAAGTCGATTCCGCTGGGCCTGACGACGGTCGAGCAGCCGTCGACGGCGGGCGTCTTTCCGCACCCCGACAACCGTCACGCGTTCGTGACGGTGCGCAACGACAACTCGATGCTGGTGCTCGATCTCGAAACCGGCGAAACGCTCGGCCGCGTCGAGGTGCAGCAGAGTCCTGACGGCGTGACCTATTCACGCGTGCAGCGCTGACATCGGAAGGCGGGCGTGGCGTGCGGGGCGGGTATAATCGCCCCGCATCCACTCTTTCCATCGAGGTCCATTCAATGCGCCAGTTCGTTACGCGTATCGCCATCGTTCTGTCTGTCGCCGTTACTCCGGCGCTTGCATTCGCGCAGAGCGCTCCGCCCGCTCCCCAGACGCCGCCTGCCTCGCAGGACGCGACGGTCGAGGAGTGGTCGACGACCCAGCACACGCTGCGGCTGGTCGGTCAGACGCTTCCCTACACCGCGAATGACTGCACGACGGCCACCAAGAACGACACCGGCGACGCGATCGGCATGCTGTACACGGTGTCGTACGTCCGCAGCGACGGCACCGACCCGATCACGCGTCCCGTGAGGTGCCTCTTCAACGGCGTGCCCGACTCGGCGTCGCTGGAGCTGCACGCGGGCTCGGTCGGCACTAACTCTGTCGTCGCCGGCAGGGGTGG
>Ga0079224_100003400_pt1 | contig 20070 bp, 16 predicted proteins | sample Stecom2015_FD_80414 | JGI IMG/M metagenome (GOLD analysis project Ga0079224, IMG submission 80414) | Agricultural soil microbial communities from Utah to study Nitrogen management - Steer compost 2015 | ecosystem: Environmental > Terrestrial > Soil > Agricultural land | place: USA: Utah...
GAGAAGATCGACGTCCTCAGCGCGGGGGCCGTGGAGGCGCGCCTCGCGACGCTGCTCCTCAAGCTCAACCAGCGCTTCGGGGACGACTTCGCGGACGGCACCTCCGAGATCCCCATCGCGTTGTCCCGCCGGGAGCTCGCGGAGCTCGTCAGCACCTCGTGCGAGACGGTCGTGCGCGTGTTCTGCCGCTGGGAGCGCGAGGGCCTGGTCGCCACGTCCCGGAGCGGGTTTACCCTGCGCGACGTCGCCGCGGTTTCGGCGATTGCCGGCACCTCGGGGCAGCCTCCGGAGTCCGGGCCGCGCCGGATCGCAACGGGGGACGAGGGCGACCCGGACGCGGCGCCCGGGGTCTATCTGGCTGCCGCGCTGCAGCGCTGATTCCCCCCAAAGCCGCGCCGAAATCGGCCCGGACACCAGGATTCGCCCCGTTCCCACCTCGGAGGGGCTCCGCTGGCGCGAGAATCTGCGCTATGTCAGGCGGCGATGGCGACCGCCGAAGGGAATATCGAGACGAAGCGCCGGGAGCGGCCCGAGCGAAGCGGCCAGTCGAAGAAGAAGCCCACCAAGGATCGGGAGCGATCCCGCAGAGCGCGCGCCCGCGACGACGACGAGCCGCCGGTCTTGAGTGGGCGTCTTCTGATCGGCCTCATCGTGCTCGCTGCCACCGCGGTCATCCCGATGTGGACGCCGCTCGCCAAGGTGTTGGAGCCGAAGGGACCGGAGCCGACGCGCGTCGAGTCGTTCACGATGGGGGGTACCGCGACGGTGCGCATCACCCTGGTGACCGCCGACTTCAACCTGCTCGCGTGCGCTTCGGAGCAGAGCTTCGACGGCGCCCACTGCGCCTACAAGACGACGAGCCAGGCCTGGCCGCGGGAACCCGGCAAACCCCACGACGACAACAAGCTCGACATCATTCAGCCGTACCGCACCTGGTTCGACAACAAGCTCCTGTTCGTCACCGGTCTGTGGGCACAGCCCGAGGTGGCCTTCCGCCTGCACCGCGAGCCGCCGCAAGGCATTCAGCCGGACAAGCTCGCGCGCTTCGCCGTCGAATGCGAGCTCAAGTTCATCGGCCGATTCGAACAGGTCAAGCTCCGCTGGAGCCCGCAGCACAGCTGGTCCGAGCCCGACGGACCCCCTTGGGTCGGCCGGGCCGAGTCCTGCAAGATCATCGAAGAGTCGCGCTGACGTCGCGCTCGTTCGATCACCCCGCCTCGAGGGCCTCCGCCGCCGGCGCCGACTGAGCGCGCTGCGCATGGAGCGCCAAGAGCGCCGGCAGCGAGATCACCGCCGTCCCGAGGCAGGTCAGCTCGCCGATGATGGCGAGCAGGCCGAACGAGAACAGGGCCTGGTTCTGCGCCATGATCAGCGAGCCGAAGCCGATGATGGTCGTCGCGGAACAGAGGGCCACCGCACCGCCCGTCCCCGAGAGACCGCTCGCCAGGTGCTCGCCGCGCTCGGACTGGTAGCGCCGGAGCATGTTGATGGAGTAGTCGGCCGCGATCCCGAAGGTGATCGGGAGCGCGATGAAGTTCGAAAAGTTGAGCCGCTGCCCGCTCCACGCCATCGCGCCGAGCATCAGCAGCACGCCCGCGAGCAACGAGCCGATGGCGAGGAGCGAGAGGAGGAAGCTCCCGCGGTCGGGCAGATAGCGGCCAAGCCCCTCGCGACGCCGCCTCCCACGGAATGCGAGCACGCAGATGCCCATCACCGCGGCCAGCGACAGGAGCGCCGCTCGAGGACCGTCGAGCATCATGGCGCGCGCGAGATCACTCGAGAGCAGGAGCGGCCCCGCGACGGGGCGCGTTGCGCCGTCGATGGTCGCCGCGTTCCGCAGGTCGCGCGCGTAGGCCCCGAGGCGCTCGGCATCCCAGGTGCCTCCCTCCGACAGGCGCGGGATCACGAGGACGTTGCGATCGATCCGACCACTGCGCTCCTCGAGTCCGAGCACGAGCGAGGAAGGGATCTGCTCGGCCGTGAGCGGCTCGAACGCCGCGGGCGAGAGCGCCGTCTCGACGAGCTCGCGATCCTGGGGCTCGAGCTCCGCCTTCATCCGCGGCGTGAGCACCTTTTCCAGGGCGCGCGCCTCTTCGATCGAGCGCTCGACGTCCGGCCGAAGGAACGTCCTCGCGCTGCGCACGGTCCCGATCAAGCCACCGGCCTCGCCGCGCGCCGCGAGCGCCCGCACGCGGTCTTCGATGAGCCGAGCCTCCTCCGGCGTCTCGGCGAGCACCACCGTGGGCGTGAGATAGCGACCCAGCGCCGCATCCATCCGCTTTCCGAAGTAGCGCTCGCCGTGCTCCCAGGAGTCCCGCCGCCTGAGCTTCGACAGGTCGTACTCGATCCAGTCGCCGCTGCGACGCACGACGCCAACGGCCGAGACCGCGAGCAAGATCCCCGTGATGCCGAGCACCCAGCGCGGGTGCTCGAGCACCCAGCGGGTCATCGATGACGCGCGACGCGACGTGTCCCCCGTGCGGCCGCTGCCGAGGCGAGCGCCCCAGTAGAAGACGAGGAGCGGAACGAGCGCGTACATGGCCGCCCACGAGAGCACCATGCCGAAGCCACCGATCCATCCGAACTGATTGAAGCCCCGGAAGTCGGTGAACACGAGCGAGCCGTAGGCCGTCGCCGCCGCGAGCGCCGCGGCGAGGGTCGCCTTCCAGGTCGAGCGCACCGCGGCGTCGATCGCGGCGACCAAGGTCGCGCCGGAGCGGCGCTCCTCCTGGAAGCGCGCGAGCAGGATGACGCCCGAGTTGATCCCGTTGCCGACGATGATCGACCCGAGGAACGCGGTGTTCGAGTTCAAATAGAGGATCGAGAGCGGCGGAAGCGCGACGACCCCGAACGCGAGCACGGTCCCCACGGCGAGCGGGATCCCGAGGATCGGGAGCGCGCGGAAGGAGCCGTAGAACCAGACGAGCGAGCCGACGACGAGCAGCAGAACGACCGCTCCGGAAACGGTCAGATCCGCCTGCAGCCCCGACAGCTCCTCGACTTGCATGGCGACGTCGGCGGCGTAGCCGACCCGCATCCCGGAGCCAGAGCCGTCCGGGAACCCGAGCTCCCGCACGTCTTGTTTGACGCGGTCGAGCAACGCGCGATCGCCCGCTTGCCCCGTTTCGTGGGCGGCGGCTTGAACGAGGAGAACCACGCTGCGCCCGTCGGGGGCGACGAAGCGATCGCTCGCGCCCGGTCCTTTGCGGGGCGCGCCGAACCGCGCCTCGTACTTGGCGCGGAGCTCCCCGATCGGGATCTCCGGACGGGGCGCCTCGCTCTCGTCCTCGAGGTCGAGCCCCATCTGGCGCGTGACGTCCCAGTCCCGCCGCTCCTCCACGGCTTCGCGCAGGCGGGCCACGTCCTCCGGATCCATGATCTGGAGCGCGTAGGTGTTCGCGAAGGCCTTCTCCGCGGCCGCGTCCACCCGAACCGCCGCCACCATGTCCTTCGGGTAGCCGCGAATCCGCTCGGCGAGCGCGTCGAGGAACCGTTCGGCCTGCGGGAGCTGCTCGGGACGGTCCAGCTCGACGACGACGCCGAGATGTCGAATTCCGGGAACCCGCTCGCGGAGCTCGGCGAGCGCCTGAACGCTCGGCGCGTTCTTCGGCAGGAGCTCCTCGAGGTCACCGCGCAGCGCGGCGTACGTGCGGACCGTCCGGAGCGCAGCCACCCCAAAGAGCAAGGTAAAAGCCAGCAGCACCCAAACGCGGTGCCGCAGAAGCCACCGCGTATAGGTGGACAGCGGGCGGGTCGATAGCTCTGTCATCGAAACGTCGCATCCGAAGCCCCGCGGGAGCTACGGGCGAGAGGAACGGGGATGAGGCGCAGAGGCTCAGCCCAACGTGCTCGACGGCGTCGTGAGCGCGCGGCGAGCAGCGAGCAGGACGGAGACAGCGCCGGCAGCGTTCAACACGCCGAGGACGACCATCCCGAGCCAAAGCAAAGGAGCCGGTGGAAACGGATCGAAGTCGACATTCGCGAGCAAGAAGCTCGCGACGAGCAAGACGACGCGCTCGGGCCTCCGCATGAACAGCGGCGGGAGCTGTGCCCCGAGCCCCTCGGCGCGCGCTCGCGCGTAGGGAATCACGATCGAGCCCACGAGCGCGACGGCGGGCGCTGCGGCAAGCAGCGGCGACGCGCTGAAAAAGTAGAGGATGCCGAGCAGCGGAACTGCGTCCGTGACGCGATCGATCGTCGAGTCGAGGAGCGCGCCGAACGGCGTGACCGTGCCCGTGGTGCGTGCCACGATGCCGTCGAGCGCGTCGAGCACGCCTCCGGCGAACACCGCCGCTGCCGCGAGCCAGAAGTTCCCGATGGCAGCGAAGAGTCCCGCGGAGACGCCGACGAGCAACGATGCGTACGTGAGCGCGTTCGCCGAGACCCCCGCTCGCGCGAGTCGAACCCCGAGTGCCACGAAGCCGCCATAGGCGAGGTTTGCGATCTGGCTTCGCTCCCAGATCGTCCGTGCCAGACGGCTGTAGGGAGCCTTGGAGCCTGGACCGCCCGGTGGCGTCCAGGGCGGCGTCTGGCTCGTGAGTTCGCTCAGGGTCGGCACGCGGCTCCTTACATGAGACATGCGCGAGCACACCGCAAGGCCCATGCCGATGCCAAACAGCCGTGCGCCTGAGGAATTCCGCAGTCGCGTCTTGGCACGGGTCGCGCTCCGTGGCGATGCGCCACGCACCCCGCGCATGGTACCGTCCCCGCTCCGATGCACCCATGATGCCCCATGCGCCTGCTCCGGCCCGTTGGCTGGCAACCTGGTTCGGATGCGGCCGCTCCCCCGTCGCTCCGGGAACCGTGGGGTCGCTGGCGACCCTTCCCGTCCATTACGGGCTGAAAATGCTCGGTACCGCGCCCCACGCCGCGGCGACGGTCGGGCTGACGCTCGCGGGCGTGTGGGCCGCCAATGTCGTCGCTCACGCGTCGGGGGACGAAGACCCGAGCAGCGTCGTGATCGACGAAGTCTCTGGGACGCTGATCGCGCTCGGCATTGCCGCCTCGTCCGGCCCGTTCGGCGAGCTCGCCGCGCTCGTGCTCTTCCGCGCCTTGGACATCCTGAAACCGGGCGTGATCGACACCGCTCAGCGGCTGCGCCCCGCCGGGCTCGGCATCATGGCCGACGACGTGCTCGCCGGGCTCGCCGCGGGCGCGCTCGTGCACGCGGCGTTCCTGCTCGTTACTTGAAGTCTTTCGCGGAGGGGCCGAGCAAAGTGCCGCACATCGTCTTGCAACGGATGTCCTGCGGCTTGCATTCACATTTGCCCGCGGCCTTTTCGTCGAGCTTCTGACGCATCTCGTCGAGCGTGAAGCCGGCGAGGCGCTCGATGCGCTCGAGGCTCCATCCTTCACGCACTTGGCGCGGCGTGCGCGGATCGGTGGGTTTCCCATCGGGCTCCGCGCAACAGCGAAACCCGAGGAAGTAGTAGTAAAACCCCTCGTCGTGCGTGTAGATCTTCGGCCGGCACTGGTTGCGCACGCCCTTGTACCAAGGGCCACCCGTGTGGACGCTGTCGTATTTCGAGCGCCACGTCCCATCGTTGTGCTCGTTCGCGACGACCTCGTCCACGTTGCCCGGTAGATCGGCGACGCCGTAGCCGCTGATGCACTCTGGCTGGCTCCCGCTCCGCACGCCTTTCCAGAGGCGAGCGAGCTCGTCGGGATCGCGCTTCGCCACCTTCTTCATGTCGGGCGAGTCCCACCGCACGTCGCCGTGACACTTGTTGGTATCACGCACGAAGCCGTACGGGAACGGCAGCCGCTCCGGCCCTTCGCACGCCATCGTCCACTCCGATTCCGTGCACAGGCGCTTGCCGAGCGCGGCGCATTTGAGCTGCGCTTGGTGGAAGCGATTCATCACCTCGGGCCGCTCCCCCTTCTTGTTCGGGAAGGCGTAGCGATCGATGCAGAAGCGCTTCGGCACCTCCTTGCCGACGCAGCGAACGGTGGGCTCGAACTCCTCGCACACCGTCTTCTTGTTGGACTTGTCGTACCAGCTGCGCTTGCACTGGTGCTCGACCTTCGTGCAATAGGGGCCATCGACGAGCTGCATGTCCGCAGGACAGGCGGCAGGCGTCGCGGGCGCCTCCGGCTTCGTCGGCGCTGCGCTCGCCGGCTTCTCGCCGGGCGCTCGGGGCGTGGCTCCCTGCGGCGCCTCGGCCACGGGGGCAGGCGCCTTGGTGCTCCCGGTGGCCGTGACCGCTGGCCCGCCACCGCTCGCGCGCTGGCGCTCGGCGTCGGGCTTTGCTTTCTGGCTCGGCGGTGCTTTCGCCGGTTGCGGCGCCGCGCTCCCGGCGGCTACCGCGCACGCGGTAAAGAGGAAGGCGAACCCGAATCGGAGGCGTATCACCCGATTCGGATTACCACGGTCCGGGGGCGTCCTCCCAGCGGATCGCAGGATGCTTCCGAGCGTTCACTCCGCGGCCGTCTGTTCCTCGCCGACCAGGGAATCCTCCAGCGGGCGCTCGGGAAGCGGCGCGGGCGATTCGTCCGCGGGCGCGGTGACGCGAGCGCGCTGGGGGCTCAGATCGCGGACGATGCCGAGCCACGCGAGCACGCGGATCACGGGATAGGCCGGATCGACCTCGAAGCGGCGCGCCGCGAAATTCGGGCTCATCGCGAAGCGGTGGTGATTGTTCTGGAAGAGCTCGCCGAGGGTGAGAAAGTCGAACACGAGCGTGTTGCGCGAGCGGTCCGCGAGCTCGAAGTTGCGGTACCCGAAGCGATGCCCGGCGTAGTTCACGATGGCGCCGTGAACGGGACCCATCACGTAGTGAATGGGCAGAAGCAGGTACCAGATCGGGCTCGGTGCGAAGGCGACGTAGAACGCGGTGTACCCGCCGACCCAGGCGAGCCGCATCAACCACGACTGACCGAGTCGGTCGAGCCACGGCATCTCCGGATATCCCCCGTCGAAGCGCGGCTCGGGCTCGACGCGACGATAGGCGTACTTGTCGTACTCGAGCTTCGTGTGCCACATGAGCTCGAACACGTTCGGGTGATGGATCGGGGAGTGTGGATCGCGCTCGGTGTCGCTGAACGCGTGGTGCATGCGATGCAAAATCGCGTACGCCCGAGGGTTCAGATAGCTCGCGCCCTGCGCGAGGTACGTGAGCACGTGGAAGAACCGCTCCCAACCCTTCGAGAGGGTGAACTGCCGGTGCGCCCCGTAGCGGTGCAAAAAGAACGTCTGGCAGAAAACGGAGAGGAGCCAATGCCCGGCGAAGAACGCGATGATGGCGGCCATGGAGACGCCGGGAGACTAGCTCCGGGAGCTGCACGCGCGGCGTCATGGTTCGGTCATTTGCTGTCGGAAATCAGTGGATTTTTCAGACGTAACGGAGCGTGACGCGGGCAACTTCCCCGCCGTTCGTGGCACGCGTCCGGCCCGCGCGGGATTTTCGCGACGCAAAGGGGCTTTACGCTCGCGCTGCTTTGGGGCAGTTGGCGGCCGTGTCGGGTTACAAGGCGGACTTCATCGAGTTCATGGCGCGCTCGGGGGTGATCACCTTCGGTGACTTCGTCACGAAGAGCGGGCGCAACACTCCGTTCTTCATCAACACCGGACGCTACCGAACCGGAAGCCAGCTCGCCCGGCTCGGCCGGTTCTATGCGGACGCGATCCTCGACCGCATCGGGACGGGCTTCGACGTGCTGTTCGGCCCTGCCTACAAGGGGATCCCTCTGGTGGTCACCACGGCGATGGCGCTCGCCGAGCATCACGGCAAGGACGTCACGTTCTGCTTCAACAGGAAGGAAGCCAAGGACCACGGCGAGGGCGGCGCCTTGATCGGCGAGGCGTTGCGAGACGGCCAGCGCGTCGTGATCGTCGAAGACGTCACCACGGCGGGGACCTCGATCCACGAGACCGTCCCGCTCCTTCGCGCGGCCGCGAACGTGGAGCTCGCCGGCCTCGTCGTGTCCGTCGACAGAATGGAACGCGGTCGGGGGGAGCTGAACGCGCTCGCGGAGCTCGAAGCCGCCTACGGCATGCCGGCCGTGGCCATCGTCACGATCGACGAGGTGGTCGAGCATTTGCGAAACCGGCCGGTGGACGGCCGAATTCTCGTCACGGACGCGCTCCACGAACGCGTGCTCGCCTATCGCCGCGCCTACGGCGGGCGCCCGCGATGAGGGGCGCGCACGGCGCGCTCGGGCTTGCCGGACCGCCCTCGCGCGTTAAAGTGGCGCGCGTTCCGTGAACCCGCCGGCCAAAAAGCCCCTCGTGGGCGTGATCATGGGCTCGAAAAGCGATTGGGCCACGCTCGAGCACGCCGCGAGCACGCTCGACGCGCTCGGCGTCGCCTACGAGGCCGAGGTCGTGTCCGCGCACCGCACACCGGATCGCATGTTCGAGTACGCGGCGAGCGCCGAAGGGCGTGGCCTCGAGGTCATCATCGCGGGCGCTGGCGGTGCCGCGCACCTGCCGGGCATGGTGGCCGCGAAGACCGTGCTCCCCGTGCTCGGCGTGCCGGTCGAGCGCACGACCCTGAGCGGGCTCGACTCCCTCTTGTCGATCGTGCAGATGCCGGGAGGCATTCCGGTGGGAACGCTCGCGCTCGGCAAGGCCGGCGCCATCAATGCGGCGTTGCTCGCGGCGGCGATTCTCGGCACCAAGCACCCGCACGTGCGCGAGGCCCTGCGGCGCTATCGCGCCGAAAGGACGCAGAGTGTCCTCGACGCGCCCGATCCGCGAGCGTAACCCGGCCACGACGGCGGTCGTCGGCGTGCTCGGCGGCGGCCAGCTCGGACGAATGCTCGCGCTCGCGGGCCATCCGCTCGGCGTCGAGCTCGTTTGCGTGGATCCGTCTGCGGACGCGCCCGCGGCGGCCGTCGCGCGACACGTCACCCGCGACTACGCCGATCCGGAAGCGCTGGCCGCGCTCGCGAGCTGTGCGGTCGTCACCTACGAGTTCGAGAGCGTCCCGGTGAGCGCCGCCGAAGCCCTCGCCGAGAAGACCCGCGTGAGCCCGCCCCCCGAAGCGCTCCGCGTGGCGCAGGATCGCCTGCTCGAAAAGCAATGTTTCCGCGCGCTCGGCATCCCGACACCCGATTTCGCCGCCGTGGGCTCGCGCGCCGAGCTCGAGGCGGGCTGCGAAGCGCTCGGCTTCCCCGCGGTCCTGAAGACGCGACGGCTCGGCTACGACGGCAAGGGACAGCGCGTCCTCCGGAGCCGCAAAGAGCTCGACGACGCCTGGACGGCGCTCGGCGGGGTTCCCTGCATCCTCGAGCGATTCGTTCCGTTCGAGCGCGAGCTCAGTCTGCTCGTCGTTCGCGGGCAGGACGGCAGCACGGTTCACTATCCGCTCGTGGAGAACGAGCACGAGGGCGGCATCCTGCGCGTCACGCGCGCCCCCGCTCCGGGCCTCACCCCTTCGCTCCAAGCGCGCGCGGCGGAGTACGGGAGCCGGCTTTGCGCTCGGCTCGCCTACGTCGGCGTGCTGGCGCTCGAGCTGTTCGAGGCGGGCGGCGAGCTCCTCGCCAACGAGATGGCGCCGCGCGTGCACAACTCGGGGCACTTTACGATCGAAGGGGCCCGCACGAGCCAGTTCGAGAATCACCTGCGCGCGATCCTCGGGCTACCGCTCGGGTCGCCCGAAGTGCCCGAGCCCTGCGCCATGCTCAACTGCGTCGGCGCGCTGCCCGACCCCCACGCTGTGCTCTCCGTGCCCGGTGCGCACCTGCACCTCTACGGCAAGGCGCCGCGCGCGGGTCGCAAGGTCGGGCACATCACCGTGACGGGAGAGCAGGCGCTTGCCGAGCGACTCGAACGCCTGCGAGCGCTACCCGGCGTCGGGTGAGCCTCGACTTCGGGCCGAGCGAGCCGCTCCTGCTCAGCCCAGTGCTCCGGCATCCGCGAGCAGTCGGTCGAGCTCCTGCTCGTCGTCCGTGCGGTAATAGCCTCGAATCACGAGGTCTCGATCCACGAGGACGAGATGGGAACCGTGCAGGATGCCGTAGTGCTCCTTGCTCGCATCCGCGGTTCCCTCGAGCGCGAGCTTGAAGCCCTCGACCGCCGCTTGGCGGACCACGGCCAGGTCTCCCGTGACGAACGACCAGCTCGAGAGGTCGGCGCGAAAACGCGTTGCGTAGTCGCGGAGCACGGCGGGCGTATCGTGTTCGGGATCGACGCTGAAGCTGACGAGGTGCACCGGAACGCCTCGGTCTTTCGCCTTCACCTGAAGGTCGCGCATCCGGCTCGTGATGCGGGGGCAAATGGTCGGGCAGCGCGTGAACATGAAGGCCGCTACCCAGATCTTGCTCTGCAGCGCGTCACTGCCGAACGAGCGCCCATTTTGATCGGTGAGCGTAAAGGCGCCGACGCGCCCGAGCTCCGGCAGCTCCCGCTTGCGACACGCCAAGGTGCCGACGAAGGGAAGCGCGACGGCCAACCCGAGCAGTGCGCGCCGATCGAGCACGGGGTGAGACACGCCGTGCCTATAGCGCGGACCCATCCCCCCGTGTACTCGCGGCCAAGCCTCGTTTCGTCGGCGCGGCACGCGCCACCCCGCTCGGGTACCCTGTCGCGGCTCCGAACCCGACCATGGACCAAAGCTCTCGTCCTTCGCGCGCCCGAGTGGGCCTCTGCGGCGAGTGCCGCCACGCCCGCCGCATCGTCTCCGCTCGCGGCAGCGAGTTCTGGCTCTGCCGGCGCTCCGAGCAGGAGCCGGCGCACTTTCCTCGGTACCCCAGGCTGCCAGTCCTCGCCTGCACCGGGTGGGGGCCGTCCGAGCCCCACTCGCGCCGCTGATCAGGGACGCGGCGCGGCGTCGATGCCGCGCTCTTCCGGGACCACCGCGCGCTCCGGCGCCGTTCGACTCGCCTCCCCGAAGTTCACCTCCTGTGCGGAGACGTAGAGGGGGCGTCGCTTGATCTCCTCGTAGATGCGACCGACGTACTCGCCCAAGATCCCCGTCATCAAGAGCTGGGCAGAGAAGCCGAACGCGACCGCGACCATGATCCCGGTCCACCCCGGCACGACCCCGAAGCCGAAGAACTTGATGATGAACATCGCGAACCCGGTGACCACCGCCACCACGCCGGCGAGGAGCCCGAGCCACGTGGCGAGCCGGAGTGGCACGATCGAGAAGGACGTGATCCCGTCGATCGCGAAGCGCAGCATCTTGCTCAGGGGGTACTTGGTTTCTCCGGCGAAGCGGGCCTCTCGGTCGTAGTAGACGGCGGCCTGACGGAACCCGACCCAGGCCACCATCCCGCGCACGAACCGATGCTGCTCGCGGAGCGCTCGGAGCGTGAGGACCACGGCTCGGCTCATCATGCGGAAGTCGCCGGCGTCGACCGGAATGGCGACGCCCGTCATCGACCGGATCAGGCGGTAGAAGGCCGCAGCCGTCGCCCGCTTGAAGAGCGTCTCGCCCTCGCGCTTGCGGCGCACGCCGTAGATCACGTCGAAGCCGCCGCTGGCCTTCTCGAGCATCTCCGCCACGACCTCGGGCGGATCCTGGAGATCGGCGTCGAGCACGACGACCCAGTCGCCCTCGGCTCGATCGAGCCCGGCGGTGATCGCGACCTGATGCCCGAAGTTCCGCGAGAACGCGATGAGCTTGTAGCGGCGCTCGCGCTCGCACATCGCCATGAGGAGCGCGCGCGACCGGTCCTTCGAGCCGTCGTCGATGAACACGACCTCCCACGCGTCCCCGACGGCAGGCAGCCCCCGGAGGAACTCCCCGAGACGGCGCTCGAGCTCCGGAACCGTCTCTTCCTCGTTGTAGACGGGAATGACAAGGGAAAGGCGGGGACGGCGCATCGAGGGCTGGACTCTCCTGCGCCTACCAAACCTCCCGTTGGCCGTAAAGCGCCGTGGACCCGCCTCGACGGGTTCGCGTTGGCGCCGAGAACCGACGCGCCCCCGATCGACCGACACGGAGGCTCGGTGAACGACGCGCCCCGATCGGCTACTGTAGCGGCCTGGTGAACGTGCCGAAGCCCGCCCCCAAGTTCGACCGCTATGCCCGCGAATACACCACCCTGCACGACGACAGTGTCCGTGCGAGCGGGGAGAGCAGCGACTACTTCGCGGACTACAAGGTGCAGTGCCTCGTCCGCCTCGGGGCGCCTTCCCGTGGCCCGATCCTGGACTACGGCTGCGGCATCGGCCTGCTGACGGCGCGCCTCGCGCCGCATTTCGCCGAGGTCCACGCCTATGATCCGTCGGGCGAGAGTCTGGAGATGGCTCGAGCCGCCGCGCCGAGCGCGACGATTTGGGACGACGCGGCTTCCATTCCCGACGGGTACTTCGGAACGGCGGTGCTCGCCTGCGTGCTCCACCACGTACCGCCCGGCCAGCGCGCGGACCTGCTGGGCACGATTCGCGAGAAGTTGGCGCCGAACGGTCGACTCGTCATTTTCGAGCACAACCCCTGGAACCCGTTGACCCGGCGAGCCGTCGCGGCGTGCCCGTTCGACGACGATGCCGTGTTGCTCTGGCCCGGCGAGCTCCGGAAGCTCTTGCGTGAAGTCGGCTTCTCGCGGGTCCGCCAGGACTACGTGGTGTTCTTCCCTCGCGCACTTGCCGCGTTGCGCCCACTCGAACCACTCTTGAGGGGCGTCTTCCTCGGGGCGCAGACCATGACTCTCGGTGAACGCGCGCCGTGACGACCGGCACCGAGAGCTCGTTCGTCGCGCTTCGAGCCCCCCTCGGGGGTGACCGCTTCTCGCCGTTCCAGGTTTGAGGGCCGGTGTGAGCTCTGCTTGACCCGCAAGCGGTCGTTTGCTTGTCTTCGTGCGTGGAAACTGGCGAGACCGACCAGCAGAACGGGCTGCCCGAGGGGCCGGCTTCGCCCAATCGAGAAGAGCCGCAAGAGAGCGGCCAGCAACCCGTCGACCGCGCCGCGAGCGGCGTGGAGCAGGCCGCCAAAGCCGCTCCGTCCGCCGACCCGGCGAAGGACGGGGCACGCCGCTCGGGGCTCTCGCGAGTCATCGATTGGTTTTGGGACGGGCCGCGCATGCGCGCGCTCCGGGACGTCGCCCGACGCGAGGCGAGTGTCGTCGAGCTCGATCGACGGGCGCGGCTCACGGCCGAGGTCGCGCGACGCGTGCTCGACCCCGACGATACGTTCGTCGATGGGCGCGCTGACGCCATCGCGTGCGAGCTGAACCGGCAAGCTTGTTACTGGGCGCTCCAAGCGGTGGTCGCCCGCCAGCGACTCGCGGAGTCCGAGTCTGCGGTGTCCGCTGCTCCGCCGAGCGGCGAGGCGCGCCTCGAGTCCATCGACCCGGCGCTACTCGAGCGCTGGATCCCGGACGCGAACGAGCGCGAGCTGCTCCGCACGAATCTCGGCCAGGACTTCACGGCGTTCGCGGACCTCTCCGCCGAGGAGCAGGCACGGACGGTCCGGCGCCTTTCGACCTTCCTTTCGAAGCTCCTCGACGACACCCAGACGGTTCGACATGCGATCGACGCCATCTGGATTCAGCGCCTGCTGCGCCTCGGGCTCGTCGCGGCCGTGCTCGTCCTGATCGGGTTCGCCGGCTTCATGGTCCGCGACCGGGCCGAGGCCGCGCGCGACCTCGCGGCCGGCAAGCCCTGGCGAACGAGCTCGACGTATCCGATCGCCGCCTGCAAACCGCCCATGCAGGAGTGCGACGAGAGCCCCCATTTCTTCTTCCACACCAACGAGGAGAAGGACCCCTGGATCGAGTTCGACCTCGGCTCGGTCCAGCGGATCGGCAGCATTCGCATCGAGAACCGCGGTGATTGCTGCACGGATCGCGCCGTGCCGCTCGTCGTGGAGGCGAGCACGGACCAAAAGCAGTGGCGCGTCCTCGCTCGTCGCGAAGAGAAGTTCAGCAACTGGCGCGCCCTCTTCGACCCGGTCGAGGCGCGGTGGATGCGGCTTCGCGTGGACAAGAAGAGCCTGCTGCACCTCAAGTCGGTGCGAATCCTCCCGCCGTAGCCGCGCGGCCGCCCCTCACGTCGGCGGGGCCAGCGCGCTCGGTCCGGCGAGTGACCAGGGCTCGCCACTGGCCGCCATCCCGGATGCACGGCCACCGGCGCCAGAACGAAGCTGGTACCGGGCGTGCACCGACGGCCCTGCATGCCAGGCGCCGCTTTCGCGTCCACGACTCCGTTGCATGGCTCGCCGCTCGGTATCGCGAGCGCTCACGGCAGCGTGCTCTTGGGTCTCGAAGCCCATCCAATCCGCGTGGAGGTCTGCTGCACGCGCGGTCCTGCCTTCTTCCAAATGGTGGGCCTCGCCGAGGCGGTGGTGCGCGAAGCGCGGGTGCGCGTCGCGAGCGCTCTCGCCACGCTCGACGTGCTCCTCGACGAGCACGCGATCACCGTCAACCTGGCCCCGGCCGACCTCCGGAAGACGGGAGGCGCCCTCGACGTCGCGATCGCCGCGGCCATCCTCGCGGCCACCGGTTACCTTCCCGCGGACTCGCTCGAGCGTGTCTTGCTGATCGGCGAGCTGTCGCTCGACGGGCGACTCCGGGCCGTCCGCGGCGCCTTGCCCCTCATCCAGGGCGCTCGACGGCGTGGGCTCGCGCTCGCCGTCGTGCCCTCGGAGAACGAGGTGGAAGCCGGTCTCAGCGCCGAGATGGACGTGTGCGTGGCCGCGACGCTTCGCGAGGTGGTCCGGCACCTCCGGGGTGAAGCCGTGTTGCGACCAGCGCGGCGAACCACGCTCGTCCCACGCGTCGCCCTGGGCGAACGAGACCTCGCCGAGGTCCGCGGTCAGGCCGGAGCCCGACGGGCCCTCGAGCTCTCGGCCGCTGGCGGACACAACCTGCTCCTCGTCGGGCCGCCCGGCAGCGGCAAGACGCTCCTTGCCCGCTGTCTACCGAGCATCTTGCCTCCCCTCGCCTTCGAGGAAGCGCTCGAGTGCACGATGATCCACAGCGTCGCTGGTGTGCTGCCGCCCGAGGTCGGGATGGTCTCGTCGCGCCCGTTCCGCGCCCCCCATCACTCGGTGAGCGAGGCGGGCCTCGTGGGCGGCGGGGACCTGCCGCGTCCCGGCGAGGTGAGCCTCGCCCATCATGGCGTCTTGTTCCTCGACGAGCTGCCGGAGTTTCGCCGCTCGACGATCGAAGCGCTGCGCCAGCCGCTGGAAGACGGCCGCGTGTGCATCGCCCGCGCGCGGGCCCGCGCCTGGTTCCCCGCGCGCCCCATCGTCGTCGCCGCGCTCAATCCCTGCCCGTGCGGCTTTCTCGGGCACCCACGGCGTCGCTGCCGCTGCACGCCCGAAGGGCGCCAGCGCTACCGCTCTCGACTCTCCGGGCCGCTGCTCGAGCGGCTCGACATCCACGTGCAGGCGCCCCCGGTCGAGCTGTCCGCGCTCTCGGGCACCGGGCAGGCCGAGTCGTCGGCGACGGTGCGCGAACGCGTTCTCCGCACTCGAGCCACCCAGCGCGAGCGGGCCACGGCGCTCGGGCTCTCCGCCTCGCTGAACGCTCTCCTTTCCGGCCCCGAAATCGAGCGCGTCGTCGAGCTCGACGGCAAGAGCCGCCGCCTGCTCCAATCGGCGATGGATCAGCTCGGGCTCTCGGCGCGCTCCTACTTCAAGGTGCTCCGCGTGGCGCGCACCATCGCGGATCTCGAGCAAGAAACCCGGGTACGAGCCGCACACGTGGCCGAAGCCATCCAGTCTCGCGCGTTCGAGATCGTCACGCCGTGAGCGCCGAAACGCCGGGGACACGCTCCGTCCGAAGCGCGCGTCGCACCGCACATCAGGGCGCGACCCAGAACTCGTCCGGTCGGACCCGAGCTCCCGTGCGCGGCCAGAGCCGCGGGTCGTCCTCCGCGAACAGGCGTGTCCGCAAGCGGTAGTGGCGGCGGATCTCGTCCCCCACGTCGATCGGCAAGAAGCCGATGGCCCTGTCGAGCACGATGGTCGCGAAGCGGCGCTCGCGGATCGCTTGGGACACCTCCTCGCGAAGGCGCCGCTTCACGTCTTCCTGGCGCGATTTGAAGATGTCGGTCAACGCGTGGCTCGGCGCGGTCACGGGGGCGCCGGCGGCGACGAATGCGGGATACCCGGAGGCGATCACCCAAGTGGGCGCTCGGCTCTCCCGGAGCGCGGCAAGGACCGCCTGCCCGGCGGCGACGTCGTCCGCGTTGGGAACGAGGCGCTCGCGCGGCTCCCAGGACAAGAGCCCGAGCTGCGCCCCCAGCACGAGCACGGCAAACCCGCGGCGGCTCGCGAGGACGTAGGGGTTCGACGGCGCGCGCCACAGCCGAGCGAACACGAGTCCCGAGCAGACGGCGAAGAGCGCATGGATCGGGATCAAGTTGTTCGAGTAGCCGCCGGTGTGGAGCAGCGCCGAGAGGCACGTCGAGAACACCAGAACGACGAGCCCCGCGAGGAGCGCCCACGCCGAGCGTGAAGGCGGCCTCACCCAACCGACGACGACCGCGAGCGCCGAGAGGGTCATCGGCATCATCGGCGCGGCGAACGCCTCCCGCAGCCGTTCCGCCCAGCTCCCCCAAACGACGGCGTGGTCTCCCGGCACGGTCCAAACGTAGAAGCTGAACCACCCGCCCGAGGCGAGCTCGAGCGGCAGCACGACGCCCGCGAGCACGAGCGCGAAGGCGGCCGTGCTCGCGACCCCTGCCCGGATGCCCCCGCTGTAGCGAAAGAGGAGCGGTGGAATCGCGAAGGCGATCGCCGACTGTTTGGTGAGCACCGCGGCCGCGAGCAGTGCTCCCGCGGCGATCCCCGTGCCGTGCCCCCTCCCCCAGCGCGCGAGCACCGTCCCGCCCAGCGCCAGCGCGAGGCAGAACGAATCGACGCGAGCGAGATCGAACCAGTATCCGGATTGCCCGTACGTCGCCGCGAACAACCCCGCTGCCAAGAGCCCCGCGAGCACGGCGCGCGTCTCCAAGTACACCCAGGCCCCGATGCACGCGAAGCAGGCGAGGATCGAGACCACGGAAAGCGCCCGAAGCGAGAGGTAACCCACTCCCGCGACCGAAGAGACGAGCGCCGAAGCGTAGTAGTACCCGGGCGTGTAGATGTACGGAGTGAACTCGAGGCTAGGCTCGCGATAGAGCGGTTCTCCCGAAAGCACCACGCGAACGTGGTCGATCACCCCGCTCTCCATCCATTCGAGGTCGAACGGATATCCGATCCGACTCGCCGCAATCCCGACGAACGCGACGATCGGCCACGCTGCGAGGAGGACCACGACGAGCGTGGGCAGCGCGACCGCGAGCCTTCTGGCGACGAGCAGCGTCAGCACGCCGCTTCTGGTTCCACCCCCGCTCGCACCCGGCCAGACCCGGAGAGCGCGACGACCGGCGACCCGTTCGGACGAGCGCTCATCGGACCTTCTTGAGAATCGGCGCATTCAGATCCTTGGGATGGCCGCGCTTGGCGAGATAGTACGGCTCCTGGATCTCCACGATACCGAAGGGTCCCGACAGGGCGCCCTTCAAATGAGGGATCTCGTCGCGCCCGGCAGGGAGCGAGAACAAGAGGTAGTCGGCATCGAAAACCCCGACGCGCAACGTGTAGGAGTCGGGGCGGCTCGAAACGTGCGGAACGATGTTCTCGGAGCTCACGATCTTGGCCATGTCCGGCACTTTGTCGATGAGCGAGTAGAGCTTCCGGTTCCGTTCCCGATCCTCCTCGGTCGTTTCGAACTTGAACGGACCGAAGCCGCCGCGCGCCGTGTTCTGCTGGAGGACGGCGCCGTACTGGTGACTCGTGACCACGGTGGCGAGCGCGATCGCCGCGAGCCACGCGCGCTGCCGGACACGCCCGCGCGTGTCTCCCACGAAGGCGGGCTTGCGGAGCGCGGCGAGGTTCGCGACCACCGCGATGAAGAGGAACGTGGTCCAGTGCGCCGTGTACTGGAACGAGATCTGAACGAGCGGCAGGTACTTCGTCGAGAGCAGCGTGAAGAAGAACCCGGGCAGCGACAGGAAGAACCCGATGGGGCGTCGCCAGGGAAAGAAGCAGAGCGGCGCGCCGATTTGAGCGAGATACAAGAACTTCTCGGGCTCGAGCAGGCTGGTCAGCGTGAACACCGGGTTCGCCAGCACCGTCATCAGCACGCCGCCGTAGCTGCGCGCTCCCTCCGGGGCGAGGCCCTCCCATTGGTGGATGAACGATTGCCCGCCTCCCTGCACGGCCGGCATCACGACCATCTTCATGACGAAGAAGTACGCGGCGGCCACGACCGCAACCACGGCGCCGGCACGCGGCCGGCTCCCGGAGAGGATCAGGTACGCCCCGATGATGACGAGCCCCGCGGCCACGTCTTCGCGCACGGAGAGCGTGAGCAGCACGGCGAGCGACGCGAGCCAGTAGCGCCCGCCTTCGACCAAGTACAGCGTGAGCCAGAGGAAGAAGACGCCGAGCGGCAGGTAATGGAAGTCGTAGAGGTTGGAGCCGTGAACCGGCGGATACAAGAGGTAGCAGAGCGCGATCACGCACGCGCCCCAGCGGCCGATGTGACGGCGCGCGAAGCCGTACAGCGGGAGCGCCGCGGCCCCGATCAGGACGGCTTGAATCACGAGCAGCGTTTCGGGCCGCTGCGCCGTCGCGTACACCGGCGCCATCACGTACGCGAAGAACGTCGCGTGAAACCCGAAATGGACCGCCTCGTACCCGAGCGGGGAGCTCTTCATGAACGGGCCACCGTTCACGAGGTTCCACATCAAGTTGTTCTCGAGCCCCAGATCGAACGAGGCAGTCAGCAGATTCCGGTGGTTCGCGATCGTGTAATACGAGAAGTACGCCGCGTATCCGACGGTGCCGAGCAGCACGAGCGAGAAGGGCAGCCACGGCTTGAGTCGGTCGAGCGCGCGCACCGCGAGCCGCGCCATGCTCTCCGGAAAGCCGGAACGAATCGACAGCGGCCCGGCCTGGAACGCTGCCAACAGGCTCGTGTGCGCGGCGACACCGTAGATGCTCGCCAGCACCGCGAAGGTCATCTCGCGGGAGACCCAGATCGGCCAGCGGAAGAGAAAGGGCAGAAGGCCCACCAAGAGCAAGGGAGACAGGCGGACCGCGATCTGGTGAACGCGCGGGATCGCCTGAGCACCGCGCCGCGCCGCATACGCGAGACCGGCGAGCACCCCGAGGACGCCCGGGAGCGCCATCCCCAAGATCAGGAGACGGCGCTCGTCCATGGGCAAGCGGTTGTGGACGGCATAGGGCAGCGCGTCGGCTCCCCTCACGAGCGCCCACAGGAACAGACCGACGGACATGCCCTGTCCGAACAACAGAAGCGCCGTGCGCACCGCGAGTGTCAGCGACGGCGGTCGTTGCGCGATGGCCGTGCTCGCGTTGGGGTCGATACCCGGCGACGCGAGGGCGGACACGCGTAACCCACGCAGATCGAGGCTGGCGCGGCTGGGCAACTGGCCGGTCATTTCGCCCGTACCGTTACCAGACTCTCAGAGCGATCCCAAGGCACACGCGCGGTCCTCCTTTCGGGTCGCTGGACTTCCTGGTTCGTCGGAGGTCTCGGGCCTCCGGGCCTCGACGAATCCTCGCCAAGCGCCCAAGCGAAGACGGTCGAGCGTGCCCGAACTCACCGCCTTTCACCCGAGAAATGCTCGGCCTACTCGTCGTCACGTCTCGGCGCTACGAGCGCGCCCGCCCACGGCTCCTTGCTCGTCGCCCTCGTTCGAATGACGGAGCCCCGCCATGCCCCGTTCGTCTGGCTGAGGCCCGCCAATGCTGGACAGTCGGTGCGAACGTGCGACAGTTTCGCGGCTTCACGCCTTGCGGCGCGTCAGCCTCTCCACGAATGCAGTCGTTCGTTCGAGCTCGCCCCCGCCCGATCCCTCCAGCCCTCGCCCGAGTGGCGGCTCCGGAGATCCCCATTGCGCCGCGAAACGGATTCACGGCGAAGGTCCTCGAGCGCGAGCCGCTCACGCGCCGAGCGGGGCGATCGGAGGCCGTTTGAACGCCGAACGCCCCGGCCTCGACGGCCGCATCTACATCACGGGGGTCGGCTCGGTCTCGCCGCTCGGCGTCGGCTCGCTCGCGGCCCGCGAGGCCTACGCCTCGGGGCGCCGAGGGATTCACCGGCGCGCGATCGGAGACACGACCTTTCCCGTCGGCGCGCTCCCGGAAGAAGCCGAGCTCGAGC
>Ga0079224_100003402_pt1 | contig 20067 bp, 15 predicted proteins | sample Stecom2015_FD_80414 | JGI IMG/M metagenome (GOLD analysis project Ga0079224, IMG submission 80414) | Agricultural soil microbial communities from Utah to study Nitrogen management - Steer compost 2015 | ecosystem: Environmental > Terrestrial > Soil > Agricultural land | place: USA: Utah...
AAAGGCAAGCTTCGCGATACCCTCACGGTCGCGAAAGGGCTGCCGCAACCGGAGCTGGAGGCGCTTGCGCTGGCGAGCGAGAAAGTCCAGCGTGCCATCGACGGAGCCCCCATTCGCAAGGTGATCGTGGTGCCCGACCGACTGGTCAACATCGTCGCATGATACGTCTCGCGCGCCTCGCCGCACCGCTGGCGCTGTTCGGCGCGCTGGGCGGCTGCGGCCTCCAACCGATGTACGCCGGGGGTGGCAGCGGAGCGGTCGCGCAAGGGCTCGCGGCAGTCGAAGTCGCTCCGATCGAAGGCCAGGCCGGATGGCTGGTGCGCAATGCGCTGCGCGACCGGCTGGCGCAAAGCGGCAACACGGCCGAGCCTCGCTACCGCCTCGACGTGCTGCTCGACGACGAACTCGAGGGCTTGGGCCTGCTGACCGATGAGACGGTCGGCCGCGAGCGGCGCACGCTCCGCGCTCGCTACCAGCTCGTCGATCTTGTCAGCGGCAGTATCGTGGTCGATGCGACCGCCGGCTCGGACGCTGGCATCGATGTCGTTTCCTCCGAATTCGCCACCATTGCCGCCGAACAAACCGCGCTGGAGAATCTCGCGGTGGAAGTCGCCGACCGGATCGTCACCCGGCTCACGCTGACGCTCCGCGCGCAGTCGTGACGCTCTTGGCGTGAAAGCGACCCAGCGCGACTTCGGCGCCGTAGCCCCGCGGGCCGCCCAACAGGGCCGTATCGCTCTCTTCTGCGGGCCCGACGAGGCCGGAGCCGCGGCCGCGGCCGACAAGCTCGCCGCCATGCTGCGCGATCCCGGCGAGCGCGTCGAGCTTTCCGGCGCCGATCTCCGCTCTGATCCGGTCCGACTCGGCGACGAGGCGCGTTCGACGTCGCTGTTCGGCGGGACACGGCATATTCTGGTGCGCGCTGCAGGTGACGAAGCGCACGATGCGGTGAAAGTGTTCCTCGAAGTGATCGACGCCGGCGAAGCCGAGGGAGCCTGTCCGGTCCTGATCGTCGCCACGTCGGCCACCGACAAGTCGCGCACCGCCAAGCTGCTCGAAAGCCGGGCCGACGGACTCGTGGCGATGTTCCACCAGCCCGACCTGAAGAGCGTGACCGACGAAGTGATCCGCATGGCGGGAGCCGCGGGCCTGCGGATGAGCGCCGACCTGGCCGAGCGCATGGCGCGCGCTGCGGGGCTCGACTTGCGCATTGCGCAGTCCGAAGTGACCAAGCTGGCGCTCTATCTCGACGCCTCTCCTCAGGCACCCCGGCTGCCCGTCGCCGAGAACCTCGACGCGATCGGGGCGAAAACCGAGGAAGACGGGTTCATGCCACTCGTGAACACAGTGCTTTCGGGCGACGCCCACCGTCTCCCGGGCGAGCTGCGGCGACTGCGTGAGCTGTCACTCAACCCGGTCGCGGTCGTGCTCGCGCTCGAGCGGCGCGCGGCGCAGCTCGCGCAACTGGTGGGACGGATGGGATCCGGCGGACGGATCAACGATTTTCTCGAAGCTGAGCAGAAGGCGCGCAGGGTGTTCTGGCGCGACCGGAGCGACCTCGCGGTGCAGCTCGAGCGCTGGCGCGCGACCAAGCTCGAGCGCCTCGTCAAACGGCTCACCGCGCTGCACCGGGCTTTGCTCGTGAACAGCCAGGCAGCCGAAATGTTGCTGGCCCAGGAGCTCGAAGAAATCACCCGCTACGCCCAGAAACGTTGAGCCTTGCCCTCTCGTCCGGGCGTGGCCATCTGGCGGGCATGACCGAGCCACGATTTCACGAAATGCCCGATGGCCGGCGGATCGCATTTCGCCACTTCCGCGGCGAAGGCCCGACGATCGTCTTCCTGCCCGGCTACATGTCGGACATGGCGGGAAGCAAGGCGACCGCCCTGTCCGACTGGGCCGAGGCGCAGGGCCGTGCCTGTCTGCTCCTCGACTATTCGGGTTGCGGAGAAAGTCCCGGAAACTTCGCCGACGGAACGCTCGGGCGCTGGCAGGAAGAGGCAGCCGCGCTGATCTCGATCGAGGTCAATGGCCCGCTCGTGCTGGTCGGCTCGTCGATGGGCGGGTGGCTGATGCTGCTGCTTGCCCAGAAACTACCGGCAAAAATTGCGGGTTTAATTGGGATTGCAGCCGCTCCGGACTTCACCGAGTGGGGCTATTCCGCCGATCAGAAGGCCGTCCTCGAGAAGGGCCAGACAGTACTTGAAGAGAGCCTCTACAGCCCGGAGCCGACGCCTACGCACCCCGGGTTCTGGCGTGACGGGCAATCCCGGCGCGTTCTGGGCGACGTGATCCCGATCGACGCCCCGGTGCGGCTGCTTCACGGCCAAGAAGACGCCGACGTCCCGCCGAAAATTTCCCTGCGCCTCGCGGCGATGCTGCGTTCACAAGACGTGCAGGTGACGCTGGTCAAAGGTGGCGACCACCGCCTTTCGCGCGAAAGCGACATCGCGCTGCTGCTGCGCACCGTCGCCGCACTCACCTGACCGGACCCGCGATGCTATCCGTCCTCTTTCACTCGCTGCTGTTCGCCCAGGCTGCTGCGACGCCCGTCCCGCTTGAGCAAGTTCGGCTCGACTTGTGTCTCGACCAGGCGCGCGCCGATCCCGGAGCGGCGATGATCGAGGCGAGCGGATGGCTGGCCGAAACGAGCGGCGCGGACGCGAGCTACCCGCAACAATGCCTGGGCTACGCGTATACGCTGCTGCTCAATTGGAACGCCGCCGAGAGCGCCTTCCTGGCCGCGCGCGAGGCGGAGTTCGAAGCCAATCATTTCCGGCGCGCTCAGCTCGCGACAATGGCGGCCAACGCGGCGCTGGCGGAAGAACGCGCTGATGCCGCGCTGATCTCGCTCGCCATCGCGGCCTCCGATGCCGAAGCCGCTGGCGATGCCGGTTTGCGTTCCGTCGTAGAAACCGACCGGGCGCGCGCGCTGGTGTTGAAAGCCCGGGAAGCCGACGCAGAAGCCGCGTTGGCCTCGGCACGAACGCTCGACGGGCAAAACGCGATGGCATGGCTGCTTTCGGCGACGCTCGCACGGCGTCTCGGCAAGCTCGACGATGCGCAAGGCCTGATCGCCACGGCCGCAGCGCTTGCGCCGGATTACCCCGAGGTCGGCCTCGAAGCAGGCGTCATCGCCATGCTGCAGGGGCGCGAAGATGCGGCCGTGGCGAGCTGGCGTTCGGTGCTCGAGGTTGAGCCCGGCGGCGAAACGGCGACCATCGCGCGCGGCTATCTCGCCCAACTTGCCGAGCCGGCCGCGCCGAGCGAGAGTCCCGCCGAATGATCCCGCTCTCGGTCCTCGACCTCGTCCCGATTCGTGAAGGAAGTGCCCTTACCGAAGCGCTCCACGAAACCGGCAAGCTCGCCGCCGCCGCCGAGCAGGCAGGCTACAAGCGGTTCTGGATCGCCGAGCACCACGCGACCGCCGGCATAGGTGGCGGCGCGGTCTCGGTCGTCCTGGCTCACGTCGGCCACATGACCTCGACGATCCGCATCGGCGCGGGCGGGATCATGCTGCCGAACCACAATCCGTTCGTGATCGCCGAGCAGTTCGGCACGCTCGACGGGCTGTTTCCGGGCCGCATCGACCTTGGCCTCGGCCGCGCGCCCGGGGCCGCGGGGATCGTCGCGCAAGCGCTGCGCAAGAATCTGCACCAGGCCGCGGAATACTTTCCGCAGGACGTCGTGGAATTGCGCGCGCTGTTCACCGGCGACGTCGATCTTCCGATCGTGGCCACCCCCGGCTTCGGCGCGAAGGTCGAGATGTGGATGCTCGGCTCCAGCCTGTTCGGCGCGCAGCTCGCGGCGCGGCTGGGGATGCCTTACGCCTTCGCCAGCCACTTCGCGCCCGATCATCTGGACGCCGCGCTCGCCGCCTATCGCAGCCAGTTTCGCCCTTCGGCCTATCTCGAAAAGCCGCACGCAATGGCGGCGATGACGGTGATTTGCGCCGACACCGACGAAGAAGCCGAGCTGCTCGCTTCGAGCCAGGACCAGTCCTTCGTTCGCCTGCGCAGCGGCGATCCGGGCAAGCTGCCGCCGCCGGTGGCGGGCTATCGCGAAAGCTTGCCCGAAAGCGCCCGGGCGATGCTCGAGCATCTCAGCCAGGTGCGCGCGGTCGGCTCGCCCGAGACCGTGCGCGAAAGCATCGCCCGCTTCGTCGAGCGCACCCGCGCCGATGAACTCATCGTCTCCGGCGCGACTTACGATCCGGAAGCGCGCCGCCGCTCGCTCCGGCTCACGCAAGAGGCTCTCATCTAGGCAAGGCGGTTTCACACGAAACCTTTCGGGGGTGGCCCCGCCGCCCGTTCGCTGTAAGGCTGAAGCAGGAACGAGCGCCCCCACCGAGCCGTTGAAGGTGAGAAGGGGACGGCGGGAGATTGTGCGCATGGCCACCGCGTTAAAGCAGGACAATACATTCAGGGACTTGCCGGCATCGGAGCGCAAGCTTGCGCGCCAGCTGCGCGGGCATCTGGCCGATTCGCTTTTGCCCGGGGAGCCGGAGCTCAATTCCGAACGTCTCGACGAAGCCGCTCTCTTCCTGTTCGAAGCCGCGCGAGCGCGCGCGGAAGGAGAGCCGGCGATCCTGGTCCGCTCCGCCAGCGGCACGCACCGCGCCACGCGCATCGCCGTGGTCAACCGCGACATGCCCTTCCTGGTCGATTCGATTGCCGCGACCGTTGCCGCGCAAGGGCTCGGCATCGATCTGCTGCTGCACCCGGTCCTGTCCACGAAGCGCGACGCATCGGGCAGTCTCGCCGCGCTGCCGGACGACGAGGACGCGCAAGGTGCGCCCGAATCGATGATCTATCTCGAAACCGAGCGGATCGATGCCAGGCAGCGCCGCACGCTCGAAAGAGAGCTCGCCGGCACTCTCGCCGACGTGCGCGCCGCCGTCTCCGACTGGAAGAAGATGCGCGAGCTGATGGTGGGGGATGCCGACCGCGTCGGCGATCCCGAATCGGCCGACTTGCTCCGCTGGTTCGAAGGGGGAATGCTGACTCTTCTCGGCCATGTCACTCGGCAGCGCCGCGGCAAGGAGTCGCAGCGCCTCGGCATCTGCCGCAAGAGCGCGCGCGAGCTGGTCGCCGACGACACCTATGACCGCGCCTTCGCGTGGTTCGACAAGAACCGGAGCGCCGCTCCGCTCATGATCAAAGCGAATCGCGTTTCGCGCGTGCATCGCTCCGTGCCGCTCGACCTGATCATCGTGCCCGTGCTGGAAAAGGGTAAAGTCGCGGCTCTCTCGGTCCATGCCGGCATCTGGACCAGCGCCGCCCTCGGCGCGCCGCCCGAAGACGTGCCCGTGCTTCGGCGCCATCTCGAAGCCATCGGCAGGGAACTCGAGTTCCACCCGGGCTCCCACGACGCCAAGGCGCTGATGCACGCGCTGACCGTGTTGCCGCACGATCTCGTGATCGGCTTCTCGAGCGACGATCTCGCCCGCGTGGCCACTGCGACGATGGCGCTGGCCGACCGGCCACGCCCGCGCCTCGCGCTGGTGACTGCGCCGCTCAAGCGACACCTGTTCGCGTTCGTCTGGCTGCCGCGCGACCTGATGTCGACCGCGGCGCGGCTCCGCGTCCAGAACCTGCTCGAACGCTCGACCGGAGCCGATACGCTCGACTGGAGCCTGCAGATCGAGGGCGGGAACCTCGCCGTGCTGCGCTACGTGCTCGACTTCCGCGGCCGCGCCGGCGACCCCGATGCGCCGGCGATCGAAGCCCAGCTCCAGGAAATGTTGCGCGGCTGGGCCGACGCGGTCGAAGCGGCGCTCGTCGAATCGGGGGAAGAGCCGATGCGCGCGGCTGCACTCGCCACGCGCTATGCCGAAGCGTTCCCGCAATCCTACCGCACCGCGTATGGAGCAGCCGAAGCGTCGCGCGACATCCAGCGCCTGCGGGGCCTCGCCGGCGACGAGAGCGCGCGGCCGCTCGGCCGCGATGCCCGGCTCTATCACCACGGCGACGATCCAGAAGGTCAGCTAAGGCTCAAGATCTACCAGCTCGGCGGCGCGATGCCCCTTTCGGACGCCGTGCCCGCGCTCGAAAACTTCGGTTTCCGCGTGCTGTTCGAACTGCCGACCGAGATTTCCGGCAGCGACGGCGGGATGATTCACGATTTCCGCCTCGGCCTGCCGAGCGGCGAGCGGTCCGAGCCTTTGCTGGAACGCGCGGGCGCGATCGAAGGCGCCGTCTGCGCCGTGCTCAACGGCAAGGCCGAGGACGACGTGTTCAACCGGCTCATCATCGGCACGGGGCTGACCGCGCAGGAAGCAGACTGGCTCCGCGCGATGTATCGCTACCTGCGTCAGGCCGGCATCGCCTTCACGATCTACACCGTGGTCGACGCCCTGCGCGGCGCATCTGCGGTCACCCACGCCTTGATCGAATTGTTTCGCGTGCGCCACGATCCGGCTTTCAAAGGCGACCGCAGCGCCGCCTCGGCGGACGCGGAGGAGTCCATCCGCGCGGGGCTGGCCGGTGTCGCCGCGATCAACGACGACCGGTTGCTGCGGCTCTACTGGAGCGTCCTGGCAGCCATCGTGCGCACCAACGCCTTCGCCCCGGCGGGCGCGGAGGCGCTGGCGTTCAAGTTCGATTCCTCGCTCGTGCCCAATTTGCCGAAGCCCGTGCCGTGGCGCGAAGTCTTCGTCTATTCGCGCCGGGTCGAAGGCATTCACTTGCGCGCCGGCCCGGTCGCGCGCGGCGGCATCCGCTGGTCGGACCGGCGCGACGACTTCCGCACTGAAGTGCTCGGGCTCATGAAGGCGCAGCGCGTCAAGAATGCCGTCATCGTGCCCACCGGGGCCAAGGGCGGTCTCTATCCCAAGCGCTTGCCCAGCCCCGCCGAAGACCGCGACGCCTGGGCGGCCGAAGGCCGCGAAAGCTACATGGTGTACATTCGCTCGCTACTGTCGATCACCGACAACATCGTGGGTGACAAGATCGTGCACCCCGAAGCGGTCGTGATCCACGACGCAGACGACCCTTACTTCGTCGTCGCCGCGGACAAGGGCACTGCCAGCTTTTCCGACACTGCCAACGCCATAGCGGCGGAGCATGATTTCTGGCTCGGCGACGCGTTCGCCAGCGGCGGTTCGAAGGGCTACGACCACAAGGACATGGGCATCACCGCGCGGGGCGCGTGGCTGTCCGTCCGGCGGCATTTCCTCGAAATGGGCGTAGACGTGCAGCGCGAACCGGTGCGTGTGGCCGGTTGCGGGGACATGTCGGGCGACGTCTTCGGCAATGGCATGCTGCAATCCAGGGCGATCAAACTCGTCGCGGCATTCGATCACCGTCACGTATTTATCGATCCCGACCCCGATCCGGCGGCAAGCTGGAAGGAGCGCAGCCGTCTGTACAAGTTGCCGCGATCGAGCTGGGCAGACTATTCCGAGAAACTGATCTCAAAGGGCGGCGGCGTATTCCCGCGAACGCTCAAGGCTATCCCGCTTTCGCATGAAGCGCGCGAGGCTCTGGGTATCGACGCGGCAGAACTCGACCCCGAGAGCCTGATCAACGCGCTTCTCAAGGCGCCCGTGGATTTGCTCTGGTTCGGCGGCATCGGCACTTACATCAAGGCAAGCCACGAGACGAACCAGCAGGTCGGCGATCCGGCCAACGACGGATTGCGGGTCAGCGGCAAGGAAGTGCGCGCGGCGGTGATCGGCGAAGGCGCCAACCTCGGCGTCACCCAGGCAGGGCGGATAGAGTTCGCGCTTGCCGGCAACGAAGGCCGGGGCGGACGCAACAACGCCGACTTCATCGACAACTCCGCGGGCGTCGATTGCTCGGACACCGAGGTCAACATCAAGATCGCGCTCGAAGCCGCCAAGCGTGCGGGGCAGCTTTCCGAAGCGCGGCGCGTCGAGGTGCTCGAGTCGATGACCGAGGAAGTCGCCGAGCTCGTGCTCGAGGACAACCGGCTCCAGGCGCTCGCGCTGTCGATAGCCGAGCACGGCGGCCCGCGCGCCGTGGGCGCACAACTTCGGCTGATCGAGAAACTTGAGGAAAGCGGCGACCTCGACCGTCGGACAGAGGGGCTCGCCGAAAGCGAGGCGCTTGCCCGGCGGGCAGCCGATGGCCGCGGCCTGACCCGGCCCGAACTCGCGGTGCTTTTGTCGAGCTCCAAGCTGGTCCTGCAGGATGCGATCGAAGCCAGCGACATCGCCGCCGACGAAGCGGTCGAGCCGCTGCTGCTGGGCGATTTCCCCGAAACCATGCAGGGCCCGTTCCGCAAGCGCATCCTGGCGCATCGCCTGCGCAACGAGATCGTCGCCACCGTGATCGCCAACAAGATCGTCAATCGGATGGGCATGATCCATCCTTTCGAACTGGCGGAAGAAGAAGGTACCGGCATCGAGCGCGTCGCTGCGGCTTTCGTCGGTGCTTCGCGGCTGCTGGGAATGGACGCGATCTGGCAGGCGATCGAAACCGAAGTGATGACCGAGGTGGCTCGGATCCAGTTGTTCGAGCGCGCCGCTTCGGCGCTGCGCGGCCATATGGCGGACCTGCTGCAGGCTGGCGGCGCCATGCAGTCGCCGTCGCAAGTGGTCGGCGACGTGGCCCCAGGCGTGGCCGAGCTGATCGATCAGGTCGACGATCTCCTTGCCGAAGAAGCGCGCAGCCACGCGCAGACGATTGCCGCCGATCTCGTGGAGGCCGGCGCGCCGGCGAAGATTGCCGCCATGGTTGCGCAGCTGTTCGCCGTCGACGGAGCGATCGGCCTGGCGCGGCTCTCGCGCGACACCGGGCTCGCGCCGATCCCCCTCACGCGCGCCTTCGGCGATCTCGGCGAGCGGCTCGGGCTTGATTGGGCCCAACAAAAGGCTTCGATGATGAACCCGTCCGACCCGTGGGAGCGTTTGCTCGTTGCGGGTCTCGCGCGCGATTTCCAGCAGATGCGCTTCGAGTTCATTCGCGGCCTGGCCAAGAAACGCCGGACGAAGGACGATCCGATCGCCGCGATCGACCAGTGGGCCGCCGAGCGGGAGCCCGAAATCGCTCAGTTTCGCACCATGGTCGGACGCGCGCAGGGCGCCTCGCCGCTTTCGCCCGCCATGCTGGCGCAGATCGCCAGCCAGGCGCGCAACTTGCTGCAGCGCTGAAAGATGACCGAGCGCGACGTCGTCATCGTCGGGACCGGTCACGCGGGGGCGCAGGCGGCCATCGCGCTCCGGCAGCATGGCTTTGCGAGCGCAATCCTCATGGTCGGACGCGACAGCGAGCCGCCTTACGAGCGCCCCCCCCTGTCGAAAGAATATCTGACGGGCGAGAAGCCGTTCGAGCGAATGCTGATCCGGCCGCGTGAATTCTGGGACGAGCGCGGGATCGGCCTCAGGCTCGGAACCAACGTCACCAAAGTCGATGCAGCGGCCAAGACCCTCGCCGTCACAGGCGGCGAATCGATTGCCTACGGCACGCTCATCTGGGCGGCGGGCGGCGACCCGCGCCGACTGTCGTGTCCAGGATCGCACCTCGGCGGGATCCACGCCGTGCGCGACAAGGCGGACACCGACCGGCTGCTCGCCGAACTCAAGGCGGACGCGCGGCAGGCGGTGATCGTCGGGGGCGGCTATATCGGACTCGAAGTCGCGGCCGCCCTGCGCAAGCGCGGCTGCGAAGTCACCGTGATCGAGAAGGAAGACCGGTTGCTCTTCCGTGTCGCCGGCGTAGACCTGGCGCGGTTCTACGAGGCCGAGCACCGCGCTCACGGAGTCGATATCCGGCTCGGCACCGAGGTCGAGGAAATTGAAGGCGACGGCGACCGGGTGACCGCGGTGCGTCTTTCAGGCGGCGAAGTGCTGCCCTGCGAATTGGTCGTCGTGGGGATCGGCATCGTGCCGGCGATCGGGCCGCTGATCGCGGCAGGTGCGGCGGGCGCCAACGGTGTCGATGTCGACGAGACCTGCCGCACCAGCCTGCCCGACATTTACGCCGTCGGTGACTGCGCAGCCCATGCCAACGTCTGGGCCAATGGCGCGGTGGTGCGGCTCGAAAGCGTGCAGAACGCCAACGACATGGCCAATATTGCCGCAAGGGCGATCTGCGGCGATCCGCAGCCGTACGACGCGATGCCGTGGTTCTGGTCGAACCAGTACGACCTCAGACTGCAAACCGTCGGCCTCAACCTTCGTCATGACGCCGCGGTAATTCGCGGTGATCCGGCGGGCCGCAGCTTCTCGGTGATCTACCTGAAAGATGGCCGCGTCATCGCGCTCGACTGCATCAACCGGACCAAGGACTACGTCCAGGGCCGCAAGCTGATCGAGGCGAAGGCGGCGATCGAGCCCGAGCGGCTGATGGACATTGAAATCCCGCTCAAGGAAATGCTGTAAGCCGTTCAAGCGCCCATTCGGCCGCTTCGGCGACTACCGGGTCCGGATCGACGAGCAATGTCCGTACTGGCTCCACCAGCTCGGCGTTGCCGCTGTTTCCGGCCGCGATTAGACAGTTGCGCACGAACCTGTCGCGGCCGATGCGCTTGATCGGGGAGCCGGAGAACAACCGCCGGAAGCCGGCGTCGTCAAGCGCGAGCAGCTCAGCGAGTCGCGGGGCGGCCAGTTCGGCGCGCGGCATAAAGGCGCGGTGCCGCGCGGCCGTCTGGGCGAACTTGTTCCACGGGCACACGGCGAGACAGTCGTCGCAGCCGTAGATGCGGTTGCCGATGGCTTCCCGGAATTCGTGTGGGATCGGGCCCTTCAGCTCAATCGTGAGATACGAGATGCAGCGCCGCGCATCGAGCCGGTAGGGCGCCGGGAAAGCGTCGGTCGGACAGGCGGCGAGGCAGGCCGAGCAACTGCCGCAGCGCGCATCGTGCGGCACGTCGGGCTCGAACGCCAGCGTGGTATAGATCGCGCCGAGGAACAGCCACGAACCGTGCTTGCGACTCACGAGGTTGGTGTGCTTGCCTTGCCACCCCAGCCCAGCTGCTTCGCCGAGCGGCTTTTCCATCACCGGCGCGGTGTCGACGAAGACCTTGAGCTCGGTGCCGGGCGCCTCCGCCACCAGCCAGCGGGCGAGCGCCTTGAGCGCCTTCTTGACCGTGTCGTGATAATCGCCGCCCTGGGCATAGACCGAGACGCGCGCCCGCCCGGGGTCGCCCGCCAGCGCCAACGGATCCACGTCCGACGCGTAGCTCATGCCGAGCGCTATTACCCTTTTTGCTTCGGGCCACATCGATTGTGGGCCCTGCCGCACTTCCGCGCGATCCTCCATCCAGGCCATTTCACCGTGCGCGCCTTCGGACAGCCATTCGTGCAGCCGCTCCGCGCGTACCGGATCGTCGGTCGCCGGCGCGAAGCCTACGGCCGCGAAGCCGAGTGCGCGCGCTTCGGCCACCAGCCGCAATTTCAGGTCCGACAGGGCCACGGCCGAGGTCACAATTTGGTTGCTCCGTTTCAATCCGACCGCGTATCACGCCGCAATGGGGCTAGGCGACGGCGGCGGCATGGGCAATCTCGCCATCGAGGCGCGCGGACTAGTCAAGCGGTTCGATGGCGCGCTCGCAGTGGATGGCGTCGATCTCGCCGTGCCCGAAGGGGCGATCTACGGGGTGCTCGGCCCTAACGGCGCGGGCAAGACAACCACGCTGCGGATGTTGCTCGGCATCATCGATCCCGACAAAGGTGAGCGACGCGTCCTGGGTCGTGCCGATCCGCAGGAGATTGCGAGTCAAATCGGCTATCTGCCGGAAGAGCGCGGGCTCTATCCGTCGATGAAAGCTTTCGAGGCAATCGCCTTCATGGGCGCGCTGCGCGGCCTGCCGTTGGCGGAGGGCCGCCGGCGCGGGCGCGATCTGCTCGAGACCAACGGTCTCGGCTATGCGGCCGACCGACAGATCAGACAGCTTTCAAAGGGCATGGCGCAGCAGGTCCAGCTGCTCGGCACGCTCGTTCATAGCCCGAGGCTCGTCGTCCTCGACGAGCCATTCGCGGGGCTTGACGCAATCAACCAGGGTAAGCTTGAGCGGCTTATCCGGGATCTCGCCGCGGCGGGGACGACGGTGATATTCTCGACCCACGTCATCTCCCACGCCGAGCGGCTTTGCGACAACGTCGCCATAATAGCCGGCGGGAAGGTGCCCTACGCGGGCTCGGTCGATGCGGCGCGGGACCGTATCCGGCCGCAGGTTCGGCTCGAGACTCGCCATCGCGACGGCCCGTGGCGCTCCGCCCTGCCGGCGGCCGCTCGCCTCGAAGGCAACTTCTGGCAATTCCCGCTCCCCGAGAGCGGAGTCGAGCCCTTGCTGCGCGCGCTGATCGAAGGCGATGCGGGAATCCTCTCGCTATCCATCGAACGCGCGGGCCTTCACGATGCGTTCGTCGCCATCGCCGGCGAAGCCGCTGCACAGGCGCTCGAAGCCGAGCGGGAGGTCGCATCGTGAGCGCGGAACGCTTACCGCTGCTCAAGGCCGCTTACGTCGTGGCGAGGCGCGATTTCGTCGCGATCCTGTTCAGCCGTGCGTTCTTCTTCTTCCTGCTCGGCCCACTCTTTCCAATCGCGGTTTTTGCCTTGGCAGGCAGTATCGGCCAGCGCGTCGACAGCGCGACCGCGAGTCCGCAATTGGGCGTCGCAATGCAGGCATCCGACGTCGACGCAATACTCGGCGCGCAAGAGCGGCTGCGAGGCAGTCTCGGCCCGGCCATTCCGGAAATGACCGTTCTCGTCCGGCTGGCCGAAGGCGAAACCTACGACCCGAACGAGGTCCTGGCCCGCCGCGAAGGCAATCTCGCCGCGGTCCTCACCGGGACACTCTCGTCGCCCGAACTGACAGTGACCGAGGGCTGGGCGTGGTGGAGCGGACCGGTCGGCGTGCTCGCTGCTGAAGCGCAGGACGCGTCGCGCGCCTACCCGACTGTTCGCACCGTGACCGTGGCCACAAGCGGCGCCAGCGAACATCGGGCGCGCTTGCGCACCGCGCAAGCCGGGCAGTTGCTGCTGTTCCTTCTGACCATGCTGCTGGCCGGCATGGTGCTCTCCAACCTCGTCGAGGAGAAGGCCAACAAGGTGATCGAGATTCTGGCCGCGGCAATTCCCATGGATGCGGTGTTCCTCGGCAAGCTTTTCGCGATGCTGGCTATTTCACTTGTCGGCATCACCGTATGGGCAACCGTAATCGGCGGATTGATCGGACTCTCCGGATTCGAAAGCCTTTCCAGCGGGGCAGTCGACCTGAGCAACCTCCCCGCCCCGGGCGTCGGCTGGCCGGGCTTCGTGCTGCTCGGCATCGCCTATTTCGCGATGGGATATCTTCTGCTCGGGTCGATCTTCCTAGCGGTCGGATCGCTCGCAAGCACCGTGCGCGAAGTTCAGACCCTTTCGATGCCCGTAACGATGATGCAGGTCCTGCTGTTCTTCTTCGCGAGCATGGCGATTAGCGAGACGGGAAAGCCGATCGAGTGGGCTGCAATGGCGTTCCCGCTCAGTTCACCGTTCGCCATGTTGGCCCGCGCAGCGCAGCACGGCTCGCTATGGCCCCACGCGCTGGCTCTTGCCTGGCAGTTCGTCTGGGTTTTCTTGTTCATCCGATTGGGCGCCGCGCTGTTCCGAAAACGGGTCATGAAATCAGGGCCTCAGGGAGTAAGACGAAAACGAAAGCTAGCGGCATTGGCCTTGGCCCCATTCGCCAAAAGAACCTGATTATGGTATGGTTGCGGCATGACTCACCCAACCGATCGCCGTTCCGTTCTCGCCTGGTTTGGCGCGGCCATCGCCTTGCCCGTGCTTGCAGCATGCGGATCCGCCGCTCAGGCGAAGACCTACAAGGTCTCCTACACGGACGAGGAGTGGAAACGCCGCCTGTCCCCGGCACGCTACGCCATTCTGCGCGAAGAAGGCACCGAGCGGCCCTTCAGCTCGCAGCTTGACAGGGAGAAGCGCAAAGGGACCTTCGTCTGCGCCGGGTGCGGCAACGATCTCTATTCGAGCGCGACCAAGTTCGACAGCGGAACCGGATGGCCGAGCTTCTACCGCCCGCTTCCCGGCGCGGTCGGCACCTCGACCGACTACAAGCTCGGCTACCCGCGCAAGGAAATCCATTGTGCCGACTGCGGCGGACATCTCGGTCACGTATTTAACGACGGTCCGAAGCCGACCGGTTTGCGCTATTGCATGAACGGTCTGGCGATGAAATTCCGCCCGGCCTGAAGCGCTACTTGCCGCCGTCAGGCGGCTCGGGCTTGACGCGCCACACCTTGAACAGAGGGGGCAATTCGATGGCTACGGGTTCGAGCCAATCGAATGCTTCGTTCGCTATCAACATCGAAGCAAACCCCTCGGGGTTTTCGTCGCGATAGAGTTGCACCTCTGGCAATTCGGCACAGATCACGACGTACTGCGCGCCACTGTCCTGCACGATCCGGTAAGCTTCGTCGGGCGAGCCAAGAAAGGCGCCGACGACGCCGCTCATCGCTTTCGTCGCCCGATGGTGTCCGGTGGCAGCCACGCTATGGCGGGTCTGCAAGAGCAGCGCCGGACCAAGATCGAGCGGAGCAAACAACTTGGCGGGGTCCAAACCGTTCAAGGGCTCCATCGAACCCGCGAGGCGGCACTCGGCCGCTTTGGAAGCCTGCTCTTCATCGTCGGGTTTCTGCGGGAATGCGGCCGTCGCGGCCAAAACCGGCAATCCCGGTGCCAGCGCGAGCATCAAGCTGACTGCTATTGCGATCTTATGCCACGGTTTCTCGGCTGCGCGAAACGCCTTGAACATGTGCCCAGCGAGCCAACCCAGCGGTATTGCCGAAAGCGCGCCCACGAAAGCGAGTGACCGCCACACCAGCAGCCCTGTTGCCAGCGTCACAGCGAAGACCAGCAGATATTCTAGCCACCAGAGTCGCTCCGATCCGGCCGAACGCCACGAAAGGTACGCGAGCGCGGACAACGCGACGAGGCCATGGGCAACGATCGGGCCCCACAATGTCGGGTTCAAGCGCCAGATCGGACGGCCTTCGGAAACATTCTCGTACCAGAACTCGCGGACGAGCGGATCCATGCCGGCGAACGGCCCCGAAGCGCATTCGGGCGCCATCCAGAGATAAGATCCCAGCGCAATGGCGACCGGCGCTGCGAGGAGGCACATGAGGAGCAGGCGCGAGCGAGGGCGCACGAGCGCCACCCCGCTCGCGCCGGCTGCAAGGATGGCAAAGAAGCCCAGATGCGCCGGCGCCACGACGTCGCAGTGCTGGGCGAGGTCGACGAAGCCTCGCGTCCCAAGAAATAAGGCCGTCGACGCAGCCGCGAGCGTCACCAGGAATGCGACCAGCGGCGTGCGGGTGACACCGTCCCTCAGCCATCGCAGCGCGAACACTGCCCCAAACGCTGCGACGATCGGGAGAACTTCGATCGAAATCGCCAGTCCGAACGCGAGCGCGACGCCGGCCAATACGGCTCCACGGGACCGTATCCCTAGCGACAGGCCACCGATGGCCAGCACGGCCGCGAGTATCTGCCAGCCATGATGATCGATGCGTAAGGGCGCGACTTGCGCCATCAACACCGGCGACAGGCCGATGCACAAACACGCCAGCGTGGTACCTTCACGGTCGAGCCACCTTGAGGCCGTCCAAGCCACGGTCAGCAAGACCAATGCCAATGTCAGCAGGGGTATGCCGACGATGGCTACTTGCTCCGCCGCGGCATGTCCGATCAAGGGCGCGAACAGGCCAACGGTCGATGCGAGCGGAATGTCGACCAGCCGCGACCAGTGCATCAGCGTGCCGTCCGGACCGTCGATCCGGTACTGATGCAGGTCGAACCAGGCTTGTCCCGCGAGCAGGTCGCGCACCTGAACCAGCCTCAGCATGTCGTCCGGATCGTGGAACCGGTACTCGACGATCCCGGAAAGGGAGCGCACGATCAGGATGGTGCCGAGCACCAGCCACACGATCCCGACACGTCCCACGGGCACCCGTCGGGGCGCCCCTCCCGGCGGAGACATCACGTCCGGCCGCGAAAAACGACGCGGCTGCGCAAGAGCCAGGTCGCCGAAAAACTCACGCCAATCGCCGCGACCTTGGCGAGCCTCGGGTCGAGCCCCGCGCGCTCACCCGTCCAGACGATGAACGTGGTCAGTGCGAGTCCGATAAATGCGGAAACGACGAAAAGCGCCTTCTGTCGAATCCGCGCGTGACCGCCGCTGGCGGCGGTGTCGGCGAAGACCACCCGGCTGGAAAGAATCCAGTGGGCGAGTATGCCGAGACAATAGCCCAGAGCCGAAGCGGGGGTTGCCGCCAGCCCCAAGGCTAGCAAGGCGAGGAAACTGCCCATGTCCACGGCGAGCGCGCCGACGCTGGCGAACAGGTACCAGACCAGGCGGATGTCCCCGACGCGCGAAAGCAGGGCAAGCATTTGGCAGTCAGGCTGCCTTGCGGTTGGCCGCCACCACCCGCCCTGGCACGTCCCGAACCGACGCTAGCGCTGCTGCCTGGTCTTCGGTGATCGCCTCGTGGGCTGAGTTCGCCCGCGGCAACGCCGTTTGCGCACCCTCGTCGCCCGCTTCGTGATACTCCGCATCTTCGTTGACGCACCAGATGTCGTAGAGCCGCTCACCGGCGAGGATGTTTTCGACCGTGAGCATCGCGGTCATCATCGCATGGTCCTGGTTGTTGTAGCGGTGCATCCCGTTGCGCCCGACGAGATGCAGGGTCGGATGCCGGACCTCGAGCTCGCTGCGCATGGCGTGCACGTTCGCGGCGTAGCTCTCGTCGTAGACCGGGTAGGCCTTCTCCTGGCGAACCACGGCACCGCCGACCACCTTCTCCGGTTCGACCAGGCCGAGGATCGCCATCTCGGATTTGGCCAGCTCGACAAGGTCCTCGTCCGGCATCGACCACAATCCGTCGCCTTCGAAGCAGAAATACTCGAGGCCGACGCAGGCGACGTCGGGATCGGGCACCATCTCGGGCGACCACGAGCGGAAGTTCTGCACCCGCCCGACTTTCACTTTGCTGTCGTGAATGTAGATCCAGTTGTCGGGGAACAGGTCGTCCGAGCGAATCATCAGCGCGACGGTCAGGAAGTCGCGGTACTTGAGCTGGCTCGCTTCGAGCGTACTCTCGGGCAGCGGATGGAGCCGCGCCGCGAGCTCGCGCATGGGGGCCGAGCTGATCGCGTGGCCGGCCCGGATCACGAGATTGCCGCCAGGGCCGCTCGCCGTCAGTCGCCAGCCGCCCTGGCCGTCGCTGGCGAGCTGCTTGAGCGCGTGGCCCATGATCACGTGGTTGCCGCGCTCGACGATCCGGTCGCGCGCCGCTTCCCACATCATCCCCGGGCCGAGCCGCGGGTAGCGGAAGGTTTCGAGCAAGGTCTTGACCGCCTGCCCGTCGTTGGGCCGCCGGTTGATCCCGAGCGAGCGCTTGATGCCGTCGGTCACGGCGCCCCACAGGCTCAGGCCCTTGATGCGCTGCGCGGCCCAGTCGGCGCTCATCTCGTTGCACGGCATGCCCCACACTTTCTCGGTGTAGGTCTTGAAGAAGATCGAATAGAGCTTCTTGCCGAACTGGTTGCTGGTCCAGTCCTCGAAACTCCGCACCTCCCTGATCGGGAACAGCTTGCTCCAGCCGTAGCTGAGCATGCACAGGCCCGAGCGCCACACGCCGAGGTTGCGCAGCGCCTCGAAGGCGCGCAGCGGATAGGAGTAGAATTTGCCCTCGTAATAGATGCGGCTCATCCGCGGACGCTGGATGAAGTCGTCGGGCAGGATCTCGTTCCACAGGTCGACGACCTGCTGGCTCTTCGAGAAGAACCGGTGCCCGCCGATGTCGAAGCGGTATCCCTCGTGTTCGACGGTGCGGCTGATGCCGCCGACGTATGTCGCGTCCTTCTCGATGATGGCGACGGTCTTGCCCGCCTTGGTCAGGAGATATCCGGCGGAAAGCCCCGCGGGTCCGGCGCCGATGATCGCCACGTCGACGGCCAGTTCGTGCTGCGTGGAAGTTCCGATATCAGCCATGAATCCCCCGCCGTGTCGCGGGGTCGGGAATGAACGGAAATGGTTATAGGGAAGTTAACGCCGCCCCCCCTGCAACTCAAAAACCAGCGCGGCGAGCTCGGCGAACTGAAAAGTATCTTCGAAGCTCAGCCCGTACTCGTCGTTGCGGCGCCAGCGCACCTTGGCGCTGATCTCGGGCATTCCTTCGGCTCGAAGCTTCACCCGCTGGACCAGCGACAGCCGCTCCTGCGTTCGGATCAGCGCGCCTTGCTGCGAGATGTTTCCGATGGTTGCTCCGACCCAGCGAAGCCCGGCCATGAGATCGCACGGAACTTCCAGCTTTACGCGCAGCGCGCGCTTGGCGAAGCGGCTCGGGCTCTCGACGAGCCGCTCGAAGCTGGTGGGCTCCGGAAACCGGAATCCAGCTTTACCCGCGGATTCCCAAACCCGCTCAAGCGTGTGGCGGTCGCCGTTGGGAAGCTCGAGTGTAAGCGGAATGTCGGACGGCAGCGGATGGAAGAGACGCACGCTCACGCCGGTTTCGGAGGCGTCGCGCACCACGCAGAGGAACTCGCAACCGGGTCCAGTCAACTTGGCCGAGCGGATCAGAAGCGTGAAACGCGGCGCAGCGCGTTGCTCGGAACCGTCTGCCTCCGCAGGGGCCGAGGCAAGCGTGCTGTCTTGGCGCTTCAGCGCGCGCATAAAATCCCCGACAAGAGGCGGTCGGGCGAACTCATCGCCCGGCTCGCGCTTCGAACTCCCGCGATTTACGACCATTCTGGTTTCCGAAAGTCTAAACGTACCACACGTGGTAAACGCTGGTCTTGGCGCAATGAGGGGAACGAGGTCCTTCACTTGCTATCGGCCTATCGTCACCAACGGCGGCCGGAGTAATCGAAGGGTGCCCGCTCCAAGGAGACATGATCTAGCCTCCCGCCAACGAACGAATTCCGCCGAACCGCCTAGGGGAAAATGCGCAGGAGGCGGCCTCTTATCGTTCCGGGAGTTCGGCCGAGAGCCACGCGTAGACGCCGACGTTGCTCAAATTGGTGCGGGTGGCCGGACTCGAACCGGCACGAGCAAAGCTCAGGGGATTTTAAGTCCCCGGCGTCTACCATTCCGCCACACCCGCACGTTCCGGCTGACGTAGCGGGCCCGGCACCGGCTTACCAGTAGCGCTCGCTCGCAATCGCTGCACCCTCCGCGAGTGCGGCGAGCTTAGCCCAGACCACCTCCGGGTCGAGGTTGCCGCTGCCGGCGTGGACTGAGAAGCCACAGTCGACTCCGGCCAAAACTCTCTCCCGGCCGAGGAGATCGGCATAGCGGGCAATGCGTTGGGCGATCAGCTCGGGATGCTCGACATAGGGGCTCTGCGGCTCGATCATTCCGGGGCAGAGCACTTTGCCCTCGGGCAGTGGGTTGGCCTCGAACCACGCGAATTCGTGCGCATGGCGCGGGTTGGCGCCCTCGAGCAGCACGGCCTGCGGCTTCGCGCTCCAGACGATGTCGGCGATGTCGCCAAGATCGACGTCGCAGGTGTGGGGCCCCGGGTAGTTTCCCCAACACAAATGCATCCGCAATTGTTCGGGCGGAATATTGCACAGCGCGTGGTTCAGCGCTGCGACGTTCAGGCCGATCCGCTTGCGGAAGTCTTCGAGCGAAAGGTCGGTGAACTGCACGTGGCGGCCCATCGCGAGGTCGGGGCAGTCGACCTGCAGCGTGATGCCGGCCGCGGCGATGGTCTCGTATTCGTGGCGCAGGCCCTCGGCGAGCGCGAAGACGTACTCCTCGTCGCTGGCGTAATACTGGTTGGGGAAGAACAGCGCGGTCACCCCCGGCGAGGCGGCGCTCATAAAGGTCTCGTGCCCGCCCGCCAGCCGCTGGAGCCGCTCGGCGTCCTCGCGCGGGGCGTCCATGTCGATCACTTCGATCGGCGCCGTGCAGGCCGGCGCACTGCGCTTCGCCCGGCCCTTGTTGCCGAACACTTGTGCCTTGGCGCCGGGGAACCGTTCGAGATCCTCGAACTCGTAGCTGCCAGCCTCCCCGCCGAAGCCCGCGAGGCGATGCCTGATATAAGTCGCGTAGCTCGGCTTCGACATCTCGCCGTCGCCGATCACGGTGATCCCGGCC